>Ga0208457_1000196_pt1 | contig 75107 bp, 65 predicted proteins | sample June2015DPH_10_1_FD_185513 | JGI IMG/M metagenome (GOLD analysis project Ga0208457, IMG submission 185513) | Peatland microbial communities from SPRUCE experiment site at the Marcell Experimental Forest, Minnesota, USA - June2015DPH_10_150... | ecosystem: Environmental > Terrestrial > Soil >... | reverse complement strand
AAGCCAAGATCGACATACCGGTGTACCAGTCTCAAGAGGTGGTCCTCGGGGATAAGATCATCGATCTTCACGTAGTAGAACATCTTCTCGTTGCGATCTTTTTTGCCTAACACCCATCCCTCCAATCCATCATCTTCGTTACTGAATTCTAGCAGATGGATGAGAGGAAAACCACTGATTTATGAGGGAAAGGGCGAGTTTTTCAACAGCCTGTCAAGGGCTGACCCCGCGACCTGCCCCAGGGGAAGCCCATCCACTGGCATCGGACATAATCACCCTTTGAAGCGGTAATCTTGAACGCACCCGCCAGCCATAGAAGTGAATGATTGTAGGTGTTGTCAATGCGCGACAACTTCCTGTAATGTTTGCTTGGAAGTTTTTTCCATTTGTGCAATAGTATGAATGGCAATGCGCGCTTACGAGGCTTGAGGACGTGGTTACAGAGAAGATCGAAGAACAGGGCTGTGAGAGCGAGAGGGAAAGTTATAATGTTATGGGCGTTCCTCTGACCTTAGGTATCCAGGGTAAGTTGTAAATAGTAAAACGAACCTTCAAAAAGGAGGGAATTACGAAAAGGGTATGTCTTGCAGGGTTAGTCTTTGTAATGTTGTTTGTGTCGATGTCCACTGTGCATGCGCAGTCACCTCAAGTAATGGCCAGGGACAATCGTTTCATCGCCTATGACAACGGGACGGTCCTGGACACGTGGACGAACCTGATGTGGGCGGCTCATGACAACGCCTCGGACATTAACTGGTATAATGCCAAGAGCTATTGCGAGAATTATCGCGGGGGCGGGTATACCGACTGGCGTATGCCGACGCAGGATGAGCTGGCGGGGTTGTATAATGCGGGTAAAACTTATACGACTGACTGTGGAGCTCCTGCCCACTTAACGGAATTGATTCATCTCACGTGTCATTCCCCTTGGGCATCAGAAACACGCGGTTCCGACGTCGCCGCCGGCTTCTGTTTCGGCAATGGCGGACGGAGCTGGACTCTCCAGTCGGGCGGCGACGGCTTCCGGGCACTCCCGGTGCGTTCCGGCAAATAGGTTATTCGGCCATTTGGTTCTCTGATCATTTTTTTTCAGGACAGAGTGGAGCACGGTTCACAACAAAACATTTCCTTCCATAATCCACACTTTTTCACGATATGCCCAATGCAAGACTCGTAGGTGGCTTCGTTATCGATGCCTTCCTGAAGTGGAGCGGCTGAATGTTTTTCTTGCAATACAACATTACTGGTGGCTATGATTAACACATGACGGGGGAGAGAGATGGTACTTATTTACTTATTTACGGACGTCGCCCTCCTGCCCCCTTCAAGATTCAAGGGCTGACCCCGGGTTGCCTCCCCATGCTCGTAGCGTCACGTTTGTCATGCAAAAGGAGTCAGCCGACAACCGGGAACTGAGCGCGTGGTACGAAGAGCAAATGTCTCGGCTTAGACAATTACCTATCATGAAGTTCTTTAACGACAAACGTACTCACTCCATCCATAAGGGCGTTGTTAAACCAATTAAGCAGGAAGGGCCCATATGGGACTACAAGGTAAACGGCATACCTGCCCCACCTGGAAGACGCAGCATAGTGTTTTGGCGGTTCGACGGAGTTGAGGATTATATGCCTGGGGACAGTGGGGGTGTTTTCCGCCTATGTGAAGAGTATTTTAAGATTCTTCGTGGACTGGTTGCCGAATGGTTAGGAAAGAGAAAAGAACTTGGTATAGTATAGGGCGTCTATTTCAGCAGGCCCTTGTATTCTTCCCGCTTCCCGGTCACATGACTTAGCCGCTTCATGAACAACCTTTCCAAGTCGCGAAGATTACCGTATTCGGGACAATTGTAGCCGGCCAGATCGAAATGAATTCTGGTGGCCTTCTTGCGAAACATGATTACCCGCCTCCCTATTGCGTGTGCGTACTTTGTATCCACGCAATAAACGGCTTTAGGTAGGCTTTGGCTTGTTCTCAGTTCTTCTGGTCAGGAAACAGCCTTTGCATGCACTCCTTCAGCATTTCCGACGCGCCTGATGCCAGTATCTTGTTGCGAACGAGTGGAAACCGTTCGGAATTCACTGCCATGAAGTTGTGCAAAGACACCAACCGGTCGGGCGTCGCGGCAGAGTATGCGGTCAACAGTTCGATTAGCGTGAATTTACCCAGCGACGACTCCAGGCATTCCAAATCATCTATAGTCATTACGACCAGCGGAGCTACATGGAAGCGTCCTTTAAGCATCCATTCTCCAGGTTCGATAGCGTCTGGTTCGAGTTCAGTCTTGAAATCAAGTGCGAAATACCAACAATGCAAAGATGCATCGAGAAGGTGGTCATGAACCAACAAAACGGGAAAAATGCGCTTAATTCGTGAAATGTCGATATCCGCTGGCTTCCATTTCTCCGAACTCAACATCCAAAGCGATCGAGCAAGCTGACCATATCCTTTCTTTTTACCCGCGTCTCCACGATACCGCTGATGCAGGCAGTTCAAGTAAGAATCAACGCAACGCCTGTCCACCTTATCGTCAGGAACGAAGGCTGTCTTCGTCTCAATCATTATAAGATCAGAGAAGCCATCCAATGCAAAATCTGCAATCTGTATACTCTTATCCGCCTCATCCTGGACATTGCAGTACAGCCTTTTCGCGAGGTGGCTACCGCCATACGGGTAGATGCGCCCCAGAATGCTCCCAACATAGTCTTCGAAAGCATGACCAAAGGACTCTGTAAGCGCGTTTCCGTCCTTTTTGGACCTATTCCTCATTAGGTGAAAAAGAGGACCGATGCTCTGTTGTTCGACATAAAGCAATGGATCCATAATAATTCGTCGGTCGCGTGAAGCAACCAGTATGGGCCGTTCACGAAGTGCTTTCAGATTGTATTCATTCACGTAACTATGTGGCTCAAGAGTTTTCCTCCAGATGCCGTCTCTCACTTCATCAACGGTACACGATTGAAGATTAAAGTAGGCCATGAACTTCTTGTCCATATTCGGAGCAGCGTTTATACAGGCATCAAAGGTAAAAATACCACTTTCCGTATCACTCCCAACCCCGGATTTGATCTCTGTATTCATACATTGGCTTAGAAACATGGTTGCGCAATCGTAATAGTCGTCGATAGATATTCCCGTAGAATCCCTAAAAGCGGAATGAAACCCAATGCAATGCGATGGCATGAAGTCTTTGAACAAGGTTCTTCCCCTCGCAAGCGCCTCATAAGGCCGAGGATGAGTCAACGTTTCCATCATGACTTGCCTGGTGATCGGAAGTGCATTTCGCCTTTTCTCTTCGATTGTTTCCCCCTTGCCGAAAACATTATCAGGGTACATGCGTTGGCCCCAAAACTCATTGCCCATCAATAACGCTCGAACGAATGCATTGCGCATCTCAGGCCTGTTAAATGTTTCCCCATCCTCAGGATGGTCAGAAGAGAGCAGGCAAGTCCATCTGATCAGTTCCAGGAGCGTGCCACGATTTATCACCCCAACCCGGTCAGCGCCTCCATACGCCTTAGCGAATTCGTTCACCGCTTGAATCTGTTCTTCGGTAAAAAATAGATCAAGGACGCGCTGTTGTTTTGCTTTCTCCTCCAAGCCTGGATCGGCAAGAATCAGATTGAGCCTTGCGCACCAGAAAAGTGTATCTGTCAGGCTCAATAACCTCATGACCTGTTTAAACTTACCGAAGGTGGCCGGGCCGTCGCTGAATACGACGTCATATGGAACGAATACGACCGTTGGATTGGCGTCCGCTGATCCTTCAGCCTTCATAATCCGACGTCGAGGCAAAGAGACTCTAATACGAGCGGCTCGCTCTTGATTCCTGATAGCCTCTCTCGACCACTTTCTCCTAAACATGGTTCAGGTCTGATCTTTACTATTCCTTTATCGTAGGAATCAAGTTCTCTTCGCCGATTTTTATCCATCCAGGCCATTGATAAATCACGTCCAGCATATATTGATACAGAAAAATCCTGTTATACAAGGATTTCTGTAGCTCTTTGCTGACCAGAGCAAACGAGTTCAACTCGTACTCTAACCGAAGTCCCATGGCCTGAGACAGTCTGTACCCGCTCACAACGAGCAACCACAACTCGTTTAGCTCCCTACTCTTGTAAGCAGCCGCTTTCCTCAACTTCGGATGAAGAGCCTTCATTAGTTCATCTTCCCGGAGCCCCACGGATGCGGCCTCATGATTCCAATCCCACGTCATAGGACTCCCAACTTTCTTTATCATGAAGTCGGCCAAGTAGCGTGTTAGCAATAAATACTCTTTCCCCGGCCTGCCTTTTTGCTCCTGTGCCTTGACCATCCCGCTGGAGAACGGGATCAATTCTTCCACGAAGGTCTTATGGTCTCGCCTCGAAGGAACCTCAAGATTCTTGAAAGACAAGAAGGCGTAAGTATGCTCCAGGTCCTTATTCTTCCTAACCTGTTCCCTTATCTTTGACTGCAAGCGTGCCCAGTCTTCTTCAATCGCCCTTCTAGGTCTACCGTTAGCACCCTTCGAGGATGAATGATAGGAAGTAACTTCAACGCCAATTCTCACACCGTCAATTCCAACGGTGAAATCTGGACTCTCCCCGCATGCGAAGCGTTGCGGCGATATTCCTATCAGGGACAAGAATCTACATACGTAGGCGCACTCCTCACGCTTCTTCTGATTACAGCAGGTCAAGGAATTTCGTAAATGCTCCATCGAGGCAACCTTCGTTGGCCTCCATTATTGCTCAATTAACCCGCAGAAGCAAGGGGGAGTCACGTGCGTGGCGGGCAGCCACCTTTTAACCTGCCGTTCTCCGGGGAGAATGTAGGGACGGTGTTGCGTACGTTGCATAGCTATTGTAAGCTCGCCCTTTCTGGTGGCAATCCTCGCTTCAGATTACCAAGCCAGCTCAAGCACTTGCAGGTGAAGCGGGTAAAAGGTTCTCTTGCGGCCGGAGAGATTTTCGATGGATAATGCGTAGCGACGAGGGGCCGCCGAGGGGGCGGCAGGCGTAATTGCCGCCGCACCCATAAACCGCGTCCGTTTTTGGACGGGGTTTATCCGGAGCTTTAATAGGCGAGGCACCCACATTCCTCGGCGGCGGGCACCGCGCCGAAGGCGTGGTCGGTGGGTCGCAAGAGGACCGCGCGGTCCTGAAGAGACAGGAGGGTCAAGGGGGACGTTCTGAGGGTCAAGGGGGACGTTCTTCACTTCTTTCACTTGTCGGCTCTTCATCTGTCTGATACAATCTCCCCATGCCTCGTCACGCCCGGTTGGATGCGCCAGGAACGCTTCACCATGTAATGGCCTGTGGAATTGATCAAACAAATATATTTGTCGACGATGCCGACAGGGCTAAGTTCCTCGGGATTGTCGAGCTTGTAAATGAGTCCGGGGTGTCCCTCACCGAGGTTGCCAGTCTGATCGGCATTTCGCCTTCCGGCGTGGGAAATGTGTTGAAGCGAGTTCAGGCGGATCGGTAAGTGAAAGGAGTGAAGAACGTCCCTATACTCTTTCTGCCCGGATTATGAGGCGGCGGTCATACCGGTCGGCGGCGTGGCCCGCGATGAGGGTGAGGACAAACATCGGTAAAAACTGAGCGAGGCCAACCAGCCCGAGGTATAAAGGGCTGCCGGTGAGAGAATAGATATGCCATCCGACCGCCACGGCCAGCATCTGGTACGCTATCGTGCTCGAGACGCGCGAGCACCAGAACAGGACCAGCCGCCTGTTGCGGAGAAGGGCGACAGTCTTGGACGAACCTTCTTCTTTCGGGGGTTCAATTGTGGTCGGAATAGTCTACCTCAGGCCTGACCGTAGGGATTCGCTATACTCGCATAAGGTTATCACGCCTCCCTCCGAATTGCCAGCGGAGAGTTACGCCCTATTCCTCACTGAATTAATGTAGGTCAGGTAGCGTACTCGGTTCCTGTCATTGTCGGAATGCCTGCCTTTCAGTAGCCAGTCTTCATACTTTTGTCTGCATAAGCCGGTTTTCTGTTCAATCGCTCTAAGTTCTTTTATATATGTAGTCTCAAAATGTTGTTTATCGTAACATTCAAATTCAAAGTGTCTTGCTTTTATTAGCAACCTTAAGGGCTCGTAACATAATATTGAATGACGCCTTTTTGAATATATAGAATCGTGCATCCTAGTCATCGCCTGATGTGCAAATAAGTCTGCCGCCTGTATTCCCACTTCATCGCTTGTTGAAAACTTAACACTGCCAACAAAATAACTATGTTCATATTCTGGCAACCTTGAAAAATAGTCAGCAAGTTCAACGGCGGTAAATTGGGCCTTTTGACGACGATCAAAAGTATAATTTACTTTCTGGTGTGCTGGCATATAAAGCCTAGTTGTCCAAGCAAGATGCATCATAACATCTGCGAAGCAGTGCAAATACGGACCGTGTTTTGTGGTGTGTATAATGCAATTCTTATAAGCTGGTATATCAATAGATGCCGAATAACCCCATAAAGTTGATTTACACAGGAGTTTTGTTAAATCTACATACTCTTGGGTCCGAGCTTCTTTAGGCAAGTTTTCATAGTCCCCATATCCTGCTAAACAATCAGTAGCATGGAATTTTTTGCCATTTGTTCGTTTAAGCCATTCAGGTTCAATGGCATCCCATTCTTCTTGTGTGCCTATGAGACCCGCGACAGTAAAAACGCTCTTACCTTCCCCATCGCTGCTTTCATCCCCATATGCAATTAACACAACAGCCACCGGCCTTTTCTTTCGGGCCTGCCTTACTCCGTTACGGAAGGTGCTTTATAAGATTTCTTATCACGTTCCATTCTACCCCCTCAATATGACCGCGTCTACAGCAATGCGGAGGTTGCTTCTTTAATGATACTTATGTACTATTACGTTTTTAATATGTCCACTGTATAGTACACTTGTACTATACAGTGGACACAAAGGAGGACTTATAGGTTCTCTAAGAAGCGTTTTGTTGTGTCAAGCCAGAGAGGAAGGGAGGCGCAGGGTACGCAGCATTGTCCAGGTGCTTCTGTACCCTTGCCGGACGCGTATCCGACAGCCTCACGAGAAACGTGGTAACGACGGTTCTCCCCCGCTAATTGTAACGCGTTCGCAGGACTGGACAGTCCTGGTAAGAGGGGTTAAACCGGTAACGCATTCGCACTTTCACCGTGAGTACTACGCCTCCGCATCATTAAGTAAGCCGCAAGCTTACTCATGTGGCCACCTCCAGTAGAGATGTGATGCGAGAGGCAACGCCTCCCTCTCTGGCGCTTAAATTATATCAAGATATATTGGGTACATCAAATGACATATCACGGGTTTTTTTGCGGCCGGAGGAACTTTTGATGGATTTCGCCGTGATCGAGGGGCCGCCGAGGGGGCGGCAGGCGTAATTGCCCCCGCACCCATAAACCGCGTCCGTTTTTGGACGGGGTTTATCCGGAGCTTTAATAGGCGGGGCACCCACATTCCTCGGCGGCGGGCACCGCGCCGAAGGCGTGGTCGGTGGGTCGCAAGAGGACCGCGCGGCTCCGAGAGACAGGGGCATGGCGCAAAATTAACCCGGCCGCCCCTACCGCGCACGACGCGAGGCGCGGAGCGCCTCCGTCGCGCCCCTATCACAGCGCCCCGTCGCCTGGTCTATCACCACCCCATACTCGCCCTTAGCCGCCTCGATCGTCACATACCCGTCGGCCACGTCGGTCTCCACCATTTCCGGGTCCCGCTCCAGAGGGTCTCCATAGCCCCCGCCGCCCGGCGCCTCGATGGTCACCACGTCGCCCCGCGAAAGCTGCGTGAGGCCGTAAGGGTTCCCGTCCTTCCCGCTTACCGAGAACCGGGCCCTCGCCCCCGGCCTGCCCCCGAAGAGCCCCTCAGGCGGATAGAGATACCTTCCCGACTGCATGCCGAGGTTGACAGGGCCCGTAGGCGCATAGGCGTCGTCCGGAACCTTGAAGACCACCCTCTTGCCAAGGCCTCCCTTCATCCTGCCGGGGCCTCCCGAGTCCGGGAGGAGCTCTCTTTTCTCCACGATAAGGGGGGTGTCGCTCTCGAATATCTCGACGGGCGTGCCTGCTCCGTTGGCCGGGAAGATGTAAACGTAGTTGCCGTCATTCGCGCTGCCGGCTCCCATGCCCCCGCCCCTTATGATCACCGAGTGCCACGGCTTCCCGTTGTTTCTCTTCCCGTAAAAAACGTTCATCACCGCAGGCGTGCCGCCGCTCGCCGCTATTACCTTCGCCGGCATGGCGGACGCCATGGCCCTGTAAATGATCTCCGTCAGGAAGTGGCCGATCACGAGCCTTGCGGCAACGGCAGCGGGGAAGCGGCAATTGACTACGCTGCCCTCCGGCGCCTGAAGCTTTATGAGCCTTGCGCAGCCGTCGTTGTTCGGGATGTCGGGGCCGAACATGCTCTTCATTGCCATAAAGACGTAAGCATAGGTGAAGTTGTAAACGACGTTGCCGCCCCAATCGACCTGGGATGAGGAGCCTGCCAGGTCGACGGAGATGTCGCTGCCCTTGACCTCTATGGATGCCTTGATGACGACGTCTCCCCCCCTGCCCTTCATCTGCTCGATGACGCCTTCGGCCGAATAGACGCCGTCCGGTATCTTGGCGATCTCCTCCCTCATACTCTTCTCGGTCCGGCCGATAATCTCGTCCGCCAGGTCGTCCAGGTCCGGAAGACCGTTCTCTTTCAGCATCTGGCACACTTTCTCGCCGCAAACATGGTTCGCCGCGATTTGCGACCTGATGTCCCCGGTGACCTCGTCGGGGGTCCGCACGTTCCACCTGATCAGATCGAGGATGGATTCGTTCGGCACCCCGCCGTCGTAGAGCTTCACGAGGGGGATGAAGAGCCCTTCTTCGAAGACGTCGTGGTTGTCCGAGGAGACGCGGCCGCCGATGTCCGAATGGTGGAAGACGCAGGCTGTAAAAGCGACGACCTTCCCGTCGTAGAAAATGGGGCTCATGACGCAGACGTCGTTGAGATGGCCTGCCAGGGCCCAGGGATCGTTCGTTATGAATACGTCACCGGGCTTGTATGTCTCCAGGGGAAGTCTGTTGACCAGGTTCCTGATCCCGAGGGCCATGGCCCCCGACTGGCCGGGCGTGGCGAAAGTCCCCTGGGCCAGCTCGCGGCCTTTCCTGTCGGTGAACATGCATGTATAGTCATGGGCGTCGCGGAGGAGGCTGGAGAAGGCTGTGCGCGCGACGGTGCCGTCCGCCTCGTCCACGACAGAGATCAGTCTGCGCCAGAGTATCTCCAGCGTAATAGGATCGAACGTCACTGCCATCTTCACGCCTCCTTCAGATCGACCCGCAGGAATCCGAACTCGTCGCTCCTCACCTGCGCCTTTTCACCGACGATAACGGTCGACTCCCTCTCCTCGATGATAGCAGGGCCCCGGAAAGCCGCGCCCGGGAAGAGCTTGTAGCGGTCGTACACGGTATGGGGGATGAAGTCTCTCGCCGTGGGCGAGTAGGCCTTCCTCGTCCCCTTTACCGCGGCCTCGATGGTCTGCCCCCGCTTTTTTTTGAACTTGGGCAGCTGGAGGAGCTTTTCGGGCAGGACCGCCCTGACCTTGAAATTGATGAACTCCACTTCGGAATCCGGATAGGTCCTTCCGTAGAGCCTCTCGTAGACATTGTCGAAAAGACGGCGGATTTCCGCTTTCCCCAGGCCGGAGAGCGGTCCGGCCGGCGCAGGGATGTTGGTCTCGGCCCCCTGTCCGACGAAACGCATGTCTAGGGACCTCTCGAAGCGGATCGATTCCCCGGTCCCGTCTTTCATGAGGGTCTTTCCGGCCTCTTCCTCCAGCGCCGCGAAAATGGCCTCGATCTCACCGAGCCGGGCCTCCACGAGAGATACCTTATGGCTCCTTAGGAGGTCGAAGGCCCGGGGCGCAGTGAAGAAGCCGAGAGCCGACCCCACCCCTGCGTTGGGCGGGACGAGCAGCCTGGGCGCGCCGAGCTTTTGAGCCAGACCGTAGGCGTGGACAGGGCCCGCGCCGCCGAAGGCAGCTATGGTGACGATCTTCGGGTTGCCCCCTTTCTCCGCGATGTGGGTCTTGGCAGCGGCGGCCATCGTCTCGTTTATGACGTCGTGTATGCCCCATATGGCCTGCACGTAAGTTACCCCGAGGGGCGAGGCGATCTTCTCCATCACTGCCAGCTTTGCAGCCTCTTTGTCGAGCTTCATCTCGCCGCCGAGGAAGTAATTCTCGTCGAGGTAGCCGAGGAGCAGGTCTGCGTCGGTGACGCACGGGTCCGTCCCCCCTCTGCCGTAGCAGACAGGCCCGGGGTCTGCGCCGGAGCTCTCCGGGCCGACCTGGAGCGTCCCCATCTTGCTCACCTTCGCGATGCTGCCGCCGCCGGCGCCTATCTCCATGAGGTCCACTACGGGCACTTGTATCGTCAGCCCGCTTCCCTTCATGAACCGCTGCACCCTGCCCACCTCGAAGGTGGGGACGACGCCCGCGACGCCCTTCTGGATGAGGCATGATTTGGCGGTCGTGCCGCCCATGTCGAAGCAGAACATCTCGGATATGTTGAAGTGCTTCCCGTAATACTGGCCGGCGATGACGGCTGCGGTCGGGCCCGACTCTATTATTCTCACCGGGAACCGGGCGGCCGTCTCTACCGAAGTCACGCCGCCGCTCGAGAGCATTATGAAAAGCTTCCCTTCGAATCCAAGGGAGGCCAGCCTGCCGGCGAGCTTGGAAAGGTACCTGCCGGTGAGGGGCTTTACGTAGGCGTTCGTGACCGTTGTGCTCGTCCTCTCGTATTCCTTGATCTGCGGCAGAACTTCGTAGGAGATGGAGACCGGGACTGCGGGCATCTCCTCCTCGATGATCTCCTTAAGAATAAGCTCGTGGGCGGGGTTCTCGAAGGAATTGATGAGGCATACTGCCACGGACTCGATGCCCAGGTGCGGCAGTGTCCGGATCAGGCGCCTCGCTTCGTCCCGGTCGAGGGCCTTCAGCACGGTGCCGTCGCTCCGGACCCTCTCGTCCACCTCGAACCTGTACCTCCTGGGTATGAGGGGCCGGGGGAATTCGGCAAAGATATCGTAAGGGGCGTACCTGATCTCGCGGCCGATCTCCAAAACGTCCCTGAACCCCTTCGTGGTTATGAGGGCGGTCCTCGCCCCTTTCCTTTCTATAATAGAGTTGATGACCAGCGTCGTTCCATGGATAAGCTCGTTCAGCTCCGGCACGAAGCCTTGTTTTCCGGCCTCCAGCGCCCTTATCCCCTGCTCCACCGCGTCCGACGGGTCCTTCGGCGTCGTGAGGCATTTGCTCGTCCTTATCTCTCCCGTCTCGTCGTCGAGGAGGACAAAGTCGGTGAAAGTCCCGCCGATGTCGCAGCCCAGCCGGTAGCGTCTATCCGTCTTCACACCGATCCTCCCTCTTTCTCCTTCGCCTTGAGCGCCGCCAGGACTTTCTCCGGGGTTATGGGCAGGTCCTTGATCCTGACCCCCACTGCGTCGTATATGGCGTTCGCTATGGCGGGCGCAGTCGGCACGAGGCCGGGCTCGCCTATGCCTTTGGCGCCGAAGGGGCCGTCCTTTTCGTCCGTCTCGACGATGACCGCCTGCATGGGCGGTATGTCCTTGGCTGTGAGCAGCTTGTAGTCGAGGTAATTGGCGTTCATGAGCCTGCCGTTCTTATAGACCATCTTCTCGGACAGGGCGTATCCCAGGCCCATGACACCGCCCCCGGAGATCTGCCCTTCGAGGAGCATGGGGTTGATCGCCTTCCCGACGTCGTGGGCAGCCACGTAGTTGACGATCCTGACGCGGCCCGTCTGCCTGTCGACCTCTACCTCGACGCCGTGGGCGCCGTAGGCATAGGTTACCGACAGGTTCCCCTTGAACTCACGGTCGAAATTCTCGTTGGGCGGGTCGTAGAAGTGCTCCGCCATGAGCATCCTGCCCCCCGCCACGTAATGGGCGTTCCTGAGGACCTTGCCCAGGGATATGTTCTTCTCCTTGTTGTGCCTCGCGAAAATGACGCCCTGGGATATCTCCAGCCCCGACGGGTCCTCTTCGAGCGCCTGGCCCGCGGTCTCCAGAAGCTGCTGCTTTATCTTCAGGGCTGCGCCGAGGGCCGAATTCCCCGCCACAAAAGTCGTGCGGCTTGCATGGACGCCCACGTCCCAGGGGCAGACGTCGGTATCGTTATTTATCACATTTATGTCTTCAGTCGGAATCCCAAGGACTTCCGCGACGATCTGGGCGATAACGGTTTCCGAGCCCTGACCTATATCGGAAGAGCCGGTGAAGACATCGACCTTTGCGTAGTCGTCCACCTTGATTATCGTCCCGCAGCCGTCGGACTTGTAGACCCTGGCCCCGCCCCCCACGTGCACCAGGGAGGCCATGCCGAAGCCCCTGCCTTTCTTCTCGTGCCGCCGGCCGCTCCAGCCGAGCCTGCTTTTTACCTCGGCCATACACTCCTTCATGCCGCAGGTCGTTATTTTGAATTTCTGGGGCGTCGTCTCTCCGGGCTCGTTGGCGTTCATCAACCTGAACTCGTAGGGGTCAAGCCCTGCCGCCTCCGCCAGTTCTTCCAACGAAGACTCGATGGCGAAAGTCGCCTGGGGGTTCCCATAGCCCCTCATGGCCTGGCTGTAAGTGTTGTTGGTGTAGACGCACTTCGCCGTATACTTGACGTTGGGAACCTTGTAGAGGGAAGAAATGGGCAGCATCATGACCGACGGGGTGGTGGCCCCCCATGACGTGTAGGCCCCGTTGTCGAGGATCATCTCAATGTCCCTGAAGAGCAGCTTCCCTTCTTTCGTGCAGCCGTGGGAGATGCGTGTGACGGTGCACTGCCTCGGCGACGTTGCCAGAAACTCCTCCTCCCTCGTGAAGACGATCTTCACCGGCCGCCTCGCGGACAGGGCCAGGAGAATGGCGATGTACTCGTAAGCGTACGTGTCCAGCTTGCTGCCGAAGCCGCCGCCTATGGCGCCCTGGATCACCCTCACGCGCTTGCCCTTATACCCGAAGGCCCCCAGGGCGTCTATAAAATCCCTCTGGGCCAGGTAGGGTATCTGGGTGTTGCTGTGCATGGTGAGATTATTGGCAGTGTCGACCTGGGCGATGCACCCGCTCGTGGCCATGCAGCAGTGGGTGACCCACTGGGTGCTGTATGTTCCCTCGACGACGTAAGCAGCCTCCTTTTTGGCCGCCTCGATGTCCCCCGCAAGGAGCCTCCAGGGAAGGTTGAGCACGTTCGTAGGCTTCTTTTCCTTTCCGCCCAAATGGCCTTCGTGGATAAGAGGCGCGCCCTCCTTCATCGCTTCCAGAGGGTCGAAAACGGCGGGGAGCTCCTCGTACTCCACCTCTATGAGGCTTAGGGCCTCCTCGGCGGTCTCCGGGTCCGTCGCACAGACGGCAGCCACCTCGTCCCTGAGGGAGCAGACCTTCCCGGTCTTCAAGGGCGGGTTGTCCTTGTACACGCCGAACTTGAAGGGCGGGATCGTGGCGCCCGTGAGGACGGCCTTTACCCCGGAGAGCTTCTCGGCCTTCGCGGTGTTTATACTCTTTATGCGGGCGTGGGGATAGCTGCTGTAGAGTATCTTGCCATAGAGCATCCCCGGCAGCGCAATGTCCTGGATGAACACGGCGCTTCCCGTCACTTTGGACGGGGCGTCCTTCTTAGAAACTCTTTTTCCTACGGCAGTCAGCTCCATCTTCTACCTCCCGCTGGCGGCGCTCTTTATCGCTTCCACTATCTGCACGTACCCCGTACACCTGCACAAATTGCCCGCTATGCCGTCTTTGATCTCGTCCTCCGTGGGGTTGTCGTTCTCCGCAAGGAGGGCGCAGGCGGACATGATCATGCCCGGCGAGCAAAAACCGCATTGGACCGCCCCGTGATCGACAAAAGCTTTCTGCAGGGGATGGAGACCGCCGTCAGCGGAAAGCAGGCCTTCTATGGTGGTCACTGTCCGCCCTTCCGCTTCCATGACCGGGAAAATGCAGGAGTTGACAGCCTTTCCATCTACAATGACGGTGCAGGCCCCACATTCGCCGTAGCCGCAGCCCTCCTTCGTCCCTTTAAGGCCGAGGACCTCCCGGAGGAGATGGAGGAGCGTCCACTGGGGCTTCACCTCTACTTTCACATCCTCTCCGTTCAGAAAAAAAGATAGCTCTTGCTTCATCGTGTCCCCCTTACCAGAGCCGGTCCGGATAGATGTCAGCGTCCGGTCGGACGATGCGGTCTATAGATTTGACGAATGCTCTCTGCACGAGCACCTTCACCATTTCCCTGCGGTACCAGGCCTCGCCCCTCACGCTGTCCCTCGGCGACGACTCCGAGGCGGCCATTTCGCTTGCTGCTGCCACGCCGTCGGCCGATATAACCTTTCCCGCGAGCATGCCCTCCGCTTTCTTGGCCCTTATCGGCCTCGGGGCTACCACGCCCATGGCTATCCGCACATCCTCGCACCGCAGCTCCTCGTCGGCGAACCGGGAGAGTATCTCGGAGGCGGGCGCAGAGCCGCAGAGCATGTCCCTGCACCTGAGGTCGCTCTTGTTCACCGTGACCCTCACGGCTATGCCGACAATCGGCAGGTCCATGGCGTTCCTTCTCGTATGCTTTATATAGGCGGAGCCGGTCGTGTCCCCTAAGACGGGCAGGCTGAAGCCTTTGAGGATCTCACCCTTCCTGAGCGCGGTCTTCCCCGGTCCGATGAAGAAATCGTCCATCGCTACCTTTCTTTCCCCTTCCGGTCCCGAGATGAGCGCCTCGGCGTCGAGCACGAGGAGGGGACAGGCAGTATCGGCCGAAGGGGCCGCGTTGCAGATATTTCCCCCCAGGGTCGCCACGTTCCTGATCTGCGGGGAGCCCAGGCTGCAGACCGCATCGTGGAGGGCCGATAAGCGTTTTTTCGCATATTCGTCCTTCTCTATCTCCCTGTGGGTTACGCACGCCCCGATGCTCAGGCCGTCTTTCAGGTAAAGGTCCTTTATATTCCTGAGAGATATGAGTGCCTTGGGCGACAGCTTCTTCTGCCGCAGGAGCACCATCACGTCCGTCCCTCCTGCAATGTAGGCCGCCTCGCCTCCGAACCTCGCCATGAGGTCCAGGGCTTCCGTGATGGTGCCGGGCTTGTAGTACTCGTACCGAACCATGGCGCCTCCTCCTGTTATCCTGGCCTTACTCTTCCCTGGTGTCGAAGACCCTCTTCGTTTTCCGCTCAGACCGGGGAAGTGCCCCATAGCGGCAAATCTCGGCTTCGCAGCTTACCATGATCTGCTTTTTCACCTGGCCCTCGATCGCCTTCCTGCAGGCGACGTCGGCCTCGGGCAAGCATTCCTTCCCCCTCTCCACCTTGATGGTCATGTAGTCCTTGCCGTCCGGCCGCCTCGTCAAGTGCACCTGGTATTCGCTCCCTATGCCGGAGATTCCCGAGAGGACGTGGTCGATCTGACCGGGGTAGACATTCACTGCCCTTATGATGAACATGTCGTCGGAGCGGCCGAGGAACCGGTCGTGTCTCGGGAGGATGGAGCCGCAGGGACACTTGCCGGGGATCGCCCTCGTGAGGTCTCTCGTGCGGTACCTTACGAGAGGCGCGGCCTCCTTCCGCAGGGTCGTCACCACCATCTCGCCGACCTCCCCTTCAGGAACAGGCTGCAGCGTCTCCGGATCGAGGAATTCCGCTATGTAATAGTCGGCCCAGTAGTGGATGCCCTGATGATGGACACAGTCGAGGCCCGTCCCCGGGCCGTAAAGCTCGGTCATCCCCGGTATGTCGAATACGTGCTCCACACCCAGAAGCTCGGCGATCCTGGCCCTCATGGCGTCGCTGGACCGCTCCGAGCCGAAAATGACTTTCTTCAGCTTGATTTTGTCCCTGATGCCCCTCTTCTCCACCTCCTCAGCCATGAGGAGCCCCATCGAGGCCGTGCAGCAGAGCACGGTGGTCCCGAAATCGACGAGAAAATCGCACTGCATGTCGAGGTTCCCGGGGCCCATCGGGATAGCCATGGCGCCGAAGCGCTCGCACCCGAGCTGGAAGCCTGCGCCCGCAGTCCACATGCCGTACCCGACGGCTATCTGTACGCGGTCAGAGGCGGTCATTCCGGCCATCTCGTAGCACCGGGCGAAGAAGTTGGCCCAGTCGTCGATATCCTTTGCCGTGTAAGAAAGGACCTTCCGCTTCCCGGTGGTGCCCGAGGACGCATGGATCCTCACCACGTCTTCAAGGGGCACGGAAAGGAGGGGGAAAGGATATCCCCGCCTCAAGTCGTCCGCAGCAGTGAAGGGCAGACGGCCGATGTCCGCAAGCTTCTTTATATCGTCCGGCCTGACGCCTGCCTCCTCGAATTTCTTTCTATAGAAGGGCGAGCCCGAAAAGGCGTGGTGTACGGTCCACTTCAGGCCCTCAAGCTGCAAGGCGCCAAGCTCCTTTTCGGTCTTTTGCGCCGGCATGAACGTTTTTCCCATGACCCCTCCTATACGGGACCGACCGGCTAAAACAGGCCCGGCTCGTCGAACTCGCCGAAAATGGACCTGAAGACGCCCGTCATCTCCCCGACCGTCGCATAGGCCTTGCAGCACTCCAGGAGAAAGGGCATCACGTTTTTGCCTTCCTTCGTCGCCCCCTCCAGGGCCTTGAGCGTCCTTGCCACTTCCTTGCCCGACCTAAGCCTTTTCACCTCGCTCAGACCCTCGATCTGCCTTTGCGCCGATTCCCAGTTGTATTCGTGGAGCTCCACGTCCTTGGACTCCCCCTCCGTATGGATGTTGACCCCCACCTTGAGGAGCTCTCCGGACTGGATACCCTTTTCGAACTCGTAGGCCTGGGCTGCCACCAGTCTTTGAATGTAGCCCGTCGCCACCCCCTGCACGATCCCCCCGGCCTTCTCTATCCGCCCCATCTCCTCTTCGATCTTCCCTTCCATCTCTTTCGTGAGGGTCTCTATGAAGTAGCTCCCTGCCAGGGGGTCCACCGTGTCCCGCAAGCCGATCTCGTCCATGAGGAGCTGAAGCGTCCGCAAGGAGATTATGGCGGAATGGGGGGTGGGGATAGTGTAGGCCTCGTCGTAGCTGCAAAGGGCTATGGTCTGCGCCCCGGAAAGGGCGGCGGCCAGTGCGTAATAGGCGCCCCTCATTATGTTGTTTTCCGGCTGGGCCTTGGTGAGGCCGTATCCGCCTCCGCCGAAGAGCCCCCGGAGGTGCATGTTCGAGTCCTTCTTGACGCCGTACTTCTCTTTGAGGTTCCTTGCCCAGAGTTTCCTTGCAGCCCTGAACTTCGCCACCTGCTCCCAAAGATTGCCGAAGACATTGAGGTTGAAGGAAAAGCGGCCTACGAAAGCGTCCGGGTCATACCCCCTTGCGACCACGTTGTCGATGTAGGCGTTCGCTATGAGGATGGCGCAGGCTATCTCCTGGGCGGGCGTAGCTCCCGACTCCCTGATATGGTAGCCGCAGACGCTCACCGGGTTCGTCCTGGGCAGGACGTTCATGGAGTATTCGATGGTGTCGCCGATCAGCTTTACAGCGGGCTCCACCGGGAAGATCCAGGACCCCCTGCCTATCATCTCCTTCAATATGTCGTTCTGGGGGGTTGCGGAGATCGCCGCGGGGCTGTACCTGAACTTTTCCGCAACTGCCTGGTACATGGCCAGCATGATTGAAGCCACCGCATTGATCGTGAGGCCCGACCCTATGCGGGCGAGGTCGATACCGCTGAAGGCGACCTCGAAGTCCTTGAGCGAATCGACGGCCATCCCTACGCGACCTACCTCGCCCTCGGCCATAGGGTCGTCCGAGTCGTAGCCCATCTGCGTCGGGAGGTCGAAGGCCACGTTCAGGCCGGTCTGGCCGTGGGATATCATCAGCTTGAACCGCTCGTTCGTCTCGAAGGGCGTGCCGAAGCCCGTGTACTGTCTCGTCGTCCAGGCCCTGCTCCTGTACCCCTGCCCGTGGATGCCCCTCGTGAAGGGGTACTGGCCGGGGTCTCCCAGGTCGGCCTCGTAAGAGAAGCCTATCCGCTCAAGGTCCTCAGGGCCGTAGACCGGCTTCACATGGATGCCCGACTGGAGCGTCACGTCCGTGATCTGGTCCTTCCCGTCCTTCGTATACTTTGCGACTCCCATTGTTCCTCCTAAACCCGCTTCGCGTTCTCGCGGATGAATGCCACGATGTCCGAAAAGCGGGTGCCGCCGGGGAAGACCCCCGAGACGCCGAGCTCTTTGAGCCGTTCGACATCCCGGTTAGGGATCACCCCCCCTACGAGGACCATCTTGTCCTTTATCCCTTCCCGGTCCACCTCTTTCATCAGCCTCTCCACGATGGGGATGTGAGCGCCGCTCATGATCGAGAGCCCTATCACGTCTACGTCCTCCTGGACGGCTGTTCTGATGATCTGGTCTACGGTCCTGTGCAGCCCCGTATAGACCACCTCCATGCCTGCCTCCTTGAGGGCGAGGGCCACCACCCTGGCCCCACGGTCGTGCCCGTCAAGGCCCGGCTTTGCTATCAATACCTTTACGGCCTTTTGACTGTCCAACGTCTCCTCCCGGAATCGTTTTAGTACTTAGTATACTGTATACAACGAAAAAGACCAGGAAAAAAGTAGATCATTCCATTTCCCTAATTATTATCTCTTTCCCCCGCGTCAGATGCCTCCTAACAAGCCTCTCCACCTCGTCGGGATCTCCCTTCTTCATGGCCTCCACTATCCTTCCGTGCTCGGCAAGGGAGATGGCCGCGTTCTCCGGACAGTTGAGGAGGGCCCTCCTGTACCTGGAGACGAAATCGCGGAAATTGCCGATGAGCGCGCAGAGCTTCCTGCTCCCCGAGGCTCCGAAAATGATTTCGTCGAGCTGGTCGTTAAGCTGGGTCATCTTCAGGATATCGCCCCGCCGCAGCGCCTCCCTGTAGGACTCCAGGGTCGCGTCGAGCCTCGAGACGGTCCTCTCGTCCATGCGGGCCGTAGCGAGGGCTGCCGCGTAGCTCTCGAGGACCGCCCTTATGCCGAAGGTCTCCTCTATCTCTTCCCTCGAAACGTCCTTTACGATGAAGCCGCCTTTTTCGAGCCTCTCGACGAGACCGTCCTGCTCGAGCCGCCTTATGGCCTCCCTCACCGGTATCCGGCTGATCTTCATCTGGCCCGATAGGGTGTTCTCCACGAGCCTCTGGCCGGGATGGAGGTCCCCTTTGACGATGGCCTCTCTAAGGGAGGCATAGGCAGCCTCTCCTACGGGCCGCGGCTTGCCGACGGCCCTTATCCCTTTCAGCGGCTTCCTGATCCTGCCCGTTGCTTTCTGTGTCGCCACTTCGATGCCCCCCTATCCGCAGCGGTACTGCACCCCGTATTCGCCCTTCGGGTATTCCCAGGTAATAGCATGACGGACGCAAGCGATGCTGCACGTTCCGCATTCCAGGCAGCCGGCATACTCCACGACCACTTCCTTCGTCTCCTCATTGACCGAATAGAGATGGCCCGGGCAGACAAGGATGCAGTACTTCTCCCTGCATTTTTCGCAAAGGGCCCGGTCCAGCTTGATGTGGCTCTCTTTGTCGTTCTTTATGGCGTCCAGCGCCAGCTTTTCTTCTATCTTCATCACAACCGCCTTAAGGAAAGGAAATCCTTGAACCCTTCCCAGTTCAGGACGTACCGCCCGGCGACCTTTTTCGCGCTCCCGTAAAGGGACCCCTTGGGCCCTTCGTCGATGGTGAAGAGCGCCTCGAAAAGCTCGCAAAGGAAGCGGGGATAGACGGTGAAGAAACGGGGCTTTTCGAGGACTTCCCTGGAATGGCGGAACGTCTCCATGTCCCTGAGCACGAAGCTTGCCTTGAGCCTCCTCTCGTATACCGAGAGCGTCCCGGCGGAGAAATCGCCTTTCGAGAGCGCCTCGTCGGCTGCTTCCGCAGCCATTACTCCGGAGGCAACCGCGAAGTCCATCCCCCTCACCGTAAGGCCCATGTTGAGGGCCATGCCGGCAGCGTCGCCGGCAACCAGCATCCCGCCCGTATAGAGCTTCCTCAGGCCGGAAAATCCCGCCTCCGAGATGATATGGGCGGAATACTCCCGAAGCTCCCCTCCCCTGATGAAGCGGGACACCTCGGGCCTTTGCGAAAAGGCTTCCATGAGGCTGTGCATCTCCGCAGCGCCCGCCTGCTCGATAAAAGAGCCGATCCCTACGACGACGCCCACCGAGATGCTGTCCTTGTTGGTGTAGAGAAAACCGCCCCCGAACATGCCCTTCGTGACGGACCCCGCGAAAAGGGCGGCCGCTCCCTGGCCGGCCTCGAGGCCGAAGCGCTCCTCTATCAGGCCCGCGTCGAGCCTGTACACCTCTTTGACAGCCACGGCATAGTCGGCAGGCTCCAGGGGGGGCCTGAGACCGGCTTCCTTCGCCATGAAGGAAAGGGCCCCGTCGGCGGCAATCACTATATTTGCAGGTATCTCTTCCTCCCCGACCTTCACCCCTGCCACGCGGCCGTCCTCGAAGAGCAGCCCGTCCACCCGCCTTTTCGGGATCACGAAGGCGCCCTTTTCCATGACTTTCTCCGACAGCCAGTTGTCGAAGACTGCCCGCAGGATCGTGTAGCTCATATGAGGGGGGTACTTCCACTTGTCGTTCCCGTACTCCACCTGAACGGAAGAGTGCTCGTCGAGGAGCGTTACGATTTCCTTGACTACGGGGCGCTCGAAGGGCGCCTCTTCGAGGATGGCCGGGATGTACCGCCTCAAAGGCGAGACGTAGATCCTGCCTCCGGTAACGTTCTTGCTGCCGCAAGTGTCGCCCCGTTCCAGGAGGATGACCTGCCTGCCGGCCTCGCACAGGCGGTATGCCGCGCAAAGACCTGCAAGGCCCCCGCCGACGATCACGGCATCCATTTTGTCTTCCGCCATTGCCTGCGCCTACCTCTTTTTCAGCTCGGCCGTCATTGCCGGGACGACCTCGAAGAGGTCGCCCACGATCCCGTAATTGGCGTACTGAAAGATTATGGCGTTAGGGTCCTTGTTGACGGCGAGGACCACTTTCGATGTGTCCATACCCATGATATGATGGATGGCGCCGGAAATTCCCACGGCTATGTAAAGCTTGGGCGAGACGGTCTTGCCGCTCTTGCCCACCTGGTCTTCCTGGTCGCGCCAACCCGCGTCGACGACGGACCTCGTCGCCCCTACGGTCCCTCCGATTGCATCGGCCAGCTCCTCGATGAGCCTGAAGTTCTCCGCGGCCTTCAACCCCCTGCCGCCGGATACGATGATGTCCGCCTCGGTGAGGTCTACCTTCCCCTTCGGCTTCGCGTCCGCGCGTTGAATCCTTGTGTGTACCTGATCGGCCGTAACGCCCGCCTGCCTCTCCACGAGGTTTCCCGTCCGGCTGCCTTCCTCCGAAATACCGAAGGCGTTCGGCCTGGTAGTGACTATGACCGGGAAACCGTTGCAAGAGACCTCCGTCAGAACTTTTCCGCCGTAGACGGGCCTGACGAAGGTCACGGGGTCGCCCTCCCACGCTGCCGCCGTAACGTCGGAGACGATGCCGCACCCGAGGAGGACCGCGACCCTCGGCATGAAATCGCGACCCATCTGAGTGGCGCCGGCGAGTATCATCTTCGGCCCTGCTTCCCCGGCATAACCGGCCAGGGCGAAGGCGTAGCCTTCCGGCGTATAGGCTTCGAGCAGAGGGTCGTCGATGTGGACGAGCGTTTCCGTCAGGGACAGGAGCCTGTCCTTGAGGCCGGCCGGAAGGGGGCCCAGCACGACGGCCTCCATCCGGAAGCGGCCCGCCTGCTCGAGCTTCCGTCCTTCGCTCAAGAGCTCCAGGGACGCCTTCTTGGCGGCGTCTCCCTTAGTCTCGACGAATACCAGTATCGTGTCCACCAGCCACCCCCTAAATGAGCCTTTCCACGTCCGCGAGAATCCGCACTGCCTCGCGGGCTGCATCATTCGCCTCCCCGCCTATTATCTGAACCGGGGGTCTTTTCTTCGGCGCCAGATAGCGCTTTACCTGCACCTTCGAACCGGCCCGGCCCACTTCCGCAGGGTCGAGACCGAGGTCCTCCGGCGCGGCCTTCGGTATCTGGGCCTTCATCGCCTTCATGACGCCGGTGATGGGGGCCACGCGCGGCTCGTTCAATCCCTTCTGAACGGTGAAGACCGCCGGCAGCGAGACCTCTACGACCTCTCTTCCGGCCTCGGCGAGCGATTCCGCGGAAGCCTTGCCTTCCGCGATGTCGAGCTTTACAACGCCGCCTACGTGGGGCAAGCCGAGGAACTGGGCAACCATAGGCCCTACCTCACCCCTGTCGTCGTCCACGGCCTGCTTCCCGCAAAGGACGACGTCGCACGGCGCCTTCGAGACGGCCCTTGAAAGGGCAAGGGCAGTCGCATAGCCGTCTCCGTCGAGGAAGGCCGCGTGGTCGAGGAGCAGCGTCTCGTCCGCGCCCATGGCTATCCCCGTCCTCAGGACCTCCGTGGCCTTGCCCGCGCCCAGGGTAATCACTTTCACGCGCCCGCCGTGGCGCTCCCTTATCCTGAGCGCCTCTTCAAGGGCAAACTCGTCGAAAAGGCTGGTGGCGAACTTTTGCTGTATCTCGAGCCTCTCGCCGTCCCCCTTTATTTCAATCGAGCTTTCCGCGTCGGGCACCTGCTTCGCAAGCACTACAACGTTCATTGTCGGGCCTCCCTGTTAGAGCCGAAGAGCATCACGTCTTTCCTATAATCAACCTGCCGAGGAAATCCTTCAATATCTCGTGTGTTCCACCCCCGTAGAGGAGGAAGCGCGCGTCCCTGAAGTGGCGCTGGGGGTTGTACTCCTGGGCGAAGCCGTTTGCCCCCCAGATGCGGGTCACCTCGTCCACGACCTTGAGACAGGTCTCCGTGGCGAACATCTTGGCCATGGCCGCCTCCTTGCGGCTCGACAGCTTCTCCTTGATCCTCCAGGCCGCGTAATAGACCATGAGCCTGCTCGCCTCCATCTCGGAGGCCATGTCGGCGAACTTGGCCCTTATAAGCTGATAGCTGCCTATGGGCTTGCCGAAAGCGACCCGCTTCCTGGCGTACTCCAGCCCTTCGTCGAAGGCCGCCTGGGAGATCCCGAGCGCCATGGCGCCCGTCATCACCCTCACCTCGTCGAGGATCTCGCCCAGATAGTCTACGCCCTTGTTTATCTCCGTACCCAGCAGGTTCTCTCCGGGCACCCTCACATTGTCGAAGACCAGCTCGCCCGTGACGGTCCCCCTGCAGCCCATCTTCTCGAGTACCTGTCCCGGAGCGAAGCCGGGCGTCCCCTTCTCCACGAGAAAGAAGTTGAGGCCCTTTGCGCCCAGCGACCGGTCGGTCGTGGCCAGGACCGTGGCCATATCGGCTATAGGGCCGTTGGTTATCCACATTTTGGTCCCGTTAATCACCCAGTCGCTGCCGTCCTTTACTGCGGTGGTCCTCGTAGCCGAAAGGTCGGAGCCCGACTGGTCCTCGGTAAAGCACATGGTGGCGACCTTCTCTCCCCGCATGGCAGGATATAGGCAGCGCTCCTTCATCGCCTCCGAGCCGAAGCGGTAGATAAAGTAGGTGCCCATGAGAACGTTCATGATCACGCTCTGGGCAAAGCCGACCGACCCCCTGGAAACCTGCTCGTAAAAGATCATCGCGGTGACCGGGTCCGCGTTCATGCCCCCTATCTCCTCCGGGTACCGCAGGCCGAGGTATCCGAGCTTGCCGAACTCCCGCCACAATTCCCAGGGGAACTCGTCTTTACGGTCGATCTCCGGCGCCTTCGGGACGATCATGCGATCGACCGCGTCGGTGATCATTTTCTTGAAAAACTCCTGTTCTTCCGTTAGCGCGAAATCCATAAGTCGGCCTCCTTCAATGCAGCGGTCTTCATTATCTCGGATGTCCGGCTGCCCTTTCTATCCTTGTTTGCCTTTTCACGCTTCGCGCTGAAACGATCTTTTACCGGCGCGAAGCGCAAAGGGGGAGATCGCACTACCGCGAAGCGTCGCAAAAAGCGCCCGGCCTAAAAGGCCGAGGCGATTTTTGATGCATGACGCGAAGTCGTGGAGAGCGCGCACCGCAGCATACTCTTTTGTATGTGAGGATGCGCGCCGAACGCGACGACAAAGTCACGCGCAAAAAGCGCCCGGCCTGCCCCCTACCCCACGGTGAACGCTACCCTCCCCAGTATCCTCTCCACTGCCTCGTACGGGTCCATCTTCCGGTCCATCGCCTCCCTTGCGACGGCCGCGCAGCCCTCGTCATCCTTCACCGCTTTTGCGACGCGCGACCAAATCTCTTCCTTAAGGAGGCCCATCGTAAAGGCGGCTATCTTCTCCCTCCTCCGCTTCTCGATCCCCCGGTCCCCTATAAAGCGCCAATGGCGCTCGATCTCGGAAAGGACCTCCCCGATTCCTTCGCCCCGGTCCGCCCGGGCGCGCAGGACAGGCGGCGTCCAGCCGTCAGGCCCTGCCCTCGACAAAGAGGCGATCACCATGGAGGCGCCCTCGGCCCCCGGAAGGTCGGCCTTGTTCACCACGACGATGTCGCCTATCTCCACCAGCCCCGCCTTGAGAAGCTGGATCTCGTCCCCGTAATCGGGCGTAAAAAGGATAACGACCGTATCGCACAGGTAGGCGAGCCCCTTCTCCGCCTGGCCTGCCCCGAGACTCTCCACGAAGATCGTCTCCTTGCCCAGGCCTTCCAGCACATAGACGGCGCCGGCCGCAGCCTTTGCAATTCCCCCCGGATAACCCCTGTGGGCCATGGACCGTATGAAAACGCCCTTTTTTTCAGCGCCTTTCATACGGACCCTGTCGGCGAGGAGGGCCCCCTTTCCGGCAACGCTGGTAGGGTCGACAGCGACGACGCCGACCTTTTTCCCCCGGTCGCCGAGGGCAGCCGCAAGGCCTCCCGTGATCGTGCTCTTGCCCGCGCCGGGCGGGCCGGTGATGCCTATTACCTGGGCCTTGCCCGTAAAGGGGAAGAGGCTCGAAAGCTCCCTGTACCCCTCCTCCTCCCCGTCTTCGATCAGGGTAATGAGGCGGGCTGCGCTCTTCTCATCGCCCTCCAAGATCTTCCTCGCGAGCTTGCCGCCGGTCAAAGGACAAACCTATCCTTCGGGTTCAGATGACCTCTTTGCTTTTCAGCTCCCTGAGCTTCTCTTCCGAGTACCCCAGGGCCTTCCCGTAGATGGCGCCGTTATGTTCCCCGAACCTCGGAGGGAACGTCATCTTCTGGCCGCTCTCTTTCAGAAAGGTCGTCATAAAGGGCGGAGGGGCCATCCATATCTGCGTCTTCGTCACAGGGTCGGCCGCGGTGAGGAGAGACTTCGCGACAAGCGGGTCCTGGAGGACCTCTCCGATAGTGTTGACCCTCGATATGGCAATGGTCGCCTTGTTGCAAAGGTCTATCATCTCATCCGTCGTCCGCGGCCGCGTGCAGTCGTTGATCTGCCGGTTCAGGTTGGCCACGTCCGCGATCCTGCCCTTGTTCTTCTCGTATTCAGGTCTCGCCAGTCTCTCGAACCCGGGAAGCTGCGTGAAAGAGGCCCATTGGCGGTCGTTCCCCACGGCTATATAGACGTACCCGTCCTTCGTCTCGTAGACCGAGACGGGCGCGAAGAACTCGTGGGTGTTGCCGCGGCGGGTGACCTTGCTTCCGAAGGACTTCGTGAGGGTAACGGCAACCGTAAGCCAGGAAGTGGTGGACATGAACATGGAGACATCGATCCTCTCCCCCTGCCCGGTGAGCGCCCGCTTGCAGAGCGCCTTCATCACGAGCCCGTAGGCATGCTCGCTCGTCCCCATATCGGGCAGCGGGATGCCAAGGACCTGCGGGTCTTCGCCCGCATTACCCGTCAGCTCCATCAGGCCGCTCCTCGCCTGCAAAATAGGGTCATAGGCCGCCTCGTTGCTGTCCGGCCCGAAGCCGGTGAGACCCACCCAGATGAGGTCCGGCTTGACGGCCTTCAATGAGTCGTAATCTATGCCCAGCTTTTCGTAGTTGCGAGGGAGCTGGTTCGTTGCGAAGATATCGACCTTCATCCTGACGATCATCTCTTTGAGGATCGCCTGACCCTCGGGCGTACCCAGGTTCAGGGTGACTGCCTCCTTCCCCGCGTTTATGCAGAGGAAATAGGTGTTCATCCGCTCTTCGCCGAGCCTGTTCTCCCCTATCATCCGGTTCGGGTCGCCGTACACCGGGTGCTCGAGCCGTATGACCCGCATCCCGTCCATGGCGAGCCTGTAGCTCAGGTAAGGGAGCACCGTAGCCTGTTCCAGGGAAAGCATCGTCATATTTCTAAAAACGTCCATGTCGTCCTCCAGCACAGTTATTGGGGCTCAATGCCCTTTCCAAGCGAGGTCCTCCCGTCCGGGGAGGTTTTCCGAGGAGTAAGAAGGCCCGGCCTCCCCCCTTCGAAAATTTTTTGCCCCTGTCCCATTTTTCCGTTGACACGAGGATGTCATTGTCAGTATCATTCTTTGATAAGGCTTTGGTTGTGTATACTGTATACCATCTTATGTGTCCAGTATAGTTAAGAGAGCGATTGTTTGTCAAGAACTTTTGCTTGCCGGAGAGCGGGTCGGACCATGATGACTGCAACATGCCGGAGCCGGACGGACTCTCTGCCCGGACAGGCCTTTCCGGCAGGAAAGTAAGGAAATATCGATGAGGCTCCCTTCTTTTCAGTATCTCTCACCGGGGACCGTAAAAGAGGCCCTGGAGACTATCGCCGCGCATAAAGGAAAAGTGCTCATAGTGGCGGGGGGAACGGACATCGTGAACCGCCTGAGGCAGAGGCTCGTCTCGGCGCCCTATGTGATGAGCCTGAAAGCCATATCCGAGTTGAAGGGCATAAAGAAGAACAAGGGGGAGCTCGTAATATCCGCGGGCACGACCCTGCGGGAAGTCGCCGCCTCCCCTGAGGTCTCGGGACTCTTCCCCGCCCTCAGCCAATCGGCAAGCTGTACGGCGGCCCCTCCCATCAGGAACATGGCAACCATAGGAGGCAACCTCCTGCAGGACACGAGGTGCCTTTTCTATAACCAGTCGGAGCTCTTCCGGAAGGCGGCCCCGGCCTGCCTCAAGCAGGGCGGCAGGGTGTGCGCCGCGGTAAAGGGCGCGACCAGGTGCCTTTCCGTTTACCAGGGCGATCTCGCCCCTGCCCTCATTGCCTGCAATGCCAAAGCCGTCCTCAAGAAGGCGGGCTCGTCGAGGACGGTCCAGGTGGCAGACATCTTCTCCAACAAAGGGAAACGGCCGCTCGCCGTCGAGGAAGACGAGCTTCTCACAAGGATCGTCATTCCCATTCCCTCAGGGCCCTATTCTTGCGCGTATGAGAAGCTGCGGCTTCGGAAGGGGCTCGATTATCCCTTCGCCTCTGCCGCAGCCTTCCTTTCCCTCTCGGCCAAGGGCGTAATCGACAGGGCCAGGGTCGTCCTGGGCGCTTGCGGCCCCGCCCCTGTGCTCGTCGAGGATGCGGCGGCGTTTCTCGTCGGGAGGAAGCCGGGTGACGCCGACGGGCTTTCCGCGGCCCGGTGCGCCCTTAAGGTTTGCAGGGTCGTGGAAAACGTTGCCCTTCCCGCCTCCTACAGGAAAAAAATGGCGGTCGTGATGGCAGGACGGGCGATCGGGGAAGCGCTCGGGCAGCTTTCCGGGGCGGGTGCGTGATGGTGAAGGCAGAGAAGAAAAAGATCAACCTCCGGGTTAACGGCGAGGTCCACACCCTTCTGGTGGCCCCTCACCTCACGCTCCTGGAGGTGCTGAGGGAAGAGCTCCACCTCACCGGGGCAAAGGAGAGCTGCGGACGCGGGGCCTGCGGCACCTGCACGGTCCTCCTCGACGGCGAGCCCGTCAGGTCTTGCCTGCTCCTTGCAGCCGAGGCGGAAGGCAGACAGGTCACGACCATCGAGGGCCTGGGCAGGCAGGGGGCGCTCCACCCGATCCAGGAGGCCTTCGTGGCCCACCATGCCGTACAGTGCGGCTTCTGCACCCCCGGCATGGTGCTCACAGCCAAGGCTCTCCTCGACAAGACGCCGGACCCGACGGATGAAGAGATACGCCTGGCCCTCTCGGGGAACATATGCCGGTGCACGGGCTACGCGAAAATAGTGGAGGCGGTGAAAGCCGCTTCGGATAAAGGGAAATAGGCAATGGAAGAGCTGTCCATCATCGGAAAGAGCGCCGGCAGGGTCGATACCGCAGCAAAGGCTACCGGCGAGGCCCTCTACACGGCAGACCTATCGCTGCCCCGCATGCTCGTCGGGAAGGTCCTCCGTTCGCCCTTTGCCCATGCCCGTATACGCGCGATAGATACGTCGCGGGCCGAGCGGCTGCCCGGCGTGAAGGCGGTCGTGACATCCGCCGACAGCACCGGGGAAAAGTGGGGGGTCTTCCGCTACACCCAGGACCAGGCCTTCCTGCCGCCCGACAAGGTGCGCTTCATCGGGGAAGAGGTAGCGGCGGTCGCGGCAATAGACGAGGATACGGCCCTCGAAGCCCTTACGCTCATAAAGGTCGATTACGAGGAGCTGCCGGCCCTGTTCACCATGGAAGAGGCCATGAGGCCGGGCGCCGTCCTGATCCACGACTCCAATCCCGGCAATATAAACGTGCACGTGAAGATAGACGTAGGCAGCGTGGAAAAGGGCTTCTCCGTCTCTTACCACGTCCGGGAAGATACTTTCACGGCGCCGGAGGAGTCCTACTTCCAGGCCGAGCCTTATGCGGTCGCCGCCTCCTTCGACAGCACGGGCAACCTCGAAATCTGGATGCCCAACGCAGGCCCCCACCTCAAAGCCAAGCCCCTCTCCAACTGCCTGAGGATGCCCCTGAACAAAGTGAGGGTGAGGAAAATCACCATAGGCGGCGCCTTCGGCGGCCGCTCGGAGATATCCCCGGCCGACGTGATCTGCGCGTTGCTTTCCCGTAAGGCCGGCCTCCCTGTTAGGATCGTCTACACAAGGGAGGAGAACACGGTGGCGACGCGCCTGGCCCATTCGATGACCGCCACGATCAAGACCGGCGTCGACCGGGAAGGCCGCGTTCTCGCCAGGGACATCACCTGCCACATGGACGGCGGCGCCTATTCGAGCACCGGCCCCATCGCCACGAGCGTCCCCTTCCTTTGCATGGAGCAGGCCTACCGCATGGAGAACGTTCGCTACAACGGCTACCGCGTCTTCACGAACAAGCCGATCAGGGGCATGTTCAGGACCCACGGTCGGGCCTTTGCCTGCGGCGTAGACCTCCAGCTCGACATGATCGGCCTGGAGCTCGGCATAGACCCCGTTACCATGAGGCTCAGGAACGCCCGCCAGGCAGGCGACTATACCCCCACCAGGTCCTTGGTGCCGAGCTGCGCCATGACCGAGACCATCGAGCGGGCGGCCTCGGCGGCCCGGTGGAAAGAGAAATGGGGTAAGCTCCCGCCTTTCCACGGCATAGGCATAGGCTGCAACTCCGTCCAGACGGGCTTCCCCATGGGCATAAGGGGCGGGTCCTCTGCCTTCATAAAGTTCAACGAGGACGGGGGCGCAACCGTCATATCGGGCGTTGTTGACAACGGGCAGGGGAACGAGAACATGCTCGTCCAGATAGCAGCGGAGGAGCTCGGTATCCTGCCGGAGGACATCCAGCTCATCAATGCGGACACCGAGGTGACGCCTTCCGACCCCGGCTCCTACTCGATGTGCGAGACCTTCGTGGGCGGAAACGCCGTCAGGCTCGCCGCGATAGACGCAAAGAAAAAGATTTTCAAGTTCGCGGCCCGCGCACTGGAAGCGAACCCAGACGACCTCACGGCCAGGGGCAGGAAGATCTTCGTGAAGGGGGAGCCGGAGAGGTCGATCCCCTTTGCCCGCGCAATCCGAATGGCTTTGGCCAAGGGGGAGCCCGTATCGGGCGAGGGATCTTACTGGCCCAAGGTGGACTCCAGGCGTGAATGGGTCGAGAACCCTTCCGGCCAATTGAGCGAGACCTTCTCCTTCGGCACGACCATCGCCGAGGTCAAGATCGACCCGGAGACCGGGCTGGTCGACGTGCTCGAGACCTGGGCCTCCCAGGATGTGGGATTTGCGCTCAATCCCAAGGTCATAGAGGGGCAGTTCGAGGGCGGCCTGACGATGGGGGGCCAGGGGGGTATGCTGACGGAATACCACTTGTGGGACGGGGGGAGGCTCCTGAACCCCGACCAGGCCGAGTACCGGCTGCCCCTTGCGCCCGATATGCCTAAGATCAACTCCATAATCGTCGAAAGCCATGACCCTGCCGGGCCCTACGGCGCAAAGGAGGCGGGCATGTCCATCGCCATGTCCGCGGCCCAGGCTTACGTGTCGGCCGTGTGCAACGCCATAGGGGTCCCGATCAAGGAGTACCCGCTGACACCCGACAAGATAATCGCGGCCATCGAGAAAAAGAGCAAGAAGGCGTAGGTCCGTGAAGATCCGGAAGATCGACCACATATGCTTTGCCGTGAGAAACCTGGAGAAGACGAAGGCAATCTACAGGGAAAGCCTGAGCATGACGCCCGATCTCGAATACGTGGCCGAATCGGAGCATATAAAGGTGGCCAGATATTACGTCGGCGAGGTGGCCATAGAGTTCATGGAGCCGACGAGCGCGGAAAGCGATGTGGCCAGGTCCATAGAGCGGAGGGGCGAAGGCGCCTTCCTGATATCCTACAGGGTTGACGACCTGGATGCGGCGATGGACGAGCTGAAAAAAAAGGGAGCAAGACTGATCGACGAGAAGCCGAGGACCCTTTTCGGGAACCGCTATGCCTTCATCCAGAAGCCGGACGAGCTGGCGGGCGTCCTAGTCGAGCTCCTCGACGGCGAGTTCGACGCGAGCCAAGTCGGGTAAAGGGCAGGCCGGACCGAAAAGTACATCAATAAAAAGGGGGGTAAAATGCTCAAAACTACATTGCTCGCAGTTGCAGCCTTGACGGTCGTTCTGGCTTTAGGCCTTGCCGTGCCTCCGGCCGGCCAGTGCCAGCAAAAGATCACGCTGACCTACGCGAACTTCCCGCCTTCCACCACCTTCCCCTGCGTCCAGATGGAAAGATGGGCCAGGGAAGTGGAGAAGAGGACGAACGGGAAGGTGAAGATCCAGACCTTCCCCGGCGGCACGCTCCTTCCGGCGAAGAACATCTTCGACGGCGTCATCACGGGGACGGCGGACATCGGGAACTTCGCCATGAGCTACCAGCCCGGGCGCTTCCCCGTTTCGGAGGCGATCGACCTGCCCATAGGCTTTTCAAGCGCCAGGAACGCCAGCCTGGCCCTGTACGACCTGATCGACAAGTATCCCAAGGAGTTCGAGAAGGTAAAGCTGCTGACGGTCTTCACCTGTCCTCCCTCGGACTTCATGACGATAAAGCCCGTGCGGACCCTAAAAGACCTGAAAGGGATGGAGCTGGCCGTATCGGGGACGGGCGCGGAGGCTGTAAAAAGGCTGGGAGGGATACCCGTGGCCATGCCTCAGTCCGAGAGGCCTGAGGCCCTCCAAAAAGGAGTGGTAAAGGGCGTCGTCTCCTCGATGGAGGTGCTGAAGGACCTCAACTACGCCGCTTACTGCCCTTACGCCACGGACACGAACCTCTTCGTCGTCACTTTCGCCGTTGTTATGAACAAGGACAAGTGGAACGCCATGCCCGCGGACGTGAAGAAGGTAATGGACGACCTGAGGCGGGAGCAGGCCGAATGGACGGGTAAGTACGTGGACGACCACGTGAAGGAAGCCCTTGAGTGGTCGAAGCAGAAATATCAGCACCAGGTAATCAACCTGCCTGCCTCCGACAAGGCCCAGATACCTGGTCTGGTAAAGCCGATGATCGACGAGTATATCAAAAGAGCCACGGCCAAGGGGCTGCCGGGGGAACAGATCATACAGGACCTTATGAAGCTGAAAGACAAGTACGAGAGGCATTCCAGGTAGCAGCGGAAGGCCGCGCAGTGGCGGGCCGCGCGGAACGGCCCGCCGCCTTAGCAGGCCGCAGCTTCGGCAAGCCGCGCTAAAGCCGTTAACAGGTAGTTGCGGAGGGATGAATGAAGTATCTCGATTATGCCACAGGTATTCTCAACAAGATTTTGCTCTTCCTCGGGGGAATCGCGGTCCTCTCCCTCATGTTCCTGGCTACGGGCAACGTACTCCTAAGGATACTCCACCTTCCCTTCAGGGGCACCTACGAGATCGTCTCCTTTCTGGGGGCCCTGGTAATAGCCTTCGCCCTGGGCTATACCCAGAAGAGGAAAGACCACATCATCGTCGATATACTGAGCGATAAGTTCCCGGAGGGTTTGATGAAGGCCGTCGATACCTTTGCCGACCTCTTCATCGCCGCTTTCTTCGCAATCGTGGCCTGGCAGGTGTATGTGTGGGGAATGAAGATATGGAATGAGAACGAGGTCTCGGAGACGCTGAAGATCATTTACCACCCCTTCGTCTTTGCGGCCGCCGTCGGCTTTGCCGCTATATCCCTCACCGCTTTGGTCGATCTTCTGAAGAAACTCTTTGCAAGGGAGGGATAGAAGATGACGGGTCCCATCGTAGGCGTATACGGCATCGTGATAATGTTCGCGGTGCTCTTCCTGCTCCGCATGCCTGCGGGGTTCACCATGGCGATAGTCGGCTTTCTCGGCGTCGCCTACGTGACCTCCTTCAAGGCGGCACTAGGCATGATCGGCACCGACATGTGGAACATCTTCTCCAATTACGGGCTCACCGTCATCCCTATGTTCATCCTCGTAGGCGAGTTCGTCCATTACGCGGGTTACAACCACGGCCTCTATCACGCGACCTACAAGTGGTTCGGCCATTTCAAGGGCGGCCTTGCCATAACGACCATCATGGCCTGCGCCGCCTTTTCCGCCATATCCGGGAGCAACACGGCCACAGCGGCCACCATGAGCACCGTTGCGATCCCCGAGATGAAGAAGTACAACTACCATCCCCAGTTGAACGCCGGCTCCGTCGCGGCAGGCGCGACCCTCGGCGTCCTCATCCCTCCCAGCATCGTCCTCGTCGTCTACGGCCTCTACACCGGCCAGTCGATAGGCAAACTCTTTTTCGGGAACGTAATCCCCAGCGCAATACTTACGGTGCTGATCGCGGCGACGGTTTTCTACATCTGCTGGCTCCATCCTACCTGGGGGCCCGCAGCCGAAAAGAGCAGCTGGAAAGAGCGCTTCAAGGCCCTGCCCGAGATCATCGATATCCTCATCCTTTTCGCAATCATCATGTACGCCCTCTTTACGGGAGTAGTCACCGCAACCGAGGCTGCGGCGGCAAGCTCGACCCTTGCCCTCATCATATGTCTTATCCGCAGAAAGCTCTCGTGGCAAGGCTTCATCACCTCCGTGATCGACACCCTGCGCATCTCGTGCCTCGTATTCATGATTGTCGCGGGCGCGGTCGTCTTCGGGCGTTTCCTTACGGTGACGAGGCTCCCTTACGAGATTGCGGGTTATATAGGCGGCCTCTCCCTGCCCAACTGGATGCTCCTGTGGGTGATCCTCTTGTGCTACATCATCGGCGGCTGCGTGATGGACGCTCTGGCTTTCCTTCTCGTCTCGCTGCCGATATTCTATCCGGTGGTGACGCATCTCGGATACGACCCTATATGGTTCGGCCAGGTTATCTGTATCGTCACGACCATGGGCTCCATAATGCCGCCCGTAGGCATCTGCTGCTACGTCGTCGCGGGGATGGCCAAGGACATCCCGCTGGCGACGGTGTTCCGGGGAGGGCTGTACTATATACCCTCCTATATTATCTCGATTATACTCTTGATGGCGGCGCCGTACTGGACGGTGCTCGTCCTGTCGAATCTCGTCCGATAGGCCTTGCGCTACACACCCATAAATAATACTCCTCCCCCCAAGGTATCCCTCCTCGGACGGCTGGACGAAACGATCCGTAATCATCGGGCTGCACCGGGGAAGGCGGCCGGCTTACCAGCCGACCGCTCCGCCGTCCTTCCTGTGGTCCGAACCGGCCCGGTAAAAACCGTTGACGGCCCTTTCGCCTTTCTTGCCCCCGCCGGGGGGCGGCTCGCCGGCATAGGGCGTGAACATGATCGCCTGATAGCCCCCGACCTTGCTTCCGTTTGCGGGCGCCACATTGTGGCCCATGGCCTTGAGGGCCTCCGCCATCGTGCCGCCGCCCGGAAGGGGGAGGTTGAAGAGCTGCGACTCCAGGAAAAGCTGGTTCGTGATCTCGTTGTGATAGAAGCGGGCCATGTCCGTCGCCGCCTGGAGGTTCGCGCCCAGGTCGAGGACGTTGACCAGCACTTGCTCGTGCCCCTGCGGCTGCATATCCCCTCCCATCACACCCACCGTCATGAAAGGTCTGCCGTCCTTCATGACGAACCCTGCGGATATGGTGTTGTAAGGACGCTTGTGCGGCGCTATGGCGTTCGGGTGGTTCGGATCGAGAGTGAACTGGGCTCCCCGGCTGTTGAGGAGGAAACCGTATCCCGGCACCGTGACGCCGGTCCCGAAGGCAGTGAAGTTGCTGTTGACCCAGGATACCATGTTCCCCCACCTGTCCGCCGTAGTGAGGTAGATCGTGTCTGCGTCACGGGTCAGGTTGACCGCGGGGGCCGGCGTAAAGGCAGGCCCGTTCAGCCGGACCTTGCCGCAGCGGCTGACTCGTTGCGACGATCCCGTTGCGGGACATCACCTCGGAACGGCCTTGCGGAAGCCAGCCGCCGGGCCGGTCTCCCCTGGCTGCTTTGCACCAGGGCGCCTGAGCGTCTTCCGTGCAGGACTTGAAGGGCGACTGGGCAAGGCTTACCAAGGGCAGGAGGACGAGGATTGCCATGAGGGCAGCGTGGGGCACGAACGGCCATATTCGCAGGCTTATGGACATGGTCACCTCCCTATTCACTGCGGTAAGGGCTATTCCCTATGTTTTCTGCTATCATACCCTTCGAAGGGAACATTAGCAACGGCGAAGCACCCCGACGACCAGTGGCGGCAGCCGTGGGCTCTATTTCATTTCCGTCTCGGGTAATCGACGTATTCAAGGACCGCCCTGAGCAGACTCGCCGAATCGGACAGTTGCCGGTAGGCCTCTTCCTTTGACATGTCCCTGTTCTCTTTTTCCATCCTGAAGCCGAGGTCCTTCGCCCTCTGGGCTATCCGGACGATATTCCGAATCAGGTCTTCCTCGGTCTTGATGCTGATCGGATACAGCTCTATCCGGTGGAGATTTTTCGATACTTCGTTCTCGACGATACCGTCGTTCAGCGAATGGTGTTTGGCGTTGAAATCATCGTAAAGGGTGTTGTGAAGGGGCATGGACAGGTCCCCGATGTAGTGACCGGCATAGACGAGGTTGTAAACGGCGTGTTTTCCGGCCCCCGTCTCATCCTTGTAGGCCCGAACGGCGGCAACGATGGCGCCGTACAAATGGCCCCTCTGCTCCCCTTCTATCCCGAGGTTATATTTCTGTATCTGCCCTTTTACCAATGCAGGCGTTATGGTCGTCGTCTCCTCGTTATTGACCCAGTGATTGTATTCTTCTACGTGATGAGCCTTAAGCTTGGCTACGTCGGGAGCGGCAAGGTTATAGGCGCAATCGAAGCGGGCCGCCTCTCCCACCGCTATATGCGTGCGATCGTGCCAAGCGCCGGCGGTCCCCGAAAGCAACATGAAAAAAACTGCGAATACGCAAAGGACCGCTCTTTTCATAAACCCTCCCCGTCTCTTCGCCACGGTTTATGAGTACCACGCGTACCTCGCGGAGTGCAAGGAAAATCCTGCGGGGCCGACGTGAAAAGGGGTCGAAGGCCGAGAAGCCTTGATTCAGGAAGGGACAGTCACGAGGTAGATGAATAGCCCGGCCGAATAAGACTTCCCTTCCCCTGCTCAGCTCCATTCATGACAATCCCCGCAAAAAGCGGGGGGATAATGGTTCTTCCTGTCCTCATGACAAGGGAGACACGTTTCCCGCCTGTTAACCTTCCATGCGTGGGGCGCATGGCAGACCGCGCACTCGACGGCGCCGTGTCCGCCCGTCTTATGCAGGCCGCCAAGGGTCTCATGACAGGACGCGCAGCGGACCAAGGGCTTGACCTCACCTTCTTTCCGGTGGCAAGTGTCACAGGGCGCGGACATCATGGGGTCCGATTCGGAGAACCCGTGGCAGGAGATGCAGCGGGCAGGCGGCCGGTAGCCCGCCCGGTGGCAGAGGTTGCAGAGGACCTGCCCGTGCTTGCCCTTCAGCTGCCACGGGTGCCAAGGCTCTTTTTGCGCAGACGGGGCAGCTCCAAGGGGCGAAAGGGGCCCGCGCTCGGGTATGGTGTGGCAAACGGAGCAGGAATTGGCAAGGGTTTTGCCGGATGAAGCGCGGTGGTAATTGTCGTGGCACCGGAAGCACCCCGGCCAATTGCGGTGGCCTATGTTGTTCGGATAAGTCGTCCAGTTCACGTTCATGGACGGGAAAACGTTCTGATCGTAAATCCTGGCAATGACCTCGACTGCCCGGTCGACCGCCCCTTTCCCGTTCTTCGCGACCCCCGGGTAGTTCTTTGCGTAATACCCGGTGATGGACTCCCGGATGGCTTCGTGCAAATCCTTCCTGCCCCGGTAATCCTTTGTCAAAGCGTCCACGGCAAGCTGCTTGATCCATGGAAGGCCGGGCGAGATGCTGCGGCCTTCCATGGCCCGGTCCACGGCTGTTTCGGGGGGAAGGAAGACATGGGAGGGCCGGTTGTGGCACTCCATGCAGTCCATTAAATGAACGGGCAGCCTGTTTAACTCCTTTTCGGAAATGGTGGCGCGCGGGTCTCTGTAAACCGTGACGGTTCCATCGCCGTGGACAACCTCGATCCATGGGATCTGCTGCCGTTGCCTATCGGTTGCCCTGAGGTAGACTTTATTGGTTATGGCCATGTGCCAATGAATTCCGGCGTTCTCCCCCAGGGTGGGGGTCCCTCCCCCCGTTCTCAGGAGGAGGCCGATCTGCTCCGCAACGTTCTTCTCGTCATAGCGGAAATGGGGGTTCTGCATCAATTGCGCGCCGTAGAACTTTTCCGGCCAATGGCATTCTTCGCAGATTTCCCGCGCGGGCCGCAGGTTCCTGATCGGTACGGCGATGGGCCTCGAATAAGTGCTGAACAGGGTGGCGAAAACCTGCGGGACACCGGAGACCTTTGATTTCACGTACCATGGCACCCCTGACCCGACGTGGCAGTCGACGCAGGGAACCCGTGCGTGGGGGCCATTGAGGTAGGCCGTGTATTCGGGCCTCATAACCTGATGGCACACCCGCCCGCAAAAAGTGACGGAGTCGGTGAAGAGGTAGGCGTTATAGCCCACCAGAGAGAGCAAGATCACAAGAAGGCTCCCACCCGTCAGGACGAGGGTGAACAGTCTCCGCTGATGCGGATCGTTAAGATCGAGCCTCGGGTAAGGCAGCACCTCCCTGGTCCCCAGGCGGTATCTTCTTCGTCTTTCCCGGAGGAGTCCGTAAAGGAATACAAGGCCGCCGAAGGTCATGAAACCGGGGACAACCATGTAAGTGAAGATCCCGATATAGGGGCTGGGTCTTTTAACGCTGAAATCGAAGGCGAGCAAGACCACCATCAGCAGGACGCTGACGGCGACGGTCAGGCCGCCTAAGTAACTGATCGTATTGCGGTAAAGCTTTCCCCCGCCTGATTTCCCGTCTGAACTTGTTCCTCTTTTCCGGAAAACCACTCAGAACCTGTACAGGGCCCGCAAAAATACAATATTCGCTTTATACGACTGGTCTAAGTACGCCCCGCTCAAGTAGCTCGCGCCTGCGGCCGTAGTAGGCAAGGCAACGAACTGGTATCCGGTGTACTGGCCGTCGTTCACCCTGAACTGCGTGTAAAGGTAGCCGAGGCTGAAGGCCAGATGCCGGTCGTACTCGAACAACAGCCTGGCGGAAATGTTCTGCCGCGTGTAATCGTCCCACGGCCCGATGTCTATATTGCCGTTGTTGATGCCCAGGGCTGCCTGGGCGGCCGTGAAGCTCTGGGACGTGAAGTTCGCCGTACCGTTGTTCTTCTCGAAATCGTACTGGACTATGAGGGAAAACCTGCTGCTGATGGGAAAGGAGGTCCCCAGGCCGTAGGCATAGTTGTTGTTGCGCAGCTCCGCCCTCCAGTCGAAGCCCGCGGGACTCGGGGGAGAGCTGGGGTCCCCGCCGCCGCCGGCGCCCTGCCTGTGGGTCTCGGAAGTGTGCGAAACGTCGTAGTCGAAGAAGGCGAAGAGCTTTACGCCCTTGACTAAATAGTTCGCGTCAAAGATGAACTCGTTCTCCTCCATCTGTTGAAAACCGAGGGCGTTCCTCTGGAAATTGTCGAGCTTGTACGCATACTCCAGGGCAATGCCGAGGGTCTCGACGGGCGTAATGTCCGCCGTGAACTTGACCATGTCCTGGGTCCTGTTCCCTGCGTCGAAGCGGCGGATGTTGTTGGCCAAAACCGTGTTCGCATCCGTTCCCTGAAGGAATTCGAACCGTGCGTCCTGGTAGCGCTTCTGGTATCTCAGTCTTGCGCCGAGCCAGTCGAGGGGATTGTAGACCAGCTGCCCGTTGTAAGTATGGACCCATGTATCGGGTATCTGGTTCATTGCGACCTGGGTTATGGGCAGGTCCTCACGTCTCGTATCGGTGAAATCATACCCGAGTATGCCCTTCAGGTTCTTTAGGAACCGGTAGGCAGCCTCACCGCCCACGCTCGTCTTGGTGAAGCTGTAAAGGGAGTTGCTGAGCGGGGCGGCGGTACTCGCGGGGTTCGAGAAAGTAACGATGTCCGAGTTGTCCCTCCTGTCGAGGTACTTGAAGTAAAGCTTGGTAGTCACGTCTTTCACCGGGCTCGAGGTGAGCGTGCTCCCCACGTGCCAGTATTCAACGTCGCCGTTAAAGACGGGCTGGCTGAGGCGCAGCGGCGCAACCACCGGAAAGCCCTGGGTGCCGGTCTCTATGGAATTGAGGAGCGTGGTGCGGGACGTGTTCCTCTGGTAGTCGGCATTCAAGGAAAAAACTGAAGAATAAGGGAGCTTTGCCGTGCCATTGAACCTCATGTTCCACGACTTGTTGTCGGGAGCTCCGACGATGGTCCCGACGGCGGGCGTCGCCGGCGGGGGGCCCGAGGGCGGAAAGAAAGGCTCCTGGAAGCGGGTAAACTCTGCCTGATTGGAGTACTGGCTGAAGCCGCCGCCAAAGGCCGCAAAGAACTGCTTGTTCTTCCAGCCGAAGAGGGCGTTGGCGTTCGTAGTGTGGTCGTCTATGGGCTGGGCAACGTCCGTCATCCTCCCCGTGAAGGCGCCCGGCGAAGCGGCGCTCGACGCGCCGCTCGTCCCGAGCGCGTCAACCGCGCCGAATACCTTCTGCCCCTCCCTTTGCAGCCGGTTCGCCTCAAAGTTGAAGAAGAAAGGCCTGATCGCCGTCACTTCCACAGCGCCTCCGACGTCCTTCCTCCTGATCTTCTCGTCGAAGGACCGGCTCGGCCACGTGCTCGAATTGGAGAGCGACTGGTATGTGGTCCCCGGGGCAAGCGTCTGAAACTGAGAGCCGGGGTTTGTAAAGACGCTCCTGTCCCCGAAAGAGTAGTTATGGGGGAATTCCGTGTAAAAGAGGGAATACTTGAAGCTCCCCCATTTGCCCCCCTTCAGCTTCAGGTACATATCGTCTTCGCCCAGGTAGGAGCCTTCCGCGTTCAGGTAGTATCTGTCGTTGTCGAGGCTGGCGTTCCCTCCGCCCACGAGGCCCGGGCCTATGGCATTGTACTCGTTGAACTTCCCGCTCTTGTGGTCGAGGTTGACGGCATTGCCCCCGAGGAAGAGATTGCCCGAGAAGACGTCGCCATCTGCGGCATAGGAGGCGGGTACGAGGGCAAGCACGATAATCGAGGCAAAGGTAAGTGTTCTATCCATGCGATCCTCCTATCGCAGGAAATTCGAGCCGCTGTTGAACAGGTTCGCCGGGTTGGCGGGTGCGTTGCTCCCATGGATGTTGCTGTGGCAGTTGAGGCACGCCCGGCCGACGGACTGGATGGCCGGGGCTGCCCCCGTGAAGAGCGACGATCTGCCGTACAACGTTCCCGGGTGGGTGCTGCTGTCGTGGCAGCCCTGGCAGAGGTTCGGTATCTTCTCCACAAGGAGCCACTGGTGGACGCTGCCGTGGGGCGAGTGACAGGTGGCGCAGTTCTCGTCGACCGGCGGATGCTGCCACATGAAAGGCCCCCTCTTCTCGGCGTGACACTTGTAGCAAAGCTGGTTGACGCTCGGCGCCTTTATCATCGAGGGATAAGTGGAGCCGTGGGGCTGGTGACAGCTCGAGCAGGTGATCCTGCCTTCAATGATGGGGTGGTGGGACCTCCTGCTCAGTCTTGCCTTGACGTCCAGGTGGCACTTTCCGCATACCTGGTATTCCCATGTAGGCGAGTAGCCAAGGCCGGCGAGAGTCGTGCCGTAGCCGGCCGGCGTCTTCGGAGGGCCGTGGAGCGTGTGGCAGTCATTGCACGCCACGTCCTTCGTCTTATGCGTGCCTGAATCCCAGTTGACGAGCTGCGTGCTGTGCTCGTGGCAGTTGAGGCACGGGGCGGCCCTTAGGTCGGCCCGCTCCTTTTTGGAGAAGGTGGTCAGACCGCCCACGCCCTTGCCCCCGCCTGCCTCGGCATGGGCGGCGCCCGGCCCGTGGCACGACTCGCAGCCTTCCTGGTTGATCGGGGCGCCCGGAACCGCCTTTTTCCAGTGCGGGCTTCTCGACATGAGCTTGGCCCGGTCCGCATGGCAGTTCAGGCAAGTCTCGGAGCCGGCATAGTCGGCCCCCGCGGCAGTCCATGCGCGGAAGGAAAGGAAAACGACGGAAAACAACAGCAGGCAGAACAGTACAGGTCTCATGCTCCCCCCTCTTTTGTTGTTCGCCTGGTGCGCTTGCTCTGAAAAAAAACCTTACGGTAAGGATAATACGTGCCCCTTGCCCTTGCACGGCCGACCTGCCCCTGCACGGAAATAAACCCGGTAAACAAGAGCGGCCGCCCCGCGGTCCGCCCTCCTTAGAGATCTTGCCCTCCCGGAGAGCGGCTCTTCCCTCTGACGATCTTCTTTTGGTCCTGCGTGATTTCTGTCCTCCGCAGGACCGACGACCTATCTTGTCTTCTTGTTAATCAGAAAGTGCTTGTGAAGCAACACAGATGGTGCGCTGCCACTTATATTTTGACATATAATCAGCGGATGTCAAGCTGATTTTTGAAGGCGGCCGTCAAAAACCGGCCGTCTTGCGCCCGACGGGCCGGTCGGAAAAGAAAGAGGCTCACAGCCGTCCGGTGGTCCTCCCCGGCGGGCTATTTCTTGTGGCACTCCATACATTTTGTCGGAGGCTTGAGACCCTTTTCCACCATCTCCTTATGGCAGCCCTGGCACCTCTTATGGAAGGCATCCCTTGCCGAGGGCTGGCCGTCCTTGGCTTCTTTGCCGTGGCACGTGGTGCACACTTTCGGGTTCTGCGGGTCTTTGTGGTGGCACTTCACGCAGTCGATCTTCTGCTTCTCGACGTGAATATCATGGGAGAAGACGACGGGCGGCATTTTCCCGCCCTCCAGCTTGATCGTAATAGGCTTCTTAGGGTGCTCCGCTGCCCTTGCGGCCGGAGGTAAGCAGAAAATGAACAACAGACAGGCGAAAAGGAACCCGACGGCATATCGGGATTTCATGGAAGGCACCTCCAGCTGAATTTGACACTGATATAACAGTAGTATTCTATTACTCGGGGCCGTTAGTCAAGCCGATTTTTGCAAAAAACGTTTTTTCTTATTCCGCGATGCTCTCGCGCAACTGCACCATTACTACTTCACCTTGCGCGCAGACCCCCCCTTCCGCGGAGAGCGTTACGGCCACGATCACCTTACGGTTCTTGATCTCTTTGACTCTTCCCCTCAGCTCGAGGACCCTCCCCATAGGCGTGGGTTTTAGAAAATCGACTTTCAACGATGCCGTAACGAACCGGGAAAGGGGCCTGTCGCCCAACGTAAAGCCGTCCTCACGCAATTTTGCAACGGAGGCCGTAGCTGCGCCGTGACAGTCTATCAGCGAAGCGATGAACCCGCCATAGACGCTTCCGGGGGAGCCTCCCATGTAATAGGGCTTGGGCTTGAAATGACAGACGCTTTCTTCGCCGTCCCAATAGCTCTTGATTTGCCACCCCTCTTTATTGAGTCGTCCGCATCCGAAACAATGGGCGACTTCGTCGGGGTAGTACTCCTGGATTGCTTTGGTAGTCATAATCGCTCCTTTTATGTGGCAGGCCCGTCACAAGAGAGCTTACCTCTCATGTCCACGGTTCTCAGCCATTCGGTGCTCGCCGATATTGTCGATGTATCCTCAGCTTCCATCCTCCGAAAGTTTCTTGAACCTGAGAGCGACCCAAGCGGCCCCCAATCCGCCCAGGCCAAGCACGCCGAAGGCCCATCCCCACGCGGCATATTCCTGTCGTCCGCTGACCGCAGGGTTGCTCAGATCAAGCACCGCACCGAAGGCAAGAGGGGCGAAAGCGGCCGCGCCGAAGCCCAGGAGCGACCTGAGACCTAAAGCGCTCCCAAGGCAGGCGGGGTCGACTGCTTCGGTGAGGGCTGCCGAAAAGACCGGAGAATCGCCCAAAGCGGAGAAAGCATATATCACGCCGATTGCCGTCACAAGCGCCAGGGGCCAGCCGATGGACCAGCCGAATACCAGGGAGCAGGCCGCGCTTATAAGGGCGAGGGCCATTATGACCCTGCCGCGGCCGAGCCGGTCCGATAGCGCACCCATGGAGAAGGAGGCAAAAACGCCTACCAGATGGAAGAACGCCGCCGCATTGGCGCCCGACCCGGCTGCCTTCAAATGCGCTGCCCCTGCCAACCCTATGCATGCCGCCATGAAAGCGGGCGTCCACGACCACATACCCTGGAGCTCCCAGTTGTGGAAGCTGTATCCCCAGATCAAAAGCATGGCGGGCCTGTTCTGCAGAACTTCCCGGCTGAACCGCTTCTCCCCCCGGTGCGCGGGAACGGGCACCTCCGTTCTCTTCAACGTGGCAAGGGCTATGAGCCACCCTGCCAGGGGGCCGAGGCAGGTAAGAAGGAACGAAAGGCGGTACCCGCCGAAAGGAAGCGCCAACCCGCTGACTGCCAGGGAGCACGCGTAGCCGAAAGAGGTGCTGGCGATGAAAAATCCGACGGCCATGCCCCGGCGCCTCGGCGCATACTGATCGGCGATAATCATTACGCCGGTGGTATAGGTCCCGCCCAGGGCGAGCCCGACGAAGGTATGGAGGACCATGGCGGAGGTAAAGCCGCGGGCAAAGAGGGCAAACCCCAGGGCCGAAACCCCGGCGGCGAACATGGACCACAGATAGACTTTCTTGGGGCTCACCCGGTCGGAGAGAGTGGAGAAAACGACTAGCGATATAGCGTAGCCGATTTGAAACCCGCTTGCCACTGCGCCCGCCTGGGTGGCCGACATGCCCCATTCCTGCCGGAGCGCCGAGAGGGCCCCGGCGTACGTCATGAATACGAAGCCGTTGAAGACTCTCGAGGCACAGAAACCGCCGAGCCACCAGTCGAACCTGCTCCGCTTTCCGGAATCGGCAGCCAAGTCTCTCCATCCCGGTCTTTTTCTCCAGGCAAAAAAGCCGCCTGCGCAAGACTTCAATATACAGATAAGGCGGCGGCATGTAAAGGAGAAGAAGGTGCCCGGACCGGGAGCCCGCCAAATAACAGGAACGATGTGCTTTTTCTGTTGCGCTTCTCGCTTCAAAAGTCTATACTGGGCAGCGACAGGAGGCTTAAGAAGAAAGCACACGTTTGTATTAGGCCATAGGTACTTAAGCGACCCGATCCCTTAGCTGAGGTGAAGCGATGAACATACTTGTAAGCTTAAGCAGCAATATTGTTTCACAAGGGATTTACAACCTGGTAGTAAAAAAAGGCCATAAAGGAGTTGTAGCGGCCGACAAGGCATCGATCCCCAAAGGCTTTGTTCCCGATGTTATACTGGTAGATGTTGCAAGCGCGGACCGGGGTATCCTTACCGGCTACCAGGACTCCAAAGTGCTCCTCATAGACACGGGTGTGGACAAGGACAGGATCGTGAAGATCTTCCTGTCGCACCGGCTTTCCGGCGTACTCTCTACGGACACGGACCTTCCTCTCTTCGACAAGGCCCTCCAGGTCGTGGCCGAAGGGCAGATATGGGTCGACAACAACATCCTGAAAGCATTCCTCCACGAAGGCTCTCCACCGCCATCCCCCTTTAAGGAAAACGGCGTCACTGGAAGGGAGAAGGAGATCATAGACCTCGTTTGCAGGGGATGGAGCAACAGGGAGATAGCAGCCTCCCTCTCGCTCAGCGAGCACACGGTCAAGGCCCACCTCAACAGGATATTCAGGAAATGCAACGCTCCGAGCCGCTCGAAGCTGATAACGCTGATGATGCGCCCGCGGCAGCAAGCGCCCTGATTACCAATGCGGCCTATCCTGCAAAAAGATGCGGGTCGTACGGGGCCGCTTTATAATACTAACGGTGAGGTGAGGCCATGATAGTGGGCGTTCCCAAGGAAATCAAGATCGAGGAGAAGCGGGTCGCCCTGGTGCCCGGGGGAGCCGAAGCCCTTGTCGCAGCAGGCCACAAGGTGCTGATGGAAACAGGCGCCGGCATCGGCAGCGGTTTCGACGACGAAGAGTACAGCCGGGCCGGGGTCGAAATAGTGGCCGACGCCGGGGCGGTCTACGGCCGGTCGGACATGGTGCTCAAGGTTAAGGAGCCCCTCCCCGTAGAATGGGACATGCTCGCCGAAGGCCAGATCCTCTTCACCTACCTACACCTCGCTGCTTCGGAGCCCCTCACCCGCGCCCTGCTTCGGAAGAAAGTGACAGCCCTGGCCTACGAGACGGTCGAGACCGCGGACGGCTCCCTCCCCTTACTCCAGCCCATGAGCCAGATCGCCGGCCGGATGGCGCCCCAGGAGGGCGCGAAATACCTTGAGGAGACTTACGGCGGCCGGGGGGTCCTGCTGGGCGGGGTTCCGGGGGTCCCCCCGGCCAGCGTGGCGATTTTCGGCGCCGGCACTGTCGGGTCGAACGCTGCCCGCGTGGCCCTCGGCATGGGCGCGTCCGTCACGGTCCTTGATATCGCGCCCCACAGGCTCAAAGCGATCGACGACATGTACCGCGGCGGGATCGTCACTATGTTCGCCGACAATTACAACGTCAGGTTGGCCCTCACCTTCGCAGACCTCCTCATTGGCGCTGTCCTGGTGCATGGGGCAAAAGCGCCCTGCCTCATTTCAAGGCCCATGCTCAAGACGATGAAAACGGGGGCGGTCATCGTCGATGTAGCCATAGATCAGGGCGGATGCGCAGAAACATCGAGACCCACGACGCACGACAACCCCGTCTATATCGAGGAAGGGGTCGTCCACTATACGGTGGCCAACATGCCGGGCGCGGTCCCCCGGACGGCTACGAGGGCGCTGACCCTCAACACCCTGCCCTACGTGCTCGCCATAGCGAACAAGGGCTGGAAAAATGCGGTCAAACAGGACGTTGCCCTTTATCGCGGCATCAACCTGGTGGAAGGCGAAATCACCCATGCGGCAGTGGCGCAGGCCTTCAACCTTCCCCATCGCCCCGCAGACAGCCTGCTAGGCGGAAAGCACAGACTCTAGCCCGTACCGCCTTTAGGCCCGTGATGCCGCCGAGCGGAGGGAAGAGAGCCATGCCGGAGAAACTAAAAACAAGTTGCGTCGACCACGTCAGCATAGCCGTAAAGAACCTGAAAAACGCCGAGGAGGACTTGAAGCGAGTCTTCGGCAGGGAACCGGACGGACGCTACAAGGACCGTGACGAGAATATCTCGGTCGCCTATTTCATGGTGGGTCCTACGGCCGTGGAGATCATGGAGGACCTGGACGGCACCGGGGAAGTTGCCAAGTTTATAGAGAAGCACGGGGAGGGGGTCATGGTCCTCTCTTTCAGGGTAGGCAGCGTCACGGAAAGCCTCGATGTCCTCAGCGGAAACGGGGCGCTCCTGCTTGACCGTAAGCCGAGATACGCCAAGGAGTTGAAACGCCGCTTCGCTTTCCTCCACCCCAAGCAGTTCCACGGCGTCCTTGCAGAGATAATAGACGGCGAGTACTGACCCCCTGGCACGCTACGCGGCAAAACGATCTTTTACCGGCGCGAAGCGCAAAGATAGAGAGATAAAAGAAAGGCCCTCTGATAGGCCGAGGCGATTTTCGATGCATGACGCGAAGTCGCGGAGGCGCGCACCGCAGCATACTCTTTTGTATGTGAGGATGCGCGCCGAACACGACGACAAAGTCAGGCACGAAAAGCGGCCGGCATATCGGAGGGCCCCCCTACGCTAGAGGTCGGAGAAGCACTTGAGCCTTTTGGCCCTCGACGGGTGCCTCAGCTTCCTCAGCGCCTTGGCCTCTATCTGTCTTATCCTTTCTCTTGTAACCTCGAAGACCTGGCCCACCTCCTCAAGGGTATGGTCGCACTTCTCCCCTATGCCGAACCTCATCCTTATCACTTTCTCCTCTTTCGGCGTCAAGGTCGAGAGTATCCTGTCCAGGTGCTGGATGAGGTCATGAAATATGACGGAGTCCTGGGGCACGGGGGCATTCTTGTCTTCTAAAAGATCGGAAAGGTGCGTGTCCTCGTCGTCGCTCACCGGCGTCTCGAGGGATATGGGCTCTTTGGTGATGCGTAGGATCTTTCTGATCTTCTCGACCGAGAAGCCGATCTTCTCCGCAATCTCGTCCGGCAGCGGCTCTCTGCCGAGGTCCTGGACCAGCTCCCTGGAGATCCTGACAATCTTGTTGATGGTCTCGATCATATGGACAGGGATCCTTATGGTACGGGCCTGATCGGCAATCGACCTGGTGATCGCCTGCCTTATCCACCAGGTAGCGTAGGTACTGAACTTGTAGCCCCTCCTGTACTCGAACTTCTCAACGGCCTTCATAAGGCCGATATTGCCCTCCTGCACCAGGTCGAGGAGGGACAGGCCCCGGTTGATGTACTTCTTTGCAATGCTGACGACAAGTCTGAGGTTCGCCTTTATCAGTTCGTTCTTCGCCTCGAGGCAATCCCCGTCCGCCCTCTCCATGCGCCGGTAAAGCTCTTTAATTTCAGAGGCCGGAGTTCCCGCTTCCAGCTCGATCCTTTCCAACCTTTTGCGGAGCCCTTCCAGTCCCTTGCCGCCTCCTTTTGTCCGCCTCCGGCGCTCCATCTCCCTTTCTATCGTGCCGATCCTCTCGACGAAGACCATCATCCTGTGCTTTATCCGGTCCACTACTCTGCGGCTCAAGTTAATATCGCCGACGATCCGCCTCATCTCGGCCCGGCAGCGCTCCTGCTCCTTGCGTCCTCCCGCCTTTTTCGACCGCTGATAGGTCTGCCGCAGCGCCTCCAGCAAATCGATGATCCTATCCCTTTGGGCATCCTCACCATCGATCTCGTCACCGTCATCCGCCTCAGGCGCGATCTCCGACAGGGTAAGCTCCGACATCTTGAGGCTCGAATAAAGGTTCAGTAGCTCCTTCACCGTCCCCGGAAAGGAAAGAAGGACCTCCTTCATCTCTGCCTTCGACTCCTCGATGCGGACGGCGATCTCTTTTTCTCCCTCCCTCGTGAGCAGGCCGACTCCGCCCATCTCCTTGATATAGTGCTTGATAGGGTTGGTCAGCTCCTCGTCGTAGACGGCTTCCAAGGCTTCGTCTAAGCCGTCCTCGTACTTGTCGGCTTGCAGCAGGCCCGCGTCCCCCTTGTCTATATCGAACAGATCCACGTCGTCGTAGAAACTTGCCTGATCCTCGGCCGAAGGGGCCAATATCAGGTACAGGTCGTTCACTTCCTGCCCCTCGTCATAAGGGAAAAACCCTTTTGGCCCGCTGAGGCCGAACATCTTCATCCGGTTCTCCACATCTTCAGACATGGCTACCTCACTTGGCGGATTTGTTCTTCATGGCTGCCAAAACGTTTCTCTTTTTCTCGAGCAGCTCCTGCAAAGCCCCTTGATCGCCTCTCTTTTCTGCCTCTGCCAGCCTGGCCGTGATCCCTATATGTTCCTGTTTGAGCAGCTTGCTTTCCATGTGGCAGAGGTAATCCGTCACTATTCTCTCCCCCTCCTGCCAGTCGCACTCAGCCACATCCAGGGCCGAGCGGACGGCCTTCTCCCGCAGCTCCTCTCTCTCAAGAACGTTCAAAAAAAGCCTGATATCCAGACGTGCATGCTGTTCGTAATAATTGATCAGCCTGGACAGCACTTCCCCGAGGTCCCTGTCCCCGATCTGCGATTCCACCCCCTTTCCCTTAAGTTTTTCGAGGAGCTCCGGCCTGTTCATGACTATGCCCAGGACTCTCTCCTCGATAACGTTCCTGCTCCCGTCCCTTTCGCTTGCCGCCTCCCTGCGCACGTTTCCCATGCTGTCCCAGAAGCGGTATTCTTCCACTCCGGTCAGCTCTGCCAGCCTCTGCACGTAGAGCCTCTTCTTCACCGCGTCCCTCATTCCCTCCACATAGGGGACAACCGACCTGATGAACTTCATCCTGCCCTCGAGGGTGGATACGCCGTGCCTCTTCACTTCCCGGTCGAAGAGATAATCGAGGAGCTCTTTCTTCTCCGCCATAACCTTTTGGAACCCATCGGGACCGAAGGCCCGCACGAAGCTGTCCGGGTCGTGGCCTTCGGGCAGAAGGACCATCTTTCCGTTGATCCCCATCTCGGCCAAGGGGGCGATGAGACGAAGGGCGCTCTTTATGCCCGCCTCGTCGCCGTCGAGCATTAGCGTCATGTTCTCGGTGTAATTCCGGAGGCGCGAAAGCTGTTCTTCCGTGACCGATGTCCCAAGAGTCGCCACTGCGTTTTTCACGCCTGCGGAATGGAGCGTGATGAGGTCGAAGTATCCCTCGACCATGATAACCTCGTCTCTTTCGGTGATCTCCCTCCTGGCCGCGTCCAGGCCGTAAAGGACGGACCGCTTCGTGAAGACTGCGGACTCCGGTGAGTTTATGTACTTGGGCAGTACGTCCTTAGCAAGGGCACGCCCGCCGAAGCCGACGACCCGGCCGCGCACGTCGCAGATGGGCACTACTATCCTTCCCCGGAATATGTCGTAGAGCTCGCCTGAATCCCGCGTCTTCATTATTCCCGTATGAAGCAGCAGATCGACCGGAGCGCCGAGGCGCGCCGAGATCTCCTTGCCGGTATAGGTCCTTCTCTCGCTGTAGCCCAGCTTGAACAAGGTCAGGGCCTCGCCCTCGATCTGCCGGTCGGCGAGGTACTTCAGGGCGGCCTTATTTTGGAGCAGGCATTCGTGGTAATGGCCGGCAAGCTTCCCCAGGGCGTCGAAGACAGGGGTCCGCCTCGGGCCGACCTGCCCCCTGGACTCTATGCCGAGCTGATGCGCCAGGGTCTCGAGGGCCTCATGGAAGGAAGACCTCTCATATTTTGCGAGGAAATTGACGGCGTTGCCGCCTTCATGACAGCCAAAGCAATAATATATTTGTTTCTCGATACTTACGGTGAATGACGGAGTTTTTTCTTTATGAAACGGACAGAGCCCTACGAAATCCCTACCACTTCTTCTCAACTTAACGTACTGGGAAACGATATCCAGGATATTGATCCTCCCCAGCACCTCATCAAGAACGGAAGTCATAGCAGCTCTACTATGGTAACGCCCGAGTTGGTTTCGTCATTCCTTATGTCCTTTATCTGGCCCGCTTCCGAAAGATGGTCCCTGATGGCACGCATAAGCCTCCCCGTGCCGATGCCGTGGAGGATGCGGAGCGTCGGCGTCCCGTGGACGATCGCCCTGTCCACGAGCCTGTCCACCTCGGACAGGGCTTCTTCAACCCTCAGGCCGCGCACGTTGATCTCAGGCACTTCGATGTCGCCCACATTCACCTCGACGGCCGCCTTCTTCTCTCCCGGCGGCTTGCCTGCCCGCTCCACATAGTCCTTCTTGATCCGCATCCGCATATTGCCGACGATGATCTCGGCCATGCCCTTCTGTCCGTCTATGGCAGTAACGATGCCCTCTTTCCCGATGGTCCTTACCCTCACGTAGTCGCCCACCCGGACCTCGGCCTGAGCGGCCTTTTTTTCCGGCGCGAACTTCGACCTGACGGCTGACACCTTTTCCCTGGCCCTGCGGAGCCCTTCCCGGTCCTTCCTGGCCATCTCCCTGGCTATCTCGTCGAGCTGCGCCTCCAGGGTCGCCACCCTGGCCCGGCAGCGTTCCTCGGTCCGCTTCAGATACTCGTCCCTGGTCTCGCGGATGGCCGCAAGCCTCTTTTTCATCTCCTCCCTGTAGAGACGGGCCTTGCGCTTCTCTTCCTCCGCGGCCTTCCTCTCGGTCTCGAGGCCCCGGATCAGGTCGTTAAGAACATACTCCTGCTTCCCCAGATAAGTCGAGCTCTTCTCCACGATCTCCGCGGGAAGGCCGCACATCTGCGCCACCTTCAGGGCGTTGCTTACGCCCGCTGCGCCGTATAAGAGCCTGTATAGAGGCTTCATCGTCACGCCGTCAAAATCGGTTGCCGCGTTCATGGCAAAGGGACGGGTGGCGCCGTATGCCTTCAGCAGGTTGAGATGGGTCGTCACGACGATCCTGCACCCCTTCTCCACAAAAGCATCGATAATGCCCATGGAGAGGGCGGAAGCCTCCTGCGGCTCCGTGCTGCCCCCTATCTCGTCGATCAGCACGAGCTCGCCGCCCCTCGAATGGTCGTACACGTTCCTGATCGCCTCTACGTGGGCCGTGAAGGTCGAAAGCTCCATCGCGATGTCCTGCTCGTCCCCCATAACGGCGTAGATGCCGGGGAAGAGGCAGACGCGCGGGGTGGCGCGGGCGGGGATGAACATGCCTGTCGCCGCCATGGAAAGAAGGAGACCGGTCGTCTTGAGGGCGACCGTCTTCCCGTCCGCGTTGGGGCCGCTGACGATGATCGCCTGTTTCTCCTCCCCCATGACGATATCGATGGGCACCGCGGAGCTGCCCCTCGACAGCAGGATGAAGGGGTTCATGGCGCCCCTTATCTCGATTGGCCCTCCGGAAGCGACGAGGGGCTTCACGCAATTGAAGGCGGACGCAAATAGGGCCAGGCAATGATGGAGATCGAGACCGGCAATTACCGCCAGCGTTTCCGCCATATCTTTCACGTAGCGCCGCGCCCACCGGGTCAACTCGACGAGTATGCGCTTTTCTTCTTCCTGCTCCTCCTTCTCCAGCACGCTGATCGTATTGTTGACCTCCATGGTCTCGACCGGCTCCACGAAGGAGGTCTTGAGAGAATGGGAATAGTCGTGGACTATGCCCTGAAAAAACTGGTTGTAGTTCGGCTTGAGGGGTATCACGTACCTGCCGTTGCGGATTGCTATGTACGTGTCCTGGACGACGGGCCTCACATCGTCCCTTTCCATTATCCGCTCCAGGGACCGCCTTGCCCTTTCCTTCAGCTGGTAGAGGTCCGACCTTATCTTCGAAAGCTCGTAGGAAGCGCTGTCCTCGATATAGCCTTCCTCGTTGACGGTCTTCCTGATCCTGGAGGCCATATCCGGAAGGGTCTTTATGCTTTCTATGACCGACTCGATGTAGGCGCCTTTCTTTACGGCCTTCCGCAAGAAGGCGGAGATGCCCTTGCAACCCGCCAGGAAACGGCCGAGCGCCAGGAAATCGGGTATCGCAAGGCTGAACTCGGGAAGGGAAAGGCCGGCCACGGCCTTCCGTATGTCCGGGATATCGCCCAGGGGGATAGGGCCGTGGAGCCTGACGACGTCGAGCACGTCCTCTATTCGTCCCTGGCGCTCCTCTATCTCGGACAGGGTTGCCAAAGGTCTCAGATTTTCTATTGTTTCGTTGATAAAGCCGGTTGACGAGTGACGTTTTATGACTTCGAGAAGCTTGAGGTAGTCTATGTAATCCAGTGTTTTATCAGCCATAAATGGCTTCACGACGGTCTTTGAGAAGACAGCCTGTTCTTCACCATTTCGCTCAACACCTTCCCATCCGCTCGGGATGATAGTTTTTCCATCAGGACCTTCATCACCTTCCCCATGTCCTTCTGGTCCTTTGCCCCCAGCGCCGTTACGGCTTCTTCCACCTCTCTGGCCAGTTCTTCGGCGGTAAGCTGGGCGGGCACGAATTCCTTCAAGATCTGAAGCTCTTTTTCCTCCTTTTCCGCGAGGTCAGTGCGCTGACCTTTTCTGAAGCTCTCGATCGATTCCACGTGCTGCTTTATCATGGTCTTGACGACCCCGTGAAACTCGTCATCCGTCAGCGGTTTTCTTTTTTCGACTTCTTTGTAGCTCAGGGAAGAGAGGAGCATGCGCAACACGGACACTCTGAGGGCGTCCTTTTCTTTAAGAGCCTTCCTGAGACCCTGTTCGATTTCGTCTTTGTATGCCATTCCTCTCAGTAGAGGCCCTTCTCCATCATTCTCTTCATCTTCTTGAGGGCCCTTTTCTTAGCGGCAAGGATTTTCTTCTTTCTTTTGACGCTGGGTTTTTCGTAATGTTCTCTTCTCTTGATCTCGGACAGGATGCCTGTTCGCTCGCACTGCTTCTTAAACCTTTTCAGGGCGCTCTCAAATGATTCTCCGTCTCTTATGATAATTGCCGGCATTCATCATTCCCCTCCCTCCGTATTATCTTTTTGGTAAAGTTATATATTAAACTCCATATGCTACCCCCTCGTCAACATAATTGTGGGTATTGAAATCGAGGCAGATCGGGAATCTGGTCTCTGCCCTGCTCTCAGGGCCGGAGTAAGCGCATTTACTCTCTTGCTTTACCCCCGGGAAGGCCCTCCAGAGCATTCCCTCCGCCCCGCTCTTCTTCCCCGACCCTTTTTCTTTGTTTGTTTCTTTTCTCTTACCTTTTAGTCTTTACCTCTATCCCCGGGAAGGACCTCCAGAAGTATTCCCTTTGCGCAATCGATCTAGACTCTCCCAAGGAAGGAATGTAATAAGAGGATTCCATATAGGCTTGGTGCTCCACTGGAGCGACCCGCATCGGAAGGGTAGAACTAAACGCGCCCGTTATCAGTAAGCCGCTTCCGCTTTTCGCTCCCGGCGGCTCCTGACCTCTATCGATCCTAGCTTTACCTCACTTAATGGAGAGGAATCGAAACGGGCGCGTTCTTACGTTCTACCCTTCAGCTTGTTTTAGCGGGGTGCCCGTGTCATACCACCTGGCGATGGGAACGAGACCATCCTCACGGGCCGCAACGCGCTTATGGAATACTTCCGGAGGTCCTTCCCTCTAGCCCTTAAAGACCTAAATACCTCTAGAGCTCTTACTTGTCTGGTTATTCTTTACCCCGGACGGGAGGGCCTTTTCTTACGCGACCATTCGCGGGAGGCCTTGGGTATACCCGATTGGGGCGCAGGGAGCGGTGCACTTCCATAGATCAAACAAAACAATAGTGGGGCGGGCGTGGGGTTAGATAGTAAAAGTATGCTGCGGGTATGAAAGCCTGTTATTCGGTAAGTGTGTGCGTTGGCGGGCCCGGGGGGCCACGGATTCGACGTGTCTGAGCGGAAGGCTAGTCTTCTGACGAGGTATACGTTATTCCAGTACAGATGGTCCACGCACCACTATACAAACGAGATACCCACATGTATGGCGAGTTGAGAATCTGAGCGGAAGGAGACCCGGGGCACCCACGCCGGTGGCGTGGGTCGTCGGGTAAGGCCGGTTGCCACCCGCCTGTGGACGGCGGGTACCCGGCTACCATTGGGAGCGGAAGAATAAGGTGCGAGCGGCCGGGGGGGTTCTTGCACAAGTTCGTGACAGGTACCATTGGAGAACAGGAGAATAAGGTGCGGCCGGGGGTTTTTTAACCTTATTTTGGTGCTGATTCGGTCACTCGAACCCGGTAGCGCGGAAAGAGGATTTCCGAATGGTTTCGCCTTGGCTTTCCGGGCCCGGAAATGGCCCACCCTCCTCCCTATGTGGTAAAATATTCTTTTTCCCCGGAGGACCCGATGAAAAGAGTATTGCTTTCGGCAGGGCTGATGTTTCTCTTCGCGACCGGGGTCGGCCACGGGGCAAGCCTCCTGGGGCCGGCGGGTCCGGGCGGCTCGGGATACGAGCCGGAGGGCGGGCGCAAGTTCTCGGTCGGGTTAGGGTACTTCTACTACGACGACTACTGGAAAAACGGGGGCAGGTTCAAGCTCGGGCAGAACCAGAACTTCCTCGAAGGGAGCTGGCGGCCGGTCCCCGGCGCCGAGGTTTTTGCAAGGCTCGGCGGGACAGATTTGAAGCTGCAGAACAGTTTCGACTTCAAGGATAATTATAATTTTTACAGCGGCCTGGGCGCCAGAGCGGTCTTTTACAAGTTCGGCCCCAAGTTCGACCTGGGAGGAACCCTGTACGTGGACTCCTCCTGGTCGGATTACAGGCACAGGGACATCGGGGCCGACGGGTCTTTTACCGACGCAAGGGTAAAGCCTCCCTGGTCGGCCAATCTCGCGGTCCTCGGCGAATGGACGCCGGCCGTCTCCTTTGTGATGTACGGCGGGCCTAAGTTCTTCTACGGGGCCTCGAAAGAAGAGGTCCGTTTCATCTCCGCCGGCGGGGCAGCCGGCGAGTCTTCGAGGTCCATAAGGACGGACTACCCCGTAGGAGGGGTCCTAGGGGCAAGGTTCGCCATAATGGGAATAGAGCGTTTGAGACTCGGCCTGGAGCTGCAATTCACGACCAGGGTGTCCGTAGGCGGCACGGCCGGTTATTCTTTCTAGAAGGATGCGAGGCTCCCAAAAGGACGCGGCGCCACCCGCTGGAGGGACGGTAATGACGGAAGAAAAAGAGAAGAAAAGGGTCACCATCGTTTCCCTCGGGGCTGCCGTCGTCCTCGTCTTTCTCAAGCTTTTCGTCGGGATCGCGACCGGCTACCTGACGCTCCTCTCCGAGGCCCTCCATTCATCCCTCGACGCCCTCATCACGATCATCACCTTTTTTGCCATCCGATACGCGGGCAAGCCTGCCGACGCGGGACACCCTTACGGCCACAGCAAAGCCGAGAACCTCGCCGCCTTCACCGAATCCGTCCTGCTCTTCTTCGCTATATCGCTCATCCTGAGAGAGGTCGTGGAGAGGCTCTTCTTCAAGAGCGTCGTCATCGAGCCTAACGTCTGGGCGGTTTGCGTCCTCGCCGCATCCATCCTCTGCGACGTACAGCGGTCGAGGGCCCTGAGGAAGATCGCCGTTAAATACAAAAGCCCGGCAATCGAGGCCAACGCGGTCCACTTCAGGGCGGACTTCGTCACGTCCTCCATAGCGATGGCCGGCATCCTGGCTACATACGTCGCCTCCAGGCGCTTCGCTGCCGCCGGCCCCTCGCTCTACTCCATGATCGATATCGTAACCACCTGCCTCGTCCTCCTCATCGTAGTGCGGATGGTGCTCCGGATCCTCCTGAACGCCAGCGGGGTTCTCCTCGACAGGACGGCCCCGCAGAGAACAGCCCTGATAAAAGATATCGTCGCGGAGGTGCCGGAAGTGATCGACGTGGAGAACGTAAGGACCCGCGAGGCGGGGAAGCAGACTTTTGTCGATCTCACCGTCGATATAGACCGGAACCTGACCGTGGAGAGGGGATACTCAATCGGGCAGCGCGTGGAGGAGACGATAAAAAAGCACATCGACGACGCGGACGTGACGCTGACCGTAAAGCCTGTGGCCAGCGAGGCCGAGGACATCGTCGAGCGGATCAGGTCCATCGGGGCGCAGGCGGGCTGCAACCTTCATCACATCGCGGTGCACGATGTGTCCGGTACCCTTCACGTCGATCTGGACCTGGAGGTGGAGGGAGACCTCATCCTTGCCTCCGCCCATGCCCTTGCAGACGACCTGGAGGCCAGGATAAAGCAGGACAACCCTGCGATAAGAGAGATAAACACCCACATCGACTGGAGGCCGCCTTCGGTAACGGGCGTTTCAATAGGCGACGACAAGGCCCTGGCACGGACCGTGGAGGCAGTCGTGCGGGAGAGGAAAGAGGTCATCAGTTGCAGGAAGGTATCCATAGAGGAACTGGGACCGGAAGGGATCAGCCTCACGATCTACTGCACGATGCGGCCTGAAGAGGCGGCCGCGGCCGTCCGCGAGGTCTCGCAAAGCCTGGAAAAGAAGCTCATGGAGCGGATCGGGGGGTTGAGCCGGGTCATCATCCATTTCGAGCCGGAGGAAAAGACGTGACCCCTTTCTTTTCCCCGCCTGGCCGGCTAGAGGGACAAGACAGCCGCGCCGAGCATGGCGACCGGATAGAAACAGGCCTTGTTGAACAGGGCGAAAGCGCTCTCCACCGAGCCGTCGCGAAGCCAGCGCCAGGCCGGCTCTATCATGAGGAACCCACCGGCTGCGGCGGCCCCGGCCTCAAAGAGGACGGGGTTCGCGCAGGAGACGGACAGGGGAAGGAAAAAACTGGCCAGAACGGCTAGAGAGATGAGGCAAAAAGCGGCGCGGGACGACGCGGCTCTCCCGTAGCGGACGGGCAATGTCCTTATACCGAGGTGGGTATCCTCCTCCAGGTCCGTCCAGTCGTTCGGGATATTCCTCGCGCCCACCTCCCAGCCGAAGGACCAGATGAAGAGCAGCAGTATAAGAACCCAAGGCGGATCTTTGAGGACGGCGAAAACGCCCGCCAGCGCCCCTACGGCCACCATGACGCCCGAAAGGAGGGTCTTCCAATGGCTAACCCTTAGAAGGGCGCAATAGGCGACCTCAAGGGCGATGGCGCAGAGGAGCAGGAGAAAACAAAGGGGGTTGAGGACGTAAGCCGTAGCCAGCGAGAGGCAGGTCCAGAAGAGCACCCAGGCGAGACCCTGGCCGAAGGAGAGGGCCTTCTGGGCGATGGGGTGGCGCAGGCCCAGCACGTCGATGTCGAAAGGGGCCGACTCCCTCTGGTGTTTTTCGATCCTTTCAGTGTCTACCTTGAAGTCCATGAGGTCGTTCAGCGCGAAGACGGCCGTGTAGCCGGCGAAGGCGGCGACGAGGCCGAGAATGACCGTCGGATAAGGCGGCCATGCGCCTAGGGCGAGGAGGGCCCCCACGGCCGGGTGCCCGATATCGAGGACCGAATGGTGCATCCGCGAGAAACCGAAATAGATCCTCATCTTCTTGGTCAGAACGCCGGTGTTGACCATGCCTGCCTCCTTTCCGCAGCAAGGGCTGCTCCTATGTTTTCCAGGACCAGGTCTCCCCACTCGGCTCGCTTTTCTCTAAAGGCCAGAGCACACGAGCGGCCTATCATCCCGCCCAGGGGATGGGGGTTATAGATCAGCCTGCGCACGTCCCAGGGCCACACGGAGATGGGGTCGTACCCTTGCCTCAGGGAGCCCTCCGCGAGGGCCTTCTTCTCAAGGTCCGTGTGGGGCTGGATCGCGAGGAAGAAGACCACGGGCACGACGCGGTCCGGGCCGAAGATGGCCCTTATCCGCTCCATGACCCCTATGGTCTCCAGGAGCGTCTCCCTCGTCTCGCCCGGGCTGTTCAAAGAAAGGTCCACCTTTACCCTTCCCTTGTACCCGGCGGACCGCAAGACCGCAAGGCCGTCGAGCACCTCCTCCGCGGAGAAGCCCATCCTGAGCTCGTCGAGGACGGACCGGGCGCCCGAATTGAGGGCTATCTCCACGTCCCCGAGGCCCGATTGCACCATGAGCCGCGCGAGGGCGGGCCTGAGCCCGTTCACCCTCAGGTAGCCCGACCACGACAAATCGAGGCTCTCCGCCAAGACGCCCCGGAGGATCTCGGTGAGGTGGTCCCCGTCGGCCGGCGACGAGAGAAGCTGCGCGTCCGTGAACCAGAAGCTCTTCGCCCCCCACCTCCTGCGGTAATCGGCCACCTCCCTCACTACCAGGCCCGGCGAGCGCCGCCTGACTTCCTTGCCTTCGAGGAAACCGTAAAGGCAGTAAAGACAATCGTGGGGGCAGCCCCGTTTGGTCTGCACGCCTATTTCCGAGTCCTTGTACTCGATCCATTGAGGGAAGACCCGCTCCAGGGCGGGGAGGTCGGGCGCGGGTTCGAAGGGGTCCTCCCCGGGCGCGACGCGGCCCAGGAGCGGGAAGAGCTGCGGGAGTTCCGCGATCAGGCGCACTCGGGCCGGCATGTGGGGGCGGAGCAGGTCGCCGAATATCCTGATGCCGGGTCCGCCGACCGCGACGAGCGCCGACGGGGCGGTCTTGCAGGCCTCGCTGATGAGAGAAAGGCTCTCCCCCAGGGCGCCGCGGTAAAAGAGGATGTCGCGCAAGCCCCCAAACGCCGCACGGGCCTTCCGGAGGGGCGAAGGGTCGTAGAAGAAAGTGAAGGAGTGCCTCATAGCGCCGTCCAGGTCCTGGGGCGAGAAGACCTGGACGTCCCTCCAGGAGAAAGCGATAACGTCGGGCTTGAAGGCGCGTATCCGCTCCCTGAGACTGTTCTTTCGGGACCCAGGGGCGATGACGGCCAGGTCGAAGAGGTGCAGGGGCACATCCGGGGCCGCGGCCTGCACGGCGGCCGCCACGTAAACGGGCCCTATCGGGTAAATCTTCCTGCAAGGTAGTCTTACCAGAAGGAGCGGGGGGTTCGCAGCCGTCGCACAACCTCCATGGACCGGGCCCGGAAGGGCCGTTTCTCTTAGTGTAGTTACCTTGACGGCAGCTTTCAACGTGGAGGAGCGGGTTGATCTCCCGATGCTGCGTCCAAAAGGTATTTTTTAACTGCGCGTAGCGCACCCAGGAGATCGCTTTACCGCGAAGCGTGGCGGGGCGCGCCGGCCCTTTCCTACCTCCGTGGACTGTAATACCGTCCGTTCACTTCCTCCCCGATTATAGCAAAATTGGCCCGCGATTCCGACAGCGGGTCCGATTTCCAGGAAAAGCCGATTGAGGGCACCTCGACGGCAGCCTCGAGCTGCGAGACGGCTTTAAAGCCTTCCACCCGGAATTGTTTCAACGGGTCGTCATACACGACCGGCTCATCGGTCGCCTTCCAGATCATCCTGAAGCTCATGACTGCCGCCATGCCGACGGCGTCAAGGACGGGCCACCTGGGCTGGTCGACGACCGCAATGTTCTTCATCTCGAGTGTTGCCGTCTTTCCGTCCGAACTGATGATAAGCCCCCCTTCGGGGACCGGGACCACCCAGTACAACCCGGAAGGGGAAATAGGAGGATGGAAATCGTGGATCTGGTTTGCGGGGGCGGCCTGCCCCCGGAAGAGAGTCAGTCATATATGGGTAAACGTTCCCCTCTGCGGAGCGCGTCCCGCAAAGTATTCTCCCTGCATAAACCCGTAGTCGGTGGTAGGTGTGCCGAAGGGAATGCGGTTGCCTTTGTTGTCGGTGCCCATACCGGCGAAATCCGCGCACCGCGCGACCCGCCCCTTGAAATGGTAGATGTGTGAAGGCTCCAGCTGCGGCCCTGCCGGCTGGTTGTGGCTTCCGTTCTTATCGAGCCACGGTATCGGATAGGGATCGGTGCCGCCGTTGTATGTGCGCAGTTTCGGCTGCGCCTGCCTATCATCGGCGGCGGCGTCATGAGAAAGCATCAGTGACGCTGCACATGCAAGGCCGAATGTGGTGCCTAGAAACCTACGCCTTGTGCAGTACGGCCGGACGTGGTCTGCGGGATTCATTGTTTTCCTCCTTGGAATGTTTTGGCACCCCTCTGCGTCTTCTTGCCTCTCATTGCAAATGGTTCTATATGCAGTGTAGTTACCGGGACGGCCGCTTTCAACGTCTAGGGGCGGGGGGAACACTCTTCCCCTCGCCGTTGTCCAAAGCAAGGGTAGCAAAAGGATGCGAGAGAAGAGAGATAGCCTTTTCAATGCCGCGCTCAAATAATGGCAAAAAAGTATTGTTTACCTTTTCTCGTTCTTGGTAGTATGGAGAGACAAAATGCGGATAGATGGCTGACTCGATTGTCGCCACGTTTTTACGGTGAAGCCTGCTGAACGAACCTGATAGGGGTATTATTATGAGGAGAGGTAAATTGCTATGCGCTCTGGTTCTGTCGGCCGTCATACTTGTTTTCGTACTTGTACCTGTCCGGGATGCCAAAGCCGATGAGTCCACAAAGCTCATGCGGGCCGTCCAAAATGCCAAGGGCTCCTATGACATTCCCATGGAATGGCCGGCCTCTTGGCCGGTCCCGACCGGCGGCAAGAAGGGGGCCGAGTTCAAGATATTCTTTTATCCCATACCGGGAAGAAAAGTGCCCGATGCCGAGTTTAGGATATATGCGCCTCAGGCCGAAGCGACGCTCGATATAAGGGACGGCTCGGTAACCCGCCATGGGCGGTATGGAGGCCCAAAGAAAGAGATATCCTCGAAGCGCTGGCCGGACGAGCTTTCCAATATCAGCATGGAAGAATTCGAGAAGCTCGAAGACAGGCTGTACAAGGCTACCGAGGAGGTGGCCGTGATATATGCAGCCGGGCGGAGACCCACGCCCGCTGAAGGACGGAGAATCCAGACCTACGGGAAGCTGTTTTTAAAGATGTGCGAGCCTGCCCTTCGCCCGTATTACTACGCGCTGAACCCGGACTTCTTTGACTGGCTGGGAAAGTGCGGCGCACCGACAATCGGCAGGTAGAAGTGTACCACGCATCTCTGCCGGACTGTAACGGCGGATCGGTTCAACCGGCTATATGGGAATTTAGAGACGCATTCGGAGGAAATAATGTTTATGTCTTTACCTTAAGTGAAGATGGAGAGACCATTACCCGGAAGGGGATGAGTACGCAAATATATAATCGGGAAAGATAAACAGATGCAGTAATCTGCTCCCTCCAGGCGGGCTTGTCTTAAGCTATCCTCCGGATCTGCGATAAATTCATGAGAGCTGGATCGAAGGAAGACGGGTGCTCGCCGGGCCGCAACAAGCCCAGCAGCCACACGCCTACTGAATGGAGGAAGAATGACAGGCAAGAAAGCTTACATAGGAATGGCCCTCGCAAATGCCCTTCTCCTCGGCCTGGTTGTCGGCACCTCTGTTTTCTTCAACTCACGCTTCCAGGTCCGGCTGGATGAAATAACAAAGCGCGACCAGGTGGTCCTTCAGAACCTCAATGACATATACTCCGGTGCCCTCTGGACCAGCCATGCGACGAGAAATATCTTCATAAACCCGCAAGACTCAGCGGCCAAAGCGAACTATCAGAAGGCCTGCGACCAGTTCACCCAGGCTTATGACACGGCCCTCGGTCTTTCCTCCGGCGAAGTGAAGGAACTTCTTGGGGCTGTGAAGGCTGCGTGGGACGAAGATGACAGGCTCAAGAGAGAGGCACAGGCCCTCGCCACCGATGGCAAGAAGGAAGAGGCAGCCGAGCTTCTTTCGACTAAACAGCTGAGCGTCAACAGGGGGCTGCGCGAGACCCTTCGAAAAGCAATAGACGCCCAGAAAGGAAAGCTACAGAGCACGGTTGCCTCCGGCCAAGCCACGTTGAAGAAGGGCACCGTCGCTGTTTTTTCGGTAACGCTATTAACCCTCGTCCTTTTCTCCCTCTTCTTGTTCCTTGTCTACAGGACGATGCAACGGAATCTTCAGAGGGTCCTTTTCTGCCTGGACACATTAAAGGAGAAAGATTTGAGGGAAGAAAACCGCATTACCGATTCCAACCACATATTGAAGGATACCTATAACACCATTCTCGACAAATTCAGGGAAACGGTGACGAAGATACAAGCGCTCGCATCGGGCATGAGCGTCAGTGTGCGATCGGCGCGGGAGAAAGGGGCCGCCATCGACGCAGCCGCCAGTGCGCAGAAGTCACAGGTCGAGCATATAACCTCCGCGGTCGTCGAGATGTCTCAGACGATAGTGGAAGTGGCGAAGAATGCGGCATCGGCTTCCGACGCAGCCAGAGAGGCGACGACTATCGCGGACAGGGGAACGGAGGCAGTCAACCAGGTAGTGGCCTCCATACTTGCCGTCTCTGATTCCCTGGGGATTTCTTCGGATGTGATCCGGGAGCTCGGAAAGAGCTCGCAGGAGATAGGTCAGATCGTGACGGTGATCAACGAAATCGCCGACCAAACGAACCTACTCGCCCTCAATGCCGCAATCGAGGCTGCCAGGGCCGGGGAGCAGGGCCGGGGATTTGCGGTCGTAGCAGACGAGGTGAAAAAGCTGGCGGAGAAGACGTCCAAGGCGACGGCGGAGATAGCCGGGAAGATCCGGGCCATACAGGAGAAGTCGCAAGCTTCGGTCTCGATGATAGCGAAAACGAGCGAAGATGCCCGGGGAGGGGTGTCGATAGCCGAGAAGGCTGCCTCCTCACTTTCCGCCATCGTTGAGGCAGCCCGGCAGGCGATGGAGATGATAGGCAGGATCGCTGTCGCTACCGAACAGCAATCGTCCGTGTCGGACGACATCGCCCGCAACATGGAAGCCCTTGACGAACAGGCGCAGAAGACGGCGCAGATCATAATGGAAACGCATGGCGCCATGATGGACCTTAAGGAAACCGCGAAGGAATTGAACCGGTCGGTCAAGGATTTTACTTTGTAAGAGTGTTTCATCTATGTCAGCAGGAAATCAACGCACGCACCCATTCACCATCCATCCCCATTATTCACTTTGACTTATTTTCGATTCGTGCAATAGTATCACGTAATGTAAAGCGGCATATCGGTGAACGGGCGTCCTTGGCCATACAGGGGCGACGGAAGGGCAAAGTCCGTCCACCCGGTAAATTACAGGAAGGGGACAAGCATGATTGTAGAAATTAACGGCAAGAGACCACGCATAGACCCGAAAGCGTTTGTTGTCGAGAGCGCCACGGTCATAGGTGACGTCGTGGTAGGGGCAGGGGCGAACATATGGTTTCAGAGCATTATTCGAGGTGATACAAATTATATCCGTATCGGAGCGAACTGCAATATCCAGGATGCCTGTGTGCTTCACGTAGTAAAAGACCGGTACCCCTTGATATTGGAGGACGATGTCGTGCTCGGTCACCGCGCTGTAGCGCACGGGTGCCGCATAAAGAAAGGATCGCTCATCGGAATCGGAGCAATCGTACTGGACGGGGCAGAGATAGGCGAAGAATCCATTGTCGGGGCAGGGTCCGTCGTGGCGCCGAGGTTTATTGTTCCGCCGAGATCGCTGGTATTGGGAACACCGGCCAGGGTCGTCCGCTCCCTTCATGAAGACGACGTCCGAACGATCCGGGGGATGGCCGATCAGTACCTGGAGCTGACGGAGATTTACAGACAAGCGCTTTCCTGATGGCACACTCCCCGGCAAGACTTGAGAATCCTTAGCGGAAACATTATATTGCCTTAAGCCCATGCGTTCCATCTGGTCAGGAGCCATCAGCTTCGGCTTGATCCACATCCCGGTTAAGCTCTACACGGCGGTAGCGGAGCTCGGTCTGGACCTCGATATGCTCAGGCGGCAGGACCTCTGCCCCATCCGCTACGCCCGCGTTTGCCGCGACACCGGGGAGGAGGTCCCTTACGAGGATATCGTGAAAGGATACGAGTACAGGAAAGGCGATTACGTGGTCCTCGAGGACGAGGACTTCAAGCGCGCCAGCGCCAGAAAGACCCAGACCATAGATATTACGGAGTTTGTCGACAGCAAGGAAATAGACCCGAAGCTATTCGAGAAGCCCTTCTATCTGGAGCCGACCAAGCAGGCGAGGAACGCCTATGCCCTCTTGCGGGAGGCGCTCAGGAAGACGGGAAAAGTGGGCGTGGGCCAGTTCGTTCTCAGGAACAGGGAGCATCTTGTGGCGGTCAGGCCGGAAGAAGACGTCATCGTGCTCGAACAGATGCGCTTTGCGAGCGAGGTCAGGAAGCACGCGGGGCTCGACCTGCCGGGGGAGGACGAGGTAAATAAGCGGGAGCTGGAGATTGCCATAAAGCTCGTGGACCAGCTTACCGAGCCCTTCAAGCCCGAGCAGTTTCACGATACCTACAGGGAGGAATTGGAGAGGGTGATCGCCGAAAAGGCTCAAGGTAAGCCACCCCGGCCCGCCGAGGAGGCGCCCGTACCTACGGCCGTGCCCGACCTCATGGCAAAGCTCCGTGAAAGCCTGGAGCAGGCGCGTAAGCGAAATACGGCCTGATCGTGTACGACCCGCAAAGCATGACCCTCGACGAATATCGAAGGAAGCGCGATTTCCGCAAGACCCCTGAACCGCCCGGCCGGGAGACAAAGGAAGGCAGGCGGCCGCTCCGCTTCGTAGTCCACAAACACCTCGCGTCCCGTCTCCATTACGACCTGCGCCTGGAGTTCGACGGCGCTCTGAAGAGCTGGGCAGTGCCTAAAGGGCCTTCCCTCAACCCCGGCGACAAGAAGCTGGCCGTGATGGTGGAGCACCATCCCCTCGACTATGCCGACTTCGAGGGCGTAATCCCGGAGGGCCATTACGGCGCCGGCCCGGTGATGATCTGGGACAGGGGCAGCATGGCCGCGGCAGGCCACGGGGACCGCGAGTCGAGCGAAGAGGCCCTCCGGCTTGGCCTCGCAAAGGGCCACATCAGCTTCATTTTGGAGGGCCGAAGGCTGAAAGGAGAGTTCGCCCTCGTAAAGCTGAAGAGGGCAGGGGAGAACGCCTGGCTCCTCATGAAGAAGGCAGACGAGTTCGCCCGAAGCTCAGGCGAGATCACCGAGGAAGAAACGTCCGTCGCGTCCGGCCGCACCATGGATGAGATCGCGGCTGAAGGCGCGCCACCGGACCCCGTTGATTTTGCCGGAGCGCCCAAGGCCCCCATCCCCGCCTATGTCGAGCCGATGAAGGCCACCCTTGTCGATGCGCCCTTCGACCGTCCGGGATGGCTCTTCGAGATAAAATGGGACGGCTACAGGGCCATCGCCGAAAAAAGAAAGGACACGGTCCGCCTCTATTCCAGGCATGACAAGACCCTCACCGGCCAGTTCAAGCCGGTCGTCGATTCCCTGGAGAAGCTCCCTTTCGACGTCCTTCTCGACGGCGAGGTCGTGGTCCTCGACAAATCGGGAAGGTCGGATTTTCAGCTCCTTCAGAACTACCTGCGGACAGGCCGGGGCAGCCTGGTTTATTATGTCTTCGACATCCTCCACCTGGCAGGCCATGACCTAACGGGCCTGCCGCTCGCCTCACGGAAATCGATCCTCCGGCAAGTCCTCCCCGCCCTTCCCCACCTCAGGCTCAGCGACCATGTTGAAACAGAGGGGACGGGTTTCTTCGAGGCTGCCAGGGAGAACGGCGCGGAGGGCATAGTCGCCAAGGATGCCGCCAGCCCTTACAGACCGGGCCGCCGGGGCAGGGAATGGCTCAAGATCAAAGCCCTCATGCGCCAGGAAGCGGTCATAGTCGGCTTCACCCGGCCGAAAGGCGGGAGGACCGGCTTCGGCTCTCTGATCCTTGGCGTATACGATGACGGAAAGCTCGTCTATATAGGCCACTCGGGCGGCGGCTTCACGGAAGAACAGCTCAAAGAGCTTCATGAGCGCCTGAAGCAATTGGAGACGACCGAGGCGCCCTTCGCAAAGCCGCCCGGGATGGAGACCGGCGTCACATGGGTGGCGCCGAAGCTCGTCTGCGAGATCGCCTTCTCCGGCTGGACGGACGAAGGTCTCATGCGCCAGCCCGTCTTTCTTGGCCTGAGAGAGGACGTAGAACCGGCCGAGACGAGAAGGGAAAGGCCCGAGGCGCCTTTTGCCCCTACCCTCCAGTCGCGCCCCGGCAGCGGCTCGGCCGCCCAGGATGTCGACGGGCGTCCCCCCGGGGTCCGCTCTCCCGCTGAAGAGTCCGTCCAGGAAGGCGGCGGGCAATCGCGGAAAAGGCGCGGCAGGCTCGTTGCCATCGACGACTTCAAGGTGGACCTTACGAACCTGGACAAGGTGTTCTGGCCCGAAGAGGGGTACACGAAGGGTGACATGATCGAGTACTACCGGGGCGTGGCGCCCTTCATCCTCCCCTATCTGGAGGGCCGGCCTGAATCCCTCCGCCGCAATCCCGACGGCGTCGCGGGAGAGAGCTTCTTCCAAAAGAACGTCGAACGGATCGTCCCCCCATGGGTTGAGACGGCATCTTTCCGCTCCGAGACGGAGGGCAGGAAAATAGTCTATCTTCTCTGCCGGGATGAGGCGACTCTGGTCTACATGGCGAACCTCGGCTGTATAGAGATAAACCCCTGGCATTCACGCGTCTCCCGGCCCGATCACCCCGACTACATGGTCCTCGACCTGGACCCTCTCGATATAGCTTTCGAAGAGGTCGTAAAGGCCGCCCTGGCATGCCGCGACGTGCTCGCCGAGATAGGCGCAAGAGGGTTCTGCAAGACATCGGGGGCCACGGGCCTGCACGTTTACGTGCCCCTGGGCGGGAGGTACACTCACGAGCAGGCGACCGAATTCGCGCGGCTCGTAAACATCCTCGTCGGAAGCCGCCTGCCGGCCACGACGAGCCTGGAGCGGGACCCTGCAAAAAGGCGCGGTAAGGTCTACCTGGATTTCCTGCAGAACGGCCGCGGTCAGACGCTGGCTGCGGCCTACTGCCTTCGCCCGAGGAAGGGAGCCCCCGTATCGACCCCCCTGGAATGGGACGAGGTGGACGGCTCCCTCGACCCGGACCGTTTCACCATGAAGACGATAATGGGCCGCCTCCGGACAAAGGGCGACCTTTGGAAAGGCGTTCTGGGGCCGGCCATCGACATGGAGCAATGCCTCGACAGGATAGAGGCGACGGCAAAAAGGTAAAGCTTGTTTTGACTCCCTTTAAAAGCCCCAACTCCCCGGGGGGATTTCAGCCGTTCACCTGCCAGGTGTAGGCTCAACGCACCACAGCTATAATGGAAGTGCACCGGTCCCCCTGCGGTCTCCTCGATGCCTTAAGCTGGGCACCCATTGCAGAGTCCCTTGCCTGCGTGGCACCACCAACACCCAAGGCCTCCCGCAATGGTCGCGAGAAGAAAACGTCCTTCCGTCTCGCCTAGGGGAAGAACTGTCTGTATCAAGTCAACAATCACCGACAAACCCTTTACCGTTTTTTCACGTCGGCGTGGTACTATGAAAACCAAGGCCGACCAGGAAAGGAAGAGACTATGAAGAGGTTCCCCGGCTTCACGATGATATGGGCGATGCTGCTTGCGGTGCTCCTTTGGGCCGCATGCGCTTTCGCCGACGCCTGGAAGTTCGGCGTCATGGGCGATACCCAATGGACTTGCCCGACCGACCCTTCGGGGCAGAACCCCAACGGCGTCGCCGTTTCGATCATCGACCAGATCAACCGGCGCCTCATCGAGCACGGCGTGAAGTTCGTCGTTCAGGTGGGCGACCTGACCGAAAACGGCGGAGACGCTGCCATTGCAACCAGGGCAAGAGCGGCACAGCAGCTCTACGATGCGGGCGTCGGCTTCTTCCCGATGCGCGGGAACCACGAGACTTCTGCAAAGCCCGCAGGCAGCAACGGTTTCGGGGTACCCGCCTTTCAAAGCAATTTTCCCCAGACACGGGGGATGGGCGGCGGCTTCGGCGCGAAAGATTTCAGCAGCCCCACTTCGGTCGGCGCCGACCTGCAAGGCATGAGTTATTCTTTTGACTACGGCCCGCCAGGCGGCAACACCCGTTTAGTGATCATCGACAATTGGGCGACGCCCGGCAAAAGGCTCGACGCGGCCGGTTGCCGCTACGGCTACTCAATCGCGGACCAGCAGACCTGGATCAGCGACCGCCTTGACGAAGGGACACGGGGCACGGCCCACGCCTTTGTATTCTCCCACCAGCCACTCATAGCCGAGCATCATCAGGACTCGCCCTTCAGCGGCTACACGGACGCAAATCCGGCCATGCAGAATGGCCTCCTCGCGAGTCTCATGAACAATGGCGTGAGGTACTATATCGGCGGCCACGACCATATCCATCAGCGTTCCATCGTGGCCAGCCCGGACGGAAGGTCCGGAGTCGAGGAGATCATCGCAGCCTCAAACAGCAGCAAGTTCTATACGCCCAAATCCTTGGCCGACGCCGGGTGGCGCGGCCAGAAGGACCGCGAAACGCCTCTCTCCCAGGAAATGTACACCGTGGGCTATTACATCTACACGGTTGACGGGCCCCGCGTGACGGTCGATTACTACTCCGACGACCACGGCAACTGGGCATCGGACAAGTGCTACCCCGACGGCGCAACACCCAGGTCGTGCACCGGGGCCGGAACCCGGATAACCCCCACTTTCAAGTTCGTGAGGAAGGAAACCTGGGGATACAGCCTGAACGGCAAGGAGGTTCTCGTGCCTCAGGGAGGAAGCTACGTGCTGAGCGACGATACGTCCAAGGCAACCGCGAGCGGCGAACCGGGTTACGGGCGCACGACGGCCAAGATCCTCAGCGGTCGCAACATCAGCGTCAAAAAGGACTACAACGACAGGCAGCTCACCAAGACAGTCGATACCGGTTGGGCGCCCAAAGACAACAAACTCCTTGCCAGCGACATTTTTACCATCTGGGGCATGGCCGACCTGGGCGCCGGCAAGACCGACGTATATACCCTCTCCATCACTTACCATCAGGGTCCGCCCAAAAATATCGGCAAAGGAAGTTTCGGCATTGCCACAAGGGATGGCGAGGGTAATTGGGTCAATGCCGTCAACAAAAACACCGGCGGCACCAAGAAGTTTGTAAAAGGCCCGTGGAAGCCGAGCTACGGGCTCGGCACCTACGGCATCGACCCCCTAAGCAAAACCGCGTGGGCGGTGGTGAACTACAATGCCAGTTTTGCAGTTGCAAAGGGAATCGAGCCGGCGGCCGGCCGCGGGCAATAACGCAAGTATATGATCTAACCGAAGAAAGTTATGGCCGCGCGCCGGAGAGTACGGCTGTCGTGCGCGCCCCGTCAAGGAGACGTCCCCGTTAGGTCGCGACCCGCTCCGCGGGCGCCCCGGGGGCCGGCCCGCATTTAGCTCAGGTTGTGCTCCCTGGCCCACGTCTTGACATCGATCGGCCTTTCAAGCACCCTTGCCCCGGCAGCGCGCAGGGCCGCCTGCTTTCCGGCGACCGTCCCCGTTTCCCCCCTTACTATCGCGCCTGCGTGACCCATGCGCTTCCCGTTCGGGGAATGGCGGCCCGCTATATAGGCAGCCACGGGTTTTGTCATCTCCATTATGTAGGCGGCGGCCCGCTCCTCCTGCTCGCCTCCGACCTCCCCCACTATAATGACGCCGTCCGTCTCCTCGTCCTCCTCGAAAAGCCGCAGTATATCGGCGAGGTTCGTCAGTACCACAGGGTCGGCGCCCATGCCCACGACTGCGCTCTGGCCGACCTTGCCCTCTGAAAGGATGCCCGCGAGCTCGTAGGAGAGGGTTCCGCTCCTGGAGATGATCCCCACGCGCCCTTTTGCGAAGAGGGACGCGGGCATGATGCCGATCTTGCCTTTCTCCGGGACGAGTATGCCCGGCGTTGTAGGCCCGAGGGCCAGGGCGCCCTTTGCTGCGGCGTAATCGCGCATCATTATGACGTCCTTCACGGGGATGTGCTCCGGCACCACGACTATCAGCTCGATCCCGGCGTCGACCGTCTCGAGAAAGGCGTCGAGCACAAAAGGGGCCGGCACAAAGAAGACCGATGCGTTTGCGCCCGTTTCCTGCACTGCCTCGTCCACGCTGTCGAAAACGGGGAGCCCTTCCACCGTCGAGCCGCTCTTGCCCGGCGTTACCCCGCCCACGACCTTCGTGCCGTAGGCCAGCATCCAGTGCGTCTGGACAGCGCCGATCCTGCCGGTGATACCCTGGACGATCACGCGGGTCGAGTCATCGATCAATATACCCATACTAGACCTCTGTGCGGCCGCCCCCGGGAATATCGGCTACCCTGCTCCGACGAGCTGGTAGAGCCTCTCTACGGCCCTCTCCGTCGCCGGCTCCGTGACCACGTGGACGCCGGCGGACCGGAAGATCTCCCAGGTTTCCTCCTGGTGATTCCCCAGGGCCTTCGCGACGACCGGTATGCCCACCTTGTGCTCCGAAAGGTAGCGGACGACGCCTTTGGCTCCCTCATGGATAGGGTTTATTCCGCCGTAAACGTTGATAAAGATCGCCCTCAGCCCAGGCTTCATCATGACCAGGTCCATGCACTTGTAAAGCAGGTCGGCGGTTATGCCTCCCCCGGTCTCGAGGAAGTTGGCGGGCCTCATTTTTTCGGCTATTATGTCCATGGAGGCCATGCCCAGCCCGGCCCCCGACGAGATCAGGCCTATATCACCGTCCAGCTCCACGTAGGTGACGCCGATCTCCTTTGCCCGCCGCTCGCGGGGGTCCTCGATCCGCTCTACGGGATCGGGCAGGGGGTGGCGCAGGCGGGCGAGGGCAGAGTTGTCGATCTCCAGGACCCCGTCCACCGCGAGCAGCCCGCCGTTAGGGAGCACGGCCAAAGGGTTTATCTCAACGATGATCGCCTCGAATTTTAAGAAGACCTTGTAGACCTGGGTGATGACATCGGTAAAAGCAGTCAGCAGGCGGCGGTCGAGGCCCAGCTTGCCGAGGAGCGAGCGCGCCTGGTAGGGATAAAAGCCGACCTTCGGGTCTATATGGATTGATGCGACCTTCTCGGGCGAGGTTCGGGCCGTCTCCTCGATATGCACCCCGCCTTCGGTGCTGACGACGATGACGGGCTTTCCCGTGTAGCCGTGGACCGTAACGCCCACGTAAAGCTCCTCTACGATGTCGGCCCTTTCCGCCACCAGGATTTTCCGCACGGGCAGGCCGTTGATCTCGGAAGCCAGGAGCGCTTCGGCGACCTCCTTGAGCTCTTCCGGCGTCGAGGCGCTCCTGATGCCGCCGGCCAGCCCCCGGCCCCCTGCCAGGATCTGCGCCTTGACCATGACCGGGTATCCTATTTCCCCGGCCACGTGGACCGCCTCATGGACGGATGCCGCGACACCCCGCCGCGGCACAGGGATGCCCGTAGATTCAAAAATGTCCGCAGCCTCGAATTCGTGAAGTCTCATGGGACCCTTCCTCGCAGACGATTACCGCTATTTGTGATTGAGTATAGATAGGACCGGCCTGATTGTCAATACAATTGTGGATTTGATTTGAAATTAAATCCAAGTTGCCCCTCACCAGTTATGCGGTCCCGACTCTTCACGGGCACGACTCCCCCCTGCCCGCCCCAAACAAATGTTGACACACGAGTGAAAAAATGAAATTATAAATACAATTACATTTATCCGGAGATAGGGTGCCCAGAAAAGACAGCACAGAGGTAAGACCGGGCGATCAGGAGGACCGGAGCCGGGCCGCCTACCAGGGCCTTCGCCGCATGCTCTATAACAAGGAGCTCGTTCCAGGGCAGAAGATAGCGTACCGCGAGCTGGCCGAGCGGCTCCAGATGAGCCCAACGCCCATCATCCAGGCATTGAAATGGCTCGAGCTCCAGGGGTTCGTGCGCCATGAGGCGAACAGGGGCTACTCGATGGCGCCTTTCAGCGCGAAGGAGATCGAGGAGATTTACGAGCTCCGCGAGCTCCTCGAGCCGTCACTCGTTCAGAGCGCGGTGGAGCACCTCGACAACGAGGGGATCGGCCGGCTTAAGGCGGCCCTTGAGGCGCACAGGTCGGCCCAGCGCGAGTTCTATTTGAAGGAGAGGCTCTTCAAGAACAGGGAGTTCCACCTTACCCTGGCGTCCCTCGCCGGCAAAGAGACGCAGATGCGCATCCTTCAGAACCTCTTCGATATACTCTTTCTGAAGTACGGCGGGAGTTATCTCCCCATGGCGTCGCTCCAGTCCGTCGACGAAGAGCACCAGCAGATCTACGACTCGATAGTCCTCAGGGACGCAAAGAAGGCGCGCTCCATCCTCGCCGCCCACGTGTCCAGCGTCAAGCGGCAGGTTCTGGCGGCCGTCAGGCAGATGCTCGCTGAACAGGAACGATCGGAATTCTGATATCCAGATCTATTCATTTTGAGGAGGTAGCAGGTAATGGCACTCAAGACAAAAGAGGAATACATCGAATCGCTCCGGGCGCTTCATCCCACGGCGTATATGTTCGGGAAGCGCGTCACGAACGTCGTCGACCACCCGCGCCTGCGGGCAGGCATAGAGGCGACGGCCGCCACCTACGAGATAGCGGGCATGGAAGAGTACAGGGAACTCGTAGTCACCCAAAGTCCCCTCATCGGCGAGCCGGTCAACAGGTTCACCCTGCCCCCTTCGAGCATCGAGGACCTCGTGGCGCGGGTAAAGGTCAACCGCAAGCTCGGCAACTACGTCGGCACCTGCCACCAGCGGTGCACGGGGCTCGACTGCCTCTCCACCCTGGCGATCGTCACGTACGATATCGACCAGAAGTATGGGACGAGCTACAACAGCCGCTTCACCGAATTCCTGAAGTACATGCAGAAGAACGACCTGGCCGCGAACGCGGGCGTCACGGACGTGAAGGGCGACAGGTCTTTAGGACCGAGGGAGCAGCAGGACAAGGATATGTACCTCCACGTCGTAGAGAAGAGGAAAGACGGTATCGTCGTGCGCGGCGCCAAAGCGCACCAGACCGGGTCTCTTTCGAGCCACGAGATAATCGTCCTGCCTACGCGCGCCATGGGCAAGGGGGACGAGGAGTATGCCGTCGCCTTCGCAGTCCCTTCCGATACGGCAGGGCTGATCCACATAGTCGGCAGGTCTACCCTCGATATGCGTGAGATCGACGGCTGCGACATCGGCAATGCTTTCTATTCGAAGTATTGCCCTACCCTTATCTTCGACCACGTTTTCGTGCCGTGGGACCGGGTCTTTATGTGCGGCGAGACCGAATTCGCCCAGGAGATGGTGGTCAAGTTCTCAGCCCTTCACAGGCAGAGCCACGGCGGGTGCAAGTCGGGCAAGATCGACTGCATGATCGGCGCGGCCCTTACCCTCATGGACTACAACGGCACGTCGAAAGTAAGCCACCACAAGCAGAAGATCATAGACATGATCCACAGGGCCGAGACGCTCTATGCCTGCTGCCTTGCGGCCTCCTACGAGGGACGGAGGCAGCCCTCGGGGAACTATTACATCGACACGGTCCTCGCCAATGCGTCGAAGCTCCACGAGGGCAAGGAGCTTTCCGAGGCCATACGGCTCATGATAGACATCTGCGGCGGCTTCGTGGCAGACCTGCCCTCGGACAGGGACTTCGAAAACCCGGAGATAGGCCCGCTCCTGAGCAAGTACCTCAAGGCCGCTGGCGGCCATTCCGTGGAAGACCGGGTAAAGATGTACAGGCTAGTTGAAAAGATGGCCCTGGAGAGCGCCGACACTATTTCAGACATCCACGGCGGCGGGTCGCCGGAGGCCCACAGGGTGACGATCTACCGCGAGACGGATTTGGAGGCAAAAAAGCGGGCAGCCAAGCGGCTGGCCGGCATTTTAGGTTGAGGCCCGGCGGGGGATGGGGCCTAGCGCTCGGGCACGGTGTGCCCGACAGGGCCGTAATACTTCTCCGCCAGGTATCCCGTGCCCTCGCCGTAGTACTGGGCGTAGTCGCTTTCGTATGTCCTGACCTCGTCGTCGAGCAGTTGCTCCAGTCGCGGGAGGTATACCGCGCCGCTGGATAGTATTTGCCGGACCTCACCGTAACTCGGCATGGGATAGTAGTTGCCGTAGCTCAGGTAATTGTCGAGGGCCTGCACCCCCTCCTGAGACCTGCCCTCTTTCAGGAGAATGAGGGACCTGTAGGCGAGCATGCGCATGTAAGCGTAAGAATTCCCGTCCAGCCTGAGGGCCTCATCCACGAACCGCTCCGCGTTGGGAAGGTCGTTCGCCTTGTAGGCGGCCGTCGCTGCAAATGCGTACGCCTGGGGGCTCGGCTCGGCCTGTGCCGACCTCAGAAAGAGCTGCTCGGCCCGGGCATAATCGCCCTCTTCGAGAGCCCTTCTTCCGCTGAACATGTTTTGCCTCATGGTCATGTAATTGGTGGAGCAGCCGAGGAAAACAATGGAGACTACCGCGAAGGCCGCTATAGCGCAAGTCATTCTTCCCATTTTCCGTCCCTCCACACTACGAATAGTAAACCCGGTGCCGCTTCTTGTCAACGAGCCGGGCCCGAATGCGATAAGTTGCGCCCCCTTTAGAGCGAGCCGGGCTCCATGCGTCATTCAAGGAAGAACGGCAGTCGGAAGATCAGAAAAAACCCGTTGACGGACAGAATGGTGCCGAGCACTGCGCTTACCGACGCGAAATAGAAGACAATGCGCGATCCGGAGAGGATCGCAACGGAGGCCATGACAATGGCGATCTGGAGCAACACTTCGGCGTATTCGAAGTACGGGTCTTTGCCCCGGTAGACGTCGCGCTCGCGTTCATATTTCCTTGCTTCTTCCTCGATACCCGTCTTCTCTGCGGCAAACCGTGCCGCCTCGTCGCCAGCCTTTTTCATAAGCGATTGAATGTGTTCTCTCACATCCGGCTTCATCGCGCTTCCACGCTCGAGGAGCTGGGCTTCCAGCAAGAGGCCTTGAGACCTGTACATGTGCTCGCGAATCACCTTTGCCTGGTAATAGGCCCATTGATTGGACGATTTCTGTTGGGCCAGAAGCATCTCCTTCATGGCTTTGCTCCCGCCGACCGACGTAACCGCCAAAACCACCGCAAATACGGCCGTCACCAATGCCACGCGCCTGGTAAAGCTCCTCTCCCTCGCTTCCTCAAGTTCCTCGACCTTCGGGATCTCGATCTCCGCCATGCTCTTTCCCTGCCTCCTTCATTTGCGTCCTCGAATATTACCGTCTTCTCGACTTGTTCATTTCTTGGGCCGATGTGTTATCGACTGCGTCCGGGGAGATGCCCCCATTCTGTGTGTACTTCATCCCGGACGGCGTTGTCAAGTCCTTTACCCTTTGTCTACAAGCCCAGGGGCCTATGGCAAGCGATTTGGATATTACCCCCTAACCCCTAAGTATCCTGGCAAGGTACTCCGTATCCCAGCCGGCCGCTCCCAATGGTAGCCGGGTATAATCTGTGAACTACCCCCCGGTCTGGCCCTTTTCTCTTGACTTCTGTTAAAGACCCCCTCCAAATCCCCCCCTGGCCGCTCGCACCTTATTCTTCCGCTCCCTATGGTAGCCGGGTACCCGCCGTCCACAGGCGGGTGGCAACCGGCCTTACCCGACGACCCACGCCACCGGCGTGGGTGCCCCGGGTCTCCCCCCGCTCAGATTCTTAACTCGCGACC
>Ga0208457_1000194_pt1 | contig 76784 bp, 75 predicted proteins | sample June2015DPH_10_1_FD_185513 | JGI IMG/M metagenome (GOLD analysis project Ga0208457, IMG submission 185513) | Peatland microbial communities from SPRUCE experiment site at the Marcell Experimental Forest, Minnesota, USA - June2015DPH_10_150... | ecosystem: Environmental > Terrestrial > Soil >... | reverse complement strand
GACCCTGAATTGTTGGTCCCGTCTTCTCGGGGGACACGACCTCCACGGAGAGTTTGTGCGCGCGACAAAGGCGCGGCTGGTGCTCATGGCGCGGAACCTCGGCGTTTTCACGGAGGCGTTACCTCCTGCCTGCCTCAGAAAGATCTTCCCGGGAATCACGGTTGCCGACGCCTTGAAAACATCCGAAGCCGAGTTGCCTTACGGAGCCATCCTCATGAACCCGCCGTATTCGGCGCGACGCGCGCGGCGATTATGCCCGTGGGCTTCCGGCAAAATCAATGCCGCAGCCCTGTTTGTCGAACGATACCTCAAGCGGGCTAAGCCCGGAGCGACCTTGGTCGCTATTCTGCCCGAGGTGTTGCGGTCCGGATCATTCTACGACCGGTGGCGAACGCACATTGCTGCCCACGCGAGCAGCCTTGCAACCGAGTCCCTTGGCCTTTTTGGCGCCAATGCCGACGTCGATGTCTTTCTCCTTTGCTTGACCAAGAAGGCTAATGGAGAAAAGAGCGTGCGCTGGCGCAAGGCCATGGCCGTGGGCCTTTCTTTGGGTGACAAATTTGACGTGTCGGTCGGGGCAGTAGTGCCGCACCGGGACCGCAAGGTGGGAACCCTGCGGCGTTTCCTCGACGCGAAGACGGCACCAAGTCGTGGCATCGTGCGCCGAGTGAAGCAGAGAAGAAAGTTCCTTGGCCGCGTGGACCATCCTCCTTTCGTAACGGTGAAACGGACGTCTCGTCCGGGGGACAAGCAACGGGCGATCCCAACCTTAGTGATCGGCACCAAGCCGGTTGCGGTGGAAAACCACCTTATCGTCTGCAAGCCCAAAGACGGCACAATTGAATCATGCGTCAAACTGCACCGCCAGCTTCAGTCACCGGCGGTCACTAGGTGGCTCAACTCCACCATGCGCTGCCGTCACCTGACGGTTGAGGCAGTTCGCTCAATCTCCTTACCCTAGTAGGACGTCATCAACGCCCACGCTTCTACGGACCGTCCATCTCGGACCTCTGCGTCTCTCCCGCTACATACGGACGCGCGGTAGCAATTTTCGCCTGCAACGTGTTCAACGCCAGGGACACCGGCGCGATCTTTAGGATGATCGCTTTGCCATTAACTCCCGCAGCAGCAACGGCAGGCAGTTCGGCTTCCAGAGCCGCGTTGACTTTCGTTAGACGTTCCAGGACCAGACGCAGGCGCCGGCTGACTAGCAGTTGCGGGCGATTCAGGAACAGACGCTCAACGCAATATTGGCCCGCGACGGTCGTCCCTTTCAAGACCACTCCGGCACCCTTCCGCCGTATGTGGTTGTGGTAGTCGACCTCACTGGGATCGAGGTAGGTAGCTGTCGCCCCCGCGTCGTCAGGGTCGCCCGGCCAGTCGTCGGATTTAAACCGATTGCAGATCGCGCATGCGATAAAGAGATTGTTGATGTCGTTCTCAAGGTGGACAAATCGTGACTTGGGCCGGAAATGCTCGACATGGAAATTGTCTAGGCCGCCGTATTCCCCTTCAGTAATTGTGCAGTAAACACATTGCCCTCGGCAGGCTCGGGCAATCTCCGGTTTCCACGAAGCGTAGTTGCCCGTCGTTGGCTGGGGCCGCGGGCGGGCCACGACGACCCAATTCATTTTCGAGCCTTCGCCTTACGTAACAAAGCGGCTGCCTTAGACTGCAGTTCCTCCAGCTTTTCCACTTCACGCTCCAACGCCGGCAGTAAGTTGGCACGTGTTTCCGAGGTGTCCGCCAAATTGAGCGCCGTCTGCAGCGAAGCCAATTCCGCCTTTTCGGCCGACGTGAGCCGGGCCGCCGCCTTCTTGGCACTCAACTCTGACAGGCGGCTGAGGGCAGCCCTGTGCCGATGGGCGAATGATGCACCGGCCCGCTTCATTCGTTCCACGAGGATCGGTGCCCGCTCACCCAACTTGCCGCGTGGCACCATTTCCTCCATCTGGCTCAAATTCGACTCCACCTCCGGCTTGTCCTTGAAAGCGGTAATCATGTAAACGGGCATGTCTGGGATATGCCGCCTCACCGCTTCGATCACCTCGTGCCCCTGATACGTTATCGGGCGCTGGCCTGAAATGTCGTCAAGCACTTGGTCGGCAACCAGCACATTGACGTCTTCCTGCATCAGCCATTCCACGATCCGCTCTGGGGTTGCGAGAAGGGGGACTTCCACGATCATCCAGTCGGGATCGTTGAGGTTGCGCGCAAGTATCGTCCTCGTGGTGACCAGTTCTCCCGGCCGGTCTTCGAGAATGCCTATCTTGTGCATCAGGTCGAATGTTTCGGCAGCCAGATGGTAAACAACGCCCCGCCAAGCTCTGGGTCCGTGCCGACTTCCCGATGCCCGCCGAGGTCCCTCACGACGTCATCAACAATGGAGAGACCGAGACCCGTGCCGTTCGGCTTCTTGTCCGGGCCTTTCTTGGTGGTGAAGAGCGGGCGCCAAATATCGTCGCGTATGTGCTTGGGCACGCCGGGGCCTGAGTCGCCCACCGTGATCTCGTAGCCCTCAATCCCTTCCCGGCTCTTCTTTTTCAGGTTCACCCGAACCTTGCGCGGCAAACGGCCGGAATTCTTCACAAAATCATAAGCGTTCGTGAGCAGATTGATGATGAGCGATTCCATGTCCATCGGGACGATCATGTCGTCGATGGCATCAAGCTTCTCGGCCTTCAGACTGACTGAACTGCTATCAAAAAACGGCTCGATGTCCTCGATCAATTTCTCGATCAGCTTGCTTAGCGGCTCGTTATTCGCCACCCGCTTCGCTGCTTTCACCCGCGTCAGCGTGTAGCTTCCCCAAGTCGAGATTCGCCCGCCATGCTTGATCGCCTTTTCCAGCTCAGCGCGTGCGCTGGGAATATTCGGCGGAGGATTCAACTCCAATAATGCCGCATGGGCCGCGTCAACAAACTGGCCAGCCGACATCTGGATTTCGTGGCCGAAGCTCGCGTGGGCTATGCCGAGCGTGGCCAAGCCGCGGTAGGTCAAGCTGCGGTCGAGAATTTCGGCCAAACTGGCCCCCAGCTCCGCCGACCGTTTCTCCTGCAATTCGATCTTTGCGCGGACCTTCTCAATCTTGCCCTCTTCCGCTTTCGGCAACTTTTTCTCTAGCTCCTTCAGATCCTCCCTCAGTTCCTTCGCGTAGGTTTTAAAGAACCGCACCACTTTCCGTGGCTGAGTCACCGCTTCCTTCGCTGCAAACGGGGCGCTTCGGATCTTATGGTAGGCTATCTCCATGTGCCGGATGCCCATCAGCACCATAAGCCGCAATGTCGCGAACTCATCATTCGCGATCAGGCCTTCTCGCCCCGAAGCGTCATGAAGCCCCGGGTTCGCGTCCCGGCCGATAGTCACCGCGCCGACGATGCGGCTCGGCTCGATGCGCCAGTCGGCGCGGGTCACCGCCGCACGGCCACCAGCCTTGCGCTGCGCCAGCTCCAGCCAATCGCCCTCAGGTTTTTGTGGATCGCCGTAAGGCAGCACTCGCACACCATCGCGATAGACCCGCACACCAGCGTTGCGCGCCAAGAAATCGGCGAGCAGCGATTTCGTCGCCTTGCTGGTCAGCCCCTCACCAAGCGAATAGAGGCGAATCCTCACCTTGACTGGTCCGATGCTGTTTCGGGGCGAGTCGCCCTTCTCCACCGGTGGCAGTCCCAAGAACTCGTTGAGGTCGATGCTTTCCTTTGTTGGCCTCTGTTCTCGCAGCTTCCCCTGCCGCGATTGGAAGGTGATCACCACCTCCTCGCCGTCAAAGACAAACTCGCCCTCGATCTCGCCATCCATCGTCCCCGACGAAACCAGCACACCGTCCAATGACTTATCGACGTCGTTGATAGTGCGGAGCTGGAAATCCGTTCCCGGGTCGAATGGGTTGTTCAACTGACTCAGCTCATCCCGCAGCCGCTGAATGTCGTCCGCGGCCCAGTTCTGGCGCAACTCCGTGATCAGCAGTTCCGTCCCCGTTACGCTCCGACTGTTCGGCCGCGGGTCTGGACGGGGGCCGAACTCACGCGCCTTCTCATTCCACACGCTCGGTCGCGGCACTATGAAGGCGACTTCATCGAGCAAGTTGATCTCGATCTGGTCCAGGTCCTTTCCTCCGTGTTCGAACTGCGCCCAATCGACGCTGATTCCAATGGGGGGCTTCTTTTCCGCTTGCGACTTCAAGACCAGGCGGCTGCCCAACCGATCCGCGGACAGACGCCCAACGCCCTTCTCACCTAACAGTCGACGCCCACCGACGGTCTTTGCCTTCAGTTTCTCGGAGTAGCCGATCCGCAGTCAATTCTTTCCTACGTCATCTTCATCCATGCCGCTCCCGTCGTCGGAAATACGGATGAAGCGCTCGTTCTTCCCTACGCTATTGACCGCGAGTTCAACCTCTACGACATGCGCACCCGCGTCGTAACTGTTTTTCACCAGTTCGACGACCGCCGTCACATGATCCTTAATGCTGTCGCGCCCAAGCGAAATCACCGCCCGCGCGTCCACCTTGAAGCATTTTGCGGCCATTACCTTCCTGTTATCAGGCTCAAATTCTACGCCAAGTAAGAAAGCAGCTATTGTGGCACCCCTCGTGGCCCGGTGTTACAGTCGTTTTCGGGGCAAGCGTCTGCGCTACGGTTTTTGTCCGGCGGTTCCAACTGTCCTCCGTCCTCTGGCCTCTGTCCTCCGACTCCTAGCTCCCGGCCTACTCTTTTTCTGCTAGAAACCAACGTTGCGTAGAAATGCTTCTGGGACTACCGATGGCGCGACAACCTCGCCCCATGCCCACCCGCACCAGCCAAGTCGGCAGTGAGCTGTTCATCGTCGACAATTCCGACGAGGACTGGAAGGTCCGCCGTTACCTTCATGATTGGTGTCAGATCTCCAGCCGGTTCGACATCGCGACCGGTTATTTCGAGATCGGCTCGCTCCTGTCGCTCGACGGCGAGTGGCAGAAACTGGACAAGCTTCGCATCCTCATGGGCAACGAGGTGTCCATGCGGACTCGCGCGGCCTTTGATGCTGGCCTTGCGCGAATCACCGACCGGCTCGACGCCAGCCTGGAGTCGGAAAAAACCAAGAATGATTTCCTTCGCGGTGTCCCGGCCATTGCGGAGGCCATTCGCGCCGGCAAGATCGAGTGCCGCGTCTACCGCAAGGCCAAGTTCCACGCCAAGACCTACATCACGAGCGCCCGGCTGGAGGTCGTGGGTGCCGCTGCACTCGTCGGGTCGTCGAACTTCACCCACCCGGGGCTGCATGAGAACATCGAGTTGAACGTGCAGATCACCGGCCGCCCGGTGGCGGTCTTGCAGGAGTGGTTTGAGGAACACTGGAACGAAGCCGAGGCCGTTTCGCTGGACATCCTCCGCGTCATCGAACGCCACATTCGGGATTACTCACCGTTCGATGTCTATGTTCGCGCGCTTCAGGAGCTGTTCCGCAAGCATGAGCTGACCACCAGCGAATGGGAGCGCCAGAACTCCGCGATTTTCCCGATTCTCGATCAATACCAGAAAGAGGGTTACTACAGCCTCCTCGACGTCGCCGGCCACCACGGCGGTGCCTTCCTGTGCGACGGCGTGGGCCTCGGGAAAACCTATGTCGGCCTGATGCTGATTGAGCGGCTGGTCGTGAAGGAAAAGAAGCGCGTCGTGCTGCTGGTGCCAAAGTCCGGCCGGGTCGCGGTGTGGGAGCGAAAGATCCGGCGCCATCTGCCCGCCCTCTTGAACGGCTTCCTGCCCTTCCGCATCTACAACCACACCGACCTCATGCGCCGCGCCCATGCGGACGGTCGCGATTTCCCGGAGGAGTTCGCGCACATGCGCGAGCAGGCCGACGTGATCCTCATCGACGAGGCGCATCATTTCCGCAACCGCGGCCTCTCGCCCGAATCGGGCGGCTCCCGCTATTGGAAACTCTACGAGATCTGCGCGGGCAAGCAGGTGTTCATGCTGACGGCGACCCCCGTGAATAACCACCTGCGCGACCTCATGCACATGATCCAGCTCTTCTCCCAGGAGCACGACGATTATTTCTCCAGGCCGCCGTTGGGCATCCATTCTCTGAACGGGCATTTCCTTGGTTTGGAGAAGGCGCTCGACCAGATCGTCTACGGCGCCGAGTTGGGCGAACTCGGCGTCGACATGGCGGAGGAAGCGGGCCGGGTGCTCTGGGATGACATGCTGTTCCGCGAACTCGTCGTGCAACGCAGCCGGGCCTACGTGCGGCGCAGTCAAATCCAGCATGGTGGTATCGCCGTCATCTTCCCCAAAAAGAGGGACCCGCAGGTTGCCGCTTATTCGGTCCGCAAAACCTACGGCCGTATTCTCGACATGGTCGAACGTGCGTTTGCGAAGGACAAACCGCTCTTCTCTCTCGCCGTCTACTATCCCATGGCCTACCGCAAGGTGGAGCCGGGCAAGGAGGAGGCCTTCGAGGTTAACCGTCAAAAACAACTGGTCCGCCTGATCCGCATCCAGTTCCTCAAACGCTTCGAGAGTTCGGTGCGCGCCTTTGAGGACTCCTGCCAGACCATGTTGCTCAAGCTGCTTGGCTTCCTCCAGAAGAACGTTTCCGGCAAGACGGAGGAGCGGCGCCTCGAACGCTGGAAGGATCAGAACGCCGATGTTCTGGATCGTGTCACCTCCCGGCAGGCCGAGCTTCTCGAAATCGAGACTGGAGAGGAAAACGACGACTTCGACCCAGTTGAGCACTGGGCGGACGCCTTCGAAGCGCTCAACCGCGACGTTTACAGGGTGGACGAGATCTTCGACGAAACCTATCTCGACCTAGAGGAGGCAGTGCGTTTTCTGCAGGAGCTGGCCAAGTTCAAGCCGTCTCACGACGACAAGCTGAAGGCCTTGCTGAAGCTCCTCACGTCCGATCCGGTGCTCAAGGAGCACAAGGTGATCATCTTCTCCGAGTTCGCCTCCACCGCTCGTTACCTGCGCGACGAACTCACCAAGGCCGGAATCAGGGGCATCGACCAGACCGACAGTGGATCGAAACGCGACCGCGCTGAGACCATCACCCGGTTCGCCCCCTATTACAACGAGTCCTCCTCTGCGGAGCTGGCTGGACGCGGCGCGCCGGAGACCCGTGTGCTGATCTCGACCGACGTCCTCTCGGAAGGCTTGAACCTGCAGGACGCCACCCGGTTGATCAACTACGACATCCACTGGAATCCCGTCCGCCTGATGCAGCGCATTGGCCGCGTCGACCGCCGTTACGATCCGGCCGTCGAGAAGCAAATCGTCGCCGATCACCCGGAGCAGGCAGCGCTCCGCGGCCAGGTAGCCTACTGGAATTTCCTGCCGCCCGACGAACTCGACATCCTCCTCCGTCTCTACAGCAACGTCTCCCGCAAGACCCTGCGCATCTCCAAGGTGTTCGGCATCGAAGGCCGCAAGCTGCTGACGCCCGACGATGACTTCGAGGCGTTAAAGGATTTTCTCCACGACTACGAGGGTGCGGTCACCCCCATGGAGGATCTCCATCTCGAATACCAGAAGCTCGTGGCCGATCATCCGGATCTGGCCGGCCGGGTGGCGGCTTTCCCAAATCGCGTGTTTTCCGGGCGGGCACACCCGCGAGCCGGCACACAGGCGGTGTTCTTCTGCTTCGTGCTGCCTGCTCCCAGCCCAACCGACGCCGGCAGCTCGATCAGACCGACGACGGGCACTGAGCTTGCGGTCGAAGGGCAGGATCGCCCGTGGACCGAGGCGGCCGGTATTGCCCAGTGGTATTTGTATGCGGTTGCGGACGGAAAGATAGAAGAACAGCCTGAGGCGATTGCGGCGTTCGTTCGCAGCACGCCGGAGACGCCGCGCCGCTGCGATATGCCGGCGGAAACGCTAGGCGAAATCCGCACCAAGATCGAAAAGTACATCAAGCAGACCTACCTCCGCAAGGTTCAGGCACCAGTTGGTGTCCGCCCGGTCCTGAAATGCTGGATGGAGTTGAACTGACCCTGCACCATGGCGCGAAATCGCCAAACCATCGCCGATCAACTTGAGGCGCTCGCGATCCACGAGCTGCCTGAGCCGTTCGGCAGCAAGCTGAAGGAGATGGATCGTCTTGCTCGGGAAATGCACGACGAAGCGTGCCGCTTGAACGCCGATCTCGAATTCACCCTGGATGGTCGGCTACTGGGTGACCTGGGAGAGATCATAGCTAAGATCTATTTCGAGGTCGAATTGCACACTAGGCAAAGGGAAGGCGAAGATGGGTTATACCTGGCGGGTAATAAGACCGTCGAAGTCAAACTGCGGTCTGAGGACTCGCCGATCTGGGTCAAAAAGATCCCGGGCATTCTACTCGCTCTATTCCTCTCTCCAAAGACCCGCCGCTGGGGGGTGGTCTGCAATGGTCCAGGGCAGCAGCTGCTCGCTGGCGTGGTGTATGATCAGCAACACCGTCGTTATAACATGACATTGTCCAAGCTCCTTGCTGCTCAACAGTCATTACCCCCCGGCTCCGATCATCTACAGCAGCTCCCGAATCCCGGTTGACTATGACCATGCCAACTGCCCCTGATTTCGAACGCCTCCGTTCCATCCGCCGTCTCGATCAGCTGCTTGCCTATCTGCGGGACGAGCTCGACTGGCCTGTCGATTCAGATGACGTGGAGGATGTCACCTTCGACTACGATCCCGAGGAACTCGGCTTCACGGCGGACGCGGTCGTCCATATCCGCGAGATCAAGCAACTCCGCCCGCTTGTCACCGGCCAGCCGTGGGGCATCTTTTGGGTCAGTTTCGAGAAGAAGCGCCTGCCAGTAGTGATGATGCGCCGCATTCTGGCGCATCTGGTTGTGAAACGCCGCGCCGCCGCCCGCGACACCGACCGGCATCGCTGGCAGTTGAACGACCTGCTATTCATCTCTGCCTACGGCGAGGAAGCTGAGCGCGAGATCAGCCTGGCACATTTTGCGCAGGACACCTCTCAAACCGGCGGGCTGCCTGTCCTCCGCGTTCTGGGGTGGGACGGAGCGGACACAATCCTGAAGCTTGAACACCTCGCCGCCACTTTGCGGGACAAGCTGCGCTGGCCATCCGATCCGTCCGATGTCCGGGCTTGGCGGGCTCAGTGGCGGTCGCCGTTCCGGCATCGGATCGGGCATGTCATCCGCACCGCTGAGGCCTTGGCGGAAATGCTGGCTTCCTTGGCTCGGCGCATCCGTGATGCCGCTCAGAGCACCATGCGCGTCGAGTCCGAGAGGGGGCCGCTCACGAAGCTGTTTAAGGCCTTCCAGGCCTCTCTGATTCATGATCTCACGGAGGAGGGCTTCGCCGACACCTACGCGCAGACCATCACTTACGGCCTGCTCACCGCTGCCATATCCAAGACCGACATGAGCGCGGGGTCTGCTGGCACCGCCCTCATAGCCGGGAACATTACGGAAATGGTGCCAGTTACCAATCCGTTCCTGAAGGAGATGCTCCAAACCTTCCTTAAGGTCGGAGGGCGAAAGGGCGGCATCGACTTCGACGAACTCGGAATCCAGGACGTGGTCGAGCTCTTACGCGGCGAGGAGACCGACCTGCCTGCCATCCTCCGTGACTTCGGCGACAAAAAGCCCGGTGAGGACCCGGTCATCCATTTTTACGAGCACTTCCTCAACGCCTACAACAAGCAGCTCAAGATCCAGCGTGGCGTATTCTACACCCCTCAGCCTGTTGTCTCTTACATTGTTCGCAGTGTCCACGAGCTCCTGCAAACGGAGTTTGGTCTAACGGACGGCCTTGCCTCGACGGTGACATGGCGAGAAATGATCGAGCGCCATCCGGGCCTGCAACTGCCGACCGTAAACGAACCCAACCAAGATAAAAAAACAATCTCAGCGGACGAGCCCTTCGTCCAGATCCTCGACCCCGCGACCGGCACCGCCACGTTCCTTGTCGAGATCATCGACGTCATACACCGGCACCTGCGGGCAAATTGGGGGAAAGGGGGTCTCGCCGCCATGCCCACTATCACCAACCCGCTGAAAGGCGCGCCGGCCCCACGTCGCTTCGAAGACTTCTGGAACATTTATGTACCGCACGCGTTGCTGCCTCGCCTCCACGGTTACGAGCTGATGATGGCCCCCTACGCCATCGCTCATATGAAACTCGGCCTCAAGCTCGCCGAGACCGGCTACCGCTTTGGCACCGAGGAACGTGCACGCATCTACCTCACCAATTCCCTCGAACCCAAGGTCAGCCAGCTCCCGCAAATTGGCTTCGACGCCCTCGCCCACGAAGCCGCCGCTGTCAACGAAATCAAATGGTATAAGCGTTTCACCGTCGTCATCGGCAACCCGCCGTATTCCAACTTTGGCCAGCTCAACAAGATCCCCTCCATTCTCGGGCTCCTGGAAGACTACAAGCGCGGCCTCGGTGAAAAGAAAATCAACCTCGACGATGATTTCATCAAATTTGTCCGCTTTTCCCAGTACATCTTGGCATCCAGTGGCCGCGGCGTATTGGGCTTAATCTCCAGCAATACATACCTTGATGGCGTCACCCACCGCCGAATGAGGCAATCGTTGCTTGAGGCATTCACCGACATTTCGGTTCTCGATCTCCACGGCAGCACCAAGAAATTTGAAACATCCCCCGACGGGTCTAAAGACGAAAACGTTTTTGACATCCAACAAGGCGTTGGGGTGATCATCGCTGCAATCCGGCACGATGATAGCGCGCACGAAGTTGAATGGGCTGAGCTTTGGGGTGATCGGACGAAGAAATACCTAAAGCTAGACAGCGCGACTCTCAGGAACGGGATTTCTTTCAAGCGCGTGTGCCCCGTTCCGCAAATGTTCTTCTTTGTTCCGAAAGACTTTGAGCTGCAAACCGAATACGAGTCGCACCCGCGAATCCCTGATATTTTTTTGTCTTCGGGTCCCGGTGTAAAAACTGAACGTGACACCGTCTCAATTCATTGGGACCGACAAGGAATCGTCCAAGCTGTGGAAGACTTTCGGAACGACCCGGACGATGACCTACGTGCAAAATACGGACTGACCAAGGATAGTCGCGACTGGAAGATCGAAAATGCGAGGCGCGACGTGAGGACAAACATTTCACCCAACCTAATTAGGCCAATCCTGTATCGTCCCTTCGACTATCGCTTTACCTGGTATAGTGGGCAGACCCGAGGATTCATCGGAACACCTGGAGCCCGAACGATGCGTCAGATGTTAAGACCGAATGCGCGTGGTCTGATTGTGAAGCGGCAAGCTCGTGATAGGGAATACGACTGGTTTCTAGTTACGAACGGTCTGGTGATTGACGGGGTTTTCTCCATCGACAGCAAAGGAAGAGAAACGATCTTCCCTCTCTACACCGCCGAATCATCTTCGCAGGACCAGTGGTTTGAAATCCAAACAAATCTTTCACCGGAGTTTCTGACGAAACTTCACCGCAGATTGAATGCGGCTTCCTCAATAATTCCACCTGAAGACATCTTCCACTACACCTACGCGGTGTTTCACAGTCCTGGCTACCGGAGCCGCTACGCGGAGTTTCTGAAGATCGATTTCCCGCGCCTGCCGTTAACTAGGAACCTGGAGCTGTTTCGCGCACTGGCCCGGCTCGGCGGCGAACTCGTCGCCCTGCACCTGCTGGAGTCGCCTAAACTCGACCAGCTCATCACCGAGTTCATCGGTGGCCGGAATCCCGAGGTCGAAAAAGTCTCGTGGTCGAAGAACACCGTGTGGGTGGACAAGACGCAGACAACCGGTTTCAAAGGCGTTCGAGAGGACGTGTGGAATTTCCACGTCGGCGGCTACCAAGTCTGCGAGAAATGGCTCAAGGACCGCAAGGGCCGCATCCTCTCGAAGGACGACATCGCCCACTACCAGAAGATCGTAGTCGCCCTAGCCGAAACCATCCGGCTCATGGCCGAGATCGACAACGTCATCGCCCAGCACGGCGGCTGGCCTGGCGCGTTTTCTCCCTCTGCGGAGTCAGCCACGTCCGAAGCCGGCGCCAAATCCCCACCCGCCGACCTCGGCCTGAAGACCGAAGACGAACTTTCTCTGTGACTAATCATCCTTCGAATGCATTTGTTCTTCGCCAATCTCCCAGCGGCGTCTCGGTGCTGGACAGTATCTCTCTGCCCGGAAACGTTCTAGTAAATGGCTGGTCGGAAGCTCGCGGTCTGATTGAAGAAGGAGATTACGGGCGATTTCGCGAACGGATTAAGTCGGCCTGTTACGCGGCGGATGCCAGTTATCGAAGAGCCGGTTATGGCGCTGCCACGATGTGGCGCTTTCTGAAGACAATGCAGCTCGGCGACTGGGTGGTGGTGCCGCACTGGGGCGGCGTGTTTTACGTGGCGACGATAACGGGGAATCCAGTCTACCTCGACACCACGGAAGCGCACGCCCGCGATATTTGTTACCGCCGACCGGTCGAGTGGATGAACAATGGCAAGCCGATCTCGCGCGGCCTCGCCAAGGCACGGCTCAGATCGCGCATGAAGACCTACCAGACGTCGGCCGAGGCCAAGGACTTGATCCCCTTGATACAGGAGACGCTGGAGTTGGCTGCTGCGGGCACGAAGACGAAGTCATTTGCGGACGATCTGCGCGGGGAACTCGTCAAGGCAACCCTGGAGAAGCTTCATTCGGGGTTCATGTCCGAGAGGCGATTCGAGCAGTTGGTGGAGGCTTACCTTCGGGCCAAGGGTGCCACCGATGTTGTCATCAAACCACGTCAGGAGGACAAAGGCGCAGACATCGTTGCGCTGTTGTCGCTAGCCGACGTGTCTGACCTAAAGCTGGGTGTGCAGGTCAAATGGCACGCCGGGGAGACCGACGAGAAGGCGGTCCGACAGGTTGCTGACGCTATAGATGCCGAGGGCTTGGACCTCGCATGGGTCGTAACTGCGGCGCCGAGTTTTTCGGTAGAGGCCCATGCGCTAAGGGACAAGATCACGAGTGAGCGCAACCTCACCATCGAACTGGTGACAGGCTTGGACTTCGCCGAGCTACTCGTCGACACCGGTTTGGCCCGACTCTGACTGGTTTGGAGGATACAGGTGTCAGCAGGGCGGGCGAAGTTGTGCAACACGGCGGCTAGCAGCCAGCGCGACCTGGGGAAGCGGCCTGCAGCCCTGCGGGTGTAGTCAACAGCCAGTGCTGCCAGATCATGACCATGGCGGCGGTGTCGAGCTGGCAGTACTGCAGGAGGAGCCGGCGGCGGCGCGTTTGCTCCTCGGGCGACTGGGCGGCGCCGTAGATCATATTTTGGTAAACCCTGATTGCCCCGGTGCCCTCGCGCACGGCGTCCTCCCCGACGTTGTCCCCGCCGAATTGCAGGGCCGGCAGGGTCCGGTAGGGGTCGAGCGGCCGCCCGGCCGCGTCCGTTTGATGGTGGGCCGCGAACCACGGATGCCGGCGCAGCGCGGCGTCGGACTCCCAGGCGGCCGGCAGCGCCACCTTGATGGAGGTGCGCCCGCCCATGCGCGGGTGGAAGTAGTGCCGGAGCGTCGCCTGCTCGTACGGCGACCTCCGCCATCCTTTCCTTTGGTGCCGGTCGATGCTGTTTCCGTCGGACCTTCTCCTCCGTGCGGGGGAGAGGACTTAGCGTCGACGCGCCAAGCAGGTGGCGCCGGCGGCGGGCCTGCGCAGCAGGGCGTCGAACCTCTCAGGCGCCCGCTCGAGCTTGTCAGGGCCGCCGAGGCCCCAGGCGTGGTGTCCGAAGCCCGCCCGGACGATGTGCACCGCCCAGGCTGCCCGCGCCGGACGGCGGGCGGGATCTCGCACCCTTATTCGCAGGGGTGGTGTCTACGACGGCGGGGCGGCCCGCCCCAGCCAGTGCCGCCAGATCGCCAGCATGCCGATGGTGTCGAGGCCGAAGTACTGCTGGAGGAGCTGGCGGCGGCCCGCCTGCTCCCCGGGCGCGGGGTCGTGGGCGAAGATAAGGTCCTGGTAACCGCCGTAGCTCCCAAGGCCTTCAGGTGCGCCAGCGCGGCGCCGGTGCTCCCAAGAAGGAGGCTCCCTTCCGGCCGCCCTGATCCGCACCTCCGCCTGCAGGTCCGCCGGCAGCAGGTCGAGCAGGTAAGTCCGTATCAATTCCAGCCGCTCCGCCGGCGTGCGCGCGGCGGCCACCCGTTTCACCAGGCAGGCACACGCGGGGAGGAGTGAGATATGCGCAAGAACGACTACTTCCTCAGCGTGCCCGGCGACCCGCGCCTGGGCCTGGTCGTGAACTGCCCCGCCGCCCTCAGGGGCGGCGGGGTCCACGCGGTGCCGCCTTATGTGCGTGTGCGCGCCAGCCGGGTCGACTGCTACCCGGCATGCCCCGCCGACTGGCCGCGCTCGACACGCTCCACTTCCAGCTGGTTTGTGGCCATCGTGGCGGGCCGTGGCATGTGGCGCGACTTCAACCGGTGCCGGAACCACCCGCACCACGCCACGGTCGTGGTCTCCATCCAGGGCGTCAACCCGCTCACGGGCCGCAAGGCCGACAGGCTCGAGCTGGGGGCGTACCCGGACGACGGCGCCGCCGTTTCGTTCAACCCCGGCCTCAACGCCGGGGCCAGGGTGCCCAACTACATCCTGATCGACCTCGCCGGCCGCCGCATGGCGCGGTGGCACGTGGAGGGGCAGCCGGTCGGCGCGCTGGACCTGCCGGACGCGCCGGACCCCGCCGCGGACGACCGCATTGCGGCGCGCAGGAGGCCGCGCATCGCGCCGGGGCACCCAAAACACCCGTGCTGTGAGCATGAGCCGTGAACGATGCCCACGTTTGCGTTGGCCACTCGAGCGTGTGGCCATTATCCTGTGAAGGTTCTTGGGTCCACACCATATGAAGGTTCTTCTCGTCTCCGCGAACACGGAAAAAACAAGCATCGTGCCGCTGCCGTTGGGTCTGGCTTGTGTTGCCGCCGCATGCCGGAGGGCCGGCCACGAAGTGCTTCTGGTGAACCTCATGTTTGAGGCCGATACGGAATCAGCCATTCGGGACTCCATCGCGGCGTTCCACCCCGGCGTCATCGGGATTTCAGTGCGCAACATTGATGACCAGAACATGACCTGCCCTAGATTCCTGTTGCCTCCGGTTCGGGAGGTGGTGGCGATCTGCCGGACCCTGGAGAAAGCCCCGATCATCCTTGGCGGGGCCGGGTACAGCATCTTCCCCGAAAGCGCGTTGCGATACTTGGGGGCGGACATGGGAATCCGGGGCGAGGGAGAGACCGCTTTCCCTGCGCTGCTGGAGTGCTTGGTCAACGGCGCTGACGTGGGCGGGTTACCTGGCCTTTACCTGCCAGGCCGCCCGCCCGCCGGCAGGACCTTTGCCACCCATCTCGACGACTTGCCGCTCCCGGAACCCGAACTCTGGATTCCAGCCGTTTCCGACAAGGATGAACTCTGGATACCCGTACAGGGCAAGCGCGGCTGCCCGATGGATTGCAGCTTCTGCTCAACGAAGGAGATCGAGGGACGAAGGATCCGGAGACGCTCTTCGGAAGCGATCGTCGACTGGCTGGAGGAGGTGGCGTCGCGCGGTTTCCGTAACTTCGTCTTTGTCGACAGCACGTTCAACATTCCGCCGTCCTATGCCAAGGAGCTCTGCCGTGCGATCCTACAGCGGGGCCTCGACATTAACCTGTGGTGCATCGTCTACCCCAAGTGGGTCGACCGAGAGGTGGTGGAATTGATGGCGCGGGCCGGCTGCCGCCATGTCAGCCTCGGCTTTGAAAGCGGCTCGGACTCGTTGCTGGGAAGCTTTAACAAGAGGTTCAAGGCCGAGGAGGTCAGAACCGTCTCAGGGATGTTTGCTGAAGCTGGCATCCGGCGTACGGGCTTCCTCCTCCTCGGGGGTCCCGGCGAAACCAGGGAGACGACCGAGGAAAGCCTTTCCTTTGCCGATTCGCTGGACCTGGACGCCTTGAAGATCACGGTGGGCCTGCGGATTTATCCAGGGACCGCGCTTGCTGCCACCGCGCTCGCCGAAGGGGTCATTCAACCCGACGACGACCTGCTTTGGCCGGGGTTCTACCTGGCACCCCCGCTGAGGGAGTGGCTCCCCGAGCGGATTGCTGACTATGGAAACTCGCGCTTGTCGGTGATGTAAGCCGGCGGCCTGCCGCCCCTTCCAAGCGGCTCGGTCGCCTCACCAGCAGGCTGGCCGCAAACGGCATGGTTCTGGTTGACCGATATGACCGTACAGGTAGCCGATGGTCCAGCGGGCAAAAAACGCCCGCCGCACCGGTTACTCAAGTCCGGTGGGCTTCGCCCAGAATCTCCGCAAACCACTGCATGCGCATTCGGGCCTTGGCGCTGCGCACGCTCAGGGCCTTCAGCTCCGCCAGGGCTTTGCTGGCCGTTGATGGCAGGAGTCGATTTTCGGACTTGGTCTCTTTGGATGGCTTGCCGCCACCGCCCGCCACCTCGATGTGGACGACATCGTGAAGCTCCTCCGGCAGGAGATCCATGAGATACGCTCGGGCGAGTTCACCTCTTTCCGCGGCGGTGCGCGCGGCGCCCTTGGCCAGCAGCCCCAGGTGGTCCGGCCGGATCGTCCGGTACTTGCCGTGGAGGTAGTTGTTGATGCGGGAGACGGCGATTCCGGTCGCCGCGCTTAATTCGACCTGGTTGATCCCGTTGCGCTCCATCAGGGTCTCCAGCAGGGATGCGAAGACTTGGGTGCGGTGGGGCTTGATGCTTGATTTTGGCATGGCGGTCTCGGGGGTTGGACGCAGTCAGGAGTTGAGGGAGGTTGGTCGTGGTGCCGCGGACAAGTCAATCGCGCCTGACATGGGCACCATTTTAGCTCGCCGGTGTCGTCAGCTCGCTTGGGCAAAGGGAGGCCGGACTGAAGCCACATACTGGCTGCAATGTGCGCGCTGCAAAGGCTGATCTCATCCGAGGGAATGGCCAGGTTGCCGTTGGGACTTCCAAGGCCGTAGAGGTGTCCCATCAGGGACGGAAATGGCCATCGCGGCAGCCAGCGGCAGGAGATGGCAACGGTTCCGGCTCCGCCGCACAGACAAATAGATCAGTCCAGTCTCCCGGCCTACTCTTTTTCGGCTAGAAACCACGGTTGCGCAGAAGGGCCTTCGGAGCTAAACACGGATCGGCTCCTTTTCTTCATGAAGCCTATTTTCTTGGGTGTTCTATCTCCACACGAAAGATCAATTGAGGCACGCCGTCGCATTGCCCGCCGCTTCCTAACCGTCTTCGTTTGCTTGTCAGTGATGCTTGTCGCCGGCTGTGAACATGCGTCTGGCTCTGCGATTGTCACTGGCACAAGGCGGCCTCCCATTTCTCCAGACGCCGTAAAAATCTACATCGATGCACCAGCCGAATACGAAACCATTGGACTCGTGCATGCCCAATTTCAAACCGGAGCGATGAGGGAAGCTGCTAAGCAGGAAATCGCGATGAAAGAGCTAAAGAAGCAAGCGGCAGCTTTGGGCGCGAATGGGATATTGCTGACTGCAGTCGGCAGCAATGATGCAATGGTTGGAGCATACGGCCGCGGTTTCCTGGCCGCTGGTTCGGTCTCTATGCCCGAGTTGTCTGGTCGGGCGATCTTCGTTAACAAGTGAACAACGCGGCGGATTGAGCCCTCGGCATCTCATACCCGAGCGCGAGCTTTGGTGAGCCGTCGTAATCAGACCGAGCATTAGAAAGCTTCTCTACGACGGCGGCGCAACCTGCCCCAGCCAGTGCCGCCAGACCATGACCATGGCGGCGGTGTCGAGGCGGCGGTACTGCAGGAGGAGCTGGCGGCGGCTCGCCTGCTCCCCGGGCGCGGGGCCGGGGGCGAAGACTAGATCTTGGTATACCCTAATTGCCCCGGTGCCCTCGCGCACGGCGTCCTCCCCGGCACTGTCGCGAGAGGAGAGGTCCGCGCTTGCGTGGGTTTCCATCCTTGCTGAGCCTCTCAGCAGCATGAAGATCTTGTCCCTCGCGTGGCGGTTTGGAATGTTGGTGGCCGGGCTTGGTTCGGCGGTGGCCCGGGCCGCACCGGAGCCTCATCCGACCCGCGCCCACCGTCTCGTCGAGACGATCGACGGCATCCGGATCGAGTATTCGCCCGGGCAGGAGAAGTTCTTGCAGCCGATTGCCGAGCGGATGGTCGCATGGAACCGGGAGCTGGAGGAGCGCCAGGCCAAGTTGGCCGCCGAAGCCCAGACCGTAGTTCCGCTGAGCGCGCGCGATCTGCGGGAGAACCGCGCGGCAGTGCTCCAGCAGCTCGCCGCCACCATCGGGCTTTCCGCGCCGACGGAGCTGCAGGGCCGCTGCTACGACACGATGTTGGACTACTACGAGATTTTCGAAGCGTTGGCCACTTCGCTGCCGGCGGTCTCAGCGAGGATGGCCGTCGCCAGCGAGATCACGATCTGGGACAAAAACGAACTGAAGGAGCGGTTGACCAAGGGTGAGTCCATCCCCGGCTACAAGTGGAATGCCCAAACCGGACAGGTCGAGTTTGAGTTCGCTTTTCAGTCTACGCCCGAGCCGACCCCGGAAGGGAAAGCGCTCGCGGAGAAAATCAAGGCCCAGCAGCTCGACCATTCCTTCAACTACACGGTGGACGCCAACGGCGTGGCCAACATCTCCGCGACGTTCAACCTGGATTTGCGCAAGCCCGTAGAAAAAGCGGCGGTGCCCTCTACGAACCGCCGGACTGACATCAATGCGCGGCTCCTGGTCGCTTTCGCTCAGTGCGACGCGGTTTGTATGCCCGTCGTTCTGTCGGAGAAGAACGCCGGTAAAACGCCTGCCGAGATCGCGGAAGAGACGGTCGAGCGGTTCCGCATCTTCGCGCAAATGGGTGATCGGGTTGTCGGATATCGCGACGGGAAGCTCGCGTACCTCGTGCTCCACGAGACGACGGAGGTCGGGATCGTCGAGCGCCACATCGGCAGTTCCGACCGGCGCTGGCTGTGCGACGGCACGGCGAATTTCGTGGCGTGGAAGATCGCCCGCGACCGGGCGGGCGAGGAGTTCGCCCGGCAGGTGTACGACCTCGACGGACAACTCGCGCAGTACGCCGCGCTGCAGAAGCAGATCGATCTGCGGAAATGGCCCGCGGTGGAACGGCAGCCCGAGAAGGATCGCGATACCCCGCTCACGAAAGCCCACTACGCCTTCGCGACCCGCGCGATCCGTCTAATGACACAGGCGAACGGAGAGGACGTCGTCGCGAAACTGTTCCGCGAAGTCGGGCGCACGCCCCGGTCGAAAGTCACGATGAAGACCGTGGCAAACGCCTATCGAAAACTAACCGGCGGGAAACTCGACGAGCTAATCTCGGCGGCGGAGAAGAAGCCGCTGCCGGCGCCCGGAACGAAATGATCGGGGGCGTTTTTCGATTTGGGATTGCTTCGACTACAACGCGACAGAATCGCCCATGTTCCGTTTGCAGCTCGAGTCGAACGCCTCGATGCGAGCAGCAGGCTTCCGCCCTCCGCCATGGAGATGGTCGAGGTCAGCTGACCCTACCTGAGGAGCCCGCAGGTGATGGGGACGACCGCGACCTTGGGTTTGTTGGCCATCCCGCAGCCGCTCACGTGGGCGGCGGGGAGGAGGAAGTTGGCGGCGGCCAGGACCCACACCAGCCACGGCGGGCGCGCCAGCGCGGCCCCCAGCACGGCGAACGGCAGCAGCACCGCGATCGACCGGCTCGTGTCGGCCGCGGCGCAGACCACGGCGCCCAGGCCGGCGCCCAGGGCCAGCAGCAGCCCCGGGCGGCGCCAGCCGGGCAGGGCGCGCCAAGCCGCGGCCAGCGCGATCGCGATCGGAATCCAGCCGGCCCGGAACCCGTGCCACCAGCCGAGGGGCACCCCGGCCACGTACGTGTTGAAGGATTCGCTCTGTAAGGCCACGTGGGCGCCCACGCTGTAGTCCCCGTTGGCCAGCGCGGCCAGCCGCGCCAGGCAGTAGGGCGCGATGCCCAGCATGGGCAGCCACGCCCCCCGGGACACGTCGCCGCGCCGCGAGACGCGCAGCAGCCAGCAGGCGGGGAGGATGAGCAGGAAGCGCTCGTCCACCCACGGCGCGAGGAGGCAGGCGCCCCACAGGGCGATTTGCGACGGCGAGAACGCGACCACCAGCAGCGCCCCCACGTAGAAGGGGTCCATGTAGCCGATCCAGCCGGTGGCGGTGAACCAGGTGGAGAAAGTTGCAGTGAGCGCCACCGCCGCGGCCGCCCGCGGCAGGCTGGAGCTGGCCCGGTAGGCGTACCAGCCCGACAGGGCCAGCAGCCAGAAGGCCCCGACCCACGGCAGCAGGAAGTACTGGGTGGGCGTGAGGCGCAGGTCGTGGCCGACGACCGGCAGGAGCAGGCGCCAGCGCAGGGAGTTCCCCTGCCTGTACTCGAAGGCGCGGTCCCAGTGGACCGGGTCGCGGAGCTGGGCCAGCTGGGACGGCACGCGGGCCACCGGCAGCCAGGCGACGGAGGTGCCCACCAGGGGGTATGGGCCGCCCGGCCAGACCTCGGGGGTGTACCGGACCAGCGACAGCAGCGCCGCCGCGAGGGCCGCGGCCACGAGCACGATCCATGTCCAGCCCGAAGCGCGCATCGGGGGCGTGGGCGGCGGCAGCCGGGCCTCCCGCCCATGCGCGTCGAGGATGGAAAGAGTCGGCCGCATGGATGGGGGCGCTGGTGGGCGTTGATCTTGCCGCTGAGTCAGTCGTACGGCTTCCGCGCTGGCTCGGAATACTACACAGTATAAACATACTGTGTCGAGTTGAAAACCCTTCGAGTACTCTCTCGGAGTGCGTGCTCTCGACCACCTACGCGCCAACCTCAAGCGGTTACGGCTGCTGCGCGGATGGACTCAGCAGGAGCTTTCCGAGATAGCCGGCCTTGAGTACAAGTACCTCCAGAAGATCGAGTCCGGACGGTGGCCAGGGCTTCAATTGCGGACGATTGAGCGACTCGCCCATGCCGTGGACGTCGAAACTTGGGAGTTGCTCTGCCCGCCTCGCGAGGAAACGGTACAAAAACCCGCCAAATCCAGAGGGAAATCGCGTCGGCCCTAACTGGTGTTCGTGGATGCCCCAAAGCATGCCGCGCAGGTATTGGTGGCCAACGATCCCTCGCGGTCCGTGATCCGCCAGACCTCAAAGGCGCGAAGCTGGGGCGGGAATAGTTCGCGGGCGCAGCCAGCCACCCCCTTGGAAGCGAGCCGTACTCAAGACCGAAATCGCGACTCTTTGCGGACCTACGAGAAGCCGTGGCTATCGCATAGCGTAGAAGCTAGACTGTCTCTTCAGGCGTTTGATTCCGGCACGACGGCCCCAACCTTGCCGACTGCGTCGGCCACTCGTCTCAACCGTTCGACGAGTTTGATGACCTCCTGCTGAAACTCTCCGAACAAAATCTCGACAAACACATCGTCATTCCAACCGCTGGGGCTATACCACTCCCATGCGGGCCAAACAGTACTCTCGCGGCACGCGCCGAACTCTGCTTTGAACGCATCCTGCAATAGGGAGATTGAGTGATTCTCGGTATCTTGACCAGTAGGTGTAAAACCAAAGAAGGCATCCTCATAGTTACCTTTCTCGAACTGAATCGCGAACAACAAGTGACGTGCCTCAAGTTCCGGGGTTGAAAAGACGTAGTGCTCACCGCTCTCCCCTCTCCCGTCGAGGGATTTAACGAGCGTCAGACCTTTGGGAAGACCGCCCCTAACCCCTTCATTTAGCTTTTCGATGATCTGGCGGCGGATCTCCCAATCCAGATTTCGTATGTTTGCGTAGGCTAAGTAGGATTCCTTGTCTTGAAGGACTGCTTTGATCAGTTCGCCGTTCATTTGTGCGTTGGTGTTTTGCTGAGTGAGGCGCTGGATGAGGTGAATGTATTGGGTGATAGCTTCGCGCAGGCCGGGGGCGGTGGCAGCCTCCTTGCGACAGCGTTCCAGCCAACTCAAGATGTGGCTCTGGTATGAAACGTTCTTCAGATTATCTACATGAGGTCCATCCGGCGGCGGGTCGCCTTTCAGGGTCAGAAACAGCAGATCGGCCTTCGGATCATGCTCATGGTAGCGCTCCAACTGCCTGTCCTGTAGTTCGGCGTGGATCTTGTTTTCGATGAAAATGCGGCGGCGACTGCTGCCATCGGTGATGACTATGTCGATTCGGCCATGCTCGCCGATAGAGACTTCCGTTTCGACGGAGGCCTTATCTGCCTTGAAATCACCTATTTGGAGCACGTCGAGAAAATGCTGCAAGAAGACAGCACCTTGTCCGTGTGAACCCTGCGGGTTGAGCAATTCGGCCAGAATCGGTGAATGAGTGCGAACCTCATAGTGACCTACATGGAGAATGTCGAAGAGGTTGAAGTTTTCGCCTTGGGCACGGTTGAGCGCAGCTTCGTAATGGCGGATGGTTCGCGCCAGAGAGAGAAGAGACTGACCGCGAGACTGCAGACCATTATCGTTCATTGAAACAATTCTCCCTGCCTGCGGGGGGCCTTCGACAACGGCAACGACATCGTCGGCATCCTCAGAGTTTCCTGTTTTCCGGCACGCTGCGTATTGCGCTTCACTCTGGACCATTCGGCCGGTGTAAACATTCGTGCAGCGTTTAACCCACCGAAGAAAAGCAGTGTCCGGCCACGGCAACCAAGCCACTCGACCTGCGCCTTGGTCAGCGTAAGCCGGGTGGCGGTTGGGGTGGTTCGGATCACAGTTGCCACGGAAGGGTCTAGCGCGTGCCCACGGGCGTGAGCACGCAACACATCGAGTACTGCTTTGGCGGTGGGGGCGCAACCGGTATGTGCGGGCGAGGTGGAAAGGATTGCTCGCAGGACGTGTTCGCTGACCGGCAGGAGGTACAATGAGTGAGATACCTGGTCGCAGGGAGGGACTATGTGCCGGGGAAACAGTAGCCAGGTCTGGCTGCGGCCGAAGGACCAATGCACAGGCAGGCGGAGCCGGCGGGATGCATCAAGCAGGCGTCTATGGCAGCCAATCAACATCGGTAGGTTAGGCATGGGCACTAAGTGTGAAAACGGGGGCAGGGGCAGCTGAATGGGCTCTATCGTGGCAGGTGCCCAACATCAAGAGGCACCGGACAATGGTCGGGAGGCGCACCCAAACGCTTCCACATGTGGCGTACTGCTTCGGCCAGAATACGGACATCCCCGCGTGCGTCGTGACGGCGTAACCCTTCATGCGAAAGTCTCAGCCGCCTGATGACCGCATCCATCGTGTGGCAGCGCTGGCTGCTCCAAAGCAGGCGAGAGAGTGCGAGCGAATCGATAAACGGCACCTCCCGCATCGGCAGTTGGTGACGCAGGCAACATTCGCGAACGAAGGGAAGATCGAAGCACCTGCCGTTGTGAGCAACCAGTGTGGCATCGCCAACAAATCGGGAGAACGCCATCAGGGCTGCTGAGGGTTCAGGGGCGTTACATACATCGCCGTACGTGATTCCGGTCAGCTCGGAAATCTCGTCAGGAAGAGGGTTCTTAGGCCGGACGAATGTCTCGAAGCACTCCTTTGTCTTGATCTTGCCATGGTGCATCCGCACCGCCGCGATCTGGATGATCTCATGGTAGCGCGGAGAGAAGCCGGTGGTTTCCAGATCGAAGATGACGAGTTCCACGTGGATAGTTCAGCACTACAGTCTATATGTGCGAAGGAAAACGGTCAGCAGACGCCGAGTGCGTTTCACATCGCCTGACAGGAGTCGCCGGCGGCGGCGTGCCTGCCCCCGGGCGCGGGGGCGAAGAGCAGGCCTTGGCAGGCGAGAACCGCCTAGGCACGCCCGCGGCCGGTGTCCTTTCAGCCAGCGGCGAGGAACCCGATCCTGCGCTGCGTAGAATCGGAAGTGGCATGCGGCTGGCCGCGAAAGACCTCCGCCTGGCATCGCCGTTCGGCCCAACTTTGTTTACCTCATCCCGGACAAGCTTCCCTCTTGCCCGCGCACGTCGAGCGCCCGATGGGCCAGGTCGTCTTCGTCACGCGCGACCCTCAGCGAGGCCCTCCGCTTCCCGGACCATGACCTCGTTCTCCGCCAGCGCGTCCGCGATGCCGATCCCGTTCTTGGTGCGATGCGCTTTCGCGCGCAGAGCGAGATTCGGCATCGCCGTTGGCTAGCGCGTGATCGGAAAATGACAATATCAGCAATAATATGTGCCCGGCGGCAAAATCAGAAGGGGCAGCCACGCCGGAGTGGGAGTGATGCCGACGTCCACACGATAGCGTCAACCCGGGCTCCTTTCTTTTGAGCCCCGCCGAACCAGTCACCCGGTCCAAGAAAGGCGAGTCACGTCGAATAGACGAAATAGTCGGCCGCCCTGTGGATGGATTGACTCACGCCGTAGCCGGCACAATGTCATCGCTCCGTGAGCCGAGAGCCCGAGGGTGATCTTCCCGATTTGAGCGATTGGGGCGACGTCTTTAAGGAACTCTATAAGCTGGGTGGAAAATGGCTGGTGCTCGTCTTTGTCGGTTTCGTCCTGATCGTCCTTTCTTACTGGGACCACGATCTCTGGTTCTCAAACGTCGGATTCATTGTCGGAATCGTCGCCCTTGCCGTCTGTGTCGCTGCCTTCGCGTGGAAATTGATCCAAGCACGGCGCAAAGATGCGTATGACCGGGCGGTCACCGAACTGGCCGACGAGCTTTCTTTCGCCGCCGACGTCCTCCAAAGCTATCTCATTCGGCAGCTGCCTGCGCTCGAATCAGTCTATGACAGATGCCGCGATTTCCTGCGCATGAACCCGGCATTGCGCGAGGAATTTGAACGCTTCGAGATCGATGCTGACAAAGCGGACACGCTGATCACTGATGCGAGCAGAGTCGTCAGAACTGCTGTCGCGAATCTGCGCCGGGCGGCCGAAACACACGATGCGGCAGCGGTTCGGGCCGAGCTGCAAAAGATCCGGGATCTCCGCCGGCGGCTGCACGACGCGTCGGACGAAGAACGGCTGGCAAACACGCTGCTGGCCGCCGTTCGGGACAAAGATGAAAGCGGGGTTTCACGCTGTCTTGAAATCATCGCCCCCCGGCGGACCGGCCGCGGCTATTTGCTCCCGATTCATGAAGCTGTGCGATCCGGCGAATTATTGATCGTTATCAAGCTTTTGGCCGCCGGGGCTGATCCTGACGCACGCGATTCGCAGGGACTTACGCCCTTGATGAGAGCCGTAGAATCCGGCCGCGAAGACATCGTGGCCGAACTTTTGCGGTCAGGCGCTTCCGTGAACGCACAAGATCGAAACGGACGCACCGCGCTCCTGTTGGCCGCGGAAAGTCGTTCGATCGCGATTGCTCGGCGTCTAACTGTCCCACGGGGCGATCCTGATCTCGAGGACAACAACGGCCGATCAGCCTTGAGCGTCGCCAAAAAATCGGCGTCGCCCGAGATGTTCGCGCTGCTGAATGAGGCGCAGAAATTGGCGCGCCTCGTGAAGGACTAACACAGGTGTTAGTCCGGACAAATTGGCGCGCACCAGCTCCAGCCGCTCCGCCGGCGTGCGCGCGGCGGCCACCCGTTTCACCAGGCAGGCACACGCGGGGAGGAGTGAGATATGCGCAAGAACGACTACTGCTGCGGGTGCCGGACGTCGCGCAGCCTGAAGGTGACGGGCACCGCGGGCGGGGCCTTCGGGGCGCGCCGGAGCCTGAGGCCGGCCTCGTGCGGCAGGCGGTCGGCCTTGAGCATGTTGGTGGCCCTGCGAGTGACGACGACGTTCTCCCACGTGGTCCCGCCGCCGAGGTGGCGCGGGACGACGTGGTCGAGGTTCCACTCCCCGGGCTGGAGCCGGCGGCTGTCCGTCGCGTACTGGTCGAGGCCCTGGTCGCGCTCGTAGACGCCCCCCGGCGTGCACCTGGGCGTGTGCAGGGGGACGCGGTCGTAGCGCTGGCAGATCAGGACGGTCGGGACGCGCACGCGCTGCCTGACCGCCTGCAGCCAGCTGTCGTACGGGCGGATGGGCAGGCTGAGCCAGTCGCCCCACCTGGTCGGCACGGAGCGGACCGGCCGCATGTAGTCGAACTCGCCGTCCCCGCCCACGGCGAACTCGAGGTCCATGGCGAGCTTCGGGGGGTCCTCGCCCCTCAGGCCGCCCATCATGTCGACGAAGGCCTGCCGGTACGTGCGCCAGCCGATGGCCTGCCAGTGCCGGTTGAGGGAGAGGACGTTGGGCTTGTCGAGGTCGAGCATCATGGAAAGCATTGTCCCACAAGGTGGCTCTCTCGTAAACAAAAAGTGGCGGAGAGGGGCGGGTTCGCACCGCGCCGAGCTTTACCCCGGGACTGGTTTAGCGGACCAGCGGAACTCCTGTTTGTCCCCTTCCTCTCTCCGTGGCGGAGGGCAGTGATCCCGCCCCACAGCGGCTCACGCCGCCCAGCGAGCTTCCAACTCGTGCCGGCGCCTTGGCCGGTTTACCCTCCAAAGAAAGGGTGAAACTCTATTCTGTTCTTAGTTTCACCATGAAAATCACACCGTCCCAAATCAAAGCTATTCAAAATCTTCGTGCCGCTAGATTAGGCTACAATAAAATAGCCGCCGAAACCAAAATAAACGAAGGCACAGTACGCTACTGGTGCAACCCGGAAAAGTGGAAAGCTACTAACGCTAAATCCAAGTTGGCTTACAAGCTCAGCCACCCACTGATGACAAAGCTCTCAACATATCGCCTCAGAAAAAGTGCATTCGGAAAGGTGCGAGGTTTTAAGCGCCGAGGGGGAAGCAAAGTCCTTAACGGTTCGACTCTTAACGGATTCACCCTCGCCGATGTGTTACAAAAGATAGGTCCCAACCCAACTTGTTATCTCACAGGCAGACCTATTGATCTCAACGCCCCTAAAACATATACCTTCGACCACATCACGCCAGCCACCCGTGGTGGAGATAATTCACTAAAAAACTTAGGGTTACTGTGCACCAGCGTAAACAAGATGAAGTCTGACTTAACTGTTGAAGAGTTGCTGGCAGTGTGCGCGGAAATTTTGCGCTATAACGGATACACCGTGACCAAAATGGAGGAGGGTAATGGGGTCTCACCATTGTCGGAATAACCGGCACCCCGCTTTTCGAGAGCGGCTGAGGAATAGCCTCGGTACCCTCCAAAATAATAGTTACAGCATGAGTACGATGCAGATCATCACGGCGCCGGTCACGCTGCCGGTCCGCCTCACCGTCTGGCTCCTCTGATTCGTCTTCGTATCCTGGTGGGGCAACGACCGCTCGCGAGTGCACGAGTAAAATGGTTTTCCCGCCCGGAGTCCCACCGGGATTCTCGCCTTAGGAGTGCGCCGGTCTGTGTGTTGACCTACGGGAAAGTGGCGGGGATGACCAAATGATTCTCGCCCAAAGATTCATTGAAGGTACCGAGATGAGGCTCAGGGCGGCTCAGTGCCCGAGGCCACCGAAGGAGCGCCAGGGGCGGCCACTTCCTGGAGGGCGTCGAATTTTTCGAGCGATAGCCCCCGCTTGTTCGGCCCGCCGAAGCTCCAAGCCCACTTGCCAAACTCCGCGTTGGAGGCCAGCTGCTCGCACGCCTCCAACACCCTGCCCGCGCTGTTGCCCCACCCGGGGCGGGCGGGACGATGGCGGATGATGTGAACCTCGTAGGCGATCAACCCATACTTGAGGTGGATCTGCCGGTAGATGGCGGCGTGGACCGAGCGGCGTTCCAGCTCGAAGCGACGACCCTCGTGCATGAAAGTTGCGGGGATGAGTCTCATGGGCGCGACAGTTGAACGGTCGGCCCCTAAGAACAGTTTTTGGGCGGGGCGCGCAGAACAACCTCCGGTGCAAAATGGTAGGGATGCCGGGATTCGCACCCGGATCGTCAGGTTCGTAGCCTGATTGCCTGTCTGTTGGCGACACCCCCGTGAAAGCTGGTCCCCGCTGCCGGAGTCGCACCGGCCTCTCGGGCTTAGAAGTCCCGGGCACGATTGATATACCAAGCGGGGAAGGTGGTCGCCCCGCCGGGAATCCCACCCGGGACACGGCCTTCGGAGGGCCGGATGATATGGCTTCACCACGGGGCGGAGATGGGGTGACCGACGGGACTTGCACCCGCAGCCCGCAGGTTCACAGCCTGCTGCTCTACTGTTTGAGCTACGGCCACCATGGAGCCTCAGTAGGGATTCTCACCCTCCTCTCCGGCTTACAGGGCCAGGCCCTCGAATGTCTAGGGTTCTGAGGCAAAGTCGTACTTAGTGTATGAATCACACGCACCGGATGGTCGAGTCACAGGCGCGCCAGCTGGTTGACGCCCTGCTGGGGTGGGCCGACACGGACCGCTTCAGCCCGGGGACCAAGCACCGGGTCTCCGCCGGCTCCGGCGTCGACTCCGGCAAGATCGTGACGGTCGTCCCCACCTCGGCCATCGGGATGAAGCAGACGGGTGGCGGCCTCATCCCCGACATCCCCGGCCATTACAAGCCGGTGGACTGGAGCCGGGAGGTGCCCGTCCGCTTCGAGGATGGCACGCTTGGGACCATGTTCAAGGACAGGCTGATTCCTGTCTAAGGTGGAGCCTGCTGTCGGATGTGCGCCGACCATCCGCGGTTTACGAAACCGCCGCATCGCTGTCTATGCTTAGCAGGCAAATTGGTAGGCGCGGAGGGACTTTCACCCCCACCCAAGGGATCATGGGTCCCCTGGCGGGGCACCGGCGCGCCGCCCTGTGGCACGTCGAGACGGTGCATGCCGAAGACGATCTATTCCGTCACGCCGCCCAGGATGACGAGCCGGCGCTCTCGCCGCTGGAGCGCATGACGCTTTTGGAGCGGTTGCAGGCGGACTATGCGCACCTCTCCCTCACGACCGGCGCCCATCCGATGAAGCTCATGCGGCCACAACTGCCGGAGGTGCGTCCGGCGGCGGACCTGCCGCACGTTCAACCCGGGGAACGGATCAAGATCGGCGGGGCCGTCATCACCCGCCAGCGGCCGGGCACGGCCAAGGGATTTTGCTTCATCACACTGGAGGACGAAACCGGGCTCGCCAACGCCATCGTCCGCCCGAAACTCTTCGAGGAGGCGCGGCTCGTCATCAATCTGGAGCCTGCGCTCGTCATCACCGGGCGGGTGCAGAACGAACAGGGGGTGATTCACTTCATGGCGGAGCAGATCGTCGCCATGCCCAGCCCCAGGCTGCCAGCGCAAAGATCGCATGACTACGCGTGATCCCCTGCCGGCATCTCGTTTATTGCCGCGGATGGCCAAGGCGCAAGACTGGCTCCTAAGCACTCCCGTTTCCAAACGCCGTGAGTTCCTCCAGCTTGGACTCACGCCGACCGCAACGCGGCATAACTAAGCACAAATCTGCTGAGCATACCGATGAGCGTTTTCGCGGGGGTGTCGGAGGCGACAAAACTGGTCATCCATCCTTTCGCCGTCTCGCTGAATTGTCCGAGGATCAACCCGTTCACTAACGAGAAACATAAGAGCGGCAGGACGTTCGCGACTAGGAATGCCGGCGTGAACACCCCTCGAATCTTGTCTAGCAATGCGCTAAGTTGCATTCGGGTTACCTCGCCTCAAGGAGTACAAACCACTGGAAAATTATCCAAAGGGCATATTTGTGGAACCGGCGGATAGTAGTCGTGGGGCTCGTCGCCCAGGGCAGGATTGGTGCAATAGCAGTCCGCGGGGCCATTCCCCATTTGGCGGGCAAGCTTCTCGTGGCGCGTTATGAAGGTGGCCATTTGGACGCCCGTTGCCGGCGAATGCGACTGTGGCCCCCCGAAAAGGTACAGCCGGCCCATTTGGTCGAGAAGCGTCTCCGTGGCCAGCGGTGTGCTGCGCGGGTTCAGCAGGTCGAGGCCGTGCCTCGCGACCTGCGTGTCCGATGCGGTATGCACGGGCCATTTCCACTCCAAGTCGCCAAGCGTCCTCTTGTTGCTTCTGAGGGCGGGTATGATCGCACCAGCTTTAAAAAGCCAAAGATCGCCATCTTCCATCGCGACGACAGCAGAACATTGGGCGGCTTTCATTGCAGCGCGGGCGTCACGCAACGGAGTGTCGATGGACAGAAGCGGGAGGGAGACGATGTCCATACTTCGAACTGGGTCTAAGTTTATGAGCAAAAACTAGCGTGACATTCAGAACGAGAATATCGTTGAAATGCCCCCCGTGGTCGTCACTGCGGCGGCCCCATATTTCCGGTCAACCTCGAAATAGACGCTGTAAGGATACGTGAACTTGTCCAGTGATGGCTTTGGCCTCTCTTTGCCATCTTTCCCTGTATATTTTCCAAGTTTTAGGGTCTTGAGCGCAATGTTCAAGCCACCCCGACGAACAACTTCATGCATTCATGGAGACGAAGTGCGGACCCTACTGCAATCAGTCAGGAGACTACTCCCATCACGGTGTTCATGTCGTAAGGGTCCGGGGTTCGCTTCGAGGACAGCCCGACCTGAGGGGGCGAACGAAGTTCTGGGAGATCTGATGAACCCAGTTTTTCTCTATTCGGCGGTAGCCCTCTCGGCTGTGTGACCTCCGACATCTCTACAAGAACCAATTCTTTGGTCTTGGACTGACGGTTGTCAGATGCCTTCGCGCACCGTGCTCAATTGCTTTAGCCCAGCCAAAACTTGAGTTCGTTGAGTCCATCGCCCTGCAGATAGCCGGTCTGCCACTGGTCGTTGTCCACCGGTCCATGCCAAACTTGGGGGTCCTGCCGGTGCGCTTCGACGTAGCTATTCCAACGATAAGTCTGGTAGACGGCGATGATGTTGATCGCGTAGGCAGCGGCGAGCGGGGCGTTCCCTTGAATGACGACCAGATTGTCGTCATTGGCGTTGGACGCCTTAAATCCCAGATTGTGAGAGCCCGTCATCACCACGGGATTCTCCCCAAAGGGATCAAGCACGATGACCTTGCTATGGATGTTCACCATGCTGGCTCCAAGCAGTTCCTTTTCCCAGTGGCCGAACTGCGTCTTGATATTGTAGGGCACTAGGACGTCGTGGCTCAGCCGCGTCGGCGGCTCCACTCCATTCTTGAACAGCGTGACCGGATTCGGAGCTGAGTTGGTGGGGTCCATTGCAGTGGGCGGCTGACCAGCCGCGGCGCCTGGCTTAGTCAGCTGCGGGATGTCTTGGTTGACGACACCTCGGAAGTACAGATTTGGGTTGTAGTTGTCTTTGTTCGACGGATTGTGGCGCTCCAGAATATTCTGGAGCAGCGTCCAGCGCATCGGGTCTTGCTCGAAGGCTCCCGGGTTGAAAAAGAGAAACAGGATTCCCTGCTTCGCCGAGTTGATGAGTTGGCGTGCGAACTGCAAATCCTGGGCGGCCGAGGTCTTCACGAACCATGGGGTCACGCTGCAGCCGTCCACTTGGAAGGTTTTGGCGCTGGAATTGCCTGTGACAAGAGCAGGTGGGTAGCCGTTGCCTGCTGCTTTTATTCGGTTCCACGCATCCAAGAAATCCGCAGCTACGGACGGGTCATCGATGATCAGGCCATTATTGGCCTGCGTGCATAGCCCAGAGGAAGTCCAGTTCGTGCTGCCAGTGAGCACGCGCTGGGGCGTGCCGTTGGAGTCACAGAAGACGACAAACTTGTTATGGCCGAAATGTCCCAGGCGGACTATTCGGTCGAAGACATTGATCTTCGTCTTCAGTTCGGCGCGCACGGCGGCATTCTCGTCGTTGTCAGGGGGGCTGTTCCGCTTAAACGCGCCGTTTGCCAGGATCAGATTACAGTTTGGGCCGAGGGCCACCAATGCCGGGATCAGCTCCGGGTCATTTAATTCATAGAGCGCGGCATAGACTTTGCCATTATTCTTCTGTGTGTCCTCGAGAAGGCCCAAAACCTGGGGCCGCAGAGGCCCGCTCAAGCTATCCCGTAATGGGTTGCCTGCAGTAGCGACCAAGTCTTTGATTTTGCTGTCCTTGGGCGCTGCATCGAGGGCTCGCGAAATCCACTGCGCCGCCACAATGCCCTTATTGAAATACGCAGAGAGGTGAGGCGTGCGCTGGCCTGAAATGGTCAATGCCCGCGTAAGAGGGCTGGCATTCGTAGAATCCAGCGTGAGATTGTCCTTGTTGGGGCCTACCACCGGCACGACCGAGTACTGAACGGTATCGCCCGGTTTCACAGAATAGTCCCACCACATGAAGCGCTGAATCGGGAATTTCCAGGGATTATTCGGGTCCAACTTGTCAGCGTCGGAAAAACCGACAGCGCCATGGAGGTAACTCTCTTGACCCTGGGAGAGGCGGCGGATGGCAAACCCGCGGCAATTGGGGATGGCAGTGTTGTCCGCAGGCAACCACACCAAGCAGGTGTGATCCCCGTTGTCATAAATCTTCAGGTTGATGCTCATAGTCTTGTCTCCGGAATTGCTGTAATCTGCCTCATCGAAATCATTGCGCGGCTGCCCGATCTTCCGATGAAACGCATCGCCGAACTGCTTCCCCTCCCCTGGAAGGTCGCACCGACGCCGCCACCCGCACCGGCCACCTGATTCCATCCCGCGAGTCTACCGAATCGTCCCTCCGACGTCACCACGTCGAAGTTGAGCCCGTACCCTCCTTCGGGATGACTCAGGCAAGATCGGCGCCCGATGGCGAGGATTGGGGTATTCATGATCGCTTCACGGATTGAGGGTGATGAGGTGGGTCGGGATTTCCGCAGCAATGCGGAGTCCTCCACGGCATCGATCGCAGCACATTCGCTTCAAGCAGGGAAGCGCCGGGATCACTCTATTATGCCGTAAGGGCTTGACCAAATTTGAGTATTTTTTGTAAACGTGGATTTCCACCGCTTCTTCCGCCCTGCAGCATCCCCGGCTCGACACCGCCTTTGTCCCCGCCCCATCGTGGCTCGCGCATGAACGCCCCTGCCCCATCGAAGCTATTCTCCGCCGCCCTCGACTCCCTCATGCAGGAGCGCGGCGTGAACCAGGTCGAGCTTCACCGGCGCACCGGCATCGCGGTCTCCCGCATCAACAACTATGTGCGGGGGAGATTCCGCACCATCGCCCCGGCCCACCTTGCCGCAATCCACGAGGCCTTGGGCGGGGACGGGGCCGAGGCCGCCGCCCTCGTCCAAGCCTACCTGCTCGACCGGATTTCAGGGGAGTGCCGGCGCTGGGTGGACATCCGCGTCCGCGGCGCCCGGGACGCGGGCAGGTGGCAGGTCCCCTCCAAGGGCCTGAAACCGGACTTCGCCGCGGCGCTGAGGGACCTCTACCTGCTGTGCGTCTCGGACGTGCGGGTGCGGCGCCGCACGGCGGAATGGATCGCCATCATGCGGGAGACGAGGGGCTGACGCGGCAGCCCATGGGCGGGGGACGCCCTCGGCACCGCGTGGCCGACCGAATGCCCCATCGGCTGTCGGGCCGCCGGTGGGCTCAATGCGGTCGACGGTCGTCTCGCCGGCCGGTTTTCATTCCGCGCGATTTTAAAGCTTTGCCTGTCGCCGCAAAGTGCATATTTCCAAGTCGTGCGCTCATGCCCCCCGCATCGGCCCCGCAGAATGTCCGCGGACGTCCAAGGGGTGGTGCAGCCATGCCGGTCTGGATCAAGCTGCGATTCCGCCACCGGCCATCAATCCCTTGTCGTACCGTGAGCCCGGCGCGAACCCCTGAATCTTTTTCCCATGGACCCCGCCCCGACCCCCGACGCCGACTTCTGGAAACGCAAACTCGCCGCCTTCCTGCACGACCCGCCCAGCAAGGCGCTCGACATCAAAACCCACAGCGAACGCGCCGACGCGGCCTTCCACCGCGCGGGATTTACCGCTGAAGAAGTCGGCAAATACTTCAAAGGCGCTGACCATACCGCCGCCGCCGACCGGCTGCCCTGGCCGCAGTGGCGCAGCGCCAACCTTGCCTGCGCCTTCGACGGTGTCCGCAACGCCTTTCTCCACCCGCTCGGTCAGCCCGGTGGGGAACCGCTGCGCTTGCCGTTTCAAAGAGAGTTCCCCTCCGCCGAGCTGGGCATCGAAGGCGAGAACTCCGTCCAGCCGCTGCTTACCGACGAGTCGCTCGCCAAGCTCGCGGATGAGGCGGAACGCTGGCGCGCCCGGTTCTTCGCCCACTGGCGGCTCTGGCCCAAGCACGCCGCAGAAAAGGACTACCGCCTCGCCCTGCTCCCCGCCGACACCCGCATCCCGGATCACTCCATCTGGACGCACATGCAGGTCGTCTCAGCCCTCGGCGGCTGCGAGCAGGAAGGCCAACTGCGGCCCGCCTTCCTCAAGTTCCAGCTCGGCCCCGTCCAGGACTTCATCGCCGCCGCCCGCAGCATCCGCGATCTCTGGAGCGGCAGTTACCTGCTCTCGTGGCTCATGGCCGCCGGCATGAAGGCGCTCTCCGCCGAAGTGGGTCCCGACGCCGTCATCTTCCCCAATCTGCGTGGCCAGCCTCTCTTCGATCTGCACTGCCGCGAGGATCTTTGGAGCAAAGTCCGCATCGGCAGCCAAACAGTCTGGGAATCGCTCGACTGGGAGGACCGCGCCCTCCTCACGCCCAACCTGCCCAACGTCTTCCTCGCCGTCGTCCCGGCTGACCAGGCCGCCAAGCTTGGCCGCAAGATCACCGGCGCCATCCAAGCGGAATGGAAGCGCATCGCCGACGCCGTCTGGGCTGCCTGCGACGCCGCCGGCCTCACCGCCGATGAAGGCGGCATCACGCGCGACGAACGCAAGGCCCGCTTCAACGCGCAAATCACCCGCTTCCTCTCGCTCTCCTGGCAGGCCACGCCGTGGCCCGAGACTTTGGGCGACGCCCTGCAACTTGCCGAAGGCTTCGAATCGGAGATGCCCATCTGGCAAGCCCGCCAGCACGTGCAGGCCGTGGTGGACATGGCGGAAAAGCACATGCCCGCAGATCATCGCGACGGTCGCTACTACGCCGGCGGCAAAGACGGACCGAAGACTCAACTTAACAACGTCGGCCTCGGCTGGCCGGTCATCCTCGCGCTCAACAGCTGGCAGCTCGACGCGGTGCGCCAGACGCGCGATTTCCGCGCCGCCAACCCTGGCGGCTGGCAGGCCGGCGCGTTCAACAACAAAGACGCCCTCACCGGTCGCGAAGAGGCGGTGGCGGGCGGGCGCACTTGGTCGGGCCGTGCGGTGAAGCACGCAGAGAAACACGGCGGCCCGTGGAAATCCCTCTTCAAACACGACGATTGGCTCGGTGCGGCCACCCTCGTCAAACGCCTCTGGCACTTCGCTTATCTGGAGCAGAAACCTTGGTCGCTCAAAACGCGTGCCGACCACTTCCCCATGCCCAACACGCGCGGCGTCGCCGCGCACGTACCGCAAGAAGACTGCGGCGACGACGAAACGGCCGACGACGCACCGCCCTCGGAAAAATACTTCGCCGTCCTCGCCTTCGATGGCGACGAAATTGGCAAGTGGATCAGCGGTGAGAAAACGCCGCCGTTCTCCAGCCAGTTGGCCGAGTACCGCGACGGCAGTGGCAACCGCACCGGCGCCCGCGAATACTTCGAGCGTGCCAGCGACCCGGATGGCCAGGGACCGCTGAAGAGCCGCTACGAAAAGTTCCTCAACGCCCGACGACCGCTCTCGCCCAGCTACCACCTCCAGTTCAGCGACGCGCTGAGCAACTTCGCCTTGCTTTGCGCCCGGCCTGTCGTCGAAGCCTTCGACGGCCGCCTCATCTACGCCGGCGGCGACGATGTGGTCGCCCTCCTGCCCGCCGACACCGCGCTGTCCTGCACCGAGGCGCTGCGGATGGCCTTTCAAGGAGACTCCCAGATCAAAGAACTCCTGAAAGAGTACTCGAAGCGACTGGTCCAGCCACACGAGACAAAGCAAGAACGTGATCCCAAGGCTCTCCCGACGCCGTATTTTCAGAAACTGGCAGCAGAGGGCTGCTTGTTGGATGCCGCCGCACCGGGTTTCCTCTGCCGGCTCGACCACGTGGACCAGCAGAACCGCCCCATCCCCTTCCTTGTCCCCGGCCCCGCCGCGTCGGCCTCCGTCGGCGTCGCCATCGCACACTTCAAAACGCCGCTGCAGGACGTCGTCCGCGCCGCGCGAGACGCCGAAGATCGTGCCAAGAAGCAACTCGGCCGCAGTGCTGTCGCCGTCACCCTGATGAAACGCTCCGGCGAAATCCTCGAATGGGGCTGCCAGTGGCAGAGCGGCGGACTCGAGCTTTACCGCGCCATCGCCGACGCGCTCGACGTCGGGCAGCTCAGCGGCAAGTTCCCGCACCGCCTCTGCGAACTGCTCGAGCCTTACGTCACCGGCGACGCGGACAAACTCGGCAGCCTGAAGCCCGCCGAGAGTTTCACGCCGGAGGTGGCCCAGGAAGTCATCTGCTGCGAACTCGATGTCGTCCTCTCGCGCCAGCGTGGCCCCAAGTATGAACGCTGCGTGGCGGACGCGATCCGCCCGCTCGCCGCCGCTTACCTGGCCAGGTTCGACACGGCCCAAGGCAAGGTCCGCGCCCTCATCGGCCTCTGCCAGGCCGTCGCCTTCGCCCACCGCAGCCGCTCTGAAAACGAAACGCCGAAAGGCAACTGACCCATGAACACCATCCTGCTGCATCCCACCGACGTTCTCTTCTTCCGGGACGGCCGCCCCATGAGCGGCTCGCTCGCCGGCCACGGTGCCGCCTGGCCGTTGCCCAACGTCCTCAACGCCGCCCTCCACGCCGCGCTCCACCGCGCGGGCCTGAGCGGCGTCCACCAGCACCGCCGCGGCCGCAGCGGCGAATATCAAAACGAACGCGACCGCAAATTCGGCTGTCTGCTCACCGCCGGCCCCTTCCCCGTTTGCACTAACGGGCAGGCGCAGACGTGGTTTTTCCCCCGGCCCGCCGATGCCGATGATTCCGGGCAGCCTGTGCTGCTGCCCTGCTGGGAACGCACCGCAGGCGGGACGCCCGCGGCCACGCTCTCCAGCCTTCCTCGCCCGCTTCGCCACGCCGTCGGCAACACCAAGCCGCCGAGCAAGAATACGCCCAAAACGTGGTGGAGCGAAGGGGCGTGGAACGCCTACCTCGGCACGGCCCAGCGCGACCAACTCGCCGCCCGCCCCTTCCTTAAATCCGACTCCAATTTCGCCGACACCGAGCACGCCATTGGCATCGCCATTGATCCCGCCACCGACACCACCGGACAGGGAGACGCCGCAGGCAAAATCTACTCCGCCCACTACCTCCGCCTGCGCGATGGCTGGCAGCTTGGCGTGCTGGCCAAGGCCGAAGACAAAGAGTTCCAGCACCCGCAGCACGGCAACGACCTCGTCAAAGCCCTGCTCAATGGCGGAGGCCACCAGATCATCGTCGGCGGCCAACAACGCCTCTGCACAGCGGAACTCCAGCCCGCCTGCGGTCGGCTGCCGCTGCCCTTGGGAAAGACCGACGGCTTCACTGCGCACAACGGCAGAGTTCTCGTCAAATGGGTGCTGCTCAGCCCGGCCGTGTGGCCGGAGATCCAGCCTGAACCGGACAATCACATCACCGCGCAGCCCGGGGGTTGGCTGCCGAACTGGGTCGCGCCCGACACCGGCGCAGTGCTGCTCAAAGCCGGCGACACGGCGCGCCAGGCCGGTGAAGGCCGTGAGGCTTGGCGCAAGCGCGTCCGCCAGATGTCCCCCATCTCAGCTCGCCTCGTCGCCGCCCTCCTCCCAAAGCCCATCGTCGTCACCGGCTGGGCATTGGGCGACGAAGCCATTGGCGAAATGCCCGGTGCTCAGAGCACCCACCTCGCCGTCCCCGCTGGCGCGGTGTATCACTTCGAGACCGAAAAAGACGAAGACGCCAGGAACCTCGCCGCTGCCTTAAACTGGCACGGCGGGACCAACGGCACGGAAATCAAAAACCGCCGCTCGACCCTCCTCGGCGAAAAAGGCTTCGGCCTCGGCGTCTGCGGCACCTGGCAGTTCCTTGGAGAGACTCCCGTCTGACGTCCGCGGACCTCCGCCCAACTGACTTTCCCGCTACCCTTATTCCTTATCCCTCAATCCCTGATAACTCATGACCACCCGCCTCCTCTATCTTTTCACCCGCACCCCGCTGCACGTCGGCGCGGGCAGCTCCGTCGGCGCCATCGACCAACCCATCATCCGCGAACGCCACACCGGCTTCCCGATCATTCCCGGCAGCGCCTTGAAAGGCGTCTTCGCCGACACGTGCACCGAGATCAAACCCGCGCCAACGAAGGATGATCCCAGTGCGGTGAAGGCTGTGCGCACCACCGAGGGTCGCTGGCTCTTCGGCGAGGAGTCGGATGCCGCCCAGCTCTCCGCTGGCGCGCTTCAATTCTCCGAGGCCCGGCTCCTCGCTTTTCCAGTGCGCTCCGCCAAGGGTTCCTTCGCCTGGCTCACCAGCCCGCTCGCCATCGCGCGGGCCGGGCGGGACGGCGCGATCGCCCAGCTGCAGTTCACCGCACCCAACGACGAGCAAGCTTTGTTCGTTGGGAACGGCCCGCTCGCGCTTGCGCAGCCGAACAACCAGCCGGCGCGCATCGTTCTCGAGGAATACACCTTCACTCACGCGGCTGGCCTGCCAAATGGCCTCGGCGCTGCGCTCGCCGCCCTCGTGGCCGATGATCCCGTCTGGGGCCAAATCGCCCAGCGCCTCGTGATTGTCTCCGACGGCATGCTCTCGTTTTTCGCCAAGAATGCCTGCGAGGTCGCGCAGCACGTTTCCATCGACGACGCCACCGGAACCGCCGCCGAGGGCAAGCTCTTCAACCAGGAGAACGTCCCCAGCGAGACGCTCTTCTACTCCGTCGTCACCTGCTTCGACGGTCGCGGCGAATTCGCCAAGGGCGACCGCAAGAAGACCGACGGACAGGCCCTCGAGGCCTTCCGCGCCAAGATCGGCAACGGCGGCACGGGCGTCTTCCAATTCGGCGGCGATGCCTCGACCGGCCTCGGCTTCTGCACCGTCTGCCTCGGGCCTGCAGAACCCGCCGCCACCAATGCCAACGCCGCCTGAACCGGAGGACCCACCCATGCCCCAACAGAATCTCGAACAACTCCGCGCCGCCCACGCACTGTCTCGGGCCACGACTCTCGACCGGCAGGACACACGCAAACTTCCAGCGCTGATCCTCAACAACGGATTTCTTGCCGCTGCCGCCTTCACGCTCGATTCCGACGCGCGGAAAGGAATGCGCGACGTCGTGGTCGCCATCGGCCAACACCTGCACCAGCGCGGCCTTCTCACCCGGGAGCCTGGCGGCGCAGATAACAACCTCCGGGTGCAGGCCCTGCTCGGCGAACTCAGCGGAAAGACCTCCCTCGATCTCCAGCGCGCTACTGACGAGGCACTCGCCTATCTCGGCTATCTCAAACGCTTCGCACCGAAACGCACGAACGACGACGACTCGGAGGAATGACCATGCCGCTACTCGTTCCTCCCGAAACCCGCTCTGCCGTCGGCGGCGACGGCGCATCCCACGTCGAATCGCGCCCTCTCTACTTCGACCGCTACGCCGATCCTCGGCTCAAAGACGACGGCCACCAAACACCGCGTCGCAACTTCTTCAACGGTGGCCTCGCAAAGCCGCCAGCCGCAGCCGCCGACTTTCTTTCCCGCCAGCGCTCCCTGCTCCTCGACAGCCTCAAGATTGCGCCCGCCGATTTGCTCTTCGCCCGCAACGAAGCGCGCCTGCTCCTTAACATGGCCGGCGGTGTGATGGAAAACGCCGGCCTGTGCCTCCACCGTTTCAGCGGCCTGCCGTTCATTCCCGGCAACGCGGTCAAAGGCTGCGCCCGCCGCGCTACGCTCGCCGCGCTCCGCGAATGGGTCGTCGTCAATAACGGCACGATGCCGACAGACACGAGCAATAATCCTCTCGCGAGCGCGTGCGCCATATTCGCGACTCCGGAGGAGATGCTCGCCGCCATCGCCCGCGTCTTCGGCTGGAGCGATGCTGAGTGGAACGACAAGAACCACAAGAAGTCCGGCACCCCGCAGTCCGACTTCCGTTGGGCCTGCGGCGACGACCGCTGGCGTGAGATCCGCCATGCCGTGCGTGCCGCCCTCTGGCGCGACCGCTTCGGTGACGAACCGTTCGACGAAGACCGGGGGAACCGCACACTCAAACAGCACGCCGGCTCCGTCGCCTTCCTGCCCGCCTACCCGTGGTCCGAGAAAGCCGAACACCGCCCCACGCCCGATCTCGAACTCGACGTCGTCACCTGCCATCACCCGGACTACTACCAAGGAAAACTCCCGGTCGCCACCGACACCGAAAACCCGATTCCCGTCGTCTTCCCAGCCGTCGCCCCCGGCCACGTCTTCGCCTTTGCCGTGCTGCCGCTGCGTGGATGCAACGACGCCCTGCGCCAGCACGCGCGCACTTGGCTCAAGACCGGCCTCGAAGTCTTCGGCCTCGGCGCCAAGACCGCCGCCGGCTACGGGTGGTTTTCCGATGTCTCCAAAACAGTGATCGCCCAGTTGGCAAAGGATGAGGCTGAGGTACGAGCTGTCGTTGAGAAGGCGGCGCAGCAGAAGGCTGAAGCCGCTCGCCTGTCCAGCCTACCGGCGCCCGAGCGCTTCAAGGCTGAACTTTTGAAACTCGACGATCAGAAGTTCGCGGAGAAAGGGAAGTTGTTCGCTTCGCTCGGCGATGAAGAACGCCGCGGTTACCTCCTCGCCCTTTGTGACCCTGCAAAGAAGGAGACCCGAAAAGGCTGGCGGAGAAAGAAACCCGAAAACCTCAGGCCGTGGATCGACTACGGCGCCTCTCTTAACCCGCGAATCGTGCTTCCTGAGCCATGAGAATCTCGACTTACACATTGGAGTTCATCACCCCTTGCTTTTGCGCTGGGGCAAATCAGGCCGCGGCCGAAATCCGCGCTCCTGCGATCCGCGGTCAACTTCGTTGGTGGTTTCGCGCCCTCGGCGGCTCAGCTGCGGATGAACGCAGCGTCTTCGGCGGCGTTGCCGGAAACGCCTCCGCCAGCTCACTGATTGTTCGTGCTGCCAAGATCAGCGACGGCCCCAGGTGGCAGCCCCCGGTTGTGAATCCCAATGCCAGTGACTCCTACGTTTGGTATTTCGCCAGCGTGTCTGGAAAGGTCGCCAAATCCAAAGAACCTGGCCCTCGTTGGCGAAGTGAAGGAGCCCTCGCCCCTGGCACCAGAATTCGCCTCAGTCTGATTCAGCGCAGAAGCATTGCCGCTACACTGCAGCAACGACTCGACGACGCCGTGACATGTTTTCTGCTGATCGGCAGCCTCGGTCTTCGCGCTACCCGCGGCCTCGGTTCTTTTGCGTGCATCGAAAAACCGTTCACCCCTGCTTCGGCAACTACGCTCAAGGCGATTCTACAAAGGGCGGGCTTCCGCTCGGAACACCGTAACACGCCGCTCAACGACATCGCCGCTGCAGCCAACGAGATCGGCTCATTGGTCAAAGGCACACGCAAAGCTCTGGGCCTGAAACCCGACCGCCTGACCGCCTTCGGCAGCGCCCAGCCTGATCGCCAAACGAGCGCAGTATGGCTACGCCCCGTTCGCCCCGACGGGAAAACTCACTTCGAACTCTACGTCTTCGAAGCCCCGCACGATCGCGTGCTTGATCCCCAGGCTGACCCTACCGGGGTCGTCGGCTTTGCTCCGAGCAAACTGGTCCGCGCCACTCCATCCGCAAGGCCGCGATACTGATTCCCGTCTCCCCCGCCCTCGACGACGCCATAAAGGCCGAGCGGCACCGCCTCCGCCCCTTCCCCGCCATCCATTTTATCATCGGTCATTTCGCATCGGCTCTCGCTCATCTGTTTTCCTCTCCCATGCCCCAGCCCCTCTGCCTCATCCAGCTCGTCAGCGAGCAGACGATGCAAAACGTCCTGCCCGCCCTCGCGCTTAAGCCGGCCTCGCTGGTTTTGCTGCATACCCCGCGGACCTCCGACCAGGTCCAGTGGATCGCGGCGGCGCTGCGGAAGGCCGGCCTGCAGTTCGAGGTGCGCGCCATTCCGCTCACCGAGATGCCCGACATTCAGGAAACCGGCGCCGCCACCCGCGCCGCCATTTCTCAAGCGACTGCCGATGGCGGCGAGCCACTCGTTAATTTCACCGGCGGCACGAAACTCATGTCTATTGGTGCCTTTGCCGCCACGCTGGCCCCGCGATGCCCTTCTTGCCAACGGCACGCCAACATCACCCCCGAAAGAAATCGGCCGCCTCCTCGCCGCCTCCCCTCTCGCACGCGCCTGACGCTTTCAGGTGCGCAAGCTGTGTAAGTCACCAACATGACTGCACCAAACCTTGCCCCTATTTTCCCGAGATCCGCCATGACCACGCTCGACCTCAACACCCTCTACGCCGCCACCGGCCAGGCCAAGCTAGCGCTGCTCGACGATTATGCGAAGGCCGCGCTGGCCGCCGTGCCCGAAGGTGCGGACGTGACCCTGACGGGTCATGCTCCTGTATGGTTGTACCTCAAGATCGCTCACGCTCTCCACGGCCACGCTCGCATTCTTTGCTACGACTCGCCCGTCACGGGACCGGTGGAGATTTTCAATCATAACCCTCGCTGACTTTCAACTCCATGGGCGCCGCCTCTAATGCCGATGCACACGCCAGACGTGAATACGCGTGGACTGCGTTGGCATTTCTTGCCGCGCTCGGCGCACTGGTCATGGAAGACTGGCTGGCCACGTCAAGTTACCGCTCCCTTGAAGACCTTTCTTGGATCGGTTCGCACCGCGGCTGGTTGGCTGTCGTAACGCTGATCTTGACGTGCGGATTGGCGTGGTGGGTTACGCAACTGCACCGTCGTGAGCCTCGACCGAAAGGCCGTCAGATCATTCCACAAGCGACCGGATTGCTCCTCCTGCTTTTCACAGGCAACTGGTGCGCCATCGCGAGTGAACGCTGGCTTATGTACAGTCCACTGCACATGGAGAGTCACCCGATGCGCTTTGCATTCTTGGCGCTGGCGGGTTTGGCGCTGTTCAGCTGGACAGCGACTAGCTTGCGCGATCGCCTCATGCACCCGCGCAATCTAGCTCCAAAAAAGTTGCACGAGCTGGCCGCTGAGCGACACCCGCGAGTGCTCATCCTGTTCGTCTCGACACCATCGTTCGTCCCAGAGTTGGCCACCGATCCAGCCAAACAGGGTTTTCACTTCCGGCTGACGAGCAAACCAAGCGCGGGTGGGCAGATCGCCAACCGAGTAGACCTGAGCGGAAAATCTCTGACATCAGACATCAATGCAATATCCGCCTTCCAGACGGCCGCAAACGAGATATGGAATTGGCAACAGCTGCTGCGTGCGCTCCAGCATCACCAACGGCTGGAAACCGTCTGGCTTATTGGCTCATCGAACGCGGCAAACTTCGTTCCCGCGGATGACCATCTGAAACCCGGGCACCGGTGCAATGTACGTGCCGGGCAGGGCTCGGCCGCCTACTTGCACGGCCTCGCCCGTCCAATATTGCAGGCTTACACATCTGCGGCCGTGGAGGTGTGGGATTCGACTGCCGACTTCGAGGATTTCAATAATCTGGTAAAGATCTTGCGCGAATTGTTGGCCCGCTCGCTGCATGACCTGCCGCCGAGCGACATTTTTGTCGATGTCACCGGTGGACAAAAGACTGCGAGCATCGCCGCAGCCACGCTCACCCTGAATCGCGAGTTGCGCTTCCAGTATGTTCAAACAAACGCTCCTTACGAAACACTAACCTACGATTTGGTCTACCACAGTCCCCCTGAACCTCATGGACATTTTCCCCGGTTGGGTGTCCGCCGCTACCGATCAAAGGTCCATAAGGCTTCGGACTGATTAAAATGGGGTGGTGTGGCGGATGCCGTCCTACCGGGAAAGGCATCTGAACAGCCGGTCCAATCGTGGGTTGAGATGCGCCTCCTGTAGGCCTTCATGTCATGTCCTCACATTCTAGCCGATCCAGACGGAGCAAAGGCTCCCCCAATGTGAAAGTCACGCCTTCAGTCTCCGAAAAATCGGAGCTGCTTACACACCTTTTGGTGGTGAGTGGCAAGCGTCCGGCCATACTTACCTCGACGATTTGGGCGCTCGCTTGCGAATCTCCGCCCGTCATTCCCGACCGGGTGATCGCCCTTACGACCGTCGCCGGCCGGGAGGCCATCCGCCGGGAACTCTTCACCCCGCCCGTTGCTGGCCAGCCCTGCGTCTGGGACGCCCTGCGCGCCGCGCTGGCGGCACTGGGTCACGACGTCGCCGGCCGTCTGGTTTTCGGCGACACTGGCGAGGATGTGCGTGTATTTACCACGCCCGACGCCTCTGACCGCTCCCGGGAACTCGACGACCTGTGGACCGCTGTCCACTACGAGCACGCGGCGGATCTTTTGCTCGACGCCGTCCGCACCCTCACCGAACTGGACGACACGAGGCTGATTGCCAGCGTCTCCGGCGGGCGCAAACCTCTGGCCTCTCTGCTGGCGGGCGCAATGGGCTTTCTTGGACGTTCGCAAGACCGACTGGTGCATGTGCTCGTCAACGAGCCGTTCGACAGCCCCACGCTCACGCCGCCGCTCTATTACCCACCGCAGCCGCCAATCCAACACCGATTCTATGACGCCAGGGCGAGAGCCGAACGCACGATCTTGTCCTCGGCCGCCGAGCCCGAACTAGTAAATGTGCCGTTCGTGCGTCTGCGCCGGCTGTTCGCGGCTGAGCCGCAGTTGTACCGCAGCCGCTACAGCGTGCTCGCCCGCGCCTACGCCGACCGGCTGTCGCAACTGGCCGGTCCGATCGAGCTCGCCTTCGACGATGCGCGGGGCGTCCTGTCCGTGAACGGCCATCCCGTCGACCTGCGGGGCCGCGAGCATCCGTTCTTCGCCTTTCTCTTTGATCGGTGGCAGCAGGGCACGCTCCCCTACGTGGGGCATGATCGGGCTTATCCTCATCTGCTCGCGTTTCTGGCGCGCTGGAAAGGCGCGCATCCCAATCTGCATTTCGAGCGCGACGACGAAGACTGGCTTGCCAGCCCGCGGCTGGATGACATCGCCCGGCTCCTCGCCGCGCTGCGCGTACGCCTGGGCGACGCCGGTCTCGAGAACGCCGCCAAGCGCCTGTTTCCGATCCATGGCCCGGTCGGCCTGCCGCTCCCGCCGGAGACGACGGCGCCGCCTCCGGCCCTTTGACGCGCCGGTTCGTGCCAAGACGCAGGCCGCCGACCGCGCGGGGCCGGGCAGCGACTGCGGCCGACACCCCTTTGACCTTGGCCAGCTGCGCGTAGCTCCGCGGATCTCCAGGCATTCGCAGCACGGTCTACGATGGCTTTCCCTTGCCCTCATGCCCACCGCTATCGTCGAGCAGCCCGACTGCCGCATCCGGCTTCGCTCGGAACGGCTGGTCGTGTATGGTCGCGATCCGGTTTCGGGCGAGGATGCTCCGCTCCAGGCACTGCCGCTGCGCGACGTTGAGCGGCTGCTCATCAATGAACGTGTTCAGATCTCCACTCAGGCGCTGGCGGCCATCATGCGCGCCGGCGCGCCGTTGGTGTTAACAAGTCTGCACGGGCGATTTCTCGGCACGTGTCTGCCCACACCCCGCGCCGAGGGCGCGACGCGCCTCGCACAGTATCGCCGCACCTGCGATTCCGTTTTCGCGCTCTCGATCGCTAGCGCCTTGGTGCTGGCCAAGATCCGCAACCAGCGCCGCGTCGTTCAACGGCTTGCCCAGACCCGCAGCCTCGATGCACCGGTCGCGCTGGTCTCGCTCGATCAGTTGCGCAGCCTGGCGGCTACCGCCGGGACGCTCGACCAGTTGCGTGGCGCCGAGGGAGCGGCCAGCGCCGGCTACTTTGCCGCCTAGGCGGAGTTTCTTCCCGCGGGGTTTCCCTTCGAGCGCCGCTCGGCGCATCCGCCGCACAACGCCGTCAACGCCTGCATCTCTTTCGGCTCTGTTCTGATCTACGGCGAACTGGTGGCGCGGCTACATGCGCGCGGCCTCGATCCGGCGCTCGGTCTCCTGCACGCGACCGAGGACGGCCGCTGGGCGCTCGCGCTCGATCTCATCGAGCCCTACCGTCCCTGCCTCGTCGAGGCGTTGGCGCTCCACCTGCTCTCGCACCACATCCTCCGGCCGGAGCATTTCGCGCCGGAACGGGGCGGCGTGTATCTCAACCCCGAGGGCCGCAAGCTCTACCTGCTGCACTACGAGCGGCGTCTCACGCAGGAAATCTACAGCGAGCATCGCGGCCACCGCACGACGCTCCGCCGCGAGTTCGACCAGGCCGCGCTCGACTTCAAGAGCGCCTTGACCGAACCGACGGCATTCGCGCCCTTCGTGATGAACTGAACCCATGCGTCGCGCCGCTCCTTCGCCATGTCCGACTGGTGGGATGAACTGCTGCCGACCCGCCCTCACGCCAAACCGCCGGGCCTGCTTCCCATGCTCCGCGTGATCGCCTACGACATCGCCGACCCGCGCCGGCTCCAGCGCGTGGCTAATCTCTGCGAAGACCACGCCGTGCGCGTGCAGCGCAGTCTCTACGAATGCTGGCTGGACGACGCGGAGTTCGCGGCCTTCTGGTCCGAACTCGGCGCCGAGATCGACCACGTCGAAGACCGCGTCGTCGCCTACGCGCTCGATGCGCGGGCTTCTCGCGAACGCCAGACATTGGGCCGCACCATGGTTTGCACCGACAAGGTCCTATGTTACTTCGTGTAACGCGAAGGGAGTGAACGGACGGCCGAGGTCGGCGGGCAAAACCGGCGATGACAGCCTCTCTGCCGACCTTGCGAGGCAAATTCATGGCCTGCGCGGAGATGACTCTGAACAGACGCGGCGATTGCAGAGATTTTACCCATGCTCCGCCGACAGGAAAACAGCCCGCCGACCTTTTGGCGGATTGACGCCTTCAGACTCATTGACTTGCATGAGAACCGTCCCTCGTGGACTCCCCGCCGAAAGGCACTGGTGACACATAAGCGGAAGCCCCTTGTGCAGCATCGGTCCAGGTCCCTCGTGGACTCCCCGCCGAAAGGCACTGGTGACGCGGCTGAACACCGAGTGACGAGCTACTGGCATATCCGTCCCTCGTGGACTCCCCGCCGAAAGGCACCGGCCTTCGCCAAGGCTTCGGCTTGGCAGGCTGGTGAGGACGCGCTCCCTAGCGCGTCCTTGAGGAGTCCGCGGAGCGGCTTCTTCCGAGCCTTGATCGCCCGACGCTTACAGACGAATTGGACGGTTTTGCTCTTGCTTGGGGTCCCCTAATGCTCGGGCAACGGCAGCCGTAGATGCGGCACCTCTCGCTTCGGACAGCAGACCGATCGCATCACGAATCTGACAGGTGCAAAACGTCGAACCATATCCAGCTCCGTGAAACAGCCGTCGTGGCGTGGCGCCATGTTGGGTTCTCCCTGGCGCAATGGTTCCGTTGTCCGCCCGCCCCGGGGGATCCGCGATCTCCGGCGATGTCGGCAGGGGTCCGAGGATGTCCGGCGAGTCGTGCCAAGCCAACGGCCAACGTTCGCTCGGAGCCATGCACTCGCTCAGCTCTCCTTACAGCCTGTTCCATGGCGGCGACTACCCGCACACGCTCCAGTTGCAGGAGCAGCTGAGGCTGGCCGGTGTCAGCGCCGACCATCCGCGGCTGCCGGCCCTCCTGGAAACCTGCCGGCAGGTCTACAGCCTGCCCCGGCACCTGGGACAGCACTCGGGCGGCATGGTGCTCAGCGCCGGTTCGCTGGATCGATTCGTGCCGCTCGAAAACGCCCGGATGCCGGGCCGCTCCGTCCTCCAATGGGACAAGTCGGATTGCGAGGACATGGGCATCGTCAAGGTGGATCTCCTGGGATTGGGCATGATGTCGGTCCTGCAGGACTCCCTCGCCATCTGCGCGCAGCGCGGCCAGCCGGTCGACCTGGCCCGGCTGCCCAAGGACGATGCCGCCACGTTCAAGCTGATGCGGGAGGCCGACACCGTGGGGGTCTTCCAGATCGAGAGCCGCGCGCAAATGTCCACCTTGCCGCGGATGAAACCGGAGCACTTCTACGATCTCGCCATCGAAGTCGCCATCATCCGGCCCGGGCCGATCCAGGGCGACGCCGTCAATCCCTACCTGCGGCGCCGCGCCGGCCTGGAGCCGGTCACCTATCCGGACGAACGTGCCCGGCCGATCCTGGAGCGGACGCTCGGGGTGGTGCTGTTTCAGGAGCAGATCCTGCGGCTCGCCATGGAGCTGGGCGGATTCAGCGCGGCCGAGGCGGACGAGCTGCGCCGGGCCATCGGCTTCACCCGGTCACAGGAGCGGCTGGACCGGATGAAGGCCAAGCTGGGCGATGCCTTGAGACGCAACGGCGTCAGCGCCGAAGCCGCCGACTACATCCTCAAGTCGCTCGCCTCGTTCGCCCTCTATGGCTTTCCGGAAAGCCATGCGATCTCCTTTGCGTTGATCGCCTATGCCTCGGCGTGGCTCAAGGTGCACCGGCCGGCGGCTTTCTATGCGGCCTTGCTCAACAACCAGCCGATGGGCTTCTACAGCCCGGCCTCGCTCGTGCAGGACGCGCGGCGCCACGGCGTGAAGGTGCTGCCGGTCTGCGTCCAGCTTTCCGACGAGCGGTGCCGCGTGGAAAGCGATGCGGCGATCCGGCTCGGGCTCGCCTCGGTCCACGGGGTGCGCGCCGCGGCCGTCAAGGCCATGCTCGACGCCCGCCGGGAACGGCCGTTCGCCTCGCCCGAGGATTTTTTCCGCCGCACCTCCTTCAATCCGGCGGAGCGGCGGGCGCTTGCCGGGGCGGGCGCACTCAATGCGCTGGCGGGGCACCGGCGCGCCGCCCTGTGGCACGTCGAGGCGGTGCATGCCGAGGACGAGCTGTTCCGTCACGCAGCCCAGGATGACGAGCCGGCGCTCTCGCCGCTGGAGCGCATGACGCTTTTGGAGCGGTTGCAGGCGGACTATGCGCACCTCTCCCTCACGACCGGCGCCCACCCGATGAAGCTCCTCCGGCCGCAGTTGCCCGAATTGTGGCCCGCAGCGGAGTTGCCGCATGCCCAGCCGGGGATGCGGATCAAGATCGGCGGGACCGTCATCACCCGCCAGCGGCCGGGCACGGCCAAGGGGTTTTGCTTCATCACGCTGGAGGACGAGACCGGGCTCGCCAACGCCATCGTCCGCCCGAAACTCTTCGAGGAGGCGCGGCTCGTGATCAACCTGGAGCCCGCGCTCGTCATCACCGGGCGGGTGCAGAACGAGCAGGGGGTGATCCACGTCATGGCGGAAAAGATCGAAGCCATGCCCGGCCCCGGGCTGCCGGCGCAGGGGTCGCATGACTACGCGTGATCCCTGCTGCCTCGCCACGCACCGGCAACACCTCCAGTCGATCCGCAACCCAAGCTGCAGCTGACCCGCCCGCCCAAATCGCCGCGCGCGCCGGGCTCGAGATGTGGGGCATGATACTGTAAACACCGCCTTATCGCCCCAGGGGATGCCAGGATATGGGCAGAGCCCGGATCGGCCCTGCCAGTGGAACCCTCCAGACACTGCAAGGGCTTCTGCGGGCGCGCCGCCCTTGCGTGTCGCCGGCCTCGCTTTTGCGGTCGCCACGTGGCGGTGTGGCCGTTAGACTCTGTGCGCTGTTCTTGGGTCTAGGCCAGCATGTGGGAAAGACGTTGCCGGACCACTGAGCTGCATTCGCGTCGATGCCCATGAAGGCCCTGATCATACCCGACCTGCACGAGCCGCCCGAGCCCGTGCTGGCGGACATCGAGTCCCTCATCACGAGGCAGGAACCCGATCGGGTCATTTTCCTCGGCGATTTTTTTGACCGGTTCAGCGACACCCCCGCCGACGCCGCGCGAACTGCGGAATGGCTCAAGGCGAGCCTGGCCGATCCTCGGCGCGCGCATTTGGTCGGCAACCACGACGCGTGCTACCTCTGGCCGTGCGAGGCCACGTTTTGTCCGGGGTTCTCCTGGGAAAAGGAAGCTGCCATTCGCACCGTACTGGGACCCGCCCTCGCCGCCATGCCCTTCGTATTCCACGCTTGTGTCGACGGCTGGCTGCTGACCCATGCGGGGCTCTCCGCCTCTTGGGTGCCCGCTGGCCTGCATCCGGACGTCCTCGACCGCTGGCTGACAGCCGAGGCGCAGAAGGCCCGCGCATCCTTCGCGGCCGACCTAACCCACTGGTTTGCCTCGGTCGGCGCCAATCGCGGCGGGCGATCGGCGGCCGGCGGTATCCTCTGGTGCGACTTCCGCGAATTGCGCCCCGTGCCCGGGGTACGCCAGATCTTCGGCCATACGCCCGCAGATCACCCACGCTGGATTGGGAAGGATCACCTTTGTCTCGACACCAACATGGGACAGGGGCCACGGCACTATGCCGTCGTAACGGACGGAGCCCTGAAGGTCAGGCCGTTTCCGGCTATCCGCCTCAACGCGTCGCGGCTGGACTGGCGTCACTTCGCTCCTGCAGCGGGAACGCGGACAGGGCAGTAGCGATTCACCTTCAACTCAAACATGAGGGCCTCCGGACCGACCTACAGAGTCGAATCATCCCTTCCCGAAGCCCGGTAAATCCGTGCTCCGCTTTTGTTCCGTTGTGCCTACAATACCCTGAAAGAAGATGATCAAGTTCAACACCCTCCTCCGGGACGAAGGTTTGGACCCGACTGCCGTCAAGCTGGTGCGACACCAAGATACGCGCCGCCCCGGTCGCCCAACGCCCTATCAACTCTGGCGTGCTGGTGACGGCCAGTTTGAGCTTTACCAGCGCATTCAACGGCGAGCTGTTTTTGAGGGTGCGCGGATGCTCGCATCGTTCGTCGCTACGCCGCTGAATGAGACGCTGTTCGTCGGTCTGTTTGCGATTAACGGAGTGGGAACGGCGCCGCCAGGATTGACTGATCCAATCTCCGGAGAGGATGTCGGGGGCCTGCACCTCTATGCGTTGGCACCCGCCAGAGAGCTCACTGAATATCGAGGGCGGCTTACCGTCAAATGGGGTGAGGGTTACCGAGCCTGGGTCCAACTAGCACGGCAACAGGACAAGGAGCTGGTCGAGATACGCCGCACCGTTGGCGACCCGTCATTCCCTGGGTTCCTGGATTTCTGCGAGAGACTGAGTGGTCTGGCCGCAGTGCCGTTGTCGTGGCGAGAGGCGTTGTCGTCAGTTGGTGGTGTTTACCTGCTGACGTGCCCCGAAACTGGGAAGAAATATGTCGGCTCAGCACAGGGCTCGGCGGGTTTCTGGGGGCGGTGGGAGGAATACGTCGCCTCTGGACACGGAGGGAACCGACGGATGCGGGAGGTGCCTGCCGCAGACTATCAGGTCACGGTCCTTGAGGTGGCGTCGTCGTCTGCGGGGTCTGAAGTTCTCGTTCAGATGGAGAACCGCTGGAAGCAGAAGCTCCTCAGCCGAAAGTTCGGCCTGAATGCGAATTAGGTCGTTCGGCTCGGGCAGCGCACGACTCCCGAGTTCAGACACACCCGGGGACGGGCTCAGGCGCGATAGCTCTCCCCGAGAATTTCCGCAAACCACTGCATGCGCATCCGGGCCTTGGCGCTGCGCACGCTCAGGGCCTTCAGCTCCGCCAAGGCCTTGCTGGCCGTTGATGGCAGGAGGCGATTTTCGGACTTGGTCTCTTTGGATAGCTTGCCGCCACCGCCCGCCACCTCGAGGTGGACGACTTCGTGAAGTTCCTCCGGCAGGAGGTCTTGGACGTACGCGCGGGCGAGTTCGCCGCGTTCCGCCGCGGTGCGCGCGGCGCCCTTGGCCAGAACCCCAAGGTGGTCCGGCCGGATCGTCCGGTACCTGCCGTGGAGGTAGTTGTTCACGCGGCTGACGGCGATGCCCGTCGCGGCCGCGAGCTGCACCTGGTTGACGCCGTTTCGCTCCATGAGGGCCTCGAGCGCGGAGGCGAAGAATTGGGTGCGTGGGGACTTGGTCTTGGATGTGGGCATGGCGGATTAGGGTTGAAGCTGTGCGAACCGGGGAGCACCGGCGGGTAGGCCGTGGGAATCCAACCGCAGGTCGCAGTCTTGGGAAAGCTCATTCGTGGGACGCGCGTTTAGGCACAGCGTTCCGCCAAAGCGTGGCTTCGCGGGAGGAGAGCAACCCTCAATCCGTTCCTCTTGGCCGGGACGCCGCTGTCACATGCCCGCACAGTCCGGGTAATGTGGCCCATCGAGCCAAGGACTACGCCACTTCACTGTCGGCCAGCGGCGTCATCAGTCCATTGACATAATCCGCCGCATCTCGTCCTTGGTCAACAATGGCGAAGTATTCACAGCGGCGTCTAGCGTCGCCTTGAGAATCTGTCCCTGCGCCGCGACGAGAACGCCCAACACGTATAGCGGAACGCCGACGATTGCAGCCAGAACTACGCCGCCGAACGCAAATCGCCAATCTTGCGAACCAGCCATCATGCCCAACACCGCTATGCTCCCGCCAATTGCGATCGCGATGACTTTCACAATGCCACCAAGCGCCGTAACGGAGCGAGCAACGAGATAGGCATCCGTGTAGCGAGACATGACCGAACGACGGCCGCCCCGGGGCGGTCCCGAAGGTCGCGCAGAAGCGACAGACGGCTCTGAAGCGTGCGCGGGCAAAACGACCTCGTCGGTGAGCGTGCCGCCATCCGGTTCGAGCGGCTCGGCGGGAGGTGAACCATCGCGACCAGTGCCGCATTTCCAACAACGGTCGAATGTGTCCTCCGACTCCTCGTGGCACTTTGGGCATATCCACATGGCGAATTCTTGGCCGATACAGGTTATTGCCGTTCGCGAGGTGCGGTCTAGGCCAACAATCCAACTCCAAGAAATATCACGATGTCAACTATGTTACCCTGCTAATTCCCCGACTTGGGTTTGATGCAACTCACGCGATTGCGATCCGACGGAGCTTTTCAATGTAGTCCGGTGGCAGGTGCCAGAAGACGGCGCCGTCAACGATCAACGCCTTGTAGGCGACATTGGGTAGCGGCCGATCAGGCTCGCGGTTCGCGACGTACGTCCAAACCAGCAGGGGGGATTTCTCGTCGCCATCGCGCAGGACGTGCCGCTGGTCGCGGATGTAGGAATTGAAATGTGCTTCGCGGCCCGGTCGGTATCCCTCCGAGTCGTCTAGCCGACCAAGGTCGGTCTCCGCAACGTCGTAAACAACGCCCCACACCTCACCACCATCGTCCGCAACGACATCGGCGACGCCGCACTGACGCGCATTCGATCTTCGTGTGAAATCGAGACGATGTCCCGGCAATTTGGCAACTGCTAGAAACCGAACCGAGGGACAGCGTTCCCGCATCTGCCGAAGGTCCATGTTCGAGCCATACGCGAAATAGAGCATGGCCAATTACCCGCCCGGGACCGCCTAGCCTGTCAACTGCATCCTGTCCGGCGTCATGGCGAACTAGATGTGTTCAACGCTCGGTCCGCCCGCCGGCCGATAGCTCATGCAAGCGGTCTCGGATGGCGTCGTAACGGACGGAGCCCTGAAGGTCAGGCCGTTCCCGGCTACAATGCACCGGTGAGGAACCGGAAGGGGCTGTGCCCGGGTCAGCGCGGCTTCATCCAGGAGGCGTCAAGAAACCGCTCCACCTCGCGCCTCGCGTAAACCTTCGTCCGCAGGTACGGCAGCGATTTCAGCAGGCCGCGCTCCTCCAGCCGGTAGATGCTGGCCTTGGAGATCCCCAACTCGGCGCTCAGCTCCTTCAGGGTGAACGCGAGCTTCGGCGGGAGAGGCTTCTCAGGCTGCGGCGACGGCGCCGGCGGCGGGGTTTCGCGCGGCGGGGCGGTGTCTGCCATGCGCTTCGCCACGAGCTGAACGACCCGGTTCGCGATCGCCTCCACATCCTCGTCAGAGAGTGCTCTTCCCATAGGCAGAAGGGTTCTCAGCCACCTGGGGAGGCCGCAAGACGGCCTTGCGGGTGATTATGAGGTTTGCGCACACTCGAAGCTCGGATCAATCAACCTGCATGATGCTTCCGTGAACTGCCGACTCTGCCAACAACCCAAGCTTTTGCGGAACTCCCATATCATTCCGGAGTTCATGCATCAGGACATGTATGACCCAAAGCATCGGTTTTTCGGACTAAGCAGCGACGCCTCGAAGAAAGAGAAGACTTTCCAAAAAGGACTGCGCGAGTCGCTCCTTTGCGACGACTGCGAACAGCAGTTCGGACTCTATGAGCGATACGCGAGCGGAGTGTTCTACGGCTGTCCGTCAATCGGGATGCGCCGCGATAAAAATGTGTTATTCCTGACCGGGCTACAGTATCCATCACTGAAGCTCTTCCTCCTGTCGCTCCTGTGGCGCATGGGCATCACGTCGCTGGAGTACCTCAAAGGCCTGGACCTGGGAGCCTATGAGCCCCGGTTGCGGGAAATGCTCCGCAGCGAGCAGGCGCCGGATTTCCTGACCCATCCTTGCTTGTTGGCAGCCGTCATGCACGAAGGGAAGCACATCCCGGACCTGATAGTGCCGCCGGCGCAGGGGTTGCTCGACGGCCAGCAGATATGGACGTTTGTCGCAGCAGGTTTCGTTTTCTCATTCTTTTGCTCCAATCGACCTCCGCCAGTCGGGTTTCATCCCGCATTCCTCAAACCGGATGGGACGATGTGCATCAACGTGGCGGAAATGCGCGACATTCCTTTTCTCCACCAACACGCGATGGAAATTGCGGCGGCGCAGAGCGTGCGCAGTGCGAAAAAAACACGCCGGTCGGAGCAATAGATGCGATACGATGAGCGGACCGTCCAGACGCCCAAAGAAAGGAATTGCCGGGACGGCCTTCCCGTCCCGGTACAAGCAGGCATAGTTGCCAACTGCACTTTCTTCCTCGAAGAGCCTGCGAATCAGCGAACTTGGATTATCGAGGTCGGTGCCCCGCTGCGCAGAGCGAACTTCCAAGCGCCCACAAAAAACAGCCGGAAACGAATCGTCATGGAACATCAATTCTGCCCGAACAACCGGAGGCGATTGCTTCTTCATTCGTCCTGCGGGTCAACAGCAGCACGGCGCGCCGCTTCCAGCTGCGCTGCGAGCTGGACGCCGCCTTCGTCCACCTCTACCTCGGCCCGGAGGACGAGTGGCGTCAGCAACCGGAATCTTTGACCAAGTCCTTCCCCACGTCCCGCGACGCCGTGTCCTACATCTTGGACACCTTGGCCAACGCCAAACGCAGCCAGCCAAGGGGGGCCGGTGGCGGCGATCCCAACCCGATTGTGTCTTTCACCTGTTTACATTTCACCAGATTCTTGAACAGGTTTGCGAGATACGCCTCCGGATGGAGTGCGTTCACAGCAGTAAGCGTCTGGTGATATGCCGTGCCCGTGGTCTCATTGATTGTCTGGAGATAAGTTGCCTCGAGTATGGCGGTCGGCGGTACGGACAGGTTCGCCAATTGTTGAAATACCAAATGCGCCAAGAAGCGGTTCCCGTGTACAGCTAACAGGCGCTCTCTGCCTTCCCGTGATCCCCGGAGCTGGTCCAGCGCCTGCTCCACGCATCGAAGAATCTGCACCGAGCGCCATAGTTCAAGGCTCGAGACCGACGGATTGAAGAGGATCTTGTAGGGAGCCTTCTCGATGTCTTCCCAGAGCTTGCCGATCTCGCGCTTAGCTTGAACGGCCAAGGCTATGTCCTTCTCGGCACATGCGCGCGCAACGGTCGCTTCGACCAAATCGAAACCTTTGGTCACCGACACCACTGAGTCGCCCGATTTATACACATATTGCACGTTCTCCAGAAGAAGCTCGTTACGCAGACGTTCCTGCTCTGGGTCGAGCGCCACGAAATCGCGGCGTTCGATTCTGTTTTGCGTGTTGTTCGACCGCGTGATCTCACGGTCAAATCCCTCTGGACACTGCTCAAGCGAGATTATCCGGATTGGAACCCTAGCCTTCGCGACACATTCGGGGTGCGCCTCAACTGCAGATGCAATAGCACCCGCAGTCTGAGCTCCATTGACGATCCGCAGGTCGTGACATTCGAAAACGCCAGTGTCTCGTGTTGTGCCACCGATGGGTTTTTTCTGAATCTTGGCGCAGAGCGCGGTGACACCGTTGTTAAAGTACCAAAAGTTGGCGGGGGCAAGTTGGAGAGTGCCGAGAAGGCTCTCGTTGACGTCTGTCTCACCAAGGAACATCCGGATGTTCGGGCTGAACAGACGTGGGTAATGATTCTTCCACCACTGGGCGACATCACTAGCTGATACTTGCCCGTAGTATGCGAGGAAAGGTTCGCGCACCTGTCCCCAATCAAACAGCTGGACATCCAGATTGATTGGGGCGCCTCGTGCGCCTGCGCTGACGGCGGCATAGAGATTGCCTTGGCGCAATACGTGATGTGCAACGACATCTGCGGGGTCGTTCATTTCATCAAGGAAGTCTCGGATGTCGCGGCTGACATCGTCAGCTAGGGGCTGCTGACCAGTGTAGGCAATTACCAAGACGATTCTAGTGCGCGCATCATTTAGTGCCGATTCGATCGTCCCTTTTTTGGCGGTCATCTTTGCGTTGAAGCGATCGAATCGCAGGTTCACCAGATCCCGGACGCCCGTGAGGAATTTCTGCATCTCACCCCTTGAGATTGTACCGGAGCCATCGTGGCGCCATTTCGACTGCACTAGGTAAAGAGAGCGCTCTGGAATGTGGTGCAGGACCGCGTCGATACCGTTATCCTGCCCTCCGTCAGTCAGTGCCGTCACCCCTTCCTGAAACTCGACGTTGGTGAGGTGAACGAGCGCAAAGGCAGCGAGACTGCGGCTCAAGAAGACGTTTTCCTGCTCCTCCGTAGCACGCCCCGCCATATCCGACATGTCCACCAGTGCCCTAAAATGCGTGTCGAGATGCGCACGAATCTGCCTGAGGTGGATTGTGCTCATGATCGCCAGACTATGGGCACCTCAAGGGCGAAGGCAAGGAACCTGCCGCAGCCCTTGATGGCACCAATGGCAACCTTGCTCCGGCAACCTTTCGGCCATTCGGTGGCCTTTTCGTCGGGTTCTAGCCTCAGCTGGTGCCGACCACACTGAAAGCGCGCCGCCGCCCGCGCCAGCCTTGGACCATCAGGTTTCAGCGCTGGTGGCCGGATTTGAATCGACCACCACAAGCCGGTTTTTAGGTGACCGGTGACAGTCATGTCGCTTGGCCAGATGACCCGGCCAGCCAAGTCCCACCGCTACCACCCAGCGCCCCCTCCCTCCCGCTGGCGGTCCCGCCACGGATATGGCCACGGCCGAGGGACGTGCCGCCAGATCACGCCCTAGTGCCACCAACACGGCCAATGGCAGGACACGTCCTGGCCAAGCAGTGGCCATCTGGCCACCAGGTTCCTCTGGGCTGGCAGCCTGAGATGGCCAAGCCCTTGGCTCCCTAGCCAGGCAGCTGGCACCTTTTGGCTTGCCCCCTCTCAAGTGGCGCCAAGAAGGCCCCAAGATGGGCTTGATGGCGTAGCGTTGGCCGGCAGCCCCAAGCAGCAGCTTGGTGACCTGAGGCTGCTAGCTTTACCCGGCACTTCTCGATGAGTTTCACTTTCTGGCGATTATCGCCGGGCCACTTCAGGCGGCGCCAACGCTGCCCGAGTTGATCGCCCAGCGCCGCGAAGAAACCCTCCGCGAGAAGCTTGCCCGCCGCCGTCGCGCCGAGGCCGCACACGCGGCCGAGAAAGCGCAGTTGCCGCTGTTCTGGATGGAGCCTGCATGGTTAATGTGTGCCTCGGTTGGGGATTGCCATTCCAGCGGCTCGATTTTAGGCGATGAAGGAGCACACCTACCCTTATGGCGTTCGACGCAAGGAGGATAAAACCATGGCAACACGTAGAGCGAAGCGCGATGTGGTTCCGAATCAGGTTTTCATTGGCTGTCCCTGGAAAACGATCCGTCCGAAGTACGATCGGGTAATCGCCAAACTCAAGAAATCCTTTCCTCTGGCCTATGTGATCGTCGGAAGAGACCAGGATCAAGATGCCGAGGATCTTCTCGCCGTCATCAAGTCCAAACTCCTGTCTTCCAGTCACGCCATTTTTGATGCCACAGGGGGGAATGCAAATGTCTCGCTTGAATACGGGCTGGCGGAGTCCGAGGACTTGCCCCGCATGCTTTATTTCTCCACCCACGCTGCCTCAAGGCATATTGGCAAGGACCACCCGATCATCGCGGACCTCGCGGGCAAGAGACGAATGCAATACGCACAGGAATCTCGGCTGTCCGCGTTGTTGACCACGTTCTCGAAGCAGCACAACTACACGATCCGATTTGAGCGGTTTTTCAGGAGTGTGTTCAGAAAAGCCTCAAAAGGAGATAAGAAACGCGCGAGGGCGTTAGCTCTCAAAGTGGTTCACTCGTTGGACGAAAGGGACAGTGTCAGGCGAGAAGACATCGTCCTGAACCTGCAGGCGGATGTCGCCGACTACTCAGAGCGCGAGATAGGCCGGATGATCAAAGCTCTCCACCGGGCCAAACTCATAGTGGCAAGCCGGGGTCGCTACTCAAACGTGACCATGACATAGGTAGTGCTTTTGAACTACGAAGTAGGTCGTCCAATTAAGGTAGCCGGAATGGCATACGCGCCGATTGGCGAGCAAGGTGTTGTTTTTCTCTTTGGCAGATTGGCGCCACGGCTTGGCTTTCATGTTGAACACGTCCGAGTTCGATTTCCTGATTGCCTAGCGAGGCGACGAGGAAAGACCTGTCGGATCGAGTTTGAGCAATGGGCTAGTTCTTATGCCCAGCACCGGCATCCAGCGAACGGTGCCGATGTTATTGTCTGTTGGGAAAACGATTGGGAATCGCGCCCCAAGAAGTACCGGCATATCGAGATCATTGATCTGAAAAAGTATGTAGGGGCACAGCCACGAATCTTTGTGGTTGGCTGCGTGGAGCAAAGGCAAGGCAAAGAACTGGACTCACGAAGCACGACAGAGTGGAGCGTGCCAGTGGCCGCGCAAGTTGACGACCTCGTGGTCATGTTCCGTGTGGGCAAAGGAGCCTCTCGGATTAAAGACATCTGGAGGATTGTCGGCCCGTTCAAAACATATGGGAAACGGAACAAAGAGGGGCGGTGGCCGGGGCTTCAAGCAGGATTGCGGGTGGTCGTGCGGCTGAAACAGCCCGTGACTTATTCCGAGCTAGCAAAAGATAGAGTCACGCGGCACTTGGCCGTTGTGCGAAAGCGTTTTATTGGAAAGACAGACATCACTGAAGACTGGCCATTGATCTACAACAAAGTCGTCAGCAAGAATCCGTCGGTGAAGCGGCCTTTGCGAAGTTACGTAGCCGATTAAGAGCCTGCGCCTCGCGTAGGTGGAGATCGTTTGAAGAGAGAGCCAGTGCATCCAAATCATCACCATTGCGGCCGTGTCGTGTCGCCACAGCTGTTCGTCGGACTCCCAGACGGCGGGGAGCACCACCTTGATCGAGGTGCGCCCGCCCATGCGCGGGTGGAAGCAGCGCCGGAGCGCGAGCTGGTGCAGGTCGCGGATGCGCCGGAGCGTCGCCTGCTCGTACTGCGACCTCCGCCACCCTTTCCTGCGTGGCTGGCGGGCGCTGTCTCCGCCGGGGGTCCCCCTCCATGCGGGGGAGGGGACTTAGCGTTGACCAGTCCCGCAGGAACGCCGGCGGCGAGCCCCTGCTGCAGGGCGTCGAACTTCTCGAGCGCCCGCTCGAGCATGTTCGGCCCGCTGTGGCTCCAAGCGTGGTGTCCGAAGTCTGCATCGGAAGCCAAACGCCCCCCTGCCTCGAAGCTGACGCCCTTGACGCAGCGGGCAGGGCTCTCTCGGATGATGTGCACCTCGTAAGCTACCCGCGCCGGACGGTGAGCGAGACCGAGTACCGTGGATCGAAGGGTCGGTATCTACGCCGGCGGAGCGGCCCGGCCCAGCCAGTGCCGCCAGATCATCACCATGACGATTGTGTCGAGGCGGCAGTACTGCAGGAGGAGCTGGCCGTGCGGCGCAGACGCCGGATGCCCGAGCGCGTCCGCCTCAGCTGCAGCGCAGCCGCACGGATCTGGCGGCTTCGCGGCCGGCGGGGCCTCAGCGGGCAAGTCAGGCAGGGTCATCTGCCGGAAGACGTTCAGGACGCCAGCTTCGTCGGTTGCGGTCCGGATCGCCTCCAGCAGCGGTGCGTTGCCCGCGAGTCGGGCCAAGCTGGAGACCAGCGGCAGGTAACGCCCGGTGCCGGTGGCCGGGGCGGCCAGCAGAAAAACCAGGCGCACGAAACGCGCCTCCCGCGAGCCCCACGCAAACGGCTCGTCGCTGCGCCCAAACGCAAAGATGGGCTCCGACAATCCGGCGAGGCGGGCGTGGGGCAAAGCCAGGCCCGCCTCCATCTCGGTGCTCACGAGATACTCCCGGTTGAGCGCCTCGTTGTAGAACCGCAGCCAGTCGGTCACACAACCTTCGCGCTGCAATGCAAGGCTGAGTTCATGGATCGCGCTGGTCGCATCCTGGCCGCGCAGATGCAGCACGATCAAACCGGACCGGGTGAAATCCGCCAGGGTCATGACTTGGCTCGGCTGACGCCGGATCAAGCGGCGGTGGCGACCGGCTTCCTCCGCGCCGGACGGCCCGAGGGCTTAACCGGCGCTGCCCGTGCGCCGGCCGCAATGCTTTCCTCAGGCGCCAGCAAGAGATAACACCCGCAATTCTCGCACAGGAAAATCTCATCGGGCCGCACCAAGCAGGCGGCCGTGGCTGAAGAAACGCGCAGATGGCACTCGCCGCATACGCCGTGGCTGACCAGCGCCACACCCCGGCGGCCTTGGGCGACCAAGCGGTCGAAATGACCGAGAATGGACGGCGGAACCGTTTCCCGCAATTCGCGGATCCGGTTTCCCCGTGTCGCGGTCGAAGCCTTGCTGGAAAGCAGCAATCCCTGCAGCTCGTAGAGAGTCTCCATCGTGGTGCTCATGGGCGGCGTAACGCACGCCACGTGCCAGCAGCGGGGCGGGGTGCGTTAAGCTTCATCCTCCAAGGCACTTGCGGCGCCCGAGGAAATCCGCCGCACTGCCGGCCGGCGGCGCACCCGGCGTCCGTGCAGTCTTTGCACTTTCCCCGCGTGGGATTGTGCACCGGTGCCGGCGGCATTTTCTCGGACCCGCACCATCGTCTCTGGCCTAGTGCCTCACCGGCTGCGGCGCGCGGCGCCCGGCCGTAAGTAAAAGGGCGATCAGGGCCACGACACCGGAGCACCGGAATGGCGGCCGCTGATCGCCCGTATCAAGAACAAGTGGGCGCAGACTTCAGACGGTCTTGTTGCCGCGCCGTTTCTTTCCCTTGCCAGGCGCCGGCGGACTCACGCTGGCCGTCGCGACCGGAACCGGCGCCGCGACCGGAGGAGTGGAGGCGGGCACCGGAGTCGAGGCCGCACCGGGCGTGGCCGGATTGGCGGATGGAGCAGGAGCAGGAGGTTGATTTGAAGTATCCATGAGTTTTCTTCGATTGGAGGTTGGCAGCACCAGCCTCAGGAGGAGGCCGGCTTGCCCACAGTAACTGCATCATTCGCGCCGAAAATCCGGCCGCCTCGCTAACGGCCTGATCGGAAGGCGCTTCGGCTCTACGAATTTCCGACCGCCAACCGCGCCGGTTTTTGGCCGCTGATAGTCCGCGCAGATTGTGCACCGCGACCGGCGCCGCCGTGCAAGCGTTTCGGCGAGGTGCACCGGCGGCATCTTGCGCCGGCCGGGCCTAGCCGATTCACTCCGGGCGTTCCTCCGCCGGCTCGCCCAGCAGGCCGTAGCGCTTCAGCTTGTACTGTAACGCGCGCCGGCTGATGCCGAGCAGCTCCGCCGCTTCGGCGCGATTCGCCGTCATTTTGGCAAGCGTTTGCCGGATGAGGAGCTTCTCCACCTCCGCCAGCGTCATGCCCGGGCGGATCGCGAAGCTGGCCGCAGTGCGGTCGTGGGCGAGCAGAAAGTCCGGCAGTTCGCCGACCTCGATCACGGCATTGTGACAGGTGAGAACGAGCCGCTCGATGATGTTGCGCAGCTGTCGGACATTGCCGGGCCAGGTAAAACGCTGGCACAGTTGCATGGCCTCCGCCGAAAGCTGCTTGCGCCGGCGTTTGTGCTTGGCGGTGAAATGGCGCAGGAACGTTTCGATCAGCAGCGGAATGTCCTCGGCGTGATCGCGCAGCGGGGGGACGGTGATCGGCACGATGTGCAGGCGGTAGAAAAGGTCCTCGCGGAACCGGCCGGCGGCCATGGCCTCCTGCAGCTGTTTGTTGGTCGCCGCCACCACGCGCACGTTGACCCGGATCAGTTCGGTTCCACCGACCATGCGGAAGCATCCGTCTTCGAGCACGCGGAGCAGGTCGCCCTGCCCTTTCGGCGGAAGATCGCTGATCTCGTCGAGAAAAAGGGTGCCGCCGTCGGCCAGTTGAAAACGGCCCGGCTTGCTGGCCACGGCGCCGGTGAACGCCCCCTTCACGTGGCCGAACAGCTCCGCTTCGAGCAGTTGCTCGGGCAACGCGGCGCAGTTCACGAGGATGAACGGCCGCTCCGCGCGGGCGCTCTGGGCGTGAATCATCCGGGCCACGAGTTCCTTGCCCGTGCCGCTCTCGCCTTCGATCAGAACCGTCACCTCGGTGCGCGCCACCTCCTCCGCCTGGCGAATCACCCGGCGGATGGCCTCGCTGTCGCCGAGCAGCAGGCTGGGCTCGGAGCGCTTGCGCAGGCGCAGACGCAGTTCGTTGTTCTCCGCCACGACCGACTGGAACTCGAGGGCCTTGAGCACCAGCGCCCGCAGCCGCTGCATGTCGAGGGGTTTGGTGAGGTAGTCGTAGGCTCCCTCCCGCATGGCCTCCACCGCGCTCTCGACCGTGCCATACGCCGTCATCAGGATGAACAGCGTGTCGCGGTTGGTCTGCCGGGCCTCCTTGAACAACTGCAGGCCGCTCATCTCCGGCATGCGCACGTCGGTCAGGACCAGGTTGTAGAGCCGTTTGTCCAGGAGCTGGAGTGCGGAGCGCGCGTCGTTGGCGGCGTCGACGGCATACCCTTCGCGCCGGAGCGCCTCCTGCACGCCGGCACACAAGCCGCGCTCGTCGTCCACGACGAGGAGGTTGATTTTCGACCTATCCATGATTCTCGTCCTTTCGCAGCGGCAACTGCAGGGTGAACACGGCCCCGCCGTCCGGCCGGTCGCCCACCGTGACCACGCCGCCGTGGGCCGTCGCGATCTGCTGCACGATCCACAGTCCCAGGCCGCTGCCTTCGGTCTTGGTGGTGAAAAACGGCTCGAAGATGGCGGAGCGCCTTTCCCCGGGAACGCCGGGGCCGTTGTCGGTCACGTCCACCGCCAGGACGCCGGCGCCGGGCTCGTGCCGCACGCCCACGGCGATCCGGCCGTTGCGCTCCACCGCCTGGATGGCGTTGATCACGAGGTTGACCAGCGCCTGCTTGAGCTGCGCCGGATCGGCGGCCAGCGGCGGCAGGGAATCGGGAATCTCTGCTGCCAACTCGATCCCCCGGGCCGCCGCCTCCGGCCCCAGCAGATCGCAGACGTAACGCACCACCTGCGCCAGCTCGACCGTCTGGAGTTCGAGGGAGGAGGGCGCCGCAAGGCTCAGGAACTGCCGCATGAGGTTCTCGAGCCGCTGCAGCTCCGCCCGGATGATCTCGAAGCGGCCCGCCGCCTGTGCCCGCAGCGGTGCCGCGGCCTGGGCCAAGTCCTCCTCCAACAGTTGCACATGAATGGCGAGCGAGCTCAGGGGGTTGCGGATCTCGTGCGCCAGGCGCGCCAGCAGCCGGGACAGCAGCAACTGCTTCTCGTGGGTGGCCACGTGGGCGCCTTCCTGCGCGGGCGCATCGGCGAACAACTTTTCCATGAGTGTGTCAGCGTCGCAAATTGACGGCGCCAAATCCAGCCGCATCTCGCGGGTCGCGCGGCGGCGGGGAGCACCACCTTGATCGAGGTGCGCCCGCCCATGCGCGCGTGGAAGTAGTGCCGCCGCGCCCGCTCATGCAGGTCGCGGATGCGGGGGGAGCGCCCGGCCGTCGCGGAAGGGTCTCGGACGGAATCCGATCCAACTGCCCACAACTACAAGGCCGAAGAGCGTGTAGGAAACCACGAAGGCCCAGGGTGGCGCCTCGTAGTAAAGCAACTTTTGAAGCCAGTGTGCGATGCAAGTCCCGCCGTATGTCAAATCTCCGGCTCGCTCGCGGAGGCTCATCTCCAATGTCGTGAGGGGGCAGATCACTCCGAACCACGCCTGGACGACGACCACACCGGTCGCGGCAAGATGCGCCATCCGGAACCACGGATTCCGAACCCAATTCCATCTGCGGAAGCCACCGCAGACAATCAGGAGCAACCCAATTGCGACGAAGGCGACAAACGCGACGTGTGCAATCAGCACAGCGTCAGCAACGACGCGAAGAATTGCGCTGCGGTTCATTTTCTTTGCCGATAAAGGTCAGCCACGAGGGGCGCTAGCCCCGAGTTGGCTGTAGTAACTTGTTGGGCTTCTTCTTCATCGCTTGTAGATAGCCTGCTGAACAAGAATCAAGAGCCGTTTCACTTCCTTCTTCTCTTTTTCAGTGACCTCGAGATGCGACAAGACGTCGGCCTTCCGCTTCTATGCCGAGCTTAATGATTTTTTGCCGGCGGATTCCGTCGGCCGCGAAATCGCCTACCAGTTTGGCGGCGCTCCTTCGGTCAAGGAGGCCATCGAGGCGCAGGGCATCCCGCACACCGAAGTGGACTTGATCCTCGCCAATGGTGTTTCCGTGGGCTTTGACTACCGCCTGCACGCCGGTGATCGCATTGCCGTTTATCCCGTCTTTGAAACCTTTGACCTCACGCCGTTGGTGCGCGTGCGCCGAGCGCCCCTGCGGGCAGTCCGCTTCGTGTTGGACGTGAATCTCGGCCGGCTGGCGCGCTGGCTCCGGCTGCTGGGGTTTGATGCCGTCTATCGCCACGACTTCCAGGATGCGGCGGTCGCGTGCCTCGCGGGCAGACAGAACCGCGTTGTGCTCACGCGGGATCGCCTGCTCCTCCACCGCAAGGCCATTACGCACGGCTACTGGGTGCGTTCGGACGATCCCGTCGCGCAAGTCGCCGAGGTGTTGCGCCGGTTTCAGCTTGAGCGCAACGTGCGGCCGTTCCGGCGGTGCCTCGCCTGCAACGGTCTCATCCATCCCGCGACCAAGGCCGAAGTCTTGGATCAGTTGGAACCGGGGACGAGGACCCATTACGAGAAGTTCTACCAGTGTGACCGATGCGGTAAGGTTTATTGGCACGGGCCGCATCACAAGCACATGCTGGCGCAGCTCCAAAGGCTGGGCTGCCTCAGCACGTCGTGTGGAGGATCGCGTGCGCGTCCTTGCGCTTCACCTCCTGCAGCAACCGGCACGCCTCCGCGGTCGGCACGGCGATGAGTTCGACGCCGCGCCTGTCCGCCTCCTGCCGCACTTCAGGCATGATCGGCAGCCGTCCGTAGGCCCCGGTGCCCACGATGAACTGGCGGCCGCCCCACGGGATGTCCTCCTCGAGCGACAAGGGCGTATGCCCATATCTGTCGCGATACGCCTTCGAGGCGTCCTTTTTGCGCTTTCTGACCTTTCCTCCGTCGATCACCACGTCGTGGTCGTAACGCTTATTCTCGATCTCGATTTCACCAAAAGCAATCAACCTAGCTTTCATGGCGTGTTCGATTGAATCGTCAGTTCACGCATCATCCCACTTCGCCTCCTCAGGGTCAACCAGGGTTTCTTCACGGGTGAGTGGTCGATCGACCGAGATCCCGACCGCCAGGCCGGTGAGCTGCCGCCGGTTCTGTCGGCTCATCTCGCGTAGCACCTCCCCGACGAAGGCTTTGTCCTTGCAAATGGACGTCCTCCGCTGCCGGCGCGACCATTCGCCGCGCCGGTTGTTCAAGTCCGGTGGGCTTCGCCCAGAATCTCCGCGAACCACTCCAGCCGAGCCCGCGCCCTGGCGCTGCGCGCGCCCAAGGCCTTCAGCTGCGCCAGCGCCGCGCCGGTGCTGCCGGGGAGGAAGTCCCCTTCCGGCCGGACCGTTCCGGAGGCCCGGCCGGCCCCGGTTGCAGCCCCGATCCGCACCTCCGCCTGCAGGTTAGCCGGCAGGAGGTCCATCACGTAGGCGTGCACCAGCTCCAGCCGCTCCGCCGGCGTGCGCGCGGCGCCCTTGGCCAGAACCCCCAAGTGGTCCGGCCGGATCGTTCGGTACCTGCCGTGGAGGTAGTTGTTCACGCGGCTGACGGCGATCCCGGTCGCGGCCGCGAGCTGCACTTGGTTGACGCCGTTTCGCTCCATGAGGGTCTCGAGCGCGGAGGCGAAGAACTGGGTGCGGGGGGATCTGGTCCTGGATCTCGGCATGGCGGGTTCTGGTTGATATACGACAAAGCGAGGGCGAAACTGCATTACTGGCACCGGCATCCAACCGCGTGTCGCGGGCTTGGGAAAGCGCATTCTTGAGACGCCTGTTCCCCGCCGGTGTTATATGCCACTCGGTCTGCTCACCCTCCTGCCTACGAATACGGGTTAATCGTATTGCCTGGCGGCTCAGGTAATTGGCCGGTCCTCAGCGCGCTCGCATTTAGCGCTTTTCTGGCCTCCTCCAGTCTGAGCAAGAGTGGCCTCGCATATTGGAAGTTAGCCACACCGGCCGTGTACAGAAAGGGCTGCATTCCCAATCCTGCCCTTACCGCATTTAGCCATGCGGCAATGAGGTCGTAGACCTCTTTGATGTTCTGCCGCGAAAAGCTGGGTTTGGCGACAGCACAAAAGGCAGCAGGCTAACGGTCCGAGCTGACGCCGGCAGTTCTGCAAGGCACGGCCGTGGTCTGGCGGCACGTCCCTCGGCCGTGGCCACTTCCATGGCGGGACCGCCAGCGGGAGGGAGGGGGCGCTGGGTGGTAGCGGTGGGACTAGGCTGGCCAGGTCTGCGCGTGCCACGTCATCCCTCACGCCCGTCACTCATCGCCAAGGTAATCAGCCCCACGCGCGCTCACCAGTAATAGAAGCTGAAGGTGATCACTTGGTCGTCCCCGAGCACCGCCACCATCTCCTTGGTCCATGCCCGATACGGGGCCGGCTCGCGAAGGGCACTCAAGGCCGCGTTCGTGCCGTACTCGCCCGCGTCGCCCTCTACCTTGAGGATTTCCGCGATCTGTCCCTTGGAGTTGATCCGGAAGCTGATGGTCACATGCGAGGAGGATTTGGGCGATAAGCTGCTGGAGGTCAGGATGCGCTCCCACTGGATCTGGACGATGTCGATCAACTCCTGCAGATAGTCGCCAAACTGGCTGAAGTGGGCGTCCACGGCGACCTGACCGGCAGTGGACACCCCAACCGGACGCTGCTGCGGGATGCCGGGCCGGACTTGGGCGAGGTGCGGGCGCGGCAGCGCCTGCGTGGCCTTGGCGCCGCTGCCGGTGTTATTCTGAGTGTTTTTGTCGCCCTGAACGTGTTGGTCCGCGCCGGTCGCAGGTTCGGGGAGCTTCACGGCTTCCGTTCCGAAGGCATCCGGGTTGTTCCCCGACGATGCTGGCGGAGGAGGAGATGGATTCGAACTTGTAGCCGCAGGAAGGGTCCCGGCAATTTCGCTCAACGACACCACCACCACACAACGGAATCCGCCGTAGTCGCGGCGAGAGCCGCGAGAGCCGATGACGCGGTAGGACGAGAGTAGGTGGCCGGATACGCGCTCGTCGAATGAGCCGCCCCGCAGCACCCGCCCGCCGTTGCTGCCGTTGTAGTAGTCTTCGCACCATTCCCAGACATTGCCACTGAGGTCAAAAAGTCCATAGCGGTTGGCGGTGAAGCTGCCCACCGGAGCCGTGCGGGGATAGCCATCGCTATACCCTTCGATCACACCCCAAGCCGAAGGCCAATTACCATCGCGCACCTCGGTGCCGGCGAAATTCCCCGCCCCGCGCGGGGGCGGCCATTGCGTGCCCCACGGATACACGCCCTTGACCTGCCCATCCTTGCTCTCGGGCGTGCCGCCGGCCGGCTCGTCCAGCCCCACCGCCACGCTCCACTCGGCGTCCGTCGGCAGGCGGTATTCCTGATTCGGACCCAGCCGGCCCTCGCGCCGCTCTTTTTCTGTCAGCCAATGGCAGAAGGCTTTGGCGTCATCCCAGCTTACGCCACACACCGGATGCGTCGGACCTTGGGAGAAACCCGGACTGCGCCACGTGTTGCCGCGCTGCTTCCACCCATCGCTGCCAACCGAATACATGTCTCCGGTGGCGTCGTAGCCTGCGTCCTTCACGAATGCTTCGAAGTCCTGCACCCGCGTCTCCCAGACGCAGAACAACACTCCGGTCCCCGGCACCGGCGCAAACTTCATCCCGAGCGTGTTCTCCCACGCCTGGCCGGGTTCGGGAAAAACTTGTTGCTCCAGCGATGCCGATACCACCGCTGTGCCGGGTTTGGGCTTCAGCTCCACGTTCACGGCCGTCATCTCCTGGTCGCGTACCGTCACCGCCTGCCGCCACGGCTCGTAGTCGGGATGCACGATCTCGACCGTGCGGCTGCCGACGTCGAGGCCGTCGAGGCGAAACGGCGCGGCGGCAAGCGCCGGCCTTACGTCCACAATCCTTCCGTCGATTAGAATTGTCAGGTCTGCCATCCGGACTGCGGCATTCGTCAGCCGCAACTCCAAGCTGCCGCTTTCGGCCCCGGCCACCAGCGTGCCGACGTTGACCGTGCGCACCTCCTTCGGCTTCAATGTCACCTTTTGCTCCACCCGCCGGTAGCCGCGCAGGAAGACCTCCAACCGCAGCGCCTGCTCGCTCGGCTGGTTCTTGATCGTGGCCGGCGTGGTTCCCGCCACGGCTCCATTCACGCGCACCTCCGCGCCGGTGGGCACCGAAAAGACCCGCAGCTCCCCCGGCAGCGGCGTCTGCTCCGGGGCCACCTTGATCGTGCGGCCCAGCACCAGCTCAACGCCGGGCACGGTCACCACCGCGCAGTCGGCGTGCTCCAGCCGCAGCGTGTACGTGCCCAAGGTGAGCAGGTTCTCCACGTCGAGCACCCCGCCGGCCGGCACCGCCCCCAGCCGCGTCTCCCGGCCGCGCCCGTCCACCGCGGTCACCTGCGTGCCGGGCCGGGCCGTGACCGCCACGGCGCCCCGCACCGCCACCAGCTTCGCCTCCACGCTGCCGTGGCCGTCCTTCACCGTCACCCGCGTGGTGAACGCCTGGTAGCCCGGCGCCTGCACGACCAGCTCCTGCTCGCCGTCGGGCAGATCCTTCAGCACCGCCCTGCCCTCCTTGACCGCGACATCCGATACCGGCCCCAGCCAGAGGCGAGCCCCGGCGTCGGCCGGATCGACCGTGACGGCGAACTCACGGGGCAGCGTGGCCGCGGGCCTCACCACCGGTGGAACCGTTGCCAGCGGCTTCGGTGAAGGTTCCTGCGTGACGGAGGACTTCTCCGCCGGCCTGGGAGCCGCCGCCGCCGTCCCCGTGCCCCGTGGCCAGAACAGGTAACCCGCCACGCCAAGTACGATGGCCGCTGTGGCGACAAGCGCGAACCAGCGCATCCTTGATGTCGGCGTCTCCACCCGCTCGCGCTCGCGGCCACGCTCGTCAACGCGCCCGACCCGGTTTTCGACTTTCGACTTCGCACCTTCGACTTCCCCCTCTGCCAGCCCAAGCCGCGCCGCCACCTCGCCCGCCGACCGCGGCCGGTCCTGCGGCTCCTTGGCCAAGCACGCCAAAATCGTCTCCTCCCACGCCGGCGGAATCGGGGGCAGCGTTGCCGGCGATTCGTTCTCCACGGCCAGTTCCGCCCGCTGTGCCGCCAGACTGGCTGGAGCCTGCTGCAGAATCTGGTGGGTGATGTCGCCCGTGTAGAACGGCGGTTTCCCCGTCAACAGCTCGTAGAGCGTCGCCCCCAGCGCATAAATGTCATCGGCCGGCGTGGCCTTCTTGCCCGTCACCTGCTGCGGGCTCATGTAGGGCAGCGTGCCGCTGGTGCCTGTCGACTTGCCGGTGAGCCGCGTGTGCGTATCGCTGAGGCCGCGCGCAATGCCGAAATCCGTCACCTTCACCACGCCGTCCTTCGTCACCAGCACGTTCGACGGCTTGAGGTCGCGGTGTACGACCTTGGCCGTATTGTGCGCGTAATCCAACGCCGCGCAGAGCTGCGTGGCAATCGGCGCAAGCTTTTCCACCGAGAACACCTTCCCCGACTGTTCCAGTCGCAACTGCGACAGCGTCGCCCCGTCGACATACTCCATCGACACCGCCGCCACGTTGCCCTCGCGCTCAAAATTGCGGATGCGCACGATGTTTGGATGCGTCAGCCGCAGCGCGTGGCGCGTCTCCTCCCTGAGTTCATCGACCGCCGCGGCGTCGCGCGCCACCACCTCAGGGAGAAACTTGAGCGCCACTAGGTCGCTCAGCTCTTCGTCCCGTGCCCGCCACACCACGCCCATCCCGCCCGCCCCCAATTCCGTTTCGAGCACGTAGCGCCCAAACACCTTCCGCCCCGCCGCCAGCCCCTTCCGAGTCAGGTAATCGTCCGCATCGGCGCGTCGCGTCGGGGTGTCGTCGGCCATGCTCGGAACTACTGGCGCGAACGCGCCACGCCGGCAACGGGAAACTCCGGCGGCGCGGACCTGCGCTCGACGCGGGTGGGAAGGAACTGGCCCTGTCTGTCCTCTGCGCTTTTCAAGTGGAGATCGGCGGGGAAAGAAGACGCGCGGAACAGAACCCAATCGACCACGTCAAAGATCGCGGCGGCCGCCGGCTTGCCGCTCAGCCTGGAGGCATGCCAGGCGGACGATGGCAGGCCTAGCCGGCCCGAGGGCCTCCTAATGCGAAGCCAACTACCCCAAGACCCACCTGATCAAAACTATATATGTTCACATTATGCCGATTATCGCGGACACCACATCGCAGATGTCGTGGGCGGCTGCTGCATGAACTGCCGGCCCGCGACGAAGGAGTGGGGCTTCAGTTCTTCCCAGTCTTGTTCCCGGCCTTACTCGCGAAGAACTCGCGCAACACCTTCACGCGCTTGCGGAGGCGCTCCTCCTCATCGACCTCTTCCCTGCTGCGCTGGGCCTCATTCCGGACCCAGAGTTTGCGGATTTTCCTGAGGGCCAGGTACTGGATCTGCCGCACCCGCTCCCGGGTGACTTTGAATTTCTTGCCGATTTCCTCGAGGGTCTGCTGGTCGTGGCCGTCGAGGCCAAAGCGCATCCGCAGGATGTCGGCATCGCGGTTCTTGAGTGAATTGATCATGTGGTCGAGGTCGGACTTGAGGTCGCGCTCCCGGAGGTTTTCGAACGGGCTGATGGCGTTTTCGTCGCGCACCATCTCGCCGAGGGTGGCGGAGTCGCCCTCGTCGCCGATGGGCGCGTCGAGCGAGGCCGCGCGGATGCTGATGGACCTGAGGTGCGCCACCTTCTTGACCGGGACGCCCAGCTCCATCGCCAATTCCTCGTCGGACGGTTCGCGCCCGAGTTCTTCTGCGAGGGCCATGGCGGCGCGGCGAATCCGGGAGATCTTGTCCACGACGTAGTGGGGCAGGCGGATGGTCTTCGACTGGTTGGCCAGCGCGCGCGTGACGGATTGCCTGATCCACCATGCCGCGTAGGTGCTGAGCTTTCCGCCTTTGCGCGGGTCGAAACGTTCGACGGCCTTGATGAGCCCGATGTTGCCTTCGCTGATCAGGTCGAGCAGGGGCAGGCCAAAATCCTTGTAATCATGCGCGATCTTCACGACCAAGCGCAGGTTGGCCTTGATCATGTGATCACGCGCCGCCTGGTCGCCCCGGCGGATGCGGCGGGCCAGGGTCACCTCCTCGGCGATGGCGAGGAGCGGCGTCTTGGCAATTTCTTGGAGATAGAGTTCCAGGCTGCTGCGCTCCAGTGGATAGGCATCGGGCTCGACCGCCCCGGGCTCCGGTTTATCGAGAAAGGATGGCGGAGCGTCAGGCGCAGGCGTTGCGGGATGGGAAAAGTCAGGCATGGTGAATGGTGTCGCGACTGCTGTCATGGCCTGTCCGAGGTTCCCTTCGCGTTGCGCTCTGCAAAGACTGCCTTGGCCGCGAACATTCCGTTGAGCGCAGCAGGAAAGCCCGCATAGACAGCCATCTGGATGATTATCTCGACAATTTCGGTACGCGTGCAACCGACATTGAGGGCGCCGTGGATGTGAACCTTGAGTTGAGGCTCTGCGGTGCCAAGCGCGGTCAGAGCCGCAACCGTGGCCATCTCGCGGGACCGCAAGTCCAAACCGGGTCTCTGATAAACGTCACCGAACGGAAATTCGATGGTGTAACGAGCCAGGTCGGGTGCAATATCCTTGAGAGCACCGATAACCCGCTCGCCAGCTTCGCCATCGATGTCACGGAGCTTCGCCAGCCCGCTTGTGAATCTGTCATCTTGATTTGTCATGGTAGTCCTTGCTTCTTTCTCGGCGTGCGCCTGGCGACGCCTAGCGCCCAGTTCACGCTTGCTCCCACGCAGCTAGATCAGACGTTTGAATTCAGCGGCCGCCAAAAACGGTCCGCTACAACGAAGGATCAGGCCTGACCCGCTACTCCGCAACCCCTGCCGAGCACAAGAAAAAAGAGCATCGTGACCAGCGCTGCGAAGAGCAGCCAGCCGTTGCTATGGGCAACAAGGCTTGGCGAGGGCGAGGCGCGCGCTTGCTTTGAGCCGCGATACGCGAGGAGCGGCAAACCAACGGCCGCTCCAAAACTCTCTAGCGCCGCCTCCCGCACGGCCGGCAGCACCGGGCCGGCATAGAATAGCGCCGCCACGCAGGACACCACGCCTGCGACGAGATAGGGCCAGACCAAAGGCGTGCCCGGTGGCAGATGTGCGGCAACGGCTCGGGCAGAGCGAACGTAGATGACAACACCAAGCGCACCCATCAGGAGACGCCACAGCCAACGGGGTTCGAGTGAGAGGTCACGCAGCACGAACGCCCAGTCTCCCGTGTTGGTGACGGCAGAGAAGATGAAGTAGCCAGCACCCCAGAAGAGGTCGAATGCCATTGCCAGGACGAAGAACAGCCGTGACAGGGACGTCGGTGGCCGATTGCGCGCGAGCGACCAGCAGGCCGCACCCACGAGGAGGTTCATGAGCGGACCCGCGGCGTCCGTGAGCGGCCCTCCGTTCGTGCAATCGAAGTAGACGGAAGTCAGCAGGATGACACGGCCTCCGACGGCGAGACACATTCCGCCGTGACCGATGACTTCATGCGCAACACAGGCCAGGATGAACGCCACGGCTGCGATGGCACCAAGCGTGCTGTAGCTGTGGGTGCGCGAGGGAAGTTTCATGCCATGCCTAACGGGCGGGCATCAGGCGCGGCGCTGAGGCGAAGCGGAAGCGCCGTCGCCTGCATGCCTTTGTTGGGCAGTCTCTGTTTGATCCGTCGGTAATGGGACGGTACCGCCTCTTTGGTCCTGCCCAAGTACTTTCCTGATCGCGGGGACGGGAAAGCCAGCCTGATCCACCAAGGTTTGGAGCTCCACGGCAAGCTGGCGCACTTCGTCGGGCGCCTGGGAACAGTGCCAGCCCAAGCCGACCTCCCCTAATTTTGAGTTAAGCAACGCACGAAGACCTGCGACTTGCAGGAATCCCGGAATGATCCCCATGACAGCCTCAGACCACGGGGTGATCCGGCGTCCGAGGGCACGCAGAACCTGGTGCGCCTCGCGCTTGGCATCGACAAAAAGCCTCAGGTCGTCCTTCGATCGTGCCAGGGCGGACGTATCGCAACCATGCTTGATGGTGAGCTTCGCGATGAGAGCCACACCCACTGCATGGGTCGCTTGGAAATCCAAAATATCGGCAGATGTTTCCACCTTGAAGCCCGCCCGGCGGAAAATGCGGGCGAGTCGCTTAAGCCTGGGGGTGATCGTCCCGTCAACCTCTCCAAACGGAGCGGCGACCCATTTTGCGACAAACGCGCGGATCAGGCTGCCATCTCGCTTTCCTCCGGCGAACACTGCACCCATCATGACCCGATCCTTGCCAAGGATTCTGGCAAATTCATCCGGGCCTGAAAGGTTGTTGCCCATGAAGACGATGTTCGGAGATCGGTTTTGGGCTAAAACCGGTAAAAGGTCTGCCACTTGGTTCGTACGCACGACGACGAGCACGTAGTCGTAGAGATCATTCGGATCGAGGCGGTTGATGACCGGGACCCTTGTAACGCTACGTCTATTCTTAAACGGGTCCTCGATAACAATCCCCTCGTCCTGTACCTCCTCGTAACGCTTTCCGCGGGCGAGAACCGTCACGTCAATTCCGGCGTTGTATAAGCCTGCGGCGCAGACCGAGCCGTTCACCCCGGCTCCGATTACGAGTATCCTCGCGTCGTCCATATTTATCCCGGCCTCCGTATCAATTTTGCTGCATCGCGCTATGAACTGGTATTGGCGGGTATCTACTAACCCGCTTTGCCGAGCGATGGAGTTGAGCCGTGCCTACTGGGTTGTGCGCGGCGGGTGTCCGCCCAAGCAACCCGTGTAGCAGAGCGTAGCACGCTTTGCCACCAGATCCTACCGTTCCCTCTGAAATGCCACCATTTGCAGCCACTTCCCCCCGCCCTGTAGTGGCGCCGGTTCGATTCCGGCCCGCGCCTCCACCCCGTGTCGAGCCCGGTGTGGATGAGGGTTTAGTTTCGCGCGAGGAAAAGCCGGGAGGCGGCGAGCACGACCGCCAGTTCCGCGTCACTAAGCGCCTATCTGCCGGGCATGCCGGGGATGGACAAACCCAACCCACCATATCAACTTTTCGCGCGACCGATACGAAAAGGTGAATCCCGGCATCCCGCCGGCTCGGGCATAGCTTTGCGGCGACCTTATTCATCAAGACCCATGACCTGCAGAATCACCGGCCTCCTCCTGATCATGTTGCTCGGCCTCGTGGCGGCGAGGGCCGAGCCGGTTTCCCGGCGCGAAGTGCTCGCCGCCATCGCGGTGCTCGAGAAAGACGTCACGAGCGTCGACGCCCTCAAGGCGGCGGCCACCGTGACGCGTTTCGGGAAGGAAAGCGAAGCGGTGCTCATCACCGTGGGACCGGAGACGCTGCCCTGGGTGCAGGCGGATGTACCCGAGCCCGAGGCCAAGGTCCGTGCGCTGCTGATGGCGGTCTACTTTGCGGGGGACATCAAGTCCCAGTTGGAAAAACGCCGGCCCGAGGACGATCCCTACCGCGGCTGGCTGGCCGTCATCAAGGCCTACCGCCAGATCCGCCAGAAGCAGCCCGAGGTCGTGATTCCCGAGGTCGAGGAACTGGTCAAAAAGGAGCAGGCCGGCACGCTCGAGCAGGAGGCGGAGGAGCTGCGCCAGCAGCAGGACCAGGAGGAGCAGCGCGAGCGGCGTCCGAACAACGTGGTCTGACGTCCGGGCGGGGCCGTCGGGGGGTGCGGCCAGGGGTTAAGCCGGCGGGGAAGCAGGGGCGGTTACAGCAGCGCGGCACATCAAGGGCCTCACTCCCAATGGCCTGTGATGCGCAGGCTCCACCTTGCGATCAAGCAGGCGTCATATATCTTTATGCCGGCAAGGAAACCGCAGTGTTGCGAGCGGCGTATCTCAAAAAATGCGGCCCTTTGCAGCACTTTCCGGGGTCTCGTCCTGCCCACACTTTGAAAACCATGAAAACGAACCCATTCTTTACTGCGGTCGTTCTCACGACCGCCTTTCTCGCCCCGGGCGCGGTCGCTCAAACGTGCACCCCAACGACACCGCCGGCCGCCACCGCAACGGTCGCCAGCCCCACCGCAACGGTCGCCAGCCCCACCGCAACGGCCCCCAGCCCGACGCCGGCTCCGAATGCGATCATCTACCTCCCCCAGCTTCCCACCCCGGCGGACCTGGCGAATGCCGCCGCGGCCCAGGGGCTTGCCATTGAAAAGATCGTCCAGACGAGCGCTCAGATAATCGTCGTGTATGAATACGCCAATGGACAGACCAACACGGTCGCCTACCAGCTGCTCCCAGCCGCCGGAGCCGCGCCCACCGTGCCCGCCGCCACAACCACCGTCGTTCCGGGGGCTACGACGACCGTGGTCTATGCACAGCCGGCGCCGGCGTATTATTACTACGATCCCTACTATTACCCGTGGTCTTGGCCTTGGTTTGCACCCATCTCCCTCGGCATTGGCGTCGGCTACGGTTATCACGGCTATGGTTTCCACCACGGCGGTTACGGTTTCCGCCACGGTGGCTACGGTTTCCGCCACGGTGGCTACGGTTTCCGTCACGGTGGCTATGGTTTCCGCCATCGCTAGCGGCAAACCGCGGGGACGACCCAAATTGAAGTCAACTTGCCTGCAGCCATGCGTCAGCAGAGCACACTCATTTTGGCCTTGGTATTGTCTGCTTTCTGTAGCGGGTGTGTGGGCACAGGACCCAATACGCAACAGGGCGCCGTCACCGGCGGCGCGCTCGGTGCCCTCGCCGGCGGCGGCGATAGCATGGCGGATGACGACCCCTGCATGAACACCCTCGCCTTCATCTGCCTGAAGCTCGTCCGTTGGACCGGCTGGCTGCTGCTGCCGGTGGTGCTCGCCTTTCTCGTGACCGGTTACGCGATGAGCGGGCGCTATGGACTCAGCATGCTCACGGATGAGAAGACGGCGCTCACCCTCCACAAGCTGATGCACCTGCCGCGGGGCCTGCTCGTGCTCGTGCATGTGGTGCCGTCAAATTATCTCGCTCTGCTCCGATGGGGATGGATCAAACAACGCCCAACGTCCTGATCACCCGCCGCCGGGCGCTCGCCTGCGGCGCCGCGGGTTTTGCCGGCCTGGCCTTGAACAGCCATGCCGGGTGGCTCGACAGTCTGTTCAATTTCGGCGGCGCCGAGGCGCCGGCCGACGTGTTCAAGGGCGACGCGCCCAACGAGGAACTCTGGGCGCTCTGGTGCCAGCGCGGCTGGGTGAAGGAGGCGTCCCACTACCTCAAGCTCGACCGCAACGTCCAGTGCAAGACCTGCCCGAACAACTGCCTGCTTGCGCCCGGCGACCGCAGTCACTGCCGCAACAAGGTC
>Ga0208457_1000191_pt1 | contig 77759 bp, 79 predicted proteins | sample June2015DPH_10_1_FD_185513 | JGI IMG/M metagenome (GOLD analysis project Ga0208457, IMG submission 185513) | Peatland microbial communities from SPRUCE experiment site at the Marcell Experimental Forest, Minnesota, USA - June2015DPH_10_150... | ecosystem: Environmental > Terrestrial > Soil >... | reverse complement strand
AACGAAGACAGGCACAGCTCGGTTATCTATCTCCTGTCGCATATGGGAGGCAGTTCTATACCAGGCAGGTCGCGGCATGAAGGACATTTCGTGTCCACTATTGACATCAGGGGTCACGATATGCCCAAAACCGTCCACTTTCGTACACTTTCGTACACCCCCTCCCCCAAAACCCAAGGAGAGACAAGGGAATCCGCAGATTTTACCTTTTCGGGGAAAGTACACTTTCAGCCGGAAAAGAGGGCCTTTTGGACCATATCTTGACCGGTTTTAGCAGAAACTGTTGTTGCCTGTAGCGCAGCCGCTGTGTTAATTTCAATATCTCTTCCGGGACCCTGCCGACGAGAAAGGGCGAGGGGCCCGGTCCATTTTCAACGATGGGAGCGAGGTAGGGCGAACTTATCATGACGCGTTCAACATTCAGGACATCGGTAGAGGACAGGTACTTCGAGGACTACGAGCCGGGCGCCGTGCACGAGTTCGGCGACATAGCCGTCGAGGAGGAGGAGATGATAAGCTTTGCCAGGCGTTACGACCCGCAGGCATTCCATACGGACCCGCATGCGGCGGCGAAGACTGTGTTCGGTGGACTTATTGCAAGCGGATGGCTCACGGCAGCACTCGCCATGCGCCTCATTGTGGACCACTATATCTCCCATGTGGCGAGCCTCGGCTCGCCGGGCATAGACGAGGTGCGGTGGCTCAAACCGGTGCGTCCCGGGGACAGGCTGTCCGTAAGGATAAGCATCCTGCAGGCGCGCCGGTCGCGCACGAAACCGGATCGGGGTACAGTCCGCGCGCTCGTCGAAGTGACCAACCAGAACCGTGAAGTGGTGATGAGCTGGAAGGGGATAAGCATCATTGGCTGCCGTGACGCCTTGCCTTCTGTATGATGATCGGGGATCGCCAATGGTGAAAATGTCGTGCCTGCCGCCGAAAGGCATGGACCGCCCCACACTGTAGAACTGAAAAACCGAACTTACTCCATTATGTGCGGTAACTCATCACCTGATCCCGCGAAAATCCGGTTGCGGCCGGCCAGGCGATTGTGGTAGAAGGGAGTTGACAGCCTGTGACGACGAACCGGCAGAGGCAGCCTTATCTCTCCGTCAATGATTAGAGCGGAAACAGCGGATACGTAATAGAGGGCTAATTCCGGAGGTGGTAAATGAGGGCTCTCAGGTTAATGTTTGCGGCAGTGGTCGTATCAACCATTTTCATCATCTCCGGGACCGTAAAGGCTCAAACGTCTCTCGACCCCATGCTCGATCCTTATCTGGCCCGGTACGACCTGCCGGCCATCGCCGCTGCGGTAGTCATGGACGGAAAAGTCATATCGGCCGGGGCCGTGGGCACGCGCCGGGTGGGAACAAAGATCCCCGTGACGATAAACGACCCCTTCCACCTTGGCTCGGATACGAAGGCCATGACCGCTCTGCTCGCGGCTATGCTGGTGGAGGAAGGAAAGCTCCGATGGGGCACAACCGTTTCGGACGTTTTTCCCGAGCTTGCCGAGAAGATGGACCATAGGCTCCGGCGCGTCACACTCGAGCAACTGCTGTCGCACACAGGCGGCATCCAGACCGACAATGAAGAGATCGTCAAGGTTTGCGCGGAAGCGCTGACCCGGGACGGAAACCTCGACGAGCTGAGGTACTGGGTCGTCCAACAGTGGAGCAAACGGCCTCTGGAGTTCGAGCCGGGCACAACATTCGCCTATGCGAACATGGGATACGTAATCATAGGCGCGATGATCGAGCGCATCGGGAAAAAGACCTGGGACGAAATAATGACGGAACGGATCTTTGTGCCTCTGAAATTGGGAACGGCAGGTCTCGGACCGCAGTCTTCCCTCGGCAGGGTCGACGCGCCTCTCGGACATCTCGTGGTTGGCGGAAAGGCGAAGGCCATGCTGGCCGGTCCTAACGGCGACGTCCCGGCGGTCATCGGTCCCGCCGGCATTGCGCACATGTCCATCCTCGATTTTGCCGGCTGGGCAGGATGGAATGCGGGCGAAGGGAAGCGCGGCCCGGCCCTTCTCAAGCCGGAGACGATGCGCAAGCTCCACACGCCGGTCATCAGCATGCCGAAAAGGAAGGATGCCGCACCCGGTACGCCGCCGGGAGGAAAATATGCCCTCGGGTGGGGCCAGCTGGCAGTTGATTGGGCTCCCCGCCCGCTGCTCTTTCATGGCGGCTCCAACACCATGAACCTGGCTCATATCTGGGTCGATACGAAGCGCGACTTCGCGATGGTGATAGCAGCCAACATCGGCGGACAGAAGGCGGACGCGGCATTCTTCGCCCTTGCAAGAGAATTGTATGCCAAATTCGCGGAAGAACGGAAATAAGGCCGAATAGCCTTGCCGCCGGTCATCGCTAATACTCCTCATTTTTGACACCCCCAGTCTATTCATCCTCTCCACGGTTTTATTTAGGTATGCCCTTTAACGCCGACGAGCGCGGGTGCCCGCCCTGTCTAAAACTATGCTGCGCCTCCCTCAGGAGAAAAAGGCCCTCCCGGCAGTGATGCTCGACACAGCTAATGAGCCTGTGGGCTGGGTATATGGGGGTCCGAGGGGGGCCTGGGCTATTTTTGTGGCTGACGCGAAGTCGGGGAGGTGCCCGCCGGAGCATACATAGGCGGGCACCCGCGCTCCTCGGCGGTGGCGCGGGTCGCAAGTGAGGACGGCGCGCCGAACACGACGACAAAGTCAAGCGCGAAAAGCGCCTGGACCCCCTTTATTCTTTCCTCTATTTCTTCCCCTTGCGGCGCTCGCTGAGCCGCTGCAGCACAACATAGAACACCGGGACGAAGGGTATGGCCAGCATGGTGGACGCCAGCATGCCGCCGAAGACCACCGTGCCGATGGCCCTCTGGCTGGCTGCGCCTGCCCCGCTTGCCAAAAGCAGGGGGGCAACGCCCAGGGTGAAGGCAAAAGACGTCATTACTATGGGGCGGAAGCGCCGGCTCGTGGCCTCGATGGCAGCCTCGGTTATGGAAAGGCCCTCACGCCTCAAGTCCCGGGCGAACTCCACGACGAGTATGGCGTTCTTGCTTGCCAGGGCGATCATGAGGACGAGGCCGATCTGGGTATAGAGGTTGTTGTCGTAGCCACGGAACATCAGGGCCGCGAGCACGCCTACGAGTGCCATTGGGACGGCAAGGATAACGGCGGCGGGGGAGGTCCAGCTTTCGTAGAGGGCCGCCAGCACCATAAAGACAAGGGTGACGGAAAGGGCGTAAATAAAGTACGCCTGATAGCCGACCTGTTCCTCCTGGTAGGAAGTGGCCGTCCAATCGTATCCCATTCCCTGGGGAAGGACGGAGGCAGCTATTTCTTCCATCCTGACGAGCGCCTGGCCCGAGCTGAAGCCGGGGGCCGCGGAGCCGAAAATGGCGGCGGCCGGGTAGAGGTTGTAGCGGGTGATCAGCTCGGCGCCCTGGGTGCGCTTTATGTCCAGGATGCTGCCCAAGGGCACCATTTCGCCCCGGGTGTTCTTGGCGTAGAGATTACTGATGTCTTCCGGAGCGTGCCTGTAGGGGTCGTTTGCCTGTATGTAAACCTGGTATATCTGGTTGTACTTGTTGAAAAGGTTTACGAAGGAGGAGCCGAGGTAGCCCTGGAGCACCGTGAAAACGTTCGCGATCGGCACTGATAGGGAGAGGGCCTTTGTCCTGTCTATATCGAGGAAGATCTGGGGGCTGTGGGCGTCGAAAGTGGTCGCCAGGCCCTGAAGGTCTTGACGAGAGTTTCCAGCCGCGACGAGCCGGTTCGCCGTGTTCTGCAGTCCTTCGAGGTCGTTGCCTCTCCGGTCTTCCACCATCATCTGAAAGCCCCCTGCCTGCCCGAGCCCCCTGATCGGCGGAGGGATCACGACGAAGGCAATCGCGTCCTGGATGCCGAAAAGGTCCCGGTTGAGGCCGGCAACTATTTTTTCCTGGGTCAGGTCGCGGCCGCGTTTGCTCCAGTCGTCATAGACGACGAAGACGGTGATGACCGTTGAGACGGCCGCTGCGTCCAGTATGGAGTAGCCGCCGATATCGACCCAGCCCGCCAACCCTCGTGTTTTCTTCAGGATGGCCTCGATCTGCTCCGATACGCGGTGTACCCTCGGCTGCGACGCCCCGTCGGGCAGTTTGGCAAGGAGCACGGCGTATCCCTGGTCTTCGGTCGGGAGAAAGCCGGTAGGCCGGCGCACGAACTCCCATGCCGCCAGGGCTATGACTAGGAAGAAGATGACAAGGGTGATCCAGGGATGGCTCACCATACGGCCGACCATGCCCATGTACGGCCGCTTCACGGACTCGTACACCCTGTTGAAGCCCCGGTAGAACCGGTTCGGCTGCTTATCCTTCCGTTGGCGGAGCCAAAGGGCGCACTGGGCGGGTTTGAGCGTGAGGGCATTGATGGCGCTGATCACTGAAGTCGCCGCGATGACGAGGGCGAACTGCCTGAAGATCTGGCCCGTGATGCCGGGCAGGAATGCAGCCGGAAGGAAGACGGACACCAGGGCCATGGTGATGCCCATGACCGGGCCCGTAAGCTCGCTCATGGCCCTCACGGCCGCATCCCTGGGCGACAGGCCCCTCTCGATGTAGTAGGAGCTGTTCTCGACGATCACGATGGCGTCGTCCACGACGATGCCTATGGCCAGCACCAGGGCGAAGAGCGTCATGAGGTTGATCGTGAAGCCCATGGCGATCATGGCCGCGAAGGCGCCTATGATGGTCACCGGCACGGTAGTGGCCGGGACGAGGAGGGCCCTGAAATTCTGGAGAAAGACCATGATGACGACGAGGACGAGGATGGCCGCGAGGAAGAGAGTCTCATATACCTTGGATACCGCCTCGCGGACGAACCTCGTGGTGTCGAAGTGCGTGGCGTACTTCATGCCCTCGGGGAAGTCCCTGCTCATGGTGCCCACGATCTTATAGACCCTGTCGGCGACCGCAATGGCGTTTGCCTCGGGCAGCGCGAAGATGACGATCTCCGCCGAATTGTGCCCGCGGCTGATGCTGTAAAGGGAATAGGTCTGCTGCCCCAGCTCCACGTACCCGACGTCCCGCATGCGTACGATCTGCGGGCTGGCGCCCGTTACGTCGCTCTTGACGATTATGTTCTCGAATTGCTCGGCGTCGGAGAGCCTGCCGAGGCTGTTGATCGTGAACTGGAAGGCCTGGTCGCTGGCGGTCGGCGGCCCGCCGAGCTGGCCGGCGGTGACCTGTACGTTCTGGTCCGAGACTGCGGCCATGACGTCGGCGGCCGAGAGATTGAATTGCTTCAGCCTGTTCGGGTCGAGCCAGACGCGCATGCTGTATTGACCGGCCCCGAAGACCCTGACCTGGCCTACGCCCGGCAGGCGGGCCAGGGGGTATTGCATGTTGATCATTCCGTAGTTGGAGAGAAAGGCGGGGTCGAACCTGTCGTCGTCCGAGTAAAGGCTCACCACCAGCAGGATGTTGGTGGAAACCTTCCTGACTACGACTCCCTGCACTTGCGCGCCCCCGGGGAGCTGGGCCAGCGCGCTGTTCACCTGGTTCTGGACCAGGGTAAGGGACTTGTCGAGGTCGGTCCCCACGTCGAAGGTGATGGTGAGCTGGTAAGTGCCGTCGCTGCCGCTCGTGGAGGACATGTAAAGGGCACGCTCGACGCCGTTTACCGCCTGTTCCAGGGGCACGCCTATCGTCTCCGCGACAACGGCGGCGCTGGCGCCGGGGTACCTGGTAGTCACCTGGATCGTAGGGGGTGAGATGGGCGGGTACTCCTCGACAGGCAGGCGCACATAGCTGATGATGCCGATAATGATAGTGATGACTGCGAGCACGTTTGCGAGGATGGGCCGGTCGATGAAGAAAGTGGAGATCACTGTTGCGTCCCGCCCTCGGTCACCGGAGTGACTTTGCGTCCGGGTATCGCCTTTAAGGTACCCCTTGCCACCACCCATTCCTGGAGGGACAGCCCTTCATCTATCGCCCGCATGCCGTCTACCGTTACGCCGGTCTTTACCGCGCGCCGCTCCACCGCGCCTTCCCTGTTTACAACGAGGACGAAAGAGCCGCGCTGGTCGAAGCCGAGGGCCTCCTGCGGGACGAGCAGCGCCTTTCTCTGCTTCACCGGCACGCGGACCCTGGCGTAGACCCCCGGCATCACTTTCCCGTCTTCATTCCGGAAGACGCCCCTCATCTGCAAGGTGCCCGCCGTGGGCGTGACGCTGATGGAGGCAAAGTCGAGCAAGCCCTCGTGGGGATATCCTTGCTCGTTGAGGACGCCCATGAAGACGGGCCATTTTTGTGAGCGGCTTTTCCCGGGCTCCCAGCGGGCCTCTCCGGTCAGGCGGGCGAGGTCCGATTCGCTGATCGTGAAGTAGGTGTACAGGGGGTTCGTCTGATTGACTGCGGCCAGGACCGTGGTCTCACCCGAGCCCACCAGGTTCCCCGGATCTACCAGCCTCCGGTCTATGCGGCCATCGAAGGGGGCCCTTACCTCGGTGTAGTCCAGGTTCAGGGTGGCAAGGTCGCGGCTGGCCTCTGCGTTCATCAGGTTGGCCTTCGCTGCGTCCCTCTGGTACCTCCAGTTGTCCACATCCGACTGGGCAGCCGCTTTGCGCGCCAGGAGCTCCGAATAGCGGGCGAATTGGGCCGAGGCGTATTCGAGTTGGGCTTTCTGCATCAGTACCGCGGCCTCCGCCTGTCTCAAGGCATCCTGGTAGGTGTTTTGCTGTATCAGGAAGAGGAGTTGGTCCCGCTTGACGAACTGGCCGTCCTGGAAGAAGACCTTATCCAAATAGCCGGCGACCCTCGCTCGAAGCTGCACCGTCATGATAGCCTGCGTGTTGCCAGTAAGCTCCAGATAATCGGTAACCTGACGGGCGAGGGGCCGGACGACGGTAACCGGAGGCGGAGGCGGGGCCTGCCTCGGCTTTTCCTTGCACGAGAACAGGAAGGGCGCGAGGAGCAGAGCCGCCAGGAACCACGCCAGGGTCCGCCCGGCCACGGGTCTTAACCTCCTTTCTATTTCTTCCGGTTCTTTCATTCCCATAGCCTCTCAGGTCCTGCTCGTCCCATGGTCCCCCCTTTTCACCAGTCCGGCGGCCTGACGAGGGTGCTTCGTTCCTCCGGCGGAAGGGGCATATAGCTCGCACGGTCCAGCAGGTGCCCCCAGTTCGTCCTTTCCGCCATGGCCTGCCGGTCCTGCGCCGACACCAGGTCTTTTCCCTCCCTGATCTCCCATCCGCCCCCCAGCGCCCTGTATATGGCTACAAGGCCGCTCGATACATTGCCCAGGGTAACGACGAAGTTGTCCTGCTCGGAGAGGAGGGACTGCTCGCTGACAATCACCGTAGTAAAGTCGGTGATGCCTCCCCGGTACTGCTCGGTAGCCAGGCCGAGGGATTGCTTTGCCGAGCCGGTGCTCCGGGAGAGAGATTCAGCCCTTTCCTGCGACTTCTGGAAAGCAACGATCGCGTCTTCCACGTTCTGCTGGGCCGTCAGGACCGCGTTCTGGTATGCTACGAGCAGCTCCTGAAAGCGCGCGTCCTGGAGCCGCACGTTGTTCGTGAGCTGGCCGTAGTTGAAGAGGTTCCACTGGAGGGCGGGACCTGCTACATAGGTCCGGCTGCCCCACTGGAGGATTTCCCCGAGGTCGGACCTGCCGAGATCGGTGGAGAGAAAGCCGAAGGTGCCGGAAAGAGAGAAAGCGGGGAAAAGATAGGCCTTGGCTACCCCGATCTGGCTGGCTTGCGCCATAGCCCGGTACTCGGCGGCCCGCACGTCCGGCCGCCGTCTTAGAAGGTCCGCCGGGATGCCTACGGCCACCCGGGGCGGGGGGACGGGTATGCCGGAGGAGCCGGCCAGCGCCTCGGCCAGATCGGAGGGCGGCATGCCCAGCAATATGCTCAGGGCGTGCTTTGTCTGCTGGAGCTGGATTTGCAGGGACGGCACGGAGGCCTCGGTATCGTTGAGGATCGTCGTCGCCTGGGCTACGTCCCTTTCCGAGGCCGTGCCGTAAGTGAGCTTAGCCTCTGCTATCTTGAGGTTTTCCCTCTGGGCTTCGACGTTCTCCCTCGCGATCTCTATCCTTTTTTCGAGCGTCCTTATGGAGATGTAGTTGGTTGCCACGTCCGCAGTCAGGCTCACGAGCGTGCTGTCGTAGTCCGCGACGCTCGCGAGCAGTGCAGCGTCGGCAGATTCGACGGCCCGCCTGAACTTGCCCCAGAAATCGATCTCCCAGTTGCCCCCGAAGCCGATCTGGTCCTGGGCGTAGTTGCTGAGGGCGCTGGAGAAAGAGCTGAAAGTCGAATGGTTGCTCAGGCGGTTATACTGGAGCGAGCCGCTCGCACTTTGCGACTGGGGATAAATATTTCCGATGGCGATGCCGAGCTGGGCCCTGGCCTCGAGCACCCTGATACCCGCGGCGCGGAGCTGTAGGTTCTGGCTATAAGCCGTATCGATGAGCCGGTCGAGGACAGGGTCTTCAAAGACCCGCCACCAGGCGCGATAGTCGGCGGGGCCGTCCGTCACCCGGCGGCCGTCCGCCTCATGCCAGGCCGGCGCTACCGGCGGGGCCGGCCGGACATAATCGGGGCCCACCTTCGTGCAGGCCCATTGAAAGAGGACAAGGGCCAGAAGGAGGCCGCAAGGGCACGCCCGGACCCACGCCGGTCCGCGCAGTCCCCTCAGCTCCACGATTCACCCCGGCAAGCCTCCCTTGCCAAAGAAAACTCCCTTCAATTGTGTATGTGAAAAAAGGCCTGAAAGATACGAGCGCCTTGAGATATCTTAGCGCGCGGCCGGGTGTAAAGCAAGCTTTATCTCCCTTTTCTTACAGGGTCCGGGAGGCGCCGCCGCAGCATACGCGGGCGGGAAAAGGCGCCAGGGCCTTGTTTACGAGATTTCTCTTGAAGGGCCGGGCCGGCTCGGCGTAAAATTAGCTATGGAGAGGAAGAGGTCGGAGGAGCTTTACGACAAGGCTGTTTCTTTGCTTCCCTGCGGCGTGAACAGCCCGGTCAGGGCCTTCCTTTCCGTCGGGGCCAAGCCGTTCTATGTGGACCGGGCGGAGGGTCCTTACCTGTTCGATGTCGATGGAAACCGGTATATCGATTTCGTTTCCTCATGGGGCGCGGTCATCCTCGGCCACTGCGACGCCGGCCTGACTGCGGAAGTGCAGGCTGCCGTGGAGGACGGGACAAGCTACGGCGCGTGCCACCCTTACGAGCCGGCCCTTGCCGCCATGATCGCCGAAGCTTTCCCTTCCATAGAGATGATGCGTCTCACGAACTCGGGGACGGAAGCGACCATGAGCGCCGTCAGGCTCGCCAGGGGCGCTACGGGGAGGACGGGCATAATCAAGCTCAGGGGTTGCTATCACGGACATGTGGACAGTCTCCTCGTGAAAGCGGGCTCGGGTCTGGCCACTTACGGGGTGCCCGACAGCGAGGGCGTGCCGGCGGACCTGGCGAAGCACACCTTCGTGGCAGAGTTCAACGACATCGACAGCGTAAAGAAGATCGTGGGCGAGGAGAAGGATATTGCCTGTCTGATACTCGAGCCCGTCATGGGCAACATGGGCGTCGTCCTTCCTGAAAGGAACTTCCTTGAAGACGTCCGGGACATTTGCTCCGTCCACGGCATCATACTCGTCTTCGACGAGGTGATCACCGGCTTCAGGATCGCTTACGGCGGCGCGCAGGAGGTGTACGGCATAAAGGCGGACCTGACGTGCCTGGGGAAGGTCATAGGGGGCGGCTTCCCCATCGGCGCCTTCGGCGGCAGGCGGGACCTGATGGAAAGGCTGGCTCCCGCAGGCGGCGTCTACCAGGCCGGAACCCTTTCGGGCAACCCGGTAGCTGTCAGGGCCGGTCTTTACACCCTCGGCCGCCTCAAGGAAGAAATGCCCTACGAGGGCATGGCGGCCGCCCTTGCGGGCTTCGGGGCAGAGGTTAGCCGCGTCAGCCGGGAAGAGGGGATCGCCTACAAGATAAACGGCCTTACCTCCATGTTCACCGGGTTTTTCAGCGACCGGGACGTAGTCGATTACGAAACCGCCGCTTCCTCGGACCGGCGTCTTTACGCGGCGTTTTTCAAGGCAATGCTCGATCAGGGCGTTTTTTTCGCGCCCAGCCAGTATGAGGCGGCCTTCCTTACGACCGCCCACACATCGGCGGTCCTCGAAAGGACTGTTGAGATCTACCGGCGGGTGTTCAGAAAGATGAAGAAACTGTGAAAGGGACCTACAGCGAAGACGGCACCGTGAGGCTGAGGACCTCGGTATGGATCGACCTTCGCGCTCTGGAAGAGAACTACCGGGCCATCGGGCGCCTTCTTGGGCCGCAAGTCGGTATGATGTGCGTGATAAAGGCCGATGCCTACGGCCACGGCGCCGTCGAGGTGGGCCGCCGGCTCGAATCTCTCGGCGCTGCATACTTCGGCGTTGCGACGATCGACGAGGCGAAAGAGCTCCGGGAAGCAGGAATCCGGTCTCCGGTCCTTGTCCTCGGCGGGGCGATGCCATGGGAGGGGCCGGAGCTTTTCATAGAATACGACCTGGCCGTCGCCGTCGGCAACTTCGAGCTGTTGGACAGGATCGACGGGTTCCGCGGCGGGAAGCCCCTGAAGCTCCACGTTAAGATCGATACCGGCATGGGGCGCCTCGGCTTCGGCACCGGCGAGATACCCGGGCTGCTCTCTGAGCTTACCCGCCTCCAAGGTGTGGAGATAGAGGGGATAATGAGCCATTTTTCCAGGTCCGAGAGGCGGGACGATTACGGGTTGGGGCAGGTTGCCCTTTTCGCCGAGGCGGTAGGGCGCTTCAAGGAGAAAGGCATAGAGCCGAGGTTGATCCATATGGCTAACAGCGCGGGCTTGTGCAACTACCCCGAGGCCCGGTTCAACATGGTGAGACCGGGGATCATGCTCTACGGCAGCTATCCGGGCAAGGCCCTGTGCGACGCGGTCGAGCTGACGCCCGTCCTTACCTGGACGGCGTCGATCTCGTTCGTCCGGACTTTTCCGGCCGGCACGGCCCTCAGTTACGGCGGCACTTACGTGACGGAAAGGGATACCAGGGTAGCCTATGTTCCCGTCGGCTACAGCCACGGATACCCCAGGGCGCTGTCGAACCGGGGGAGCGTCCTTGTAGCAGGCAGGCGGTGCGGCATCGTCGGGGCGGTCTGCATGGATTGGAGTTTTGTCGATGTCACCGGCGTCCCGGAGGCGGTCCCCGGCGAGGAGGTTGTCCTTTTGGGCAGCGCAAAGGGCGCAAAGATCACGGCCGATGAGATAGCGGGAGACGTCGGGACTATCCCTTACGAGATCCTCTGCGGCGTATCCAAGCAGATAAAGAGGCGCCATGTCCATTAGAGACTCCGCGAAGCGGTCCTTCCAGCCCCTGAAAAGGTTTGCCTCGGAGTTCGGGGGCGTTTGGATCATGTTCATGACCGTGGTGCAGTGGGCGTTCAGGAGGCCCGTGAAGCTGGACCTGATTTTCAAGCAGATGGAGTTTATCGGCGTCAGGTCCCTTTGGGTAGTGATCGTCACGGGCGCCTTCACGGGCATGGTCCTCGCCCTTCAGACCTATTACGGCTTCCGGAGGTTCAGCTCCGAGGCCCTTGTGGGAACGACGGTGGCCCTGAGCATGACGAGGGAGCTGGGGCCCGTTCTGACGGGCCTCATGGTGACGGGGAGGGCCGGCTCCGCGATAGCGGCGGAGCTCGGCACCATGCGCGTCACCGAGCAGATCGACGCGCTCACCGTCATGGCCCTGAACCCGGTGAAGTATCTCGTGGTGCCGCGGGTCATCGCATCGCTTCTCATGCTCCCCATCCTTACCGTCATAGCCGATTTCACCGGCATCGCGGGGGGGTATTTCGTGGGAGTCAAGCTGCTCGGCATTAACGAAGGGATCTTTATCAGCAGGATCATAAAGTACGTCGATCTTGAAGACATCTATAACGGACTGGCGAAGTCTGCGTGCTTCGGCATAATCCTGGCAATCGTGTGCTGTTACAAGGGTTTTTATACAAAGGGGGGAGCGGAAGGAGTGGGAAGGGCGACGACAGAGGCGGTCGTCGCATCGAGCATCACCATCCTGGTCGCCGACTTCATCCTCACCTCCCTCATGTTCTGACCATGGAAAACATCGCCATAATGGTAAGAGACATCCACAAGAGCTTCGGGAGCCAGAAGGTCCTGGACGGGATCGACCTTGCAATAGAGCACGGCGGGATCACCGTCATAATAGGCAAGAGTGGAAGCGGGAAGACCGTTCTCATGAAGCACCTCATCGGTCTCTTGAAGCCCGACAGTGGTGAGATATGGGTCGACGGGGTCGATATCGCCCGCCTGTCCGAGACCGAGTTGAACGAGGTGAGGAAGAAATTCGGGATGCTCTTCCAGGAGGCCGCCCTTTTTGACTCCATGACCGTGGCGGACAACATCGCCTTCCCGTTGAGGGAGCATACGCGCCTGTCCGAGAGTGAGATCGGCGGCATAGTGGAGGAAAAGCTCCGGCAGGTCGGCCTTCTCGGTTTCGGCGACAAGATGCCGTCCGAGCTGTCGGGAGGCATGAAAAAAAGGGTAGGCCTTGCAAGGGCCCTGGCCCTCGACCCAGATATCGTCCTTTTCGACGAGCCGACGAGCGCCCTCGATCCGGTGATCGCCCTGACTATAGAGGACCTCATCAAAGAGACCCAGATGAAGCTTAAAAAGACCTATGTAGTGATAAGCCACGACATACTTGGAATGTTCAGGATCGCCGACAGGGTGGCCATGCTTTACGAGGGGCGAATCGTCGCTTTCGGCGCCCCTTCCGAAGTGCGCAAGAGCGATCTGCCGGCGGTGAAGGAGTTCTTGAGGGCAACAAGAATACCGGGTTTTGCGGAGGGACACAATGACAACGGAGTTTAAGGTCGGAATCGTCGTCCTTTTGGGCATCGCGATCCTTTTCTACATGTCCTTCAGGATAGGGAAGTTCGGCAGCCTGACCGAGGGCCGGGGCTACATAATCACCGCCCACTTCAAGAACATCTCCGGTCTCGATACCAAGTCGCCCGTCGAGATAGCCGGCGTGGAGGTAGGCCGGGTCTACAAGATTACCCTCGATGGAAACCTGGCGAAGACGGAGCTTCTCATAAAAGAGGGCGTGAAGATACCGGTTGACAGCAAAGTCGCCATAAAATCGTTCGGCATCCTCGGCGACAAGTACGTAGAGATCGCGCCGGGCCAGTCGCAAACTTACGCCAGGGCCGGCCAGGAGATGACGAACGTGGCTACTTACGTGGATTTCGACGAGATTTTTCAGACCGTGAGCTCCGCCGCAAAGAATATCGGGGAGACCGTGGGACAATTCAAGGGCGTCCTCGACGAGAAATCGAAGGAGGACTTCAAAGCGGGGCTTTCCAACCTGAGGGCGGCAAGCGGCGAGGTCAAGGATTTGGTAGCGGCCAACAAGGTGAACGTAAACCGCATCGTCAAGAACGTGGCGGAGGCGAGCGCCCAGTTCGGGCCCCTCACCAAAAAGGCGGACGCGGTGATTACGGAGGTGAACACCATAGTCGAGGGCGTCAACGAAGGGAAGGGCACCATCGGCAAGCTCGTCAAGGACGAGACCCTTTACAACGACGCCAAGACCGTGGTCGCCAACCTCAAAAGCGTCTCCACCGACATAGAGCAGGGGAAGGGCACCATCGGCAAGCTCGTGAAGGACGAGGCCCTTTACAACGACGCCAGGGAAACGATGAAGAACGTCAATCAGTTCACCAGCGGTCTCAAGGAAAAGAACCTCGTGGCCGAGGCGGACAAGACTATGAAGAAGATCCAGCAGGCTGCCGAAGGGGTGCAGGAGCAAACGCCTATCGCCATAATGGGGACAATCTTCGGCCTCTTTTTCTGATGCGCGCATGTATTCTCTTCCTCCTGTTTCTCCTTTGCCCGGGCAGCCTTTTCGCCTTCTGGCCGGTATACTGGGAGCTGGGGGAGGAGAAGAACTTCTTCGGCCCCCTTATATCCTACGAGGCCGGGGGAGGCCAAACGCACGCAACGGTCAGGCCCCTTCTCTCCTCCTACGATTCGCCGCGGACCTATTCCATCATTTTTCCCCTGGGCAAGAGCACTGAGGAGAAGTCTTATTTCCTCCCCGTCTATATGAGGCACCGCGCGCTGGGCGCAGAGGATTACACCCTCTTTCCGTTCTTTTGGGGAAGGACCAGCGACGGCAGGGGCTACGGAGGGTTTTTCCCTTTATACGGCAGGCTCTACAACAGGTTCAGGCGGGACGAGATCCGGTTCTTTCTCTGGCCCATTTACGCGTACAGCGAAGGGGAGGGGGCGACGAGGACGAACGTCGTCTGGCCGATCTTCTCTTTTTACGGCGGCCGCCAGGAGGGGTTCAAGCTGGGTCCGCTCTACGGACATCGAAAGTGGGGCGACGAGAGGGAGTCGTCCTTCCTATTCTGGCCCATCTTCATAAAGGACGAAAGGTTCCTCGACACGGATGAGCCGAGGAAGAGCCTCTGGGCATTTCCGCTGTACATGCAGACTACATCCGAAAAGTACTCGTACCACGCGGTTATGTGGCCTTTATTCACTTTCACGAAGACTGAGGGGAGGAGCGAGAACCAGATCCTGTGGCCCCTTTTCGGAAGTTCGAAAGGGACGGAGAGCGGTTTCCACGCATGGCCTTTCTACTCCTACAGGAAGGTCGGGAAGGACGAGGTCACCTATATTATGTGGCCCGTCTACAAAGGGACCGATCGATATCCGGGCGACCGGAAGTGGACGTACAGGAGGATCATAATCATAGACAGGTACGAGGCGGACGACCGGGGAACCTTCTTCAATATCTGTCCCTTTTTCGAGTACCGCCGCAACGCGGCCGAGACCCGGTTCTTTTTCCCCTCCATCATACCCTGGCGGAACGAAAGCTTCGACAGGATAGTGCGCCCCCTGATGACCCTGTACGAATACCGCAGCAACGCCCGCAGGACTACAACGAACTTCCTTTACGGTTTCTACACGAAGGAAGAGGAGGGAGAATACTGGAAAAGGAGGCTCGCTTTCCTCCTTGAGGTGAAGCGGGAGCCGCAGGGAATGGGGTTCCAGGTCCTTTCAGGGCTTTTCGGCATGGACAAGAAGAGGATAAAGGTCTTTTACATACCTGTAAATCGGGTGCAGGCCCCGACGCCGGCTCTTTCGGGAGAGGATAGAGAAGCCGGTCCGCCGCAGGCATCCGCCCCGGAATAGCGCAGCCGTGCCAAAGATAGAAGAGATAAGGTTCAGACAGACCGTGCGGCCGCTCAGGACCACTTTCGCTACCGCGCTGGGCGGGAAGGACACGCTGCGCAGCGTTCTGGTCGCCGTCACCACGGACGGCGGCGCGGCCGGCGTTGGAGAGGTCCCGACGAGCGCGGCTTTCAAAGACGAAAGCATAGGCGCCATCGCCCTGGTGCTCAGGAAGGCCCGTGTCAGGCTCAGGGGTGCGGACGTAGACGACTGGCCGTCTCTTGCGGCGGATCTGCGGGCCGAATTTCCCGGCGCCAGGATGACCTTGTCGGGCTTGGAGGCGGCGCTCTTCAGGGCGGCCATCGGGCAGCGGGGCACGGCGGAGCACCTTTACTGGGGCGGACGGACCCGCAGGATCGAGACGGACATAACCCTCCCCTTCCTTCCGGACACGGCCGCCCTCTCCGGATGGATAGATTACGCGACCCGGAAGGGCTTTACCGCCTATAAGCTGAAGGTAAGCGGCGACCTCGAGGCCGACCGCCGGATAGTGTCCTTTGTTTACGGATTGCTGGGGCAGAAAGGGCGGCCTTTCCGCCTGCGCCTCGACGGGAACCAGGGGTATGGGCGGGAGAGCTTTCTCGCCTTTATGGATTTCATCGTGAAGGGGCGGTACGAGATCGAGCTCTTCGAGCAGCCCCTCCGGAAGGACGATTTCGACGGCCTCGCTTATATAAAGGAAAGGTCTCCCGTACCGATCATCCTGGACGAATCGGTTGTCTCTGCGCGGGATGCCAGGAGGGCCGCAGATCACGGCCTCTGCCACGGCATAAACGTCAAGCTCGCCAAGAGCGGCATAGGCGGATCCATGGAGATCCTCGAACTGGCCGGGCGGGAGGGGATGAAGCTGATGGCCGGGTGCATGATCGAGACTATGGTGGGCCTCTCCGGGGCGATCTTCTTAGCCGCGGGCACCGGCGCCTTCGATTACGTCGATCTCGACGCGGTTCATTTCCTTTACGGGAAGAACAGCTATCCCGGGATCAGGATTGAAGGCCCCTCTTTTATCGTGTACGGCCCATAGCCCGCTTGCACCCGATACCTATTTGCAGGCCAGCGCTATCAGTTCCTCACAGGGGATCTGGATGCACTCCCCGGCACGGAAATTCTCGGCTGCTCGTATCGCGTCCGTCTCGATTCTCGACGCGACATCGAGGGGAATATTCTCCAAAAGCATCTGCAGGCGGCCGCTTATTCCCACCACGGCCTGCCAGTATTCTGCTCCGTCTTTCATCTCTTGAAAGACGGTGTGTCGCACAACGCTTATTGCGTGAAAGCCTGTGTCGGCGAGCGCCTTTTCCAGAACGCCTTCAGGCCCGAAATCGAACCACATCGGTGCTCCGGGCACGAGGGCTGCCGGAAAGTGTTCCCGTATCGCCCTCGCCACTATGCTGAGCGTCAAGGACCGGTCCGGGGTGCTCCAGGTGGAGATCGCTACACTCCCGCCTTCCTTCAAAACCCGCCACATCTCCCGCAGGGCTCTCATGCGGTCGGTGGTGTGTACCAAACCGTGACTGCACAGGACGGCATCGAAGGAGTCTTCCTGGAAAGGAAGGTTCTCCGCGTCCCCTTCCTGGAAAGTCGCAATTGCGATACCTCCTTCCGCGGCCTTCTTTCTTGCCAGCTCCACCATTCCGGGGGCGAGGTCTATACCTACCACCGCTCCATCCGGGGCAACGAGCGGCGCCGCCATAAGAGAAGGGATGCCCGGGCCGCAAGCGACGTCGAGGACGCGTTGACCGGGCTTCAATCCCGATCCGTCCAATAGCCGCTGCGCGTAGGCCCGAAAAATATCCCCACCGTATTTCTCATAACTTGCCGCAGCGGCGCTGTAAACTTCGCGCTCCACTTGCTTGTACCGTTCCGCATCAAAGGCCATGGCGCTCCCTCCTTATCGGTTTCCTTAAAGATACGTGCGGAAGCCCTTTTCAGCAATCACCCATTCGGGGGATGGGGGTTATACGAGATTGTTGAGGGAGGCCCACACTGCGGCCTCGGTGCGGTCGGTAGCGTCAAGCTTGCTGAAGATATTTTTGATGTGCGTTTTTACCGTATCGGGGCTTATGCCGAAGATGGAGGCGATTTCCCTGTTCGAGAACCCTTTCGCCACGAGGCGGAGGACCTCCGTTTCCCGCGCCGTCAGAGCTGTTTCCTCGTTGTACGGCCGATCCTGCTGTTGCGGCTCCGCCGCAGGCGCAGTCAGCTCTCTCAGCGTCTTTTCGAGAGATTCGACATACCGCCTGTGGCGCTCTTCGTCTTTTTTCTTTTCCGTAAGCATAATGAGCATCTCGAAAAGGTATTGGAGGGACCCCCGGTCGTCGAGGATCGGGTATGCCCTGACCTCCGCGTACACTCGTTCTCTTCCGGGGAGGGCCAGGCTGCGCTCGATTACACAGGGTTGCTTCGTGCCCTTCACGATCTCGATCAGACAGACATCGCACGGTTCCTCCAGTCTGCGGAACATCTCGTAGCAAGGCTTCCCGATCATTTCACTTGCCTGTCTCTGCACGGCGGTAGCCATTCCCTGGTTCGCCCACAGGACCTCGTAGTCCTTCCCCAGCAGGTTCATTGACGGATTCGCAATGTCGTCAAACAAAGCTTTGAAGACACGCAGGGCAGCATCGACGGAGAAAGCAGGCTTTTCCACGGCAAGTCCGGTGCCGCCTTCCCGCCCTCCGCCGGTTGGTGCTGCTCCTCCTGTCCCGCCGGCCCGATCCGTCATCTCACTGCCTCAGCCTCTCCGGTCATTTTCACGAAGGCCACCTCGCCCAGCACGGAGGTATGGAGTTTTCCGCCTTTCTTCCTGACCAATGTGAGGTTCTGGTTGTAAGGATCGGACCCCACCGGCATTATCAGCCTTCCGCCCTCGGAAAGCTGGTCGAGGAGCGGCTCGGGGATTTTTCCGGAAGAGGCGGTGACCAGGATCGCGTCGAAGGGTGCATGCTCAGGCAAGCCCCGGTAGCCGTCACCGACCAGGACGTGCACGTTCCTGTATCCGAGGCGCTCCAGGCGCGCTTGCGCCTTCTTTGCAAGGCCGCTCTTGATTTCGACGGTGTATACGTCACGGGCGAGCTCTGCGAGGACCGCTGCCTGGTAGCCGGAGCCGGTCCCCACTTCCAGCACCCGCTCACCCCCTTTGAGGCCGAGGGCCTGGGTCATGAGGGCGACCACGAGGGGTTGGCTGATGGTCTGGCCTTCGCCGATGGGAAGGGGTGTGTTCCGATAGGCGCTGTCGAGGTAAGGCGCCTCGACAAAGACCTCGCGGGGTACCTTTCCCATGGCGGCGAGGACCTTTGCGTCGCTCACGCCCTGTCCGGCCAGAAGTCTGACGAGGTCCTCACGGTGCTCCGCCGACGACCGGGACTGGGCGAAAAGGCGGGGGACACCGCAAAGGCAGAAGAACAGGAAAACAGCAATTGCGCCTATCCCTATTCTCATACACAACCATGATAGCACAAAACACCGGATGATGGCGACATTTAGAAATTGCTTGTCCTCTCCGCCCGGAATCTGTTACGGTACTTACATAAAGTCATCAAGGAGGACATAATGAGAAGGGCAAAGGCATTTCTCGTCGTTTCCGTTTTTCTTCTTGCGATTTTCGTGGTTGCTTCCACCCCTCTTTCCGCGCGCCAGCCCACCCCGGCCGTGCGGACGGCTATCTCCTGGATAGACGACAACAAGGCCGCCTACGACGGCATGGCCTCATTCCTCTGGGAGAACCCGGAACTGAGCCTTGCGGAGTTCAAGTCTTCGGGCAAGCTCCAGGGGTACCTCGCGGCAAACGGGTTCAGGATCGAGAAGGGGGTGGCGGAGATGCCGACAGCCTTTGTCGCCACCTGGGGCTTGGGCAAGCCCGTCGTCGGAATACTGGGCGAGTTCGACGCCCTCCCCAGCCTGTCCCAGAGGAAGGGGGTAGCGAGCCAGGTCCCGGTCGTCCCGGGAGCGCCCGGCCACGGCTGCGGCCACAACCTCTTCGGTCCGGCGAGCGCCACCGCCGCTGTAGCCATGGCTAAGGCGATGGAGAAGCACGGTATCAAGGGGACCGTGAAGTTCTTCGGCACGCCGGCCGAGGAGACGCTGGTCGGCAAGGTCTACATGAACAGGGACGGCGTGTTCGACGGCACGGACATCATGATAGCCTGGCACCCCATGGACATAAACGGTGTCGACTACAGCTCTTCCCTGGCCATGGACAACATAAAGTTCCGCTTCTACGGCAAGGCTTCCCACGCCGCGGTTGCCCCGGACGCGGGCCGAAGCGCCCTCGACGCGGTAGAGTTGATGGACGTCGGCGCGAACTTCATGCGGGAGCACGTGCCCCAGGAGGCTCGGATCCACTATATAATCTCGAAGGGCGGGGAAGCCCCGAACGTTGTCCCGCCCTTTGCGGAAGCCTGGTATTTCATTCGCGCTCCGCGGAGGGCCGAGGTGGACCGGATAAGGGCGTGGCTCATAGACATCTCCAAAGGCGCTGCCCTCATGACCCAGACCACGACGGATTACCGGATCCTGACGGCCGTCTACGAGTATTTGCCCAACAGGACCCTTGCGAAAATGGGCGACGAGGTGGTGAAGATGGTGGGCGCGCCCGCATTCACGGCCGAGGAGCAAGCCTTCGGAGGGACCGTCCTGGGCGCCATGGGCAGGAAGGCTGAAAGTGAGGCATTCAGCACAAAGGTTACGACGCCCGATTTCGCGCGCACCTTCCCCGACGTCCCGAACAGCAAGGCATCGACGGACGTGAATTTCACCTGGAGGTTCCCCTCCGTTCAGTTCTTCACAGCGACCCTCGCGAAGGGCACGCCCCTGCACTCGTGGATGGCGGTCTGCCAGACGGGCACAAGCCCGGCCATGAAGGCGGGCTTGCAGGTGAGCAAGTACATGGCGGCCATGGGCCTCGAAGTCCTTACGAACCCAGCCCTCGTGACGGAAGCCTGGGCGGAGCTGGGCGAGAACGTCGCCCGCTTCGGCTACCGGGAGCCGGTGCCGAAGGAGGTAAAGGTACCTACCTTCAAGGAGCTCTATGGGATAGAGCCGTCGGCCGTCCCCGGGTCGGCCAGGTGAAGCGCGGGCAGGGTTTCAGGAGAAGAGGCGCTCGATCGCCGTCGCGGCCTCGAAAGGGTCGGGCCTGATCTCCCGTTCGATCGCGCCTATCATGTCTATTGCGGCGCCGAGCTTCTTGTCGCGCCGTTTCAGATGGTCGATCTCAGCCTTTCCGTACCTGAATATTTCCACTCCCGACCCTTCCTCTCCCTCGATTGCCTCCGGGGCTTTGACCCGGCCTTTCCCTGCGGCGGCCCTTTCACCTGTACTTAACGGCAAGGATCAGCACTATTAAGACGAGAACGAACGTGACGAAGTTGGCGGCTATTATCGGGAAGGAGCGAGTGCAAAGGCCGTAGACCAGCCACAGGAAAATTCCCGTCGAGTTGAGGCCTACCATGGCAATAGAGAGGTCGTTCGCGGATTTGACTTTCCAAGTGCGGACGACCTGGGGGATGAAGGCAACGGTCGTGAAGGCGCCGGCTAGGAGGCCGAGCACCATGATGGGGTCGATGTAAGGGACCATGGGCGATAATTTAGCATATTTTACTTCCGGCGTCCGCTAGCGCTGCCTGATGCCGTTTATTTCTTCTCGCAGGAATCCTTCCCGCGTGGATTCACTCAGGTTCTTACGCCGAACCTTGGCAGGACATACCTGTTGAGCACGTACCAGGCGACGACGATCACGGCCATAAGGATGAATTCTTTCATTCTGCGCTCCGCTGCAAAGTATTTCTCATTTTCTGACCGTGTAGCCTGCCTTCTCCACTGCCTGTTCCAGGTCCTCCTTCTTGATCTTCGACTCGTCGTAAGTGATGCTGGCGGTCCCTACTCCGACATCGGCCTTGGACACGCCGGGCAGTTGATCCACCGCTTTTTTGACCCTCATCACGCAGTGCTGGCAGCTCATCCCCTCGATCTCAAGCTTTGCTTCGGTCATGACATCCTCCTTTGTTTTGATAAACCCCGGAGACCGTTCTTCCGTTAATATAATCTCCGGGAAGCGGTTTTTGTGTTTGGCGGCTGAAAATATTGTAAGACTGTTTTAGCACGGTTAACGGAGGGCCGGCCGGGGGAAGCTGCTAAAGAAACACGCCATCAGGCCGGAGGTGAAGTTTACCTCCCCCTACGATCCATCGCGCAAAGACCGGGGAAGCCGCCCATCCGATCGATGACAGGGGATCCCCGGTCTTGTCCTGCCTGGTCCCCGGTCTTTCCTCGCCCCCGACAGGATGCCTTCTACGTGTGCCCCCGCAAGCGGCCCTGCTTATCGCAGAACCCGGAATATGCTATCGCGGAGGCGGCGGCGGCGCATACTGCGGGGGAGGGAGCGGCCCCTGCTGGTACGGCGCCGGGGGCGGTGGAGGAGGCGGCGCATAGTATCGCCGCGCGGGTGGGGAACCCGGGATCTGGTTTCCTTTCGCGTACATACACTGCTGATAGGCGATGTCGTAACGCCTCTGCATCTGATACTGTGAAGAGGCGGCCGCGTTGCTCCCCATGGCAGTCCCGCCCAGGAGGCCCGTGGCGCCCCCGATTGCGGCGCCGGCGCCGACGTTGCCCGTGGCAGCACCTATTGCCGCTCCCAGACCGGCGCCAACCACCGTTCCGAGAACTGCCCCGGAAGCGAGGTTGTCGTTGGCGGTCTGGCCCGGAGACGTCCCGCCTATCTGCGTATCGGCCCACTGCCTGCATACGGCATCGTCGGCCTGAAATACCTCGAAAGGTTTCCCAGGGGCCGGGAGCACGGCTACGCTGGGGCCGGTCGGCACGGTAGCGCAGGCCGCGAGCATTGCTATGGCGGAGAAAAGCAAAAGACTTCGTGTTATGAGGCTCATTGTGCGGTGCCCTCCTTCCCCGGTGCGGGCGGCACAAACACTACCTGCGCCCGGCCGCCGGGGCAGCTCGTAACGTATGGGTAATAACCTTTAAGATCCCGGCAGTAATACCGGCAGGACTGCCTCGAAGCGCTTTTCATCGAGCGGGTCTGCCTCATTTCGGATCAGCGGCTGATGGGAACGGACTGGCCGTACTTCGCGGCGAACCAGCCCGTGCCGGATGTGCGGTACTGATCCATGTCGCTCTCATAGACCGATATCTCCTCGTCGATAAGCTGCTGAAGAGCGGGAAGATCGATTCGGCTGCTGCGCCACATGCCCCGAACTTCCCGGACGTTCTGGGGCGCGTATTCCTTTGAATAGGCGCCGATATAGTCGCTCAGCGCCTGCAGACCCTCTTTCTGTTTGTCCTCCTTCAGGAGGACCAGGGCCTTGTAGCCAAGTATGCGGATATGGGCTTCGCTTCCCTTGTCGAGCCTTGCCGCCTCCCCTATATAGCGCGATGCATCCCCGACGTCGTTCAGCTTGTAGCTTGCCGTCGCCGCAAAGGCATAGGCTTGGGACTCCGTGGGCACCGTCCCGGACGCCTTGACGAATTTGTCGAGCGCCTGCTTGTACTCGCCTTCGTCGAGCAGTTTCTTTCCCTTCCACATATCGGACCTGTACGTCCCGTACTGCTGCATGGTGGAGCAGCCGAAAAGCCCTGCGAGCACCAGAACACCAACCCAGAACATTTTCCTCATTCCATCACCTCCGTGGTTTATCACTGCTGAATGATACGATACCATGCGACTCCATTTCAAGGCTGAAAAATGGAGGGCCGTCGGAACGGCAAAACGGCAGATGCCCATGTCCTTGCTGCATCACCATATATAAGTCGTCGGGTCCGGTTGAAAGGTTACAGGGATAGCGCGCAGGAGTAGTGCGTTGCTATCGGCCTAATAGTAAAGGATGCACCGCACCCTGTGCCCCGGTGCCGTCTCCACCAGCTTTATCTCCCCCTCTTTGCAGGCAGCCTCCGCCTGGAAGCACCTTGAGGCGAAGCGGCAGCCGGCGGGCGGATCGGCCGGGGACGGGGGTTCGCCGGGGAGAGGACCCAGCCCGCACTTTTTCGCGGGGTCGAGGGAAGGGATGGAGGAGAACAGGGCCTTCGTGTAAGGATGAAGGGGGTGTTCAAAAAGGTGCTCGCTCTCCGCCTCCTCCATTATCTTCCCGATGTACATTACGGCGATCCTGTCCGCGATATGGCGGACCACGGAAAGGTCGTGGGCTACGAACAGGTAGGAAAGTGAGAACCGGTCCTGCAGGTCCTCGAGCAGGTTGATGATCTGCGCCTGTATGGAGACATCGAGGGCAGACACGGGCTCGTCGCAGACAAGGAAGGAGGGGTCCACGGCAAGGGCCCTCGCTATGCCTATGCGCTGCCTCTGTCCTCCCGAGAACTCGTGGGGATAGCGTGTGGCGGCCTCGGAAGGCAGGCCCACGATATCCAGAAGCTCCGCCACCCTTTCCTCGACCCGGCGCCGTCCCATAAGGACGAGGCCTTCGCCCACTATATCGGCGACGGTCATCCTGGGGTCGAGGGAGCCGAAGGGGTCCTGAAAGACCATTTGCATCCGCCTTCTGTACTCCCTGAGCGCCCTCGGCGACAGGCTCGCGATATCATTTGCCTCGAAGAAGATCCGGCCGCTTGTAGGGGCGAGCAGCCTGAGCACGCATTTCCCCACGGTGGTCTTGCCGCAGCCCGACTCGCCGACAAGCCCCAGGGTCTCCCCTTTATCGACGCTGAGATCGACGCCGTCGACCGCCTTCACGTAGCCCGCAACGCGCCGCAGGAGGCCGCGCCTCACAGGGAAGTACATCCTGAGGTCCCTCACGTCGAGCATCATGACGACCCCTCAGGCGCCCTGACCCAGCAGGCTGCCCGGTGACCGGGCGCGACTTCTACGAGGGGCGGGTCCTCGATCCTGCACCGTTCGCGCACCAGGGGGCAGCGGGTATTAAACCTGCAGCCGGCGGGGAAAGCCAGCGCCGAAGGGACGGTGCCCGGGATAGTATAGAGCCTCTGCCCTTTCGGGGTCCTGCCCGGCAGGCTCTTGAAAAGTCCCTCGGTGTAAGGATGGACGAAGGAGGAGAAAATGGCGCCGCAGGGCCCGTGCTCCGCGATCCTGCCCGCGTACATGACCGCCACATCGTCCGCCATCTCCGACACGATTCCCAGATCGTGGGTGATGAGGAGCACGGCCGCCCCCGACTCGTCCTGCATGTCCTTCATCAGCCTCAATATGCCGGCCTGGATAGTCACGTCGAGGGCGGTTGTCGGCTCGTCGGCGATGAGGAGGTCCGGCTTGAGGCAGAGGGCCATGGCGATCATCACGCGCTGTTTCATGCCGCCGGAAAGCTGGTAAGGGTATTCGGACATTCTCTGACCGGCGGCAGGTATGCCCACCTTGGAGAGGTAGTCCAGGGCGATCCGCCGCGCCTCCTGCCTGGCGAGCCCCGTATGGACGCGCACCGCCTCCATCACCTGCGACCCGATGGTGAAGACCGGGTTGAGGCTCGTCATGGGCTCCTGGAATATCATCGACGCCAGCCTTCCCCTTATGTCGCGCATCTCGGTCTCGGGCAGCCGGCCTACCTCCCTGCCCGAGAGCCATATGTTCCCGTCGACGATCCTGCCCTGCGGCTCAGGCACGAGGCGCAGCACGGAAAGGGCCGTGACCGATTTGCCGCAGCCCGACTCGCCGACAAGCCCCAGGGTCTTCCCCTTGCCGACGGAGAGCGATATGCCGTCGACCGCCCTTGCCACGCCTTCGTCCGTGAAGAAATAAGTCTTCAGGTTCTCTATGCGCAGGACTTCTTCCATGTCAGTCCTTCCTCAAGCGCGGGTCGAGGGCGTCTCTGAGGCTGTCGGCAAAGAGGTTGAAGGCGAGGACGAGGAGGAAGAGAAAGACGGAGGCGCCTGCCAGGTTCCACCAGATGGCGTTCGGCAGCTCCCTGTCGGCCGTCATCAGCATCCTGCCCCAGCTTCCCGTCCCTGGCTCGGCGCCGAGGCCGATGTAGGTCAGGACCGCCTCCGACATGACAAGGCCGGAAAAATCGAGGGTCATCTCGATTATGACCAGGTACATGACGTTCGGAAGGATATGGCGCAGGAGGATCCTTAGGTCGCTCGCGCCGAGGGCGCGGGCAGCTTCGACGTACTCCATGTTCTTCACTTTAAGGGTCTCCCCCCGGATCAGTCTGCAAAGCCCCACCCAGGAGGTAACTCCAAGGGCAACGCAGAGCTGCCAGAGCCCTCTCTCCATGACCATGAGCATGGCGATCAGGAGGAGTATGGCGGGGATGGACGAGAGGACCTGGTAGACGTACTGGATTGCGTCGTCGATCCGGCCGCCGTAGAACCCGGCGAAAAGGCCGAGGAAGACGGCGAAGAACGCCGCGAGGACCGAAGGGACGATGCCGATGATGAAGGCGGTCCTAACGCCCTTGAGGGCGTTATAAAGGACGTCTTCGCCCAGGTTGTTCGTGCCGAGGAGGTGGCGGCTCTTGAGGGGGAACTCGTGGCGGTTGAGGACTCCGGTTCCGGCAAGGGGCGGCGAGTAGGACTTCTCAACCTCTTTCTGGAAGAGGGCGTCAAGGGCCGTCCTGTCCAATCTGAGACCCCCCGCCTCGTGTCTCGGCACCGGAACGACGTCGAGGAGGGCGATAGCCGCAAAGAGGCATACGACCAGGAAGGCCGCCTTCGCGATCCTGTCCCTCCTTATCCTCCTTGCCGCTATCTTCAGGTGCGATTCAGCCATCTCGCCGCCTCATTCGAAAGTCACCCTCGGGTCGACCAGGGTATAGCTGATGTCGGTCAAAATGCTTCCCGCGATATAGAGCAGCGAATAGATATAGACGAGCGTCCTTATGACCGGATAGTCGTGGTTGTTTACGGCGTTCAGCATCATGTTGCCCATGCCGGGAATACCGAAGTACATCTCCAGAAGGAGGCTTCCCGTTATCAGGAAGGGTATGGAGAGCACCGTCACCGTGAGGACTGGTATCATGGCGTTCTTCAGGACGTGCTTGAAGAGGATTCTCTCTTCGCTGACCCCCTTGGCCATGGCGGTGCGCACGTAATCCGCCCGGACCTCGTTGAGCATCACGGTCCTGTAGAACCGCAGGTTCCCGCCCAGGCCCGCGGCCACCGCGAGGATCACGGGCAGGAGAAGGAACTTCCACGCCCCGAGGCCGAATTCATAGCCGTAGATCGGGAAGTACTTGAAGACGACGGCCAGGAGATACTGGCCGAGGATGATGTAGTTGAGTATGACTATGCTCATGAGGATGACGCACACGAAGAGGGCCACCCTGTCGAGGTAGGTGCCCCGGTAATAGGCGATGAAAAGGGCAAGGGGCAGGGCGATTAGAATGGACAGGAGGAAGGCGGGGACGGTCAGCGTAAGGGAAGGGACGATCTTCACCCTGAGGAGGGCGCCCACTTTCTCGTGGAGATAGTCGGACTCGGGGAATTGGAAGAGCACAAGCTCCCGCATGTGGTTCCAGAACCGGCTGTCGAAGGGATGGAGGCGGCCGTCGCGCCCTCGCTCGAGGTTCACGAACATGGGTTTGTCCATGCCGTGGGCTGTTATCCAGGTTTTCACCTGGACGGCGGTCGGGTTCTTGCCCAACTGCTTCCTGGCGATGGCCTCCGGCGAGGCGAATACGTTGAAAAGGAGGAAGGTGACGAGACAGACGCCCAGAACCGTGGGGACGGCGAGCACCACTCTCCGCAGTATATACAGGCCCAATTATCTCCTCCTTTTCCTGTGCTTGATGAAGACCGCGGGCAGGCAGACGGTGAGAAGGAAACCCAGGACGGCATAAAGGGCCGTGTAGTTGGGCCTGTCCTCCAGCCGCCAGTAGGCTTTCCTCGCGCCTGGATCGACGCGGAGGTATTTCTTGTAATTGCCCGTTATGCTGTGGGATTTGCCGTTCTTGTACCAGGCGTGGCGGAGCACGTAGGAGGGCGTGTGGACGTTGAATATCCACGGGCACCCCTCGATCGTTATGGCGACCATCTGTTTGATCGCTGCCAGCCTTTCGGGCGTGTCCTCCATGGTCCTCATCCTCTCGTAGAGGCTGTCGTACTCGGGGTTCGAGAAGGCCGCGTGGTTCGGGTTAGGGGGGGCGTTGGGCCCGTAAAACAACTGGAGGAAATTCTCCGGGTCGGGATAGTCGGCGAGCCAACCGGACGACGCCATCTGGAAAGTGCCCTTTATGGTCCTTTCGAGGTATTGGGAGAAGGTGTTCACCTGGAGCTTCATCTTTATGCCGAGCTGCTCGAAGCACCTCATGTCGAAGGTTGCCTGCTCGCGGGCACGGGGCGAATCTGCGCCTATGTCGTAGGTCAGCTCGAGCTGCCTGCCCGTCCGGCTGTCGATGCCGCCGGGGTAGCCTGCCTTTACCATCAGCTCGCGCGCCTTCGCGAGATCATGGGTCTTGTAAGGATTCTTGAGCGCCGGGTCGTAGCCGAAAACTCCCGGCGGCAAAGGCCCCTGGGCATTGACGGCCCGGCCGTTCAGGTAGATCTGGTTGAAGAGGTCGCTGTCATACGACAGCGAGAGGGCCTGGCGGAGGTACTTGTTCTTCCCGAGCACCGGATCGCGCATGTTGAAGGCAATGTAAAAAATATCGAGGTCGCTCCCTATTTCCAGGGATATGCCCTTTTTTACGAAGGCGTCGGAGAGGTCGAGCTGCCTGGTGATAACCCTGTCGAACTGCTCCTGGGGTATGCCGGAGGCGTCCAGGTATCCCTGCAGAAAGAGAAGCCACAGCGGCTGGGGCGTCGGAATGATGGTGTACCAGATCTCATCGAGGAAGGGCAGCCTCTTGCCCGCGTCGTCGAGGAGGCCTTTCTCCCTGTCGCCCGCCGCCCCCGTGGTCGGGTAATATTCCTTCCCGTAGCCGGGGTTCCTTTCGAGGACGAGCCTGTGCTGCCTCTTCCAGGACGTGAGCCGGTAAGCTCCGGTCCCCACGGGATGGCGTGAAAAGCCGTCCCTCCCCCCGGCATTGTAGTATTCGACGGCTTCCCTGGCGACCGGCGCCGTATAGGTCATGCTCATCACGTATAGGAAAGCGGGGTAGGGCTCGGTCAGGGTTATCACGAGGGTCCGATCGTCCGGGGCCTTGAGCCCCTCTATGTCGAGCGCATAATCGGCTTTACCCCTAGCGGAGGCATTTTTGAAGAAGTCGTCGATGCCCTTGATCTTTCCTGCTACCAGCCAGTACCCTGTAGCTTGCACGGCCGGGTCTGAGAGCCTCTTTATCGCATAGATGACGTCCTTCGAGGTGACGCGCCTCCCCTTGCCCCCCGGGAAGCACGGGTCGTCCTGGAAATAGGCGTCGTCCCGCAGCCTGAAGGTGTACTCCATCCTGGGTATTTTTTTCCGGACGCCGCCTTGCATCGCCTCCTCGTAGAAGATGCGCTTTTCCGGGTAGCCAGCGGCGAGGGACGGCTCGACCCTGAAGGGCCTGTCCAGATAGCTTTCCTGGTAGAGGGCGTCATAGATCTGGTTGGCTATCTCTCCTGACGTGGTATCGGAGACCTGGGCCGGGTCGAGGGTCCTGGGGTCCTCGGAAAGGGCCGTGTACAGCCTCTGCCGGGCTCCTTCGGGGGCATAGGGGTCGTTGCTGCAGGCCGAAAGACATGCGGCGAGGGCGAAGAGGGCAAAAAAGATCAGGACGCCCCTTCTGTTTGTGGGGGTTATTGGTGCGAGCATCAGGCAGAGGTAGTTTAACAGAGGGGAGGGCCTAAGTAAAGATGAACCGGAGCGGCCGGGTTGGCGGCCGGGCCCTTTTCGCGCCTAATGCGGGCGTCTCCTCGACGCAGCGTCCTCACGTACTCTTGAAGTACGCTCCGGCGCGCGTTTTCGGAAGACTACGCATTATCCATCGAAAATTGCTCCGGCCGCAATGTCATACCCTCAAGAATGCACGCGGGTACCCCGCCGCCGGGCCTCTACTCGACCAGGCACCAGAAAAGACCCGGACAATTGACAGGGGCCGGAGCAATTTTTGATGGATTTTTCCGTGATCGAGGGACCGGCCGGCGAGACTATACATAGGCGGGCACCCGCGCTCCTCGGCGGTGGCGCGGGTCGCAAGTCGAGCCGGACCGGATCCGAGAGACAGGGAAAAGCCGCGAAAAGGGGCCGGCCCCTCCCGTCCCTTCACTTACCCCGTTTGTCGAGGATCGCGTTCCAGTTGTCGAGCTGCTCCTTGTACCTCTCCGCCAGCTTCGAGTAGTCGCCCTTTATGGTGATGGAGTCGATCTTGTCGCCCGCGACTATGGCGTAGACGACCTTCATGTCCTCCCGGTCAACGACCTGGCCGAAAATCGTGTGCTTGTTGTCGAGCCAGGGCGTCGCGGTGTGGGTGATAAAGAACTGGCATCCGTTCGTGTCGGGGCCTGAGTTGGCCATGGAGAGGATCCCCCCTTTCCTGTGCCGCAGTTCGGCGGAAAACTCGTCCTGGAAGCGGTAGCCGGGCCCGCCCGTCCCGTTCCCTATCGGGCACCCTCCCTGGATCATGAAGTTCTCTATTACCCTGTGGAAGGTGAGACCGTCATAAAAGCCGCGCTTTGAGAGGTTGACGAAGTTGAGCACGGTCAAGGGCGCCTTGTCAGGGAAAAGGTTCAGCCTGATGTCTCCCCTCGTGGTGCTGATCGTTGCCTGCAACGGAGTAAAGCTCATTTTCTTCCCGTCTTTCTCTTGGTTTTCCGCTCCGCAAACGCCTGCAAGGGCGATAACGGCCGATATGGTCAAAGCGAGGACTCTCGCCGTCCTGCCACTACTCACGCTCATGGGCACCTCCCTCCCCGGCAGCTCCATGCTCCAAGCTCCACGCTGCCTTTTTCCCCACTTTCCGGAACACTTAATTTAAAGAACTCCGCCGCCGTTGTCAATCCGAATGGTTAAGGCGGTCCGTGGCTCGATCCTGGATCATGCACGTGGATGTTGCGCGGGCGCAGAGCGTGCCCTGCCCATCCGTCATCCTGCCTTCAGCAACGACTATACGGCCCCCGCTGTGGACTATGGAGCCTTCGCACCTTATCCGTCCGGAACCCGCGCCGACCGGATGGAAGTAAGCTGCGTTCAGCTCGAGGGAGACGAAGCCCGCCGAGGCGGGAAGCAGTGAATGGACGGCGCAGCCCATGGCCGCATCGAGGATCGTGCAGAGCATCCCGCCCTGGACTATGCCGAAGCGGTTGTAATGGTATTCGGCAGGCTCGGTCTCGACCACGGCGTATCCGGCGTCTATCTCGGCAAGACGCAGGCGGATGAGGCGCCATACGGGCGGAACGGGGATCCTGCCTTCCCTCACTGCCCGCATATAATCGAGCCCGTTCATGACCGACCAGGCGGGCGCCTCCTCGAAGGGGTCCTGCCATGTAACGAGTCTTTGCCTCTTTGAAGGTCGCTTTTTCTCCGGCATGGGCCCTCCTCACCCGATGATATCAAGCCCCCGGTCGCTTTTATACGATATATCGAGAAATGGGGCAACAGGAAAATGGGGCGCGGAAGAGTTGACACCCTCCCCGTACCTCTTTAAAATGGGGGAGGGCGCGCTAAAACCCCGTCACGACATTGGCGGTCGGGGCTGCGTCCAGAGCTTTTTCAATGAGCCGGCAGGCAGAGTCGATTGCCGCGTCGTGGACCTCGGAGAGGGGGGAGTGGGCCAGGTTGGCTTTATCGAGCCATACCTCCACGGTAATGGTAGAATCGCTCACGATCTCGTCGTCGGCGCCGAAGTTGAACTCCACCCTGACCGGGAATCGCGGTTCTTCCGGCTCCATGGGCTTTATGGCGAGGACTATGATATTCATTATCCACCTCTGTGCTCGATTTCGGGGGGCCCCTTCGGTCGCCCATTCCAATTGTAACCTTTTTTTTGGTAATTTGAACGGGGTCCCTTGAAAAAGAGCTCGCCTGTCCTGTTCCTTTGCGTCCTGACGGGGATCAACCTTTTCAATTACCTCGACCGGTACGTGCTCAGCGCGGTCCGGACGCCCATGGCGGCAGACTTCGGCATGAGCTACGGCGATTCCGGAATGCTCTTCACCGCCTTCATGCTGGGCTACTTCATCACCTCGCCTTTTTTCGGCTATCTGGGAGACCGCATCTCCCGCAAGCTCCTCATAGTGCCGGCCATCCTCGTCTGGAGCGGCGGAACGGTTTTGACGGGCCTGGCAGGTACTTTCGGGATGCTGCTCTTCTCCAGGGCCCTCGTGGGCGTGGCGGAGGCGAGCTATGCAACGCTGGGCCCCGGCCTGATCTCCGATAGCTGGCCCCCGTTGAAGCGCAACAACGCGCTGACGATCTTCTATCTTGCAATACCGGTAGGATCGGCCCTGGGCTATATCCTCGGCGGCGAGGTCGCCGCCCACGCGGGCTGGCGGTATGCCTTTTTTTGGGCCGGGGCGCCGGGGCTCCTGCTGGCCCTCATGATGCTGCCTTTCCGCGAGCCGGGCCGCGGGGAATCGGAAGCCCGAGCGGAAAGGAGCCTTTCCCTGCCCGGGCCTGCCGACGTGCTGCGCCTTTTCCGCAACCGGGATTACACCCTCATAGTGTGGGGGTATGTCGCCTATACCTTTGCGCTGGGCGGCTTCGCTTTTTGGGGGCCGACTTTTCTGGAGCGCGTCCACGGGCTTCCCCTCGATAAGGCTGATACCTTCTTCGGCGCTGTCCTCGTCACGGCCGGGATAGCGGGGACGCTCATCGGAGGGTTCGGGGCGACGTGGTGGCAAAAACGGACCCCTGCGGGCTATTCCCTGATGCTCAGCGGCTCCGTCTTTCTTGCAGTTCCCCTGTCTTTTGCCGGTCTGCTCTCGGGAAGCTCCGGTTCCGCAATGGGGTTTCTGGCCGTCTCCATCTTCCTGCTCTTTTTCTGCACCGGGCCGGTCAACACGCTGATCCTGGAGGCCGTGCCGGTAAACGTGCGGGCCAGCGCCATGGCCGTCTCCATTTTCCTGATCCACCTGTTCGGCGATATGTGGTCGCCGGAAATCGTCGGCCGCCTGGCCGACCACCTGCACAACGACCTGCAAAAGGCCGTGCTCATCCTCCCCGTGGCGCTGACGGTTGCGGCGCTCCTGTGGATGCTGCTCGCCATGAGAAAGTTGAGGGAGAAGAACGAAGCCGCCGGGGGAGACGGGTAGCAATCCCCTTTGGCCGCTCCCGCCTTATCCCTGAAGCCCGAATTCTACACGGCTTTTCTTGACGTCCTTCTCGTCCGGCGGTTTGAGCGGGTCGGACTCTGTAACAACGAGCCGGTCGTTTCCTATTTGCCCGGAGGCGAGGAGGGAAGAGCGGACTTTGACCGCGCGGTCGAGGGCCAGAGCTATGCAGTCCTGGTCCGTTATTGCGATGCTGCCTCGAAGGAGCTTCTCCATCTCATCGGGCGGTACGCCTTTATCGAGGCCGAGGATGTTCTTCGGTTTCTGGATTTTGGCCGCATGGTAGGCCTTTTCGAGGTACTTCGTGTATTCGGCGGGGGTTATCTCGACGTCCTGCCAGTCGACGGGCTTGCCCTCTTTACCGGGAAGGCCTTTCATCTTTTGCGCTTTCAGCAGGTTGAGAAACCGGCGTTGCTTCAAGGCATCGCGGTCGGCCTGCGCGTCCGCGTACCCGGCCACGTTGAGCCGCATTTCCGGCCTGTCGAGCATCGCCTTGGTCACAAGGTCGAGCTTCCCTTTGGCCGCAGGCGGCACATCTGAGCTTCCGTAAGGGAACTCCACGTAGCCCAGGTCCTTTTCTTGGCTGCCGAAGAGAGAACCCAGGAAAGACAGGGGCGACGTGACGATCTTCTCGACCAGGTTCTTTATTGCGCCGACTACGGCGTCGCGGAAGCTGAAGTGCGGGTTGGACAGGTTGCCGCTTATCGGGACTTCCAGGTTTATGTTGCCTTCCCGGTCTTTCAATATCGAGATGACCAGCTTGATCGGAAGATCGATCACCGGATGGCTCTCAACGCACTCGCCGAGGGCGAACCTGGCGAGTCCGGCGCGGTTGTCCGCCTGAAGCTCCTTGTTCGACAGCAGATACTTGGCGTTGAGCGTGAGGGTGCCCCTCTGGATCCTGTATCCGACGAAATGGGCCGAGTAGGGGGACATGGACGTGAGGTCCAGGCCGCTTACCGAGGCGGTGACGTCGGAACGCTCGTCCGGCCGGAAGAGGTCTACGCTGCCCGTCACTTGCAGTGGGGCGTAGTTGTTGACCTGCCCTTTGATGTCGATGCGGGCCGGCTTCCCCTGCTGCGAGGAAATGGGGGAGATGGTGCCCGACAAGCCCGTGAGGCGGGCGGAGTAGGGCGGTTTTATGTAATGGTCGGAAAAGTCGGCCGTGCCGTTCCGCAGGGTCATCGACCCGATCTCTATCTGCATTTCGGGTGCTTTCTGCTGCGCGGGGCCTTCGCCTGCGGAGGCCGTTGCGCCCTGTCGCCCGCCTTCCTGCCGGCCTTTAAGGATGTGCTGGACATTGAGCGTACCGTCTTCCCCTATATCCAGGCGGACATAGGTGCCGCCCACGAAAAGCCTGCCCGAGCGAAAGGCGGGCGGGCTCGAAGACGCGGAAACGGCTTCCGCCGAAAAGGATTTCCACGCAAGGAACCTGTTTCCCGTGGCGGGGTCCGTGGAGGAAAAACCTCGCGACGAAAGGTTGCCCTCGTAGTTGAAGTTAAGCCCCCCGGCCGTTGCCTGGCTGCAGGAAAGGCGCCCTTTTGCGGATAGGACACCCCTTTCCACGACAAGCTTTACGCTGGGAGGCATGTAAGGCTGGAAGGGCGCGAGGGCAACGTTCTGCACCACGGTCTCGGCCCGGACGGAAAGGGGGCTCATCTGCACCTGACCGGTGATATCCACACGGCCCTTCTCGGCTGTATTCAGGGAGAGTGAAAAAGGCGCCCCCTCGCCCGTGCCCGTGCTGAAACGGCTGAGGCGGAAATCTACGGGATCGAGAACGGCAGTGAAAGGCTCGGGCGGTACGTTGTCCGTGACCGTCAACCTGCCGCTGGAAAGGACGCACTCTCCAACGCGGAGGCTGAAGGGCAGGGGCCGGGGGCCGGCGGCCTTTTTCGCGGGCACACCTTCTCCCGGCGACACGATGGAAAGCAGGTTGAGGCCGGCCCCGGCCGTCCTGACGACGGCAAGACGGGGGGACATAATGGCGAGCCGCGCTATGTTCACGTCGCGGGCGAAAAGCTCGGCGCCTGCCAGCTCTATCTCCATGCGGGGCACCTGGACGAGGGGTCTGTCGTCGGGGTCGTTGACGGCGAGGTCCTCGAGGACGGTCCGGCCGGCCACGAAAAGGGTCGGCGGCTTCGCCTCACTCTGCCTGTAAGAGGCCCTGATATCCAGGTTGAGGAGGCCGCTCGGCACCTTTATACGGACCGTGGGGGGCAGGTAGGAGAGGTAGCGGGCAAGCTCGATGCGACTGGCGGCCAGCGTTACCTCCGTCTCCAACGACTTCGAGAAGGGCTTGCTCTGCCCTTTGATCTCGTACCTCGCGCCGTCAACGTCGGCGGTAAAGAGAGGGTGAATGTAAGTATCGGCGTAGTAGGGAATGTTCGAGATGAAGGGGACGTTGACAGTCATGTTCCGCACCGAGTGCTGCGAACCGGTAACCAGGTCGCGGAAATCGATGCTCCCGCCGGTGATGCGCACGTTGTTCAAGGAAAACCGCGTAGGCGCCGCGCCCCGCGTCTTTAGAAGGTCCTGGAAGTTGTACGAGCCGTCCTTCAGGCGCACGAGCGTCAAGGACGGCTTGACGATCCGGGCCTGGTCCAGGACGAGTGCGCGCCTGAAGAGAGACGAGACCTTGAGGCTGAGAAAAACTTCTTCGATATGGGCGAAAGTGCCCTTTCCCGGGCGGTCGTCCACCCTGAGTCCCCTGGCGGTCATGTTCAGCGTGTAAGGGTTGAACCTCACGCGCTCGATCGTCACCTGCCTGTGGAGAGACTCTGAAAGTCGCGACGGAAGGGCCGCCTTGAGGGCCAGGGGGACCAGGAGAAAACCGATTACCGTGTAGACCGCGACAATGACGGCCGCCCAGAAGAGGAGGCGGCCTGGGAAGGTGCGAAATAGTCTCTTCGCGGTCAGCACCGGGTGACTCCTAAAGCTATTATGATACTCGCCGCGCCGTCCGGCAACTGCCGGGACTTGGGGTCTTCACCATAGGAAGCGCGATGTTTATAATTAATATTGGTGGGAGGTGAAAAGAATGAAGAAAGGATCTCTGAAGGTTCTCTTCGGTGTCATTGTCCTAGTGATGCTGATGGCGGGGCAGGCCTGGGGCCAGGCCGGGGCGGGAGGCGGCGGGGGGATAGCCGGCGCGCCCGGCGGCGGAGCGGGCGGCCCCGGTGGTCAAGTCAGCGGCTTCCCGGGGGGAGGCGGGAGCGGCTTTCCAGGTCCCACGGGAAGCGGGTTCCCGAGCATGGATACGAGGATGCCGGAAAGCGGCAGCTCCGGGACGGGCACTGGCAGCACAATGGGCGGGTCCGGAACGGGCTCAGGGGGACTCGGAACGTCGGAGTACGGCCCTGCAACGGCAGGTCCCTACCCCCCGGCCGGGGGAAGGTGAGATACCCCCTGGTTGACGAAAGGGCGTACAGGGCCTATGTTTGAGAAGAAGCGGATGGTGCGGACTCGATCACCCGCTCAAAAGAGGGAGGTGTGAGAGCATGAACGGGACCCGTTTCTTTCTCCTTATGTCCGCGGTTGCCCTCCTATGCGCGTGTACGACCGTCCCTGCAGGTCCGAGTGTCAGCGTCATGCCCGGCCACGGAAAGACCTTCGAGGCCTTCCAGACCGATGACGCGGTCTGCAGGCAGTGGGCCGGCCGGCAGGCCGGCGGATCGCCCGGCGAGACGGCGAACCAGGGTACAGCCAGTGGCGCGGTGCTGGGCACGTTGCTCGGCGCCGGACTGGGGGCGGGTATCGGCGCTGCTACCGGGAGCGCGGGGGCAGGCGCTGCAATCGGCGGCGCGACCGGCCTCCTCGGCGGATCGGCCATCGGGAGCGGCCAGGGCCGGACGTCCGCCTCGCAGCTTCAGAGGCGGTACGACAACGCGTACGAGCAGTGCATGTACTCCAAGGGAAACCAGGTCCCGGGCATGGCCCAGGGCTATCCGACATTCGGCCCGCCGCCCTCCAATCCCTGAGGGGGGAGGGATCGCTCCTATAAGAGGCCCGGCTTTCACTTCAGCCCGGCACGTCAAGCATCCTTGCCCGCGTCTTGCGCAAGGTTCCCACTATATCGAGCAAAGGGACCGACGGGTTGCCCTGATATTCACGTAACAGCCGGTAGGTCTCGCTACAGTCCTTTGTGCCCCCGAGGGATAAGTTCGAGACGAAAGTCTTCAATACCAACATCGCACACTATTCGAAAAAGAGCTTTAGTGCTTCTACCCGATGCATCAACCCGTACGAGGGCACGATGGCGTCCCTTCAAGAGATCGAACTGGTCTTCAGGAGGGGCGGCACCGGGTCGACCTATTATTCGGTTGTGCCACCCATGACAACCATCCTCGGTTGGGTTGCGCATAACAATATCCAAGACTTCGGTACTTCCGGCACCAATATCAACGGCATCACGGGTTGCGCTTAAGTCCCATACGAAACCTATTTCTTGGTTTCCGCCAGGGCTTGGCGAAATCGAGAGAGGGCGAAGAGGTTCCGGAGTGTGGGACCAGCGACCGATCATAACGCGCTCCGGACCGAAAATAGGATTGTTCAATTCGGTTAGGAATGTGACCGATGCTCGGGCTTGATAGACCGGGCGCCGGTCCATGACGAGTTTCAGCGGGGACCAAAGTGCATGGTTCTTCACGATCACACGAAGGAACTTGCGCCCGTCTGACAAAACAGGCGGCACCGCCTCCTGCACTATGCTGATCTGCGGTCTAAGTTCCGCTTCAACGAAAACTATTACAGCGAACGACACGAAGGCCGTGAACAAAGCGAGCAAGAAGCTCTTAGGGTCGGTCCGCTCCCCGAAATAGGCTAAGCCCCCCAAAATAGCTATAATGATAAGGTAAAGAATCACTTTCGATCGCATTTAAGTTCCCCCCCTCCATTGTGCGCAGTTTCGTTTTATGAATCGTCCGTGTTCTCTATCACAAACATTAACACCGGTGTTGACGGAGTTCAAGTAATGCTCGTTACTACAAATTACATAACAGAGGCAGGAGCGATATGGAAGGCAAATTTATAAGTTATTTAAGGGTTTCAACCGAGAAGCAGGGTGTAAGCGGGCTTGGGCTTGCGGCGCTGGTGAAAGACTTCGCAGGAGAAGAACTAACGGGCCACACGCGGTTTTTTACCTCTCAGGGACTCTATCGCCCGGAGGAGACAAGAGCGGAGAGTGTCGGCGCGAGGAGAGAGTGGGGGCGAGCATCCGGTGCAGCGGCGGGGGTGAGAGCATGCTGAACTGCTTCCTGGAATCTTGCTTTGATTTGCGCTTAAAAGTGTGCAATAGTACATATGATAATGATGCTTTCCAGGGGGCGTTATGAGCCAACTAAGGGCGTTCGTCGCTCACAGCTTTTGGGATAACGACCAAGCATTGGTCAATATTTTTTGTGAATACTTCGACAAGATCAAGGAGATGGGAATTGGCTTTTCCTGGGATCACGCAAAGGCGGCGGAGGCGAAGGAGCTTGCCGAAAAGGTCTTGGGCCTCATCCAAGACAAGAACGTTTTTATCGGTATTTGCACCAACAACGAGCGAGCGATCAACGATGCTGAGCTGAAGCCAGGCAGGCTAAGAAGAAGAATTTTGAGGGCTGATAAGGCCAAGTATTCTTGGAAGACTTCAGATTGGATAATTCAGGAAATAGGGTTGGCAGTGGGGCGTGATATGAGTTTCATTCTACTAATAGAAAAGGGCCTTCGACCACCTGGGGGCTTACAGGGGAATATCGAGTATATCGAATTCGTAAGAGAGTCTCCTGAGCGATGCTTTGGAAAAATACTGGACATGATTAGGTCTTTGAGACCCAAAGCAATGACGGCCTCGGTGCTGGAGAGTACAACTCAAGCCCCTGAAGGCAAGGCAGAGGAAGGCCAGAATGAGGACGAGGATTGGTTCCTTCATCCGAAACCGACCTGGCGCCCGTTCATTTACCGGTTTGCTTTGCGCAAAGCCATTGAGGCTGATAATGCACAAGGCCAAGAAGTCGTCACCAGAGCTTATTTGGAATCTCAGGAGGGGCGCGAAGCCCGCAACCGAGAGTCCTGGGAGGCTTTCAAAGAATATCAGCGACTGTTGCTCGGAAAGGGAGGTACACTGGGTAGGATGCTGGACTTGGCAGCTTCCTATCCACAAAATGGACAGGTTCAGTCACAGTTGGGAAGTGCATATGAGGTATACAAGGAGTATGAGAAAGCTGCGGCTTCATATCGGCTCGCGGCAGAAACTGCGGCCGACGTAGACGAAACGGTAACGAATTTTGGAAAAGCTGCCCTCGCACTTCTTCGAGCTGGTAAGAATGCCGAGAGCGAAGTGGCAGTAAATGAAATGAGGCAAAGGTTTGCTCGGGATGGTGAAGGTGAGGTAACAATGATCAAGGCGCTTCGAGAAATTACAGCTCTGAAAGCCGAAAATGATATGTACTTTGGCCTCACTGAACATATGCTCGGCCTAAGACCCGATGACGTTGATGCCCGGTTTGATCTCGCCTATAAATACTCTCAGGAAAATCAAGATAACCTTTCATTTTTTCACTACTTGCGCATTCCTAAAAACCAGCGACATTCGAACACATGGAACAACCTGGGGGTGGAGTATGAACATTTCAACCTTCTTGCCAGTTCGGTAGATGCGTACCGTGAGGCTGAAAGGCTCAGGAATACGTTAGCTATGAGCAACCTTGCGCTTAGGCTCATCGGTGCCGGCTTCTTGCCTGAAGCGCAAGAGATATGTGACCGTGCCCTGAAGGTGGATGACTGCGATGCGGCCGTTCACCGGCACATTCTAAGCATCAAGGAGACGCCAGCGGAAGAGGAAAAGAAGCAAGACGAACTTGTAAAAAAAACCCGGCCATACAGCGAGTTCTATAAGGCCTACGGTAAAGCATTGACAGTAGCTGAACCGGCTGATCATGTCGGTTCATGGCAAGGACCAAAATGCCCCTTGAGAATCGAAGTCAAGGATAGGAAATTTGTAGCAGAAGGAAGATACGAATTACCGGCAGCGCTCAACATGGCAGCGTCGCTCGCCCAGATTTATGTTGGTCTCCCATCGCAGACGACCACCGAGGGACCGAGCACATATCTGGTGAGGTATGTTGGAGAGATTACAGGATACGCCGTAAAAGCCTCGGTGACTGTGGAGGAAGAAGGCAGCAAGTCTGTTAGGCGCCTTGGTGGCAGCCTTCTAACGGAGCCAGCCAGAAAGGGCGTGCTTCTTGTGATTGCAGACTCTTTCGCCGAAATTTATGTCTACGAAAAGGATGCTCCAGAGGATCAGAGGTTTTACACGCTTAAAGAAGTGCGGAATGCTTCGTCACCTGCAAGCTGATAGGTCACTTTCATTCACAAATCTTTATCTTACATGACATTCCGTGAATGCTTCGTTCGTAGGTGACGTCCTATTTCTGTGTGAGAGTTCTTGCAATAGTATCAATCGTTATTTTTGGCAACTGCACCGAATCATCTTCGTTCTGTATGAGACCTGAGCAACCAAAGGTGGCAACTGCATCAACTAGGTGCTGCAAGATTAGGTCTCTTTGTTCGGATGTGACAGCCGATTCGACAAATGCGGCCATGCAATTTGTTATGTTTTGCCTGTGTAAATTATGCTGGAACATATGCATGTTTGCTCTAAACATTTTGAGAAAAAATGTTGTTAAAGCAGCGATAACGGTTAATATGATGATTCGCAGTACGGATTCATACACGAATGTCCACTTGATTTGCTCAGTGATAATTTTGGCTTCGCCGAAAAGTGGCGTGTGATAGAAGTAATAGGCTGCAATCAGAAATACGCAGACGCTGAGTAGACTTAGGCCAGCCCATAAAATCACTTGCCAAAACTGTGTCCGTCTCGCCTTCCTAAACACATCCTGTGCGGCCTCAACCGAAATATGGGTTGCGGTACGTCTGGCCTTTTGCTCGATCTCATCGGCGAGCTTCCGAGCCTCATCCAGAATCTTCTTTGATTCCTGAGCGAGTGCCTTCAGTGTGCTTTCCGATTCACTTTTCATTCCATTTACGGCGCGTTGATATTCCTTCCGAATACCTTCATCTTGCAAAAAACCTCTTGCTTCGATCGCAGCCGTTATGAATGGTGGCCAGAACTGTTCAATCTGTGCAACCTGTTGGTTCATGAAGGCAATGAAATCAGCTTTGCCCGAAACGAACTGACCGGTATCCAAGGCCATTTGGGCGTTTATTCGATTGACAATTTGACCGATGACGCTATTGAAGGAGTTCACGGTTGAGTCATGTACTGATGAAACGTATTCAGCGGCGAAACTGACTTTCTTAACCAGCAAATCAAGGATCGGGGCAAAGTCATCATTAAGAGATGCCTTACCGAGATCCGAGCGAAGAATTTTTTCCCGGTCGAGTCCTTTGAATGCCGAAGCATATCCTTGTAGGATTTTCACGGCTTCCTGGTTTGCCATACTCATCCCCCATTCTTAGAAGACGCATCGAATTGGTAATAGTGGCGCCAAATATCATTTTTTACATCCTGCCGCAGTCACTTAATGCTACCTTGTTCTATACGGCTTTGTCCAAAAAATTCTTCTTGACGGTTTTTCAATCGGTTTATAAAACCTCGGCCCTTTGGGCGAGAAAGGCCTGGACCACCGGAACGTGGCCATTAAACGCCGCTATCATCAAGTAGGTTACACCAAGTTGCAATTTGGCATTAACCTCGGCCCCATGGGCCAGAAGGGCCTCGACCACTGGCAAATGGCCCCTAGCTGTCGCGGCGAGCATGGCGTCACTGCCCTTTTTATCTTTCACATCTACATGCATCCCGGCAGCCAGGAACAACTCTACAGCAGCCAGATCGCCGTCTTTTGCCTTTGCAACAAAGGTATCTTCTGAGAATTGCACACCCATCTGCTCTAATTTAGTCCGGGCCTCGGCGGGACTCATGCCATAGGCCAAGGAGGACAAGGACAGGGTAGTTCCTAAACAAAACATCACTAGCCGCCACATACCATTATTCCTCCCCTTTGACAAAGTATTCTTTCCTGTCATTTCTTTATCCTCACTGGTGAACTCCTTTAATGAGCCGATGAAGACCGAGCCAAATTATCTCGTCCGATACGTTAGGCGCAGTTCTTCGGGCCAAAAGCCCGCAAGCCAGACAGTGAGACCGTTATTATCTACGCATTCGACGTAGTACATCATGTTAGGCTCATCCGGGCTGAGTACCGAAACGATGGTCCCCGTATCGCCCACCTGAGGGGGCCGGCAAACACCTTTCGTCCCGCAGTATGGCCGGTCAGGGCTCAGGAGCTTGACGACTTCGACGACATCTAATTCACGGAACATGTCGCCCCGCAACTTTTTGAGCGCGGCATTCCTGAGCACAAATGGTGCACGACGTATCGTTGCAACACGCCGATACGCTTCTATCATAAGGCCGGATACAATCGGGATCGTGCATTCGCGGAGCACGCTTATGATGAAGTCTTTAATCTTGACGATCCAAACTGCGACCGTTCTCCGCTCAAGGGACGGACCGAGGTGACTTCGTATCCAACCCCCATCAAACGACAACTGGTTTCTAAATATCTGCTTGACCTCACTCAGGCGTTTTTCCAGACGCTCTACATGATCACTGCGGCCGGCTCGTCGCGCCAGCCCGATGGCGTCGGAGAAGGCGTCTTTCATGTTGGCGTAGTGGCCGGTGGCCGTGGTCGCGTCTGGCGCTTCGTACATGTTGGCTTCGTAAGATTCTGCAAGCGCTTCGAGTCGCCTGAGTTCCGTTTCGAATTCAGCCTCGTCCATAGTTCGGGTCTCCGTCAGAGGTCAGGACTACTGTATTTAACTCAACCCCGGGGCTTTCCTTGCACCGCAAAAGCGCCAATGACAAACTATGGAGACCTTCATGCGCGGTGATCCCGGTGTGTCTTTACATGAGGTACTCCACCCAAGCGGCCATGAGGTTGCGGTAAGAGCTCCATCGGGTCCGGTTTTTATCCCGAGCCTGCCAGAGCGCCCTCAGGGGAGCTTTGCGCTCATCATCAGTTCAATCAATGCCCTAGTCAGCGCATCTGACGTTTTCTTGCCTTCTTCCAGGTTATACTCCTTGTAAGTGAGCCTAATTTTGATGAATTTGCCCCGGAACCCCGTCAAAAAAGTCTCTGATATTCTTGGCCCCGTGTACAGATTACCTTCCCGAGGAGCTTCGGCGTACCTATGCTTGCCCCAGATGAACCTGATATACCCCTGTTCAGGCACCACACCGGTTGCAAGATGCGCGAGCCCCATGTATTGACCGCGTTCCTGCATGATCTCCAAAGCGAGAAACGCATATGCAATTTCTGACTTCACGGTCTCGTTATCATAACCGTCCGGGATATTCAAAATGCCATGATCGTACACGAACAGGTCCGCCTTGAGCAGGTCCCTTCCGCCGTAACGCAGGCAATATCCAAGGGTTGCTTGATCATATTTGGTCAGTCCGCCAAAGGTGAGCCCTGCAAGCGTTCTGGGAAATGCTATCCCGAGATGGTTATCTTCGTACGCGGGTAAGGGAGGCTCTGCTCCGGCCTGCGGGATAAGGGCTGTGAGCGATACTATTATGGCGAATAAAATGTTTATGTAACATCTGGTTACAAAAACCGGCTTACTCTTTTTTGTTCTCATCAGCGACGCTCCTTCTCCATTCATCCTGTCCCCCGGGGAAGGCTTTAAAGGTGTCAAGGATATGCTGATAGTCGGGACCGCCTTCTTTTCACTACCAGCCCGCTCCTTAACCTGCAAACAAAAAAGCCGCCCTTTCTCTGGCGGCTTGGCTGTCTACTGGAGATGGCTCAATAAAACTATCCGAGACCCATCGCTTTCCGTCCTATGGCCGCCCATAGTTTGGCCTTATCAGATTTTTCCATTATTGCACACGAATAATAAATGTCAAGAAAACTGTTACGGGATCAGATACCATGTCTCTCAGTGGCAATCTGCATCTTCTCATACTCATCCGGGTGATGTTCGCGATGCTTGTTCATCGAACATGCTTTGAGCAGGGAGGGAAATGAAGCTAGTTGACTGTAATCGAGTTTTCCAACGATCTTTTCGATTTTCAGACTTTCAATCTCAAATGTGGCATAAAGTCTCACGCGGAAACTGAACACCTTGAAGTTCACCCGGCCAAGGCTTATTGTCTGAATCACCAGGGTTTATGAACCGTAGTAATATCCTCCTATCTTTGCCAAAGCCAAATTTGCTGCCGCACACTGCCGTCCGAAAGTCGGGTATGCTCAATTATCTTGTCACCGTCTTCACTAATGGTGTAGGTGCGCTCCACGCAGCGGACGTTGCCATAAACAACGATATTACAGCCCACGGTGAACTCACGACCCGTGATTTCGAAGCGGCTGCCATCGGGGTCCGGTGATTCGTAATAGCCCGTGTTTCTCGCGATTACGCCTTTCACAAGAACCTTGGAGCGCACGTCGATTACTGGAGTGTAATTAACATCCACAAAGCCCACGTATCTCCTGCCATCAATCTTCCTGAGCAAATCTTCGTCTCCTTGAGACATGGCATAGGATATTCCGGCAGTTATGGTTGATGTCATCATGAACAACCCCATCACAATGGACACTACTAAACTCTTTTTCATTGTTTAGACCTCGTTTTATATATTTCTGCTACCTGCCATTCAAAACTTCTGATGTATTTCCGTCTTCATGCATGTCCCTTTAAAGGTATCTATATACGGGCCAGTAATGATGCCGGCCTGTGTGATTTCTCCACTGATGCGATCATTTTCCATTGTCTATACATATTAGGGCCAGGATTGCAAAAATACCCGAAAGTGTATGCACCACTGGGCTGTTTCGTAAACACCACGCGCCACTTCACCAGCCCGGTTCCTCGCCGCAACCGTGTCAACCAGATTATAGAGCCTTTTCCTTGCCTCTGATGCCGATAATGTTGTCATCCTTGTTTCCTCCTAATCGTACCATACGTGGTACGTCAGCACCAGTTCATGTCAAGTCTGTCAGTCGCTAACGTCAAGTGTTTTGTGTCAGTGCGAACCGGGACTTGACAGACTCTCGGCCATTCAATATCTTATAGTTGAGGGACGAACGATGGCCATGCAAACTTATGGCCCACGGCGAAAGATCAAGGAAATGCGGTCAAGGGTTTTTGGTAGACCTTGTACGTGCAGCCGGACAACGGCCATTCAGAAATATGTCCTTGTCATTCTTTTGGTTGGCGTAGCTACGGTACTACACCGGCTATTGCAACCGACATTCGGCGGCGCTCAGACTTACATTCTGTATTATCCGGGCCTCGTCCTTGCGACCCTTATCGGGGGACTCCGTTCGGGACTGCTCGCCGCGGCCCTCGGCGCCTTTGCCGTCAGCTATTTTTTCCTTGAGCCGGAAAGCTCGCTCTCGATTGCCGATCCGCCTGACGCCCTCGCCCTGGCCTTAATTTCCCCGTCAAAGTGGTTAAGCCCTCCTGCAAAGTGGTTAAGCCCTTCTGATTGGCTCCGTGCGGGCCGCCCAACAACAGGGATTCAGAAATATGTCCTTGCCGTTCTTTTGGTTGGTGTAGCGACGGTGCTGCACCGGCTATTGGAACCGACATTCGGCAGCACTCAGACTTACATTCTGTATTATCCGGCCGTCATCCTTGCGACCCTTATCGGGGGAGTCCGTCCGGGACTGCTCGCCGCGGCCCTCGGCGCCCTTGCCGTCAGCTATTTTTTCCTTGAGCCGCGTGGCTCGCTCTCGATTGCCGATTCGGCTGACGCCCTCGCCCTGGCCATATTTTCCTTCAACGCGAGCCTCGTCATCCTCGTCGCTCATTTCGCTCGAAGGGCGATTGAGAAGGCGAACGACGAGCTTGAGCTGCGCGTCCAGGAACGGACGATTGAGCTTCAACAGGCACAGGAAAAGGTCGTGGTCCAGTCGAGGGTGCTTGAGAGCTTCTTCTCCTCAACGATCAACCCCTTGGTGCTCCTCGATAGGGATTTCAACTTCATACGGGTAAATAAAGCCTTTGCGAGGGCCTTCAAAAGGGAGATCGAGGGATTTCCGGGACGCAACTATTTCGAGCTCTATCCCAACGAGGAAAGAGAGGCAATTTTCAGAAAGGCCGTAGAGACAAAGGCGCCTTACCAGGCCACTGCCAAGCCTTTTATCTTCCCAGACCATCCGGAATGGGGGACCACTTGCTGGAACTGGACCCTCACCCCCTTGCTCAACCAGGCCGGGGAAGTGGAGTCTCTCGTGTTTTCCCTCCGGGACGTCACCCAGCAGCAGCGCGTCGAGCAAGAGCTCCGCCAGTCACAAAAGATGGAGGCAATAGGGACGCTGGCCGGCGGCATGGCTCACGAGTTCAACAACATGCTTGCCATTATCCTTGGAAACGCTGAGCTGGCCCTCGACGACCTGGAAGAAAAAGATAGGGCGTCCGGGAACGTCGAGCAGATCGTGAGGGCGTCGCAACGCGCGAGGGATCTGATCGGTCAGATTCTGGCGTTCAGCAGAAAGACCGAGAGAGAAAGAAGGAAATTGAGGTTAACGCCCCTCCTGAAAGAAACCTACAAGCTGCTTCGGGGGACCTTGCCGACCACTATCCGCATGGAACTTGATGTTCGGACGAAATCGGACACGGTCCTTGCCGACCCGTCCCAAATTCAGCAGGTCCTTATAAATCTTGCGACAAACGCAACGCATGCCATGCAAAAAGACGGCGGTGTCCTCACGATTAGCCTGGCTGATGTTGCGGTGAAACAACAGGGTCAGATACCTGATGCAGAATTGGCGCCGGGAGCCTATGTTAAGTTAAGCGTCCGGGACACAGGCACAGGCATGACAGGAAACGTGCGCAAAAAGCTATTCGAGCCCTTTTTCACCACCAAGGGGCCGGGCGAAGGAACCGGTATGGGGCTTGCGGTCGTCTACGGCATCATAAAGAACCACGGCGGTGCAATCACGGTAGAGAGCGAGCCGGGCAAGGGGTCTACGTTCAGCTTGTTTCTGCCCCTGACGGCGGGAGACGAGGACATCCGGCGCGAAGAAGGGGGGGAGATCCCTTGCGGCGACGAGAGAATACTTCTCGTGGACGACGAGCCGGCGGTCTTGCAAGCGGCTTCACAGATCCTTCAAAAGCTTGGTTATAAGGTGACAGTAGCAGAGAGCGGCACCGAAGCGTGGAAAATCTTCCGAGAAGAACCGCATGGCTTCGATCTCGTGATTACAGACCACGTCATGCCCCACCTTACCGGTAGGGCGCTGGCCGAGAAGGTTCTGAACGTGAGACATGATCTTCCGATCATCCTTTTAACCGGCTACAGTGAAACAATATCGACAGAGGAGGCAAACGCGGCGGGCATCAGGGCATTTTTGATGAAGCCATTAACCAGGCGGGAGATTGCGATAACGATCAGGAACGTGCTCGGCCGGGAGAGCGAAGGGGGACAAAGGCAGTCATTGAGTTTAGTGAAGCCGACGCGGGGATTTGAACCCCGGACCTAGTGATTACGAATTTTAACTTGATTAATACCTCACAACTTACGAAAACCGGTCTAAAGAAGTATTCGGCCAAGTGCTTCATTTCGGGAGATCACGCGGAGACCTACGAGTACCACAGAGCCAAAACAGGGGCGAAGCCGGGAAAGCGGACAGAAGCCAAGGAACCAAGGAAAAGGGAAGCCAGATTCGATAACGTCTTCAGGGCAATGAGGCAGGTAAAGAGGGTCATCAACGCAAACGCAGGGCGTGCTCGAATAGAAATGGTAATAGTGATTCAGGCACATAGGGGCCAGGTGGAACAGGTCGTGAGCACCACACGAGACGCCAGGCAGTAAAATCGGAAGGCTCCGAACTTACTGGAGGTATCAAAAATGCTTAGCATATTGGTTGTTTTGGCGGCCATCATCATTTGTATAGGGATTGCTATTCTCAACCGTTGCAACGTCATTCTGGCTCAATTTGTGACAAAAGCTCCTTCGTCCCGCGGCATCTGGTACCTTGATCTTGCTCAGGAAATTCTATCCATAAAACGGGCGCTTGCCCCGCTACGGCTTTGGCCGCTTGCAGATGCTGCGAATGATATTGTGGCTGCGGATGATGAACAGGATAGAGCCTTCGAGGAAAAGATGAAGGAATACCAGAGATGGGAGCAGGCTGAATTGGAGGCGTTTGCCAAAACCACGCCTCCCGATTACAGCGACCAAGCTTTTACTCCAAGCGAGTCACTTAAGAGAACCCTTCAGGGCTTTGCACTGCAATGGTATAAGCGGGATGCCGTTGCTGGCTGGAAAGATCTATTTCGAGAAGTGTACATAGAACTCTTAAGCGGGAAAATAACCCCTGAAGAAGCGGGGGGCAAACTAGAAAAAGTCGACACAATCGATTTACGTCTCGCGGACCTTGACCTCTTTGCGGATAAACTCGATAACGCTGCAAAAGACAGAATTCAAGAAATTTATGACTTACATGCGTCCAAATGGGATGCGGCACACTGGAGAGCTCGGCTGGACCATCTGCGCGATATGAAGAAGTTTGAAAATGAAGAGGAGACTGAAAGAAAAGAAAGGGTCAAAAGAAACTTTTCATGGTCTGATAGAATGATGCTGCGGAAACCAATTACAGAAAAAATGGAAGATATATGGAACTAGTTTCTCCTTAGAGTTGGCTCGCCTTCACGTGACAATGTTCAAACGGAATCAAATTGCATGTCCCTATTCTTCGTGGAGTCCGTGGGACGAGTCGGGGATGTAAAGCAAGGGGTAGCCTAAGGTGGAAAGAACTTGAGAAAATCCCCCCGTATGGACTATGATATACTAAGGTGATTCATGAAAATTGAAATCGAGAGAGAAGAGGACGGCCGGTGGATAGCTGAAATCCCGGAGCTTCCCGGTGTGATGGTTTACGGAGCTACGCGGAACCAGGCTATCGCAAAGGCCGAAGCGTTGGCCTTGCGGGTCATGGCGGACAGGCTTGAGCATGATGAAGAAATCCCGGAGCTTAAGGAAGTCTTCGCGATCTCAGCATGAGCCGGTGGCCGTCAACACGAGCACAGCATGTCCTTGCTGCCTTGTTGCGCATCGGCTGGACAATCAAGCGGCAGCATGGCACTTCTCATCGCATTCTTGCCCGTCCGGGCTGGCCTGATTATGTCTTTGCATTTCACGAGGGAGAAGAGATCGGCCCGAAGATGCTGGCCCGAATAGCCAAAAATACGGGCCTCGCCCCGAAAGACTTGTGACAACCAACGAACAGCTCGCTTCGATTTGCGCCCCTTTTACAACCCGGCAACCTTCTTTTCTGCCCGCCCTTCTGTCCGTTATTAAGTTAATTGAAGCCGACGCGGGGATTTGAACCCCGGACCTAGTGATTACGAATCACTTGCTCTACCACTGAGCTACGTCGGCGTAGGCGCTAATGCCTGTAATAAGAAGGCTGCGCTCGCTAATTATACAGCTTTCTTCTTCTCTTTTTCCAGTTTTCTTTTCTCTTCGTCCCTGATCTCTCTGCGGAGGAGCTTGCCGACCTTCGACTTCGGCAGCATGTCGCGGAACTCTATGTAATGCGGTATTTTGTAGGACGCAAGGCGGTCCCTGCACCACTTCGTAAGCTCGCCGCTTCCAACGCCCTTCGCGTCCTCCTTGAGGACGACGATGGCCTTGATTCTTTCCCCCACCCTCGGGTCTGCGATGCCGACGCAGCAGGCCCCTATCACGGTCGGATGGTCCTGGAGGACCGCTTCGATCTCGGAGGCCGATATGCGGTAGGCCTTGTACTTTATCGTATCGGCGGTCCTTTCCATGAACTCGAGCTCCCCATCCTCGTTCATCCTCATGAAATCGCCCATCCTGTAATAGATGTCGCCGTTCTTTTGGACGAAGGAGCGGCTCGTCTCTTCCGGCTTGTTCCAGTAGCTCTTTATTGTGTCCGGTGAGGTGACGAGGAGCTCCCCCACCTCTCCGGGCGCCACCGGCTCCACGGATTCCGGGTCCGCCAGGATGCATTTCCTCGATTTCAGCGGTGTTCCCACTACCGTCGGCTTGGGCTGCCTGTCGAGCAGGCTGTACGCCACGTGTCCGGCTTCGGTCGATCCGTACACCTGGTAGATAGGGATGCCGTAGCGCTCCTTCCATGTCTTGTATACCTCGGCGGGCAGGACGTCGCCGCCGCAGTAACAGTATTTCAGGGAGCTGAGGTCGTACTGGTCGAGACGGTCGTTTTCGAGCATCATCCTGTAGAGGGCCGGAACGCCGAGCATCCAGCCGATCCTGTACCGCTCGATGGCTTTCAGAGTTGCGTCGACCTCCGGCGTAGGCATGAGGACGACCGTATTCCCGAAGTTGAAGCCGAAGGCTATTGCGAAGCCCTTTGCCATGATGTGGAAGAGGGGGTTCACCATGAGCACCGTCTCTTTGCCGGGGCTCATGTGGTCGGAGATGACGTCATCCATTACGTCCTTTATGTATGATACTTCGCCCGCGTGGTTCCCCGGCACCCCTTTGGGGAAGCCGGTCGTGCCCCCGGTATACATGACGTAGGCGAGGTCGCGCACCGGGTCGAGCTCGACCCTTGGAGGCTTCGGCCAGTTCTCTTTGATGAGTCCCCAAAAGGAATAGATCTCCTTTCCCTTCTCGATCTTCCCCTTCGGTATCTTGTCGAATAGGTAGCCGACCGCGCGCTTCCAGGCAGGGAGCAGCTCGACGAGGTCGGTGAGGATGACGCGCTCTAGGCCCGTCCCTCGCATGACCTCCCTTACGTAGACGAAGTTCGTATCCAGGCATATGACGGTCTTTATATTCGCGTCCTCGATCATGTACGCTATTTCATAGGCCGTATATATGGGAGAGACGGGGACCGTAGCGGCCCCTATCTTGTTGATGGCGAAGTTTGCTATTATCCACTGGGGGCAGTTCGGAATGTAGAGCATCACCCGGTCCTGGGGCCTCACTCCGATTTTTACGAGGCCCGCGGCGAACCTGTCTATAAGCATCGAGAGCTTGCCGTAGCTGTAACGCTCGCCGAGGTAATAAAGGGCCGTGTTGCCCGGTTCGGCGGCGCACATCTCCTCGAATCTGGAAAAGGTGTACGATGTCTCTCCGTAAGGTTCCATCGGTGCTCCTCACATGGTGCTAGACGCCAAAATAGGCGGATTTGACGTCGGGGTTGTCGATAAGCTCCTCCTTCGTCCCTGAAAGCACGTTGGACCCGTTCTCCAGGATGTAGCCCCGGTCGATGATCGGGATGACGGGCCGCGCGTATTGCTCGGTGATTATGATGGAGATGCCCTTTGTGTCCCGTATCGCTTTGGTTCCCGTGATGACGATATCCTGGTACGCAGGGCTGAGTCCCAGAAGCGGCTCGTCCAGGAGCAGCACCCGCGGCTTGGCCATAAGTGCCCTGCCTATGGCGAGCATCTGCTGTTCGCCACCGGAGAGGAAGCCGCCCTGACGCTTGAGATGGTCCTTCAGGCGGGGGAAGAGGTCCAGGACGTATTCGATATTCTCCTTTGCCTCATGTTTCGTGGACAGGTAGGCCCCGATCTTCAGGTTTTCGAGGACCGAGCTTTCGGCGAAGATCCTCCTCCGCTCCGGACAGAGGACAATGCCCAGGCGCGCGCGGGCGTGGGGCGGCATGTTCGTGATCTCCTTGCCGTTGAAGAGAATGCTGCCGAAAAGGGATACGCGCTCTCCCCCACGCATCTCTTCCTTTTTCCTGATGTCGAGCATGATGCCCGAGAGGACGTACATGAGGGTGCTCTTCCCCGCGCTATTCGGCCCGAACACACCTATAATGGCGCGGTCCTCGCAGGCGAGGCTCACGTTGTTGAGGGCAAGCATGTTCTCGTAGAAAACCATGAGGCCGGAGCCTTCAAGCATATCTATACCCCTTCTTTCCCAAGATAAGCCTCTCTGACCATTTTGTCCTCGATGACCTCCGTGTAGTCCCCTTCGGCTATCTTCTCGCCGAAGTTGAGGGCCATGACCCTGTCCGCCACCCTGAACAGCTCCCTGAGCCTGTGCTCCACCATGATAAGGGTGATGCCTTCCATCTTCAGCTTCTCTATGAGGGGGATCATTCCCGCGATCTCGCTCATCGAGAGGCCCGAGAAGACCTCGTCGCAGAAGATCACGTCAGGCCGGAGGGCCATGCACCTGGCGAGCTCGAGCCTCTTCTGATAGCCCGTGGGCAGGGTTGCGGCGAGCTTGTAGGGAACCCTCGAATCCCTCTCGAAGCCGATCTCCTCGAGTATATCGATGGCTACCGTGTCCCTGTCGCCGTGCCTGCCCCCTCCGCGCCATCCCCCGTATTTCTTTGCCCTGGGGGACCAGAGGGGTATTATCAGGTTCTTATAGGCCGGCAGCGTGTAATAGGGCCTCATGATTTGAAAAGTCCTGGTAATGCCGAGCCGGGCGACCTTGTGGGGAGGCCACCGGGTAATCTCTTCCTCCCGGAAGAATACGCGCCCGCTGTCGGGTTTTATGAAACCCGTCACGCAATTGATGAGGGTCGTCTTGCCTGAGCCGTTAGGCCCGATGATGCCGTAGATCTCGCCCTGGCGCACGTCGAAGCTGACGTCCGAGAGTGCCTTAAGGCCCCCGAAGGACTTGCCCATACCCTTTATCGAGAGGATTATTGTTTCGCTCATATCTTCACTCCGAAAAAACCCGCCCCTCGTCCTTCATACCTTCACGATCCTTTCGATTTGGTGATACTTCCGCTGGAGATAGACCATCAGGCCCTCGCTCTTGAAGACGATAAAGCCTGTCAGGATGATGCAGTAGATGACTATCCTGAAGGAGCCGAAAAACCTGAGGAACTCCGAGAGAGGCACGAGGATGAAACAGCCGATGACCGCGCCTATCAGGGTGCCTCCCCCGCCCATGACTACGGCTGCGATGGGGATGATCGAGAAGTCGAGGGCAAAGAGCGAAAGGCCCGCCCACATGTAGAGATGGGCTATATAGGCGCCGCCGAAGCATCCCAGGAGCGCCGCGATGAAAACGGCGAGGGATTTCATGGTGGTCACGTTTATGCCGGAGGCCCTGATGGACTGGTCGTTGTCCTTTACGCCCCTTAGCACCAGGCCCACATCCTGGCTTACGAGCCTCCTCATGCCGAAGAGGGCGAGGAGCATGACGATGATGATCGTGTATTGCTCGATGTACTCGCCGGGGAAGCTGTCGAGGCCGGTTATGCCGTTCGTGCCGCCCAGTATGTTCATGGCCTCGATGATCCTCGAGAAGAGGATAGGGTACATGAGGGTGACTATGGCGAAATATACACCCCGCAGTGGCAGGCACGGAAGTATCAGGACAGTGCAGAGGCCGGCGCCGAAAACCGTCGCGAGGGGGATGGAGAGGTAAAAGGGCAGGGAGAGATAGACGTTGAAGATGGCTGCGAGATAGCCGCCTACCCCGATGAAGAGGGCCCCGCCCAGACAGACGAGGCCGACGTAGTTCGCCAGAAAGTCGAAGGAGAGGGCGAGGATGGCGTAGACGCACATGATGTTGACGACCCGCTTCCAGTAAGGCGCGAGCTCCAGGACCAGCGGCAGGAGGAGGACGCCGACGATCAAGAGCAGCCTCGGCCCTATGAGATAAAGGATCTCCTCGAAGGAAGAAATGGCGTAGATGCCTTCCGTCCTTACCTTCAGCCCCCTGTCGATGCGCTCCTTCCTCGTCGTCTCCATGGTCACACCCTCTCCTCGAGCTGCTTCTGCTTGCCGAAGATGCCGGAGGGCTTTATGAGGAGGGTGACGATAATGGCAAGGAGGGCGACCACCATCACGAAGTGGCTGGAAACGAGCGTCTCCGTGAGGATCTGGGCAAAGCCGATGATGAAGGAAGCGACGATCGTGCCGGTCCAGCTTCCGAGGCCGCCTATGACGCAGACGGCGACGGCGAATATGAGGACGTTATACCCCTGCTCGACTACTATATTGCCGAGGGGCAGCAGGAGGACGGCGGCGAAGCCGGCAAGGCCGGAGCCTATGGCGAGCGAGATCAGCGCGGTCATGTCGGAGTCTATCCCCAGCATCATGGCCGCCCTCTCGTCCTGGGCTATGCCGCGCAGGGCAAGGCCGATCCTGTTGAGCTTCGTGAACAGGAAAAGCAGCAGGAAAGTCAGAATGCCGGCCCCGACTATGAGGAGCCTCTGATAGTCGACGGTTACTCCCATTATCTCGGCGGACCCGGGGATGAAGACCGGCAGCGTGTAAGTCATGCCCCGCAAGCCCCCCCACCGGAGCCCCTCTATGATGGCCAGCCCGACCGCGTACGTGCCGATTATCTCGGAAATCTCCATCCCTCGGATCCTGATGATGATGAGCCGGTATATGAGCGCGCCTATCAGGCTCGTCAATAAAATGCCTATGACTATGGAGGCCCAGTAGGGCAGGCCGAAGGCGTTGAGGAGCAGCCAGACGAGATAGCCGGCAGTTATGTAGAGGGCCCCGTGGGCGAAGTTCGGCAGCCTGCTTATGCTGTAAACGAGGGCAAAGCCCAGGGACAGGAGTGCGAGCACGATGCTGTTGATTACGCCGTAGACGACGATTTCCACGGTTCTTTCCCCCCTTTTCCTTTCCGCTGCAGTTGCCGGCGCCTTGCGTCCTTCCGGACGGGGGCCCGCTTCACGGGCACCCCGCCGGCTCATTCCCTGTCAACCGCTGCGGCCTACTTCATCCACGGCGGCAGGAGGACCTTGCCTTCCGCGACTTTCGGAGGGAAAACTTGGACCCTTTTTCCACCCTGCCATTGGATGATCCCGGTTACGGCGCCTTCCTTCGGGTCCAGGGAGGGTATTATCTGGTGTGATTTCTTGTCGAAGCGCATTCTTCCATAGACGCCCATGATATCGGAGTTTTCGAGGGCCGCGATGACCTTGTCGGAGTCCGTGCTCTGCGCCTTTTCCACTGCATCTTTTAGCTGGTAGACCGCCATGTAGCTCGACGAGGTCCCGTAGCCCTCCGGTTCCAGGCCCCATCTTTTCTTATAGGCTTCAACAAACTTCATGGTCCAGGGTGTGATGTGGGCGGGCGCGTTCCCGCCGTTGACCAGGTTGACGAGCAGATACTCGCCTTTGCCCCCCGTGGCCTTGGCGAAGCCGGGCTGCTCCGCTGCGTTGACGAAGCCCACAGGCAGGCATTTCAGCTTGAGGTCGCTCCACTGCTTCAAGAGCACGGCGCTCTCCGGCATGTCCATCCAGACGAAGAGGAGCTGGGCGCCCTTCTTGCCTGCCTCGAGGAGCCCCACCGAGTAATCCACGGTCCCCGTCGGGTATACTTTCATATCGACCACTGTCCACCCCTTGCCGGTGAGAGCCTTCTGCATCGCCTCCCCGCCGGCCCGGGCATGGGCGACGTCCTGCACCATGATACAGGCCTTGTTGAAGGCGTGGGTCTTCCGTATGTCCTCGATGAGCGTAACGAACTCCACCATCATTACGCCGACATGGCTCGAATTCCTGAAGCAGTACTTATACTTCGAATAGTTTTCCTCCACCTTCTTCGTGTAAGCCGGCGTCAGCACCCCGGTAGTGACGATGCTCACCTTCTTGTGCTTGCTCAGGAGGTCCATGGCGGCCAGGGCCGCTTCCGAGCGGATAGGTCCGCCGACGATGAAATCGACCTTCTTTTCGAGGATAAGCTTCTCGACGGCAAGGAGCGCCTCGCTCACCGGCACTGCCGGCTCGAGGTCCCGCGTGTCGATCACTTCCACTGCGATGGGCCTCTTTTTGCCCCCCACGTTGACGCCGCCTGCGGCGTTGATCTCTTCGGCGGCAAGCTTTATGCCCCGTTCGGCGTCCCACCCGTAAAGAAAGGCGGTCGCGAGCGGCGCGCCGATGACGATCGGCTTTTCGGCTGCCCGGGCGGACAGGGTCAGGCCGACGCAAAGACACAGCGCAAGCACTAAGGAACTTACTCCTCTTCTCATAATCCCCCCTTTTTCTAATGTTCTTGCCAGAACTCCCCCTTCAATTAAAGCAACAAGCATGCCACCCGGTTTCGCTCGATCGACCGGGCGTTTAGTGACGCAAATACGGCCGATTTGCCTCCAGGCTTCGTGTGGTCCCGGAAAGCGCCCTTGAAAGTTTTTTTCTGCCGGGAAAGTTTTTTTCACGGCCGATCTAGGAACGCCCCAGGTTGTACTCCCTCAGTTTCTGCCGAAGGGTAGGGCGTGAGATGCCGAGAACGGCGCATGCCCTGCCCAGGTGCCACCCCGTCTCCTTCAGGACGGCCGCGATGTGGTCACGCTCGACGATGGCGAGGCTCCGCAAGGCGCCGGCGGGGGAGTCGCGGCCCGGCAGCTTCTTCGATCCTTTAAGGAGACGGCTGAGGGACTCCTCGAAGATAACGTCTCCCTGGGTGTTGATGGCCGCCCTCGTGAGCACGTTTTCCAATTCCCTGACGTTTCCCGGCCAGTCATAATCGGTGAGCATGCGGAGAGCCTTGTCCTCCACGCTCCTGACGTTCTTGTTCAGCTCGCAGTTGATCTTCTTCAAAATGTACGCGACGAGGAGGTGTATATCGTCCCTTCGCGCCCTCAGGGGCGGTACCCTGATGGTGGCCACGCTGAGGCGGTAGTAGAGGTCTTCGCGGAAGGCGTCATGCTGGACCATCTGCCATAATTCCCTGTTTGTGGCGGCGATGACCCTGGCGTTCGAGCGGAGGGTCCTCTCGGCGCCCACCCTCTCGAACTCTTTTTCCTGGAGGAAGCGGAGGAGCTTAACTTGCACGGCGAGGGGGATGTCCCCCACCTCGTCCAGGAAGATCGTCCCCTGGCCTGCCAGCTCGAACCGACCTTTCTTCTGGATCAGCGCGCCCGTAAAAGAGCCCCTCTCGTGGCCGAAGAGCTCGCTTTCGAGGAGGGTCGGGACTATGGCCGAGCAGTTTATAGGAATGAAAGGCTCTTCCTCTTGGGGGCTGTTGCAGTGGATGGCCCGGGCGATCAGCTCTTTGCCCGTACCGGTCTCCCCCTCTATGAGGACCGTTACCCGGTTCTCCGAGAGGGCGCCGATGGCCTTGAAGATCTCCTTCATACCCTTGCTGTTCCCGACTATCTTCCCCTTTTCGTAAGCTACGTCGTTTTCGGAGGGCAGGCGGCTCTCTTCCTTGACGGCGCACCGTTTCGTGGCCCTCGAGACCGCCTCTTCGAGCTCGTCCACGTCGATCGGCTTCGTGATGTATTCGGTGGCGCCGTTCTTTATGGCTTTCACGGTCGCATCCATGTCGTGGAAGGCGGTGATCATTATGACGGGCGCCTTCCCCTTGCTGCCTTTAAGCTCCCGGAGGAGGTCGAGCCCGTTGCCGTCGGGCAGCCGTATATCGAGGATAGTCGCATCGGGCTTACAGGCATGGAATTTTTCCCGTCCCTCTGAGGCGCAGCCGGCGGTTTCCACGTCGTAGCCCTTCTCCGTGAGGAACATCTTGAGCGATTCGAGGATTATCTTTTCATCGTCTATGATGAGGATGCTTCTCTTTTTCAATGCAGGACCTCCTTCATCGGCAGGGTGAGCCCGAGAATCGTGCCCGTCGGCTTTCTGGGCACGAGATCGACCCGGCCGCCGTGGGCCTCGACGATCTTTTTGACGTTCCCGAGCCCGAGGCCGGTGCCCCCTTTCTTTCGGCTGAAAAAGGGGTCGAAGACGAAGGGCAGGTCCTCCGACGGGATCCCCGGCCCGTTATCGCTGATTTCCAGCCTCAGGGACATGCCGTTGTCTGAGACGACTTTCGTGTTGATCTCTATGGAGCCGCCCTTTTCGAGGGCATCGAGGCAGTTGATCAATACGTTGATGAGGGCCTGCTCGATCTTCTCTCCATCGAAAAGCAGGCGGCGCACGCGGTGGTCCGAGTATCTCCTCTTCACCTCGATCCCCTTTTCCCTGATGCGGACTTCCATCGTGTCGAGGCACGAGTCGATGATCTTTTTGAGAGAGCCGGGCTGCATTTTGAGGTTGAGCGGCTTCGCGTAGTCGAGCATCTCGTCTAGGATCCGCTCCAGCCTCGATATTTCGTGCACCACTATTTCCAGGCGCCTCTTGTCATTCCCGTCGAAGGCGGTATTCTTGAGCAGTATCTGGCTGTTCAGCTTGACGGAGCAAAGGGGGTTCCTTATCTCATGGGCCAGCGAGGTGGTAAGCTTGCCGATATAGGCGAAGCGCTCGGCCTCCCTCATCCGTTTTTCCGTCTCCATGCGCTCCGTGATGTCCCTGCAGATGCCCGCGACGGCGGGATGGCCGTCATAAGGAATGCTTTTCACTTTGTTCTCCGTGGGACGGCTACGGCCGCTCTTGTCGCGCCGGAAGTAGGCATAGAGGTCTTTGGCCTCCGCTCCGGCCATCCTCTTCTTGTACAACCTGGCTACCGCGGGCAGGGACCGGGGCGCGATGAGCTCCGTGTAAGGTTTTCCGATGATTTCCTTGAGGCTGTAACCATGGAGGTCGCAGTAGGCGCGGTTTGCGAAGACGATCACGCCGTCCTGCACCACGAAATAGCCGTCGCTGATCTCTTCCACAAGGACGCGGTACTTCGATTCGGATTCGGCAAGCTCCCTGGTCCTTTCCTCTACTTTCTTTTCCAGGTCCCTGGCGTGTTCCCGTATGTGCGCCTCGTGGAGGGACTGGAAATAGTTGCTGAACCTGGTGATAGTGTAGAAGAGACACTCGTTCAGCTTCCGGATGGTCGCCAAGAGTTCTTCGCCGGAAAGCTCGCCGAGAAGGATGGGCACGAGGATAGAACGGTAAAGCTCGTACGCGTTCTGGACCTCGGACAGGGAGAAGCCCCCGTAGAGGCGGAGGTTGCTGATCCATTCGATGTGGCCGTTAAGGAGGGAATAGTCGTCGTGGACGAGGACCGCATGGTTTGCATTGTTGGCAACGGAAACCGTAACTTTAAGCTCCTCTAGCGGCCGCTCGTTGTACCTGGCGCTTACGGTGTCGTGAAGCCGGCGGACCCATTCGCCGATTATCTCGTCCCGATGCTTCTTCAGGATCGAAGAGAGGGGCATGTCTGATTTTACCTGTATGGAAAACTATTTTCAAGATACATAGAAGGGGGCCTGGCTCTTTTCGCGCCTGACTTTGTCGTCGTCTCGGCGCGCCGTCCTCACATACTCGACGAGTATGCTCCGGCGGGCACCTCCCCGACTTCGCGTCATCCACAAAAATAGCCCAGGCCCCCTCGAACCCCCATGTATCGCTGGCTCTCAGGTTCGCAATCACGTCCTGCTTCGATGGATAGTCAACCGTCAGGATGAAATTGTATAGGCTACATCTGCCGCACCCGGCCTGAAAATTTCTACTCTCGTTATGTGCCCATAGGCCGTTGTCGGCCCATTGCCTGTATATACCTGTTTTGTAGTGCCGGCAGCTAAATTATGACCAAGGACGGGTGCAAAGCCTGCGGGAACCGCGCACTCATCCGCTCCAGTATCGATGAGGCCGTAAGTCCTCTGACTCTGACCTGTCTGAGGATTAATGATTCTTATATCCAACTAATGGGTTATGCCGTATTTACGTTTTCTCAGGGAACACCGGGTATGCGGATGGGCTAACTGGTGGAGTGCATCAGGGCCGGGCAATGGAGCCGGGACCGGGCGGCGCTCCGAATACGACCGCCGCCAGACCGACCAGAAGCAGAATGATAACAATCAGGTAGACCTTTTTCAGGCACCTCTTCCAGTTTCGTTTTAGCCCATACAGGCACTCCACGGCACCCGCGCCTCTCTGTAGCATAAGTCGTGAGGATCCCTCAAGAGGTTACAGAAGCGCGAGACGACTTGTCCAAGGTCATGGAAAACCCTTTTGTCTCGTCGCCTTTGCTCCCCCTTGTAACCTTTTCATAATTCGTTACGACAGAACACGTATCCCGGTCGGCTACGCTTTCCGGCCCACGGATAACCGCAACTGCGCAGGCTTCGGTGCATGAGCATGAATAAAAGGAGGTCCTTATATGGGTCCGAAGAGAGTGCGAGCAGAACGGAAAAGTGTTGAGGAAAATCGTTTCGAGGAAGAGCATGACCATCAACCCCCGTTCTTTGCGATAAGCAAGACAGTGGAATCGCCGGAAATGTTGAAGAGCTGGATTGAGTGGTTCAGACGATTGAATATTCCTTGCGCTATCACGAAGACATGCGGCGGGTACGTCCTCTGGCGGAAGGGTGAGGAGATCGGGCGAACGAGATCCAGGGCCGTGTCCCGGCTGATAAAGAAGGACGTGATTTATTCGTTTGGAGTTTAAGAGATGTCCGTCGAGGGGGGTCGGGCAAGGTTAGGAACCACCCCAAAAAGGAGGTCCCTATGGCCGTGGTTAGTGCGAGAGAAGAACACGTCGAGACCGGGGGAGAAAGCTTCCCGGGCAAGCTCCTCGTCTATTACAAGGGGAAAAACATGAACTTGCTGAGCATCGATAGCTTGCTCCAGGAGATCGCAAGGCCCTTTTTGAACGTTTTTGCGGAAAACGTCAAGACGGTACCGGCTTGTACGGCAGCCTATCTCCTCCTTTGTCTGGACGGGATGGACAGGGCTTTTGCGGGCCTTGCCAGGTATGCGGGCGAGACCATGGGCTGCGGAGCCGCCGTGACCATCATGGGGAGGCTGCTCTCCGTCGAGACCGGCGAGAAAAGAGCGGGTAAAGGATGCGCGGTCCTATCCGTTTCTGTTCGGAAGCAAAGGCCAGCGCCCTATTTGAATCCGCAGAGAAAAAGGGCAATAAGGGGTATGCGGGACGCGCTGACAGCCATACGGAAGATAATCGAGAAACAGAACGGCTCTTTCCGAATCCGGAGAGGGGAAGGAGAGGTCCAATTGTGCATGTATCTGCCCATACTGCAGGGGGCGTGAGAGAGAACGGCTAAGCTAGACTGACATATATATAACGACTATGAAGGGCAATGGCGCTACAAGGAGGACATCATGAGGAGTCTTACACTAGTTGTTTTAGCGATCCTGCTTTTGGCCGGCACGGCCTCCGCTGGAGTGTTCGGTCCGCCCGAGCCTTTGGCGGACCCGGGCAAGGTCTCGCTCGACGCGGGTTACTTCCTCGACAGGACCAGGATGAAGCAGGACGATGACCGGCTGGGCACGAGGTCGAACCAGTACTATCTCCAAGGGAACTACACGTTCCTGAAAGACTGGGAGGTCTACGGCAGGATCGGCGGGACCGACGAGGTCGTCCACAGCCGCGACACGCAGCAGCGCATCGGTGACGGCGCAAACGTATTCGGGTCGCTCGGTTTCAAGGGCGTGGCGTACCGCTCGGGAAATTTTGCGATCGGTCCCTTTGTTGAGGGGAGCATGTACGGCGATCAAGGGGGGATCGCCAAAAACCAATGGGAGGCGAACGTAGGCGTCGCCGCCCAGTACAGGATACGCTCGGTGACCGTCTACGGCGGTCCTTTTGCATACTGGCGCCAGGCAGACAGCCAACTCGCGCTCGCGACGCCCGTGTCGCAGAATGACATCAAAGAGAGCCATAATATCGGCACCTTCCTGGGCGTCAGGTTCCCCCTCGTGCAGCAGAAGGTTTTCCTGACCGCGGAGGCGCAGATGAAAGACAGGCCCGGCCTGGGTGCTACAATAAGCTATAAGTTCTAGGAAGACGTCCGTTGCCCTTCATAGTCGGCATAGTATCGGGAATTTCTTGTCTCTCTGCCCATGGGAGCTTACGAGCATCAAGGCCCCGGAAGTTGCAGGAACCTGCGAGAGCCCCTTCTTTCCTTCGTTGTTTTCTCCGGTTCCGCCGCTCCCGTCTTGCAGGCGCCCATCGAGCCTTTTTCGCATTGTTTTCCGTCTGTCCAGGTTGCGCCGCTCAAATTAGCTCCGGACAGGTCGGCAGCCGTTAGATTGGCGCCGGTGAGGTTCGCGCCGGACAGGTCGGCGCCGGTGAGGTTAGCACCTATGAGCTGACCGGCTGACAGGTTGGCCTTCGTCAGGTTCGCGTGCCAAAGGTTCGTATAAGAAAGGTCCGCATGAGAAAGGTCTGCGCCGGAGAGGTTTGCGCCCAAGAGGTACCCGCTCGACAGGTCGATGCCGGTCATCCTGGCGCCGGCCATCTTTGCATTGGATAAGTGGACATCGTTCATCACGGCGTTGGCGAGATCGGCGCCCGAGAGGTCGCAATCCTCGCATCTATTCGTTGTCTTGACCTTTTCGAGATCGGCCGCACTAAACCCATACGTTACGCCCGCCAGGAGGCAAAAGATGAGAAGTGCCTTACCGTTGAACGATATGAGGGACCGTGTCACCTTTCGCCTCGATGTCTGCGTTGCCTGTATTTTTCGCTGAGCACATCGAATTTCTTCTGCTGGTCCTCATCGAGCTGCTTTCGTATCTCTGAAAAGCTCTCCTGCACGATCCTCTCCGCCTCGGGCCGCACCTGCGCAAAGTGACGACGGAGCTTTTCAGCCATGTCTTCGAGGATCTGCCCTGTTGCAGCTTTCTGGGTATCCGATAGGGCAAGCTCCTTCGAAAGGTGCTCCAGGAGATGAGCGGTCCTGGCCTGGCGGTCCGGAAGGTAGTGGTACCTGTGCTTGAGATAGAATTTGGTCCCCGCCGAGCCGATCAGTATGCCGAGGACGAGCACGAGTATGACGCCCGTTATGGGTCTCCACTTCTTCATGACGTCTCCCTATATGCCCAATATCTGGGACAGTATGGACTCCTCAGCGGCGGTGACGAAAGGCGGGAGCGGGTCGGCTGAGCCGCCGAGCGTGAGGAGAAGACAGACGAGTGCAGCCGCCAGCAGGGAAGTGACGGGCACAAGCCGCCATACGAGGTCCCCGAAGGCGGGCAAAAACCCGACCGACGGCTCGAAAGGACCTATCTCCCATATGCGTCTCATGACCTTGTCCTGCCAATTCGGGCCGGCCTCTGCCTCGTCCCTTTGCCGGTAGGCCTGTCGCAGTATGGCATCGAGCTTCCTGGAACCACCAAAGATATCCATGGCTCACCCCTCTTTCTCGTTTTGTTTCGTGAGCAGTTCACGGAGCTTCCTTCTGGAACGGAACAGGCGAACTTTGACGTTAGGTACGCTCCAGCCGAGAAGGCGCGCCGCCTCTTTTACAGAAAGGCCCTCCAGGTAGACGAGCTCGATGGCCATCCTGTCCCCCGGCGATAAGCTGGCAAGCGCACAATCGAGTATCTCCCGGGCCTCCTTCTCCCGGCCCTTCTCACGGTACGACTCCTTCGAGCGGTCCGACAGCGCATTTTCGAGCCATGCCTGGTGCCGATCGGTAAGGGCGCTTACCGGAAGTTCGTTGCACCTGTACCGCTCCCGCCAGAAATCGTAGCAGGTCCTTACCGATATCGTCGAAAGCCAGGCCGGAAAGCTGCCGTGCTTGAATGTCGGGAGCGACTTGTAGGCCCGTATGAACACGTCCTGCATGGTGTCCTCCAGATGCTCCAAAGGCACACGCTTTCTTACGACTCCAGCCACGAGGCCCCCGTATCTTTCGACCAGCCGGCGAAAAGAATTGACATCGCCGGCAAGGACGCGGCGGACGACCTCGGCATCATCAGAGTTCGGGGTGTTCTCCATAAACCTCGATTATTATAACTCAATTGGAACACAACCCTAATCTAAAGTCGAGCCGTCTCGGTGGAAGGTTACAGCGCCGAGCCGGGTAGCCTCTTGTAACCTTTTTTCCCGTGCGTTCGACTTATCAGACATAACGGCATTCATGAGCCGGCGGTTTTCGGACACACCCGGGAAGCTTCCGGGCTACCACAATGATTAAGGAGGTCATATGAAAAGGTTCTATCTGATCGCATTCGCAGTCCTTTTTCTCGGTCTTGCCACGTTCGTCTTCGCCGCCCCCGATCAGGGCTCGCCAGGGCACCAGGGCTTCCAGAAGGACCGGCAGCAATTCCGGTCTCATCTCAATCTCTCGAAGGAGCAGATCGAGAAGATGCGCGACATCAGGAAGCGTTTCTGGGCCGACACCCATGATCTCAGGTACGACATCCGGGAGAAGCGGATCGAGATGGGAAAGCTCTTCACCGACCCCAAAGCCGACGAGGCAGCGCTTGCGGCGAAACAGAAGGAGCTTCAGGGCCTCATCGTAAGTCTGATGGATAGAAGGGCGCAGATGAAGCTCGAATGGCGAAGGGTGCTGACGCCTGAGCAGATCGCGATGCTCGACCGGCCGCACCCGCACCACGGCTTCCGCCATTTTCACCACGGGCAGGGGAGGTAGATGCAGGGGGAACAAGCGAGACGGCGTCCGGGACGGATGGCGAGGAGCGGGAAATTCCTCGTCCTATGCTTGACCCTCGTCCCATTACTGGACGTTGCCGGCGCAGCACGCGCATTCAAACCGGAAGACATGAACAGGCTTAAGACAACGAAGCAGTGCCCCTTCTGCGACCTCTCGGCTGCCGACCTGGCCAGCGCAGAACTTTCCGGAGGCAGGCTTTCGGGGGCCAGGCTGTCGGACGCGACCCTTTCCAATGCCGACCTTTCCGGCGCAAACCTGAGAAATGCCGACCTGCGTCGCGGGCGGCTTCTCAATGCCAACCTGTCGAACGCGGACCTCTCCGGCGCCAATCTTACGAACGCCGACCTTTCCGGCGCCTCGCTCTCGCACGCAAAGCTCTCCGGTGCAGAACTATCCGGAGCCAAGCTGTCGGGCACCGACCTGTCAGGGGCGAACCTCTCCGGCGCATACTGGGTGGATGATAAGAAGTGCGGGGAAGGATCGATCGGTGAGTGTAAGAAGGATTCGGGCAAATCGGAACAAAGACCTCGCGTCGGGCGCGGTTCGCGCGGAGGCCCCGGAGGCTTTTAGAGGGGACGGCGAGCGCGGGCAACTGTAATCGCCCCGGAGCCGGGGAAGGCCAAGGCAGGCACATGGAAGCGTCACGGGTAATCATCAGGAAGGGAACGGAAGCGGACATCGACCTGGTGGGACTTCTCTGGCTTGACATGGTGCGGGAGCTTAACCCTTCTTACACGCCCAATATCGGGTGGTGGAAAAACATTACACTGGGAATGATGCGGCAATACAAGAGTCATTATCTTTTCGTAGCGGAGGAGGCGCAGGACGTCGTCGGTTTCATCGATTTTTTTGTGGTTCCGGAGCCGGCCACGGGCTGCGCCCACGCGGTGTGCCGCCACCTCTATGTGAGGCCGGAAAATAGAAACAGAGGAGTATCGAACAGCCTGCTCCGGCAGTACGATGAATCGGCGAAAAAAGAGGGGGCGGCCGTCCTCGAGCTGGAATGCGGCCAGGAACAGCACTCCTTCTGGCAAGGGAAGGGTTTTGTGCCCGTGCAGCTCAGGATGAAAAGATACATATGAGGCCGCGAGACGGCAAGGCCGTTCGCACCGTCCTCTTCGCTTTGTTTGTCAAGTCATAGTCGCCAAAACCAGGCAAAAAGCTACAAGTAGGAGAACCCGGCTGTCGGCTCTTCCCCGATCAGGAGAGACGGGTTGGCCGCGCTGTATCAGATGGCCGAAGAGAAAAGCTTAAGTCGTCGCCGAAACATCCGATAAAGGGAATAAGGAGGACACCAATGTCGGACATCAGCGCCATCGGCAGCTCTTTGGGCACCTCGCTCATAAGCCAGCTATTGAATCCGGGCCAGGCAGCGAATAGACAGGCGGGGAGCACATCGAGCGTCGACGCTGACATCGTGAGCCTTCTCGGCAGCGCCGGCGCATCGGACAACTCGCTTTACAATGTGTTGGGCGGAACTCAAGAATCGGATTCGACCGGCTCCCTGTACGATATTCTGCTCTCCGCAGAAAATGCCCAGATTATGAAGAATGATCCCGCGCTGACCCAAGCGCTCCTCGCCGCGGAGGAGACACAGACGACGGCCGGCGCAGCTTCCGGGGGCTCGACCCAGGCGCAAACGACAGGCGCACAACTCCTGCAGAACCTCCAGAACATCAACCTTTTGACCGTGAGCCCGGACGCGCTCATGTCCATGCTGCAGCGCAACATCGCGTCCCAGAGCCCGACGGCCCAGGCCGCGACCGGCTCCCAGGTGGACCAGACCGTATAGGTCCGTAACCCCCTTCTTTTCTCTCCCACACTAGAGAACCTTTTTCCCGCCTTTGGGAAATAATTTCCGCCCTGAAAACCCTGCCGTCGTCCCGAAGGTCGAGGTTTTTCGCCTTCTTCAATACCTGTATATCACGGCACGGGGGTTGCAGCGTTCCCCGATTATGCAAGCAACGGGGCCATGAACGGGTTCTTCGGCCAAATGAGACCATTGGCTGCGGACGATGCGACCGCCCCTGGCGCTTGATCATATAGAGACAAAATAGAAAGGAGGCAGCCATGCAGGTATCGGGTATCTCTTCGAGTTCCAATCCTTACATGTACAGCCTATGGGCCCAGGTGGGGCAGGGTGCTAACTCCTCAGCCGTTTCCGGCGCATCCTCAATCTTCGGAGGGCTCCAGACGGATTCGACGAGCCAGACACAGGGTGTCAGTCAGCAGGGCGCACAGACAAATCTGATCAGTGATTTCGAAAGCCTGGCAGCCGCCCTCCAGTCGGGTGACCTCTCGAGCGCTCAGACGGCTTTTAATGCGCTCGAGACTGATATACAGAACGCCCAGGGTACCGGGCCTTCCCAGGGGGGCCAGCAGGTGCAGGGACACCATCATCATCACCATCACCACGGTGGCCCACATACGGATTCGGGCGTGCAGGCTTCCAATGCCATTGCCGCCTACAGTTCTGCTGGCAACAACAATACGACAGGAAGCACGACCGCGTCCTCCGGTACGGCGGTCAATACACAGGTATAAGGACGCCAGCCTGTCTTCCCCGGGTCGGGTATTCCCTTTTCCGACTGCGGGGAAGGGCGGGCGGGAAAACGGTACGGGGATTGCGAAAACAAGTGGGATCCATTAAACGAGGAGGTACGCCGTGTCCATCTCCAGTATTTCTTCAAACGTCAGCCAGAACACCGTTGCGAACCAGTATCAGCAGTTGAAAAGCGATTTTATTGATCTTTCGAAAAGCCTGAGCTCGGGCGATATCACAGGGGCCCAGAAGGCGTTTGCAGCGCTGCAGCAGGACATGCAGGGCCTCGGCGGGGTCCAGTCCGGCAGCCAGGTAAGCAACGATCTTGCCGCCCTCGGCAACGCCCTTCAGTCAGGCGACCTTGCAGGGGCCCAGAAAGCGTTCGCGACGCTGAAAACCGATATGCAGAGCGCAAAGAGCGGAGACCCGGCACAGGGCGGGCAGCAGGTCCGGCGGGGACACCATCATCACCATCATCCCGTCAGCGCTCAGAGCGGAACAGCAAACTCCGCCGACGGAGGGAGCACAGCTCAGACCCAGGGGAGCAATATCAATATTACGATATGAGGCGTCTGCGAGGGGAACGAAAGTCCCCCGCCGCGACTTGAACGAAGAATGAGAGGATCCGACATCTTTCCCGGGTGTTACGGAAGGAGGCCCATCTTTATCTGCTCCAGGCGGCTCAGAAGATTGGCGTGCTTCGTCTCATCCTCAAGCAGGAAGTTGAGGAGGTACTCCTGCATGACCATCCGCTTTCCCTTGACAGCGGCAAGCATTTCCTTCACCATTGTCATCATCTGCCGTTCCGCTTCCATGTGCTGCTCGACCTGATTCCACACCCGGTCCATATCGTCATAGGAGAGGGCGGCCGCGTCGCCGGCGATGCTCCGGGCGATCCATTCCTGCACCGCGTGGTGCATCCCGGTGTCGCGCTGGATGATCTGCATAACAAGGCGGATAAAGGGATTGTCTGTTTTTTGAATGATTCTCGCGGTCGAGACGAAAGCGCCGTCCTCGATCTTTTCCCACCGTTCCATGCCCGAGACGATCTGCTCGTTTAGCTCCTTGACTTTCATCCTGCACCCCCGCTGGACGTAGAAATAGCTGGCCTCTATTTGCAACTCTAATCGTTATCCCGGCGGCTTGCAAGTGCGGAAGGGGCTATCCTTACCGGGCCGGCAGCGGCGCCCGGCGCGAGGGCGGCTAGGATTGCACGTTCACGACGCAATTCTCCCCGCCCATGTCGTTCGGCGCCCTCTCGGGGCAGCCGGGGTCGTCCCGCCATTCGCCATCGACGACGAAGCGGTACTGGTAGGTCCCCGGCGGTAAGACGATGCCGGCCCTCCAGGTCCCTTCCTCGTCTTTCCTCATGGTGCGGCTGGACCAGTCGTTGAAGGTGCCTGCCAGCGAGACCTCGTGCGCCTCGGGTGCGTGGTAGCTGAATTCGACCCGTTTCTTTTCCGCGCCCTCTGTCTTGGCGCCCTCTGTCCTGGCGGCCCCTGTCCTGGCGGGCTCTGTCCTGGCGGGCTGTCTGCTCTTCGGGGCCCGCTTCCCGGTCGATTCCTTCCTTTTCATAAAAAGCCTCCTTATTATTCTGAGTCTTAATATAAGGCGGGGATAGATGTTTACAACTCCCCCGATATCTATTAATATTATGGGTTGCTGTATCGGGCGGGCCCCGCCCGCCCGAGCCCCTTCCGGGGGACGACTTAAAGGATTTCGGCTATGACGATATGCGTGGTGGACGGCCAGGGCGGAAAGATAGGGAGCACCATCATTTCCAGGCTTAAGGAGCGGCTCAGGGAGAACATAGAGATCATCGCCCTGGGGACCAATTCCGCGGCCACCCAGAATATGATGAAGGCGAGGGCGAACCGCGGCGCGTCCGGCGAGAACGCAATCGTCACGACCGCGGGAAAGGCCGATATTATCATCGGCACCATCAACATCCTGATCGCCGGTTCCATGCTCGGGGAGTTGACGCCGCGAATGGCGGAAGCAATAGCAGGGTCCGGTGCGGCCAAGTTCGTTCTGCCGGTCACGCAGGAAAACCTGACGGTCGTCGGCAGGAACGAGATGTCTATACCACAGTTGGTCGGCCTTCTGGTGGACCTGGTGGAGAAGGAGACGGACAGATGTGCGAGGTAAAGGTGTTCAAAAAGGCGGAAGGGCAGGAATCTCTGCTCCTGAAGGACGTCTACCTCATCGAGGAAGAAGGGGACGGGCTCAGGTTCGAGACCATCTTCGGCGAGCAGAAGGTCTATGACGCGGAGATCGAGTCGGTGTCCCTGTCTGAGAACAAGGTGGTCATAAGGGATAAAAGCCGCTAGCTTTTTCTTGAGGTCTTTGCCGTGAAGACGGTCAGGAGCTGCTGGATGTTCCCACCGCCGCATTCAGGGCATTTTACGGCATCGCCCTTCTCGAGTTGACCGACCGTGGCCGTTGCGGTGAATTCAATGCCGCAGTCGCGGCATTTGAAATCATAGACCGGCATATCGGGCCTCCTTCGGAAACGGTTTCGTAGATTATAATTATTTTAGCTATTGTTTTCATGGGAGTCAAACCTATGTGGCAAGGTTTTCTGAAGTCTTTCATTCCCCTCTTTTTTGCCCTCGACGTGCTCGGTGTCCTGCCCCTGTATGCGCGCTTTTCCATAGGGCTCGACGAAAAGCGGAGGGGAAAGGTGCTGCGGGACTCCATGGTAACAGCCTTCCTGATCACGCTCGCCTTTATCGCTATCGGCAACGGAATACTCCGCTACCTCAACGTATCGATACAGGACTTCCAGATAGCAGGCGGCGTTATCCTCTTCATCCTCTCGACGAAGGACCTGCTAGGCGGGCGGGTGGAAGATTTAGCGGGACAGGAGGACCTGTTCGCGGTCGTGCCCCTGGGCGTGCCCCTTCTCGCCGGCCCCGCGGTGCTCACCACCTCCCTCATCGTCTTCAACACCTTCGGCTTTCCCTATGTCTTCGTCTCTCTGCTGCTCAACCTGCTTATCGCGGCGATACTCTTCAAGTATTCCCTTGTTATCCTGCGTTTGATAAGCCGGAGGTGGGTGGAGGCAATGGCCAAGGTGTTCGTCCTCCTCCTGGCCAGCATTGCGGTCATGTTCATACGGACGGGGCTCCAGGGCTTGCACTAGGGGCCTGGGCTCTTTTCGCGCCTTTTCCCTGTCTCTCAGGCCCGGACCGGCTCGACATACTCTCAAAGTATAGTCTCGCCGGCCGACCCCTCGATCACGGTAAAATCCATCGAAAATAGCCCAGGCCCTGTCCCTTCGGATTCACGAGGCCATTATCCACAAAAATAGCCCGGGCCCTTTGGAATTTCGCTTTGCAAACTGCGGCTGGAGGGAAGGGCGGACGCCGGTAAAGAACCTGGGAAATAATCACCCGGAGGATAGGACTTCGTAAACGAGGCGGTCGGATAGCCGTGCTAGTGGAGGATGGAAAAACCGCTGCGGCTGCCCGTAGCCTCTTCCCACTGCACTTCGAGGCCCTTTACGTAGGCGCCGTCGGGGCCGCGTCTGCACCATGCGATGAGCTGCAAGATCTGGTTCTCGTTGCCCTCGGACACGACCTCGACCGATCCGTCGGGCAGGTTCCTGACCCAGCCTGCAAGCTGCAGCTCGTCGGCCCTGAGCTTGGCGCTATGACGGAAAAAGACGCCCTGAACGATCCCCATCACTCTTATCGTGGCCCTTCGCGTCATTGTTTTGGTTTGAACCTGTGCCCTTTTGTATTATAATTTAGTAGCACAGCGGTCTTTCAAAATCAACTCAATCAGGACCGGAGGAAGCGGATGTTCAGGGTTGGTGTTGACATTGGGTCTGTTAGCGTGAACGTCGTCGTGCTTGATGAAAAGGGGAATATCGCCGAGGACCGGTATGTACGTCACAAGGGAAAACCCGTCCATACGGCGGCTGCCATACTGGAAGAGCTGCAGGGGTCGCGGCCGGGCGGGATTGAATTCGTCGCGGTTACCGGAACGGGCGGCAAGGCGTTCGCCTCTCTCGTAGGGGCCTCGTTCACGAACGAGATCATTGCCCTTACGAAGGCTTTTCACCATCTTTTTCAGCAGGTAGGCAGTGTCATCGACATAGGCGGAGAGGACTCCAAATTCATCATATTCGAGTTGGACGGGCAGCGCAAGCGCCTGCGCATAAAAGACTTTTCCATGAATACGCTCTGTGCGGCGGGCACGGGCTCCTTCCTGGACCAGCAGGCGTCGAGACTCGGCTTTACTATCGAGGAATTCGCCGAGATAGCGCTGAAGGCGAAGAACACGCCGAGGATCGCCGGAAGGTGCACGGTCTTCGCAAAGTCGGACATGATCCATCTCCAGCAGATAGCCACGCCCGACTACGAGCTCGTAGCCGGCCTATGCTTTGCCCTGGCCAGGAACTTCAAGAGCAACATAGCGAAGGGCAAGGAGGTGAAGAAGCCGGTGGCCTTCATCGGCGGTGTGGCCGCCAATGCCGGAATGAGGAAGGCGATAGGGGAGGTCTTCTCCCTCGGCGACGAGCTGATCGTACCGGACCATTTCACGTCGATGGGGGCCCTGGGCGCTCTATTTGCCGTCCTCGACGACCCCCAGCTCAAAGTAGAGTTTTTAGGGGTGGGCAGGGTGAAGGAGTACCTTGCCAGGAGAGAGACGGCCGAGGCCTACGACCCGCTCGCCATATCGGATGCGAACCTGCACATAGCCTATGAGGTCAGGAGGCCGGAAAGGAAGGTACGGGCCTATCTCGGCGTAGACGTGGGGTCCATAAGCACCAACCTCGTGGTCCTCGACGAAGAAAAGAACGTTCTCGCCAAGAGGTACCTGATGACCGAGGGGCGGCCCCTGGAAGCGGTAAAACGGGGCCTCGACGAGATAGGCCCGGAGGTAGGGGAGCTCGTCGAGATCATGGGGGTGGGAACTACCGGGTCGGGCCGTTACCTTACCGCCGATTTCATAGGGGCGGACATTGTGCGGAATGAGATAACCGCCCAGGCGGAGGCGGCGATAGCCATAGACCCGACGGTGGACACGATTTTCGAGATCGGAGGGCAGGACTCCAAGTACATCAGCATAGACAACGGGGTTATCGTCGATTTCGAAATGAACAAGGCCTGCGCTGCCGGTACCGGGTCCTTCCTGGAGGAGCAGGCGGAGAGGTTGGGCATCTCGATCAAGGACGAGTTCTCGGGCCTTGCCTTTCGCTCGAAGAGACCGACGAAGATGGGCGAAAGGTGCACCGTTTTCATCGAGTCGGACGTGATGCACCACCAGCAGACCGGGTCGAAGACGGATGACGTCGTTGCGGGCCTTTGCTATTCCATAGTGCTCAATTACCTGAATAAGGTCGTCGGCGACAGGAGGGTCGGGAACAGAATATTCTTCCAGGGCGGGACGGCCTTCAACAAGGGCGTCGTGGCCGCCTTCGAAAAGGTTTGCAGTAAGCCGATTACCGTCCCCCCCCACCATGACGTGACGGGCGCTATCGGCGTCGCCATACTCGCGATGAAAGAGAGGACCTGGGAGAAAAGCACCTTTAAAGGGTTCGACCTCAGCAAGAGGCGTTACGCCATAGACACTTTCGAATGCAAGGGGTGCGAAAACCTCTGCGAGATCAGAAAGGTGACGTGCGAGGGCGAGACGCCGCTTTACTACGGCAGCAGGTGCGAGAAATACGACGTAGTTAGGCGGGGGAAGAAGGCCCCGGTTAGAGACCTCTTCAGGCTCAGGGAAGATCTGCTCCACAACACTTACGAGCGCGAAGGCGGGGGCGAGGTCATCGGCATCCCCAAGATACTGAACATGCACGAGCTGCTTCCCTTCTGGCGCGGCTTCCTTACGGAGCTGGGGTTTTCGGTGGTCCTCTCCGATTCGACGAACAAGAAGGTCATCAAGGAAGGGGTAGAGAACATCATAGTCGAGTCGTGCTTTCCCATCAAGCTGGCCCACGGCCATATCCTGAACATCATGGGCAAAGGGATAGACCGCATCTTCATGCCGAGCGTCATAAGCCTGAAGAAGCAGTCGGAAGGGGTGCTGAACAGCTTTGCCTGTCCCTATGCGCAGTCCCTTCCCTATACGTCGAGGGCCTCAATCGACTTCGACGGGCTGGGGGTCAGGGTGGACTCGCCGATAATTTATTTCGGCAGTGGGCCGAAGGTCGCCCTGGCCAATCTCACTGCCTTCGGGAAGACCCTTGGGAAATCGAGGAAAGAGATCGAGAGCGCCTTCGCCGTTGCCACCGACGTCCAGGACCGGTTCTATAACACCTGTCTCGAGGAGGGGACCGGGTTTCTCGCAGGGCTTAAGCCGGACGAAAAAGTGATGGTCCTCGTCGGGCGGCCTTACAACAGCATGGACCCCGGCGCCAACCTCAACGTCCCCAAGAAGCTTTCCGATCTTGGCGTCTCCTCAATGCCTATAGACATGCTGGCCCTCGACAGCGTGCAGGACGACGACGACCTCAGGGATATGTACTGGAGTTACGGGCAAAGGATTCTCAGGGCAGCCAAGATCATAAGGTCCCACCCGAACCTTTATGCCGTATACATCACAAATTTCGGGTGCGGCCCCGACTCGTTCATCACCCATTTCTTCAAGAAAATCATGGAAGGGAAGCCTTTTCTCCAGCTCGAGATCGACGAGCACAGCGGAGACGCGGGCATCATCACACGCCTGGAGGCCTTTCTCGACAGCATCAAGAATGCGAGGGTAGAAACGAAGATCGAGAAGCGGAACGTCTCCCCCTTTATGACAGACGGCCGCCCCAGGAAGATCTACATACCCTACATGTCGGACCATTCCTTTGCCTTTGCCGGCGCTTTCCGGGCCTGCGGCGTGGACGCCGAGGTCATGCAGGAATCGGATGAGGAGACGGTTCGGATCGGGAGAAAACACACCCTCGGAAAAGAATGCTATCCCTGCATCCTCACGACGGGGGATATGCTGAAAACGAGCAAAAGGCCCGATTTCGACCCTGACAGGAGCGCCTTTTTCATGCCTTCGGGGAGCGGCCCGTGCCGCTTCGGCCAGTATCACCGCTTCCACAGGATGGTGCTCTCCGAGCACGGGTTCGAGGACGTGCCTATTTATTCCCCCAACCAGGACGACCGGCTCTACAGGGAGCTCGACATACTGGGCGGCAGGTTCTCCAGGCTCGGCTGGAGGGCGATTGTAGCCACGGACCTCCTTGTCAAGATGCTGCACCGGACGAGGCCCTACGAGGTGCTCAAGGGTGAGACGGACCGGGCCTACGCCGAGCAGCTCCGCCTTATCGAGAGGGCTATAGAAGCGGGAGGGGACGCCGTGTTCGGGGCTCTCGAGGAAGCGGCGGACAGCTTCCTTGCCGTCAGGAGGAACGGCGGCGAGAGGCCCGTCGTAGGGATCGTCGGGGAGATCTACATACGGTCCAACCGGTTCAGCAACAACAATCTCGTGAGAAAGGTCGAGGAATTCGGAGGGGAGGCATGGCTCGCGCCCATCTCCGAGTGGATCACCTACGTCAACTACATGGGTAAGAAGAAAAGCGCGAACCGGAGGGGGCTGTCTAACCTGTTCCACATAGTGCTGACGGAGTACATCCAGAAGAAGGACGAGCATCGCATGGAGAAGATCTTCGGCCGCTACCTGAGGCTGGCCCGGGAGCCGCACATCAGGTATGTCCTGAGACAGGCGACTCCCTACATAGACGAGAGCTTCGAGGGGGAGGCCATACTGAGCGTGGGCAAGAGCATAGACTTCATCGACAAAGGGGCCTGCGGCATCATCAACGCCATGCCTTTTACGTGCATGCCGGGCACGGTGTCGAGCGCGATCCTCAAGCTCATTCAGAGCAAGTACAACGTGCCGGTGATCAACGTGGCTTACGACGGGCAGGGGGAGAGCAATATTACGACGAGGTTAGAGGCGTTCATGCATCAGGTGAGTGAGTACCGGAAGTAGGCTCCCTGCGGGGAGCGTGCAGCCGGGTTAATTTCGCGCCTTTCCCCTGTCTCTCGGGGCCGCGCGGTCCTCACATAGTGTCAAACTATGCTCCGGTCGGCGGACCCCTCGATCACGGGGAAATCCATCGAAATTTCCTCCGGCCGCGAAAACGACCTGACCCCCGATGTCAATAGTGGACGCGAAATGTCCTTCATGCCGCTGCCCGCCTGGGATAGAACTGCCGCTCATAAGCCGCCGGGGATAGGTAGCCAAGGCGGGCCTGGCGTCTGGGGGCATCTCATTGACCTCTATCATTTTTGTCTTTCGACATCAGACCTTCTTCGGTTTTAGCGAAAATGCTAATTGCTGCGACGTGCCTTAATTGTTTGTCGGGAATCTTTTTCACGCGATCAAAATAGGAATCTCGCTCCGCCGGTGACAGTGCATCAAATCGCTGTTCTAATTGTGCGGACAGCCTAGCCTTAAATCTGCTAGGTAGATTATCAAATAGCTCGGGGAAGCCAGTAAAGGGAATGATATCCAGTGGAAAACCTTTTGGCCGGTACTCTTCTCTAATCCTGTCTATATATTCCCATACACTATTATTCAGAGCAAAATTCTGGACTTCACAAGCAACATACTCCCATGCCCTCTTATCTAATAACCGCTGGGCTCGGAAATAATTCAGTGCATCGAATACCGTTAACGTCTCGTTTAGCAGTTTTTCGTCATCGGGGCTACCAAGAACGTTTTCCCCATTTTGGATTCTTTTGTAAAAGTCATACCAATTATCTTTGAGAAAGATATGATACGTCTTTTCTATTAATTCCCATTTTCTAATTGAATTATTCCTTCTATATGTCTGTAACGCATAATAGGTCGCAATGAGTGCCCCAACAACCCCCAGCACCGTCGCCCAATGAGCTAGAGAAGCACCAAGGGAAAAGCTGTCTCTCCAGGATTGAAGAAAGTAGCCGCAGAACGATTCTGGCAAAACCATGGCTATCGGCTCCTGCGCAGACTTCTATGCTCCCCCAAGACCCTGCGAATTAACGGCCAACAAGCGACGACCTCACAATCAAGAATAAATCAAGATTTGACCCTCTTGACCCCACAAATGTAATTCTGTTTTGCGCCACGGATCATGCCTCCCCTTCGTCCTATGATACCGACTGTGCTCAGCCGGAGCCCGCGATATCGGTTATTGGCCACATCCGGTACCCATCCATCTATTCAACCCCCCATCGTTTCGCCCGAGAGTTGATATACCGCAACAAGCGAAAATAACGTGAAGAAAGCTTATGGTCTTCCCCATCGAAATACCTTTTGTATTGAGACGACACGAAATCCTTTGCTAACTTAACTACTTCGGCACCAATGGAGTCATCGGCGGCTTCTTTGGCCCGTTCACCCATGAAGTCGAGCATGGCGCGACCGTCTGTGTCTAGAACTATCATTTCCCTACAGAACTTGGCCATGCCCTTCGCAACTTCTCCGCGACGAGTTGTGCACTGTTGATTCTCAACCCAGTGTAGGTATGTGAACAACTCTTTTCCAACGAGGAACCGAGGATATTCCGCCAAATTGCTTTCCAAGAAGTAAGCCCTCTCCAGTGCCGGGCCGTATATTTCTCTAGCTTCGATCTGAGTTGCTATCCCCACGTCCAATCCGCCGCGCAAGGCAATCTGTGCGGTAAGGGCAATTAAACTGATACCGCTCGTTGCCACCAAGGCGGAATAAACGCCGTTCATGGCAGTGCAATTCTCATCGGCACTCCCCAGTGGGACAGCAATAATAATGGAATCAGAAAACCCATAGAAATAGACCTCAGATTTCTGGGATGCAATGAATTCCTCTCGATGTTCTGCGGGTACGCGACTGGTATCCGGAGTGTAGAATTGCGCAGCTTTGAAGAAACTTCTAAAAGCGCGTCTTAACGCGTCGACTTTGCCGATTGTCTCCTGTAGTTTTTTTATGAAGTCCTCCTTCTCGCCGTCGATAGTCGGTAGATCTTTGATCTCGCGGAGACCACGTCTTTGCCCAAGGATATCAACAAAGGCGACAAGATAGTGCTGGAAGAGGAGTTTGTCATCTTGGAGGTAAGTATCGCGGTCTTTCATACTCTTGTTACCTAACACGCGTCTCACCCGGGGGCCGGTGAGCCCGAGGGGAGGTATTGAAATATTGACATTCCGCTCTTTTGTCGCGTCAATTATTAAATACCGCTCACCCTTCCGCGCCTATGAACCGGATGAACCAGATCGTTATTCTTTACAATAGGCATCGGTTGTGGCAACCCCGACATTCCCGCCGTCCTCCATCTTTTCGAGGTTCTCCATAAGTCAGTTACTTATTTATGCCTATGCCCTCCCCAGCGCTTCTTATGAGAAGTTATACCGACCAATCAAGTGAGTTCACGAATATTCAGGGCATATTCCTCGTCATCAATAGTTGCTTGCGAAAGCCGAATGTGCAAACAGTCAGGATCATTCGCCACTATATACCTGACAATGGACTTGGTGGCTTCAGATGTTTTGCACCCGAATATGATTCCGATAAGGCAATCCATCGGAAGGGGAAACAAACATATTTTGTGTGGCTCAGTCTCAATAACATGCTTGCAGTCCTTCAGGTATTCAATCATGCGCCATTCGTCCTCATACCACCAGTGTTCGCTCTTTGAAAAGAAGATGCCTTTTGCCCAATCAGCAAGGAACTCCTCTTGTTCCATCCTTGGATCAAGAAGCATTCTTCGCGGTCTCGTTTTGACATAAGTAACCTTGTGCAAACAACGGCCAAATTCCTTGGGCGTCTCCCGCCGATCAAAGAAAGAATGCTTCTCGTCAAACTCTAAAAGGAAGCCTGTATGGCGCGCAGCATAGTGAGCCCACATAAGCAAGTTATCGGGTTTTTCTGTCAGGCATAGCAGCCCGAACTGTCGGTTCATTGCGTCTAAAGCTGCTCTAATAGTAAAGGGGGCAAAAAGGTCTCCGGTCTGAGACATGAACTCCGTCATGAGCTTAGCAGTCATTGGATATACCTGGCTGATGCCAGCTTGGACAAAGGACGAACCCTTGATTGCTTCAATTACTTCAGGCGGAACTTTCACCCCGAACTGCTTGCTCATCTCCGTAGTAAGGCTCTCTTCGAACATCTTCTCTAATTCTTCTCTGCCGGGCTTGTGCTTGTCCAAGAGGTCTTTGATAAAGTCATCAGGTAAACCAGCAAAACATGGAAAAGTCTCGAACGGGTCATTGAAAGCAAAGGGCTGCGTAAAGCGCAAGAGTCTGTTCGTTAGAACATCAGTCCGTTCTGGTGCGACATACTTGTACAGAGACATAATCTCCCCTTTCAAGTCTAAACGGAGAAACCCGTGGGGCCAGGTCTTTCATTGTAGCATTTTCTGCTATTAGGCCCTGACAGTCCGCACCCACGTCACTGTAATCATTACCGATTGTAGCACTTGCTATTGGTTTGGTCGAGCAAAATCTTTCAGCATATTGGATTTGACGTACCCAAGGAAGGGAGATAAAAGGTGAATTCCACTTCAAAGTGCACCAGATGACAGATTGTTAAAGGACATGACGGGATTTTCTGGTAGAGTGAAGCACCACCAACACTCTTTCCGGAAAGGAGCCCATCATGCCCTACCATCATTTTACCAGAGAAGAACAATATGTCATCAGTCATATGGCGATTGTT
>Ga0208457_1000183_pt1 | contig 79427 bp, 66 predicted proteins | sample June2015DPH_10_1_FD_185513 | JGI IMG/M metagenome (GOLD analysis project Ga0208457, IMG submission 185513) | Peatland microbial communities from SPRUCE experiment site at the Marcell Experimental Forest, Minnesota, USA - June2015DPH_10_150... | ecosystem: Environmental > Terrestrial > Soil >... | reverse complement strand
TTAAGTACTTTATTGCACACCCCCTTTATTTTCGATATATAGAGCAGTACCACAATTCACCTTACGGTGTGTCCTTGCGGAGGGACAAGATTTTGAGTAAGACGGACGACCGTGACATATTCAAAAATCTTTTCGAGGAGGGAATCGCACAACAGGTTATAAAGGGTTTGCCCCTCAGCATGCTTTTTTCTCTCGCTTTCGGTCCACTGGTCGCTCTGGCGCGGGATCATACACTTGGCTTCGCAATACTTGACGATACTTTGATTGCGGAAACCGTAGAGGCATGCTGGGATGGAATAAAGAGGTAAGGGATAAATTTCGGTAATTTTTTCTAACAAGACAAAAATGAATGCTCGTTTCAATTCGTTAGTCTTTTCCACCGTGAATTATAAGAGTCGTAGAGGTGTTCTATGCAAAATGATCACAGGGTCAAGTTGATTATCGGTATGCTTCTCGGAGGCCTCATCCTGGCCGGCTGCGAACACAAGCAGCCGCCCCCATCGGCCATTCCGGAGGTCGCCATTGTGACCGTCAGTCTGGAACGGGCGGTCCTAACCACCGAGCTGCCAGGTCGTACATCAGCCTACCTGGTAGCAGAAATTCGCCCGCAGGTGACCGGTATCATTCAAAAGAGGCTGTTCGAGGAAGGAACGGATGTCAGGGCTGGTAATTTACTGTATCAGATCGATCCTGCACCCTTTCAAGCCGCCTACGACAATGTGGCGGCCAACCTTGTAGGCGCGCGAAGGGCAGCGGAGAAGGCGCGGGCTGGGTTGGAGGCGAGCATCGCCGGCGTTGCACGACAGAAAGCCACCCTAGAACTCGCCCGGACGAACCGCTGGCGCTACGAAGAACTTTTTAAGAGGAGCGTCATCTCTGCTTTACAGCGCGACCAGGCCGTGACCGACTGCGATGTTGCCGAAGCTACACTAAAGTCCAACGAGGCGCAGGTAAGAAACGACGAGGAAGCCGTCGCAGTCGCCGAGGCAGCCATCAAGCAGGCGGAGGCGGCAGTAGAAACGGCCCGAATCAACCTGGAATACACTCGCCTGGTGGCTCCGATCACGGGGCGGATCGGCAGATCCACTGTCACCGTGGGCGCCCTCGTGACAGCTGGAGGACCCACCCAGCAACCCACGGCTTTGACCACCATTCAACAATTGGATCCCATTTACGTCGATGTCCCCCAGGCGACCACCGACCTTCTGCGTTTGCGGCGTCGAGTGGAGGAAGGTCACCTCCATCACAACGGAAAAGACCAGAGCAAGGTCCGACTCATCCTGGAAGACGGCTCAACATATCCCCTGGAAGGAACGCTTCAGTTCCGCGATGTCACCGTGGACTCGACGACCGGCTCTGTCACTCTGCGGGTGATCATTCCCAATCCAAAGGGCCTGCTCCTGCCGGGCATGTACCTGCGCGCCATTGTTCAAGAGGGCATCAATAATGAGGCCATCCTGATCCCCCAGCAGGCTGTGTCGCGGGATCCGATGGGGAATCCCGTTACGCTCATTGTAGACGGCGAGGGGAAGGTCGCCCAGCGGACACTTACCCTCGATCGAGCCATCGGCGACCGATGGCTTGTAACCTCAGGGCTTGCACCGGGCGAGCGCGTCATCGTCGAGGGCGGTCAAAAAGTGCGGCCCGGCGCTGCTGTAAAAGTTGTCCCGTTTCAGGCGGGCGGAACAAGCAGTGCGGCGCCTAAAAAAACGGCTCAGCCGACTCCAAAATCGAACTGACGGAGGCGTGTAATGTTATCAAGATTCTTCCTGGACCGTCCGGTCTTCGCCTGGGTCATTGCCATTATCCTGATGGTGATGGGTGGCCTGGCGATCTACAAGTTGCCCATCGCGCAGTATCCCCCCATCGCCCCGCCTTCGATCAGGATTGGCTGCCTTTATCAGGGGGCCTCGGCGGAGACAGTGGAAAATAGTGTGACGCAGATCATCGAGCAGCAAATGACCGGCCTGGACAAAATGCTGTACATGTCCAGCAGCAGTGATTCATCCGGCATCTCGGCCATCGAGTTGACCTTTGCCCCGGGAACCGATCCGGACCTCGCCTGGGCAAAGGTGCAGAACAAGCTTCAACTTGCAATGGCAGGACTGCCAGATGAAGTGCAGCGCCGGGGCATCACGGTCCGCAAATCCACCAGGAATTACCTGATCATGGTGGGCTTGATTTCTGAAGACGGCAGCATGACGGATATTGACTTGAGTGACTATCTTATGACCACCGTGCAGCAGGTGCTGGCGCGGGTGCCGGGCGTCGGAGAGGTGGAAGGATTCCGTGGCGAGTATGCCATGCGTATCTGGCTCAACCCTGACAAGTTGACGGGTTACGGCCTGACGGTGGATGATGTGACCCAGGCGATTCAAGGTTACAACGTGGAGGTCTCTGGCGGCCAGTTTGGCGGAGCGCCGGCGGTCGAAGGCCAGCGTCTCAATGCCTCCATCATCGTCCACAATCTGTTCAAAACCCCCGAGGAGTTTGCCGCCATCCCCGTCCACATGAATCCCGACGGCTCCATTGTACGGATCAAAGATGTCGGGCGAACCGAGCTTGGGACCGATCTTCCCGATACCATTAATAACTTCAACGGAATGCCAGCGGCTGGGCTCGCCATCCGGCAGGAGCCCGGCGCCAACGCGTTGGAGACCGCCAACCGGATCCGGGCCAAGATGAAGGAGTTAAGCCGGTACTTCCCTCCCGGCATGAAGGTCGTTTATCCCTACGACACCACTCCTTTCACCCTAGTGGCCATTGAAGAGGTGTTCAAGACCCTTATCGAAGCGATCCTGTTGGTCTTTCTGGTCATGTATCTTTTCATGGGAAACATACGGGCCACCTTCATTCCGACCATTGCGGTGCCGGTAGTCCTTCTCGGCACCTTCGCAGTGCTGGGACTGTTAGGGTTCTCCATCAACATGCTGACCATGTTCGGCATGGTGCTGGCCATCGGCCTGCTGGTGGACGACGCTATCGTGGTGGTGGAAAACGTCGAACGTATCATGAGCGAGGAAGGGCTCCCGCCCAAAGAGGCTACCGCCAAGTCCATGGACCAAATTACCCCTGCGCTGATCGGCATCGGGTTGGTGCTGTCGGCAGTCTTTGGACCGATGGCGGTCTTCACCGGGTCCACGGGGGTCATCTACCGCCAGTTTTCCGTGACCGTCATCTCCTCCATGCTCCTTTCGGTGTTGGTGGCCTTGATCCTGACACCGGTCCTCTGCGCGCAGTTCCTCAAGCCGGTTCCGAAGGGGCATGAACCAGCGGAGGGCGGCATATCTTTGCTTCGGCCGTTTTTCAGATGGTTTGATCGCATTTTTTTCCGGGTCCGAGAGCTGTACGTGAGGCTGGTCGGCCACTCGTTAAACAAGAAGGCGCGCTATGTGGTTCTTTACGTTATCATTGTCGCGGGAATGGGACTCCTGTTTCTTCAGTTGCGTACGAGTTATCTCCCGGATGAAGACCAGGGGATACTGCTCTGCCAGGTTACGCTTCCGGCGGGTTCCACGCTGGAACAGACCGAGGCGGTCATGGCGAAGGTCAGGGACCAGTTCCTAAACAAGGAAAAAGACGCGGTGGAATCCATTATGACGTATTCCGGTCAGAACCAGGCCGGCCGTGGCCAGAACATCGGCATGGCTTATGTCAGGCTCAAGGACTGGAAACTCCGCCCCCGGCGGGAGCAGAAGGTTACCGCCGTGGCCAACAGGACCATGAAGGCGTTTTCAGAGATTCGTAACGCCATGGTGTTCGTCTTCCCGCCGCCGGCGGTCACCGAACTGGGCAATGCCAAGGGCATCGATTTTCAGTTACAGGACCGTGGCGGTTTGGGTCACGCCGGTCTGATGGAGGCCCGCAGGCAAGTCCTCGATATGGCAGCCAAGGACCCGAGATTGGCCCGGGTGCGGCCCAACGGGCTGGACGATGTTCCACAATACCGGATCACCGTGGATATGGAAAAAGCGGGCGCCCTAGGGGTTCCGATCACTGCCATTCACAACACCATTTCGACGGCCTTTGGCAGCTTCTATGTCAACAACTTTCTCAAGAGCGGACGGGTCAAGCACGTGGACCTTCAGGCCGATGCTCCCTACCGCATGTTGCCCGGGGACCTGGGAAAACTTTACATGCGTAACACGCAGGGCAAGATGGTCTCCTATTCTACTTTTGCATCCGGCCAGTGGAGCTACGGTTCTCCCAAGCTGGAGCGCTTCAACGCCTTTCCGTCCATCAACCTCTGGGGTGAGGCAGCACCGGGTCGGAGTTCCGGTGAGGCCATGCAGGCCATGGAGGATTTTGCCTCGAAGTTGCCTAAGGAGATTGGTTATGACTGGACAGGGATTTCCTACCAGGAGCGAGAAGCCCGCGCCCAGACCGCCCCGCTCTACGCCTTTTCCGTTCTGATCATTTTTCTTTGCGTGGCGGCCCTGTACGAGAGCTGGACGATCCCTTTTGTCAACCTGCTGATGTTACCGCTGGGCGTCTTTGGCGCGACGGCGGCGACATGGTTGTGCGGTATGCCGAACAACGTTTACTTTCAGATCGGATTTCTCACCACCCTGGGATTGTCCACTAAAAACGCCATCCTGATCATTCAGTTCGCACAGTATCGCATGGAGCACGGAGAGAAGCTGGTCGAGGCGACCCTGGGGGCGGTGAAAACCCGATTCCGGCCGGTTATCATGACCTCACTCGCATTCTTCTTCGGCGTCTTGCCACTTGCCGTATCTACCGGCGCTGGAGCAGGAGCCCAGAACGCCATCGGGACGGCGGTGGTCGGCGGGATGCTTTCGGCCACCTTCATTGACCTCATTTTCATCCCGCTTTTCTTTGTCCTTGTATCCCAGAAATTCAGAGGAAAGAGGGCGAATCAAACAACTGTGCCTCGCCCGGGTTCCGACACTTGTTTGGAGCCAGGTGAGGTCGGCTGAAGTAATGCGACACGTATGGGCTAGATTGGTGTTTGACGGCACGTACCGGATTTCAGAGGTCTCCTAAGATCAGAATATGAGGCGAGCTTGACGGCGATTGGTCGCCGTCTTGATGCACACGAAATTGCGCCGCTTGTCGTGTATCTTGCCAGCCGCGAAGCTTCCGTCATCACGGGACAGGCCTTCAACATTGATGGCGGGAAATTGATGGTATAACGGCATCTTGGAATAGTAGTGGATTGGGAGATAAAAAGGAAGGAGAAACTGAGTTGCTAAGGGGAAGACGGGAGATACTTCGGGGTAAGGAAAACAAGTTGGTAAAGGACTTAAAAGAGACCACTCTTCCCTATGAGAAGTTGGGGGAGAAGTATGGGGTATCGAGACAGGCGATCCACGCCTATTGCAAAAGGCGGGGGATCAAGAGAAAACCAAAAGGGCATGAGACTGAGGGGTGTCCTTTGTGTCAGAAACTGATCCAGATTAGCGAGAAACCGCACAGCGAGTTTATTTCCATCCATACAATCCTAATGGAAACAGGAGAGGAATATCCAAAATACCTTTACCATGTCCGAAGGCTGAGAGATAAGGGACTGATCAGTCAGAGATTTGGAAGATTCCGATCAAAGAGAGCGGAGAAAGCTTATGCGATTTATTTTAAGAAACGACTCCCGATCCGCACGATAGGGTGGAAGGTCGGATTAAAGAATTTCTCGGCAGACATTACAAGACATCGGGCATTGGGATGGGATGTTCCACCCTCCCTCTACGATGGGCGGAGAGGAGCAGGATTAAGAGTAAAATCCAAGGGAGAAAAAAGCGGAGAAGGGGATAGGAAGAAATCTTCAGCAATAAAGAATAAAGGAGAATAAGAAATGACTGAAAAAAAGAGGTAGTCGGGTATTACACCGGTGATAGAAACATTTACTGTGTCGAGTGCATTAATAACAATAGAGAAATAATGGAAAAAGTTGAGAGGGCGATTACTACGGACGATACTGATGAAGGGAGAGCTCTTTTGTGACGGATGCAATAAGGAAATCAAGTAAATTGGTTTAGAAATGGCATTGGAAGTGAGATGTTGAGGGTAGTGGATCGGGAGATGAAAAGAAAGAAAAAGTGGAGATGAAGAAAAGGAGGCACTGAGGTGAAAAAAGATGATGACGAATTTCGTCGTATTGGAACGGAGCTCGAAATACTGACACTCAAGAGGGAAAATATGAAGAAAATGTAACGCTTCAAAACAGGATCAAGGTTCTTAAAAAGAGCCGAAAACAAATCGTCAAAATTGTTCATTTTTCAAAGAAATGAAAAAGGAGCGGATGCGGTAAACTTTCACAGGGGGCGAGTGGAGATGGGAGGAATTAAGCTTCTTATACACGTAAAATTACCATTCTTGGAAAGTGTATGTTTCTGCTATGAACCTTCTGTTTTTGACACCTCAAAAAAGCGAGGATTTGATTTCCATATGTTCACTTGGGACAAATGATTTCAACCCGTAATCCGCAGCCGAAGATGTCATCGTTGAGCAAAGATTTGTAGGTGCAATCGTTGAATCGGTAGGGAGAATTTTGGTACTCACCTATCTCATAATCCCCAATAGACCTTCTCCTAATTCTTCTTGTGATGCAGGTGCTTACAAGTAAGTTTTTTCAATCCTGCCTTCCACCATTTAATTAGCCCAATGGACTTATCCTTCAGAATAAGGATTCTCCTATTTTTCGATGAGCATCTGCTGATTATGGGGTGAAGTCTTCAGAGGGGATCTTCTACGGAGAGGGATTAAGTAGAGGGATAAGGAAACGCCATTATTCCTTTCCAAAAGAAATCCTCACTGTTTGGGGGTTCCCCTGTTAACCGATGGTGGGTCTGACTGCCCATTCCTTAGGCAACCAAGTGGGTAGCAATGCAACATTGCTTCCTGAAGTCTTGTTTTTAGAGTTTTTCCCATGGTTACCACATTTCAAACGTAAATCCTCAATTGGATGAAATCCGAGCCTATTTCCAAGAGCTTTTTTGGCCTTGACTACCCCAAAGATTAAGAGTATTTCTTAGACAGTTGTTTCCCGCCAGTAACTGGGCAACTCAAACCATAAACCGGAAAGGGGGAATTGTTATGGTACGAAGAATCACTAGTTCGTTACTTGTGGTGATGGCAATTTTTTCATTTGCTTCAGCAGAAGCTGAAGTGACAGTTGTTGGACAGAATAATCCAAGCATTGACATCCAGGCAGTTCAAAAGGCTGTCGATGAAGGGGGGATCATTAATCTGAAGGGTACCTTTGACTTTGGGAATGAAGGCAGGGTGAACATCACCAAGGACGTGAAGATTGTCGGTGAAACAGGCAGTGGGGGAAAACCTGTTACGAAGATTAAGGGCGGATTCTGCACGTTGCATACTCCCTTGCCGGCAAAATTACCACCAGAGATTCTAGGCCCAAAGATCACAATCCGGTCCATCCATTTTGATGGAGCCTTATGGACTCCGATTTATTTGGCCTACAGCAGTGGGGCCACCATATCCAATAACAAAATGACGAACATCAGACCAAAAGCAACGGACGAACCTTCGTTTGGTAAACCAGGATTAAATCGCCAGCAAGGGATTTGTTGTAATCCAGGTTATGCTCAAACAATACAGACCAGGAAGTATTTACCTAATCTCTTCACAGGAAATTTAATAATCGAGGATAACGAAATTGATTTGACTAACGATGTCCCAACAAAAACCATGGCTCAGGGAGTAATGGTTATCTGGACCACGGGGATTAATGCACACATTCAACGGAATACCATTATTAATTGTGGGAGGAATTCAATAGAAACGATAGATAACTTTCTTGGCAAGGATGGGGACGGGATGATTATTGTAAAAGATAATAAACTTGTCTCAGCCACTGAGGGGTTGCCGGTTCCTTCGCCACAAACCCCCAACGCCATCGTGGCGGGATGGTTCCTTGACGTGTCGGGTGGACTCGACTCACAAAGAAACATCAAATATGTTGTTGTCAATAATGCCATAAGAACTCGTGGAAAAACTTCTACGGGTATCGCCGTCTTCACAGATGGGGCTGTCGTTGTGAGTAATGCGATTCTATCAGAGGGGACGGAAGCCCTTGGTATAGCCATACGCTCTTCCAATGGATACATCGCATTTAACAAGATAGAGGGCTCCAGTAGTAGGCCAGGAATAGGAGTTTTACCATGGAAGCCCTTGAAAGGAAGTAACAATTTTCTCATGGAGAATGATTTAAGTAAATTCAAAGGATCGACAGCTGATGTGCTTTTTGATAAAGACGCATGCAATAACTCGTTTATCGGCTCTATGTGTAAAGTCTCTAACCTTGGCTCTAACAACTCGATCCGAATGACTAATTAAATTTTCCGTTTTTAGGAGAATCTTAGCGAATATACAACAAGGAGGAGGTAATGGTTATGGAAAAGAAGATGAGTCGGAGGGAGTTTTTGAAGGCATCAGCAGCGACAGGAGCAATTCTCTCCATGGCCCCCAGTATCACTTTAGCAGAGGAACCGAAAACGATTCAGCTTCTGACGCCTCAACCTGGTGGCGGCAGTCCTCTAATGCACTTATTGTGGAAAAGGAAGTCTTCAAGAGAATTCAGTTCGAAACCTTTGCCCGTAGAGGTTCTTTCAAATCTCCTGTGGGCCGGCTTCGGGATCAATCGCCCTGACGGGAAGCGCACCGCCCCTTATGCGAGGGCCAGCATGAAGAATCCAAATGAACAGGACATGGATATCTACGTTATTCTTCCTGATGGCCTTTACCTCTACGACCCGAAGGCAAATCAATTAAAGCTGGTAGTGGCCGAAGACCTGCGTGGACTCGCTGGTACCCAGCCCTACGTTAAAGAGGCCCCCGTGAACCTTATCTACGTGTCTGATTATGCGAAAATGAAGGACAACATACCGAATGAACAAAGAACGGCTTTTTCTTTTGCTCATGCGGCATTCATCTCACAGAATGTGTACCTCTACTGTGCTTCAGAAGGATTGGCGACTGTCGTCAGGGCTTGGATCGACAGGCCGGCCCTCTCAAAAGCCATGCAACTGCGGCCCGGTCAGAAGATCATTCTGGGACAGCCAGTATGATATCCGAAGGCATCGTAAAGGGAAGCAAACAAGGGAGTGGGCTCTTAACCGCAGCCCACTCCTTCCTGTCAATCATCCACATTTCTACCCGTAATCCTTGACTCTCTGCGTCATCTTAGACTGTAGACTTGTGTACTGGTTAATCAAGAGATCTGACAACGTCTCTCAAGTGAACGTTCGCCTCTTACATCTTAAGTTTAATTTAGATGAAAGGAAAATCCCGTGCAGATTGAGATATAATTAAGGGAAAACCATTTTTTCGAGGGCTTTGATTCTTGCCTCTAAGGCGTTAAATCTCTTCTCTAAATCTGCATAAGAGAATTTTATCATCGAACCCAATTCCTCTTTGACTTTAACAAAACCTTCACTCATCTTCTCTTTGACGGAGGCGATTTCTTCTGTCACCTCCCTGATCCCTTCTCTGAGGCTCTCCATTCCATCTCTCAGCCCATCAAGGTCAGCTTTTGTTTCTTGTCTTGCATGGGCAATATTGGCTCTCTCTTCCTCTTTGAGCATCTGGAGGCTTGAGTCCATTTCCTGTTTCCTTTGGTCAAAGGCAATTTTTATTTCTTCTCCGATCTTCTGAAGGGATGATTCCATGATCCGTATCGATTGATCAAGAGCAGATTGGGTTTCCATTCGAGACTTCTCCAATCTCTGCTTAATCTCTTCCTGGACTGGCCCGATTTCAACCCTACTCTCCTTCCTCAACTGCTCAAGATCCGCCTTGACCTCTTGTTGCCATTCCACAATGTTTGCCTTCTCTTCTTCTCTCAATTGCCGGAAGTTTGACTTCGTTTCTTGCCTCAGCTTCTCCAGATCCTCTTTAGTGGTTAGGCCCAGTAATATTCTCTCCAAATATTCCTTTGTCTCTTGGTCCATTCTGATCCCTCACCTTCTTATTGATGAAAACCTGAATACCACAGACCCATTTGAATATCAATCTTTTTTTGGTTTAACCCCTTTTGAGTCATCACTTTTTAATCCTGAAGCAGTAATGATTGACTCCAGAAATGCATGTGCCTCTTTGAAGCTATCTAATTCTGAATGAACAACCTCATGAGTTCCATCTTTATTGATTTTAATTGCAATGAAGTAAGGGGACCTGACATCTCCCAGGGCTTTATGGATGGTGAAATCGTTGTCCGGAAAAAGGGGAAAAGGCGTATGATATGTTTTCTTGAATACCTCAACTTCATAATGCGAATTCCCCGCACCGACACCGATTAATTTAATTTTGTTTTTAAGATCCAGGTCGTTTTCGATGAGATGATAAAGCTCTTCTATCCCCGGTGCTATTTTTTGGCATTGTGGGCAGTACATGCTGAAAATTTCGATGATGACCACCTTGGCTTTGATCTGTGGTATCCTGAAAAAACCGCTGCCAGAAAGCCCTAAGTAGTTTTTCTCATCTGGATCTTTTGGGACCGGAAGTTTGATCCGCGGCAGCACACCACCTTTTACTGGGGGAAGGTTGGCGGCTAGGTTTGGATCCCCAAATACGGAGAACGACAGTAAGATAGCAATCAGTGGCATTAAAAATTTTTTCATCCCTCCTAAAACTCTCCTCGCCCTCTCTGAAAAAACAGCGGTTGTTCCTTTCGTCTCACAATTTGATCTCTTATTAAAACATTTAGATAAGAAAATTCGGGTAAAAAGTCAACTCAGCAAGCACTCACTACGGATAATTGGAGTATCTCTTCCTGTCCAATAGAAGATTTGTAGATGACCCTCTTAAAATAGATTTGTCATATCTTCAACTTACCAATACAATCATTCTCGTAGAAACATGTTTCCAAAAAGTAATTTTTTTCTTGACAAAAAAAATCTTAACAAGTATCTTTTTATTTGTAATTGGGAAATTTTGAACAAGTAATACAAAGAGGTATTGCAATGACAAAGATGTCGAAGAAATGCAGCGCCTTTTTCTATCTTATATCTATCCAAGAGACTTCATTGGCTAGGGGGGAAATCTTCTAAAAAGAAATTTAAGAGTTCATTTAATCCGAAGCGGGGGGTCATATCACCCACGTGTAATTTTAACATGAATAGAAAACAAAAAAAGATCCAAATTTTCCTTGCTATATCATTTTTTTTCTTTTTTTTAGTCTTTCCAGCTTTTTCCCTTTACAATAATTGTGTAGAAACTGATTTCCCCTCTGCCAAACCAACGATTGAAAATCTTGACCAAGATTATCTATTAGCTAACGAGCAGAATAAATCGTTCGCATTCGGGATAGGCCCCTCTTTTATCATCCTCGGGACCTATCTGTTTCAACAGCTTCCATACTCTTCCTTTGTAATGTCCTCTCTCGATCAGAAACTTTTCGCCCTTCGTTGTTGAGAATACCTCCTTCCCATTACTCACTTGTTTAGGCTTTCATTGGTTAATCGATATTCTACATTCAGAAAAATGATTGACCGGAATTCTATGAGAAAAAAGGAGGTGATGATGATCCAAACGAGTTTTTCTAGGTAAGCTAAGATCAATATCTTTTAAAAAAGACAGAAAGGGGTGAATATCTCATGCCGATTACCAGAAGGCAATTTTTAAAAATTTGTGCAGGAACAGGTATCGCCATTGGTGCATCGGAAACGCTCCTGCCTGAAATCGTTTCGGCATTGGAAAAGGCAGCAGCGGGTAATCCACCTGTGTTATGGATTCAGGGGGGGAGCTGCACAGGCTGTTCAGTCTCTCTTCTGAACACCGCTCATCCGACGATTGCAGAGGTGCTTCTAAAAATTATCAGCCTGAAGTACCATCAAACAGTGATGGCTGCCTCTGGACAAAAAGCCTATGATTATCTGTGGGAGACCGCAGCAAAGAATTATGGTAAATACTTCCTGGCGGTAGAAGGAACAATCGAAACAGCTTATGGAGGGATATGTTGCCTCACCGGAGAAAAGGGCGGCAAAGAGGTCCCCTTTACAGAACTCACGAAATATCTGGGAAAGGGGGCAGCGGCTGTATTGGCACTGGGTCAATGTGGTAGCTTTGGAGGAATCCCTGCAGCCAAACCTAATCCCTCAGGCTCAAAGGGCGTGATGGACTTTTTCAAGGATGAAGGGATTAAGACTCCTGTGATCAACATCCCAGGCTGTCCTCCTCATCCTGATTGGATGGTTGGGACGATTGCCCATGCTTTGATGTTCGGGATTCCTGAGCTCGATTCAAACGGAAGGCCTAAACTTTTCTTTGGCACCCTTGTCCACGACAACTGTCCGTACCGTTCTTACTACGATGAAAAGAAGTTCGCTAAATCTTTTGGAGAAGAAGGATGCCGTGTGGAACTGGGCTGCAAAGGACCTGAATCTTTTTCAGATTGTTGGAAGAGGGGATGGAACAACAATGTCAATTGGTGTATCCACAATTCCCTTTGTTTAGGCTGCACAGAGCCGGGATGGCCGGATAACTTTTCACCATTTTATGTGAAAACAACAGGATAAGGAGGGAGGTGAAAATAGATGACAAAATTATCAATTTCTCCGATAACGAGAATTGAAGGTCACCTTAAGATTGATGTGGATATAGAAGGTGGTAAGGTAGTGGATGCTAAGTCAACAGGAACCATGTTCCGGGGTTTCGAAATCATCATGAAAGGAAGAGATCCTCGGGATGCAAGTCAGATTGTGCAGAGGATTTGTGGAGTTTGCCCCACCGCCCATGGAACCGCTGCAGTTCGATGTCTTGACAATGCCTTTGGGTTGAAACCCCCGACGAATGGGAGGATTATCAGGAATTTGATCTTCGGATCGGATTACTTGATGTCGCATATCCTCCATTTTTATCATCTGGCTGCCCTTGATTATGTGAAAGGGCCTGATACAGAACCTTTCATCCCACGATATGAAGGGGATTATCGCCTCGATCCAAAAACGAATAAGGTTGCTGTTGAACAATATATCAAGGCATTGGACATCCGACAAAAATGTCACCAGATGGTCGCCCTTTTTGGAGGAAGAACACCGCATGTCTATGGGATGGTTGTTGGAGGAGCTACTGAGATTCCGACTGTAGACAAGATGGTTTCTCTTCAGTGGAGATTAAGGGAGATCAAGGAGTTTATTGACGGGACTTACCTTCCAACGGTATATCTTGTCGCTGGAGCATACAAGGACCTTTTTGGCGTAGGGACCGGATGTAAAAACCTTCTCTCCTTTGGGGTCTTTCCCTTAGACGATGATGAAAAGACTTTTCTCCTTAAACCAGGCTCCTATACTCAGGGCAAGGACCTTCCATTGGATAAAGCTCAGATCAAAGAGTATGTTAAATACTCCTATTATCAGGATAAAACCACTGGGTTACACCCAAGCAAAGGGATGACGGAACCCGAATTTGACAAAAAGGGTGCTTATTCTTGGATTAAGGCCCCTCGGTATCGCGACCTTCCTCATGAAGGCGGACCGATGGCTAGGATGTGGATTACCAACCCTGTTCTAAGCAAACATGCCAATAAATTCTTAGGTATCGATGAGAAGAAGGAAATCCGATTCAGAGACCTTGGAGATAAAGCCTTCTCAATCCTTGGAAGGCATGCGGCGAGAGCTGAGGAGTGCAAATTAGTGGCCGATGCGATGGAGAAATGGATTCTCCAACTCAAACCGGGAGCTCCTTCTTATGTTAAAGTTGACATTCCCAAGGAAGCTGAGGGTGTTGGACTGACTGAGGCTCCTCGAGGCGCTCTGGGACACTGGATTTCCATCAAGGACCAGAAGGTTGATAATTACCAGGTCGTGGCAGCCACGATCTGGAATGCCTCACCCAGGGATGATAAGGGGGTTCCAGGCCCTCTTGAACAGGCCCTCATTGGCGCACCTGTCAAAGATATCAAAAACCCATTCAATGTCGTGCGGATCGTTCGTTCATTCGATCCCTGACTGGGCTGTGCCGTGCACGTGTTGCACGCTGAAACCAAGAAGGTTTATGAGTTCAAAGTGATTTAAATTTCTTTAATCAAGTTCAACTTTTGAGGCTGTTGGATTGACTCCAGCAGCCTCTTTATTTTATAAAACGCTAGGTATCTATGGATAAAATTTTAATAGTCGGAATCGGTAATCTGCTTTGCCGGGATGAAGGCATTGGCGTCCATGTGATTCAAGAAATGGAAAACATGAAACTGCCAGATCATATCGATTTACTTGACATGGGAACCTCTACCATGGATTTAATCTCATATTTGGAAGGGGTGAAGAAACTAATTGCCATCGATGCCATGAAGGCAGGAGGGGCGCCAGGCACGATCTATAAATGCAGACCAGAGGATCTCTTACCCGAAGAAAAAGGACCCATTTCTCTCCATGAGATTGGCCTGTTAGAAAGCTTAAACATGGCACAAAAAATGGGCATGAAGATCGATACTGTTATCATCGGGGTTGAACCAAAAATATTGGACTGGGGGATGGAGTTAACAGAGGAGGTAAAAATTAAGATTCCAACCATCATTGAAGCAGTCTTGAAAGAGTGTTAATGTTTGGACATGAAACGGGCGGAGATCGCAATTACTGGAATCGTTCAAGGAATTGGCTTCAGACCATTTATCTATAATCTGGCTAGAACCCATTCTATTCGAGGATGGGTTCTCAACAATGAAAAGGGGGTCTTGATCGATGCGGAAAGCGAAGATGGAAATCTTGACCAATTTATTCAAGATATCCCCAAACTTGCTCCACCTCTTGCCCGGATTGAATCATTCCAAATAAAACACCTCGAACCTTTAGGCTATACTACCTTTGAAATTAGAAAGAGTGAGGAGACTCAGGATAAATTTGTCCTCATATCCCCCGATGTGGCCACCTGTGATCAATGCCTTTCTGAACTTTTCTCATCAGAAAACTTTCGGTATCGGTACCCTTTTATTAACTGTACCCTTTGTGGTCCAAGATTTACGATTATTCAGGACATCCCTTACGACCGTCATAAAACAACCATGGCCTCTTTCACCATGTGTCCTGTTTGTCAAAAGGAGTACGAAGACCCTTCTGACCGGCGCTTTCATGCCCAACCCAATGCCTGTTCTGCTTGTGGTCCTTCCCTTCATTTGGAGAATAGAGAGGGGAAAAAAATTCCTGTAGATCCAATTGAGATGACCTTGGATCTGCTCGGAAAGGGACGGATCGTAGCGATCAAAGGCCTGGGAGGGTTCCATCTGGCATGTGATGCAAAAAATCAAGACGCTGTTTCCTCTTTGAGGTCCCGAAAATTCAGAGAGGATAAACCTTTCGCTGTAATGTGCCGGGATATGGAAGAGGTGAAGGAACATTGTGAAGTCAATGGAGAGGAGGAGAAGTTATTATTGAGTGTGGAGAGGCCCATTGTCATTCTGAGAAGGAGGGAAAATTCTCCAGTCGCCCATGCTGTCGCTCCTTACCAGGATACCCTCGGTGTCATGCTTCCCTACTCGCCGCTTCACCATCTTCTGCTCAATAGTCCCCTCAAGACTCTGGTGATGACGAGCGGCAATGTGAGTGACGAACCCATCTCTTATAAAAATGAGGAGGCCTTTCACCGTCTCTCCCACATTGCTGATTATTTCCTCTTTCACAACCGTGAGATTCATATGAGGTGCGATGATTCGGTGACAAGAATCTTTGAAGGAAAACCTTACATCCTTCGGAGGTCAAGAGGTTATGTCCCCTTCCCTATTAAACTTTCTTTCCCCCTTGAAATGATCCTGGCCTGTGGTGGGGAACTAAAAAATACCTTTTGTCTGACCCGTGGTCAATATGCCTTCATGAGTCATCACATCGGAGACCTTGAGAATTTAGAAACCCTCACCTCTTTTGAAGAAGGAATCGAGCATTTCAAGAAGCTCTTCTACATTGAGCCAAAGGCAGTAGCCTATGATCTTCATCCGGATTATCTTTCTACCCAGTACGCTCTATCGATTCAAGATATTCCAAGAATCGGTGTCCAACATCACCACGCACACATTGTCAGTGTAATGGCTGAAAATGGAATCGAAGGGGATGTGATCGGAATCGCCCTGGATGGAACAGGTTTTGGATTGGATGGTACCATCTGGGGAGGTGAATTCATCAAGGCAAATCTAAGAGATTTTGATCGATTGGCCCATCTGAAAAAAGTCCCTATGCCTGGAAGTTCGATGGCCATTAAAGAGCCATGGCGAATGGCAATGGTTTATCTTTCAGAGGCCTTTGGAGATGAAGCCATCCATTTAAGAATTGACCTGATGAAAAGAATGGATTTTCAAAAATGGGATATCTTGAAGAGGGCAATCGAAAAGAAGATTAACACCCCTTGGACCTCAAGCATGGGTCGCCTCTTCGACGCCATCTCATCCCTTCTGTCCATCAGGGATAAGGTTCAATATGAAGGACAGGCAGCCATCGAACTGGAGATGATCGCAGATCACGGAGTGGAAGAAGAATATCCTTTTCATATTCATAAAGACGAAATACCGATGGTGATTGACCCTACAGATATGATCAGAGGGATAGTCCGTAATTTAATAGATAGAATACCCTCCTCAAAAATCTCAGGAAAGTTCCATAGAACCATCGGTCACCTTATTGTGGAGACCTGTGAGACGATCCGGTCCAAGCAAAAGCTGAATCGGGTCGTCCTAAGCGGAGGAGTCTTTCAGAATATTTTCCTCCTCACTCTTGTCACAGAAGGGTTGAAAAGATCGGGCTTTAATGTCTATACTCACCATCTTGTCCCCGCCAATGATGGCGGAATCTCTTTAGGACAAGCAGTCATCGGTCATATGAGGTTATTTCAATGTGTTTAGGTATTCCAGGAAGAGTGGTTGAGATTGAAAAGAATGTGGCGAAGGTGGACGTGGGAGGGCTTTTAAGGGATATCTCGCTCGACCTCTGCCCGGATGTTTCCATTGGAGAATATGTCCTCATCCACACAGGCTTTGCGATTCAAAAAGTTGATGAAAAGGAAGCTGAGGAAACTTTATATCTTTTGATAAAGATGGCAGAAGGGATATGAAGTTCGTCGATGAGTTTCGGGACAAAGAGATTGCGGAAGGTTTGATCCGGAGGATCCAAAAAACCTCTACCCGTCCCATCCAATTGATGGAGGTCTGCGGGACGCACACCGTCTCTATCTTTCGATACGGAATTAGAGGAGTCCTTCCAGAACACATCCGGTTGATCTCCGGACCAGGTTGTCCTGTCTGTGTCACCCCCAACGGAGATATTGACCTGGCCATCGCCCTCTCCCGCCAAAAGGACACCATCATTGTAACCTTCGGTGATATGATGAGGGTCCCTGGTTCGACATCGAGCCTGCTGAAGGAGAAGGCTGAGGGGAGGGATATCCGAATCATCTACTCTTCTCTCGAAGCATTAAAGATTGTAAAAGAACATCCCGGGAAGAGAGTGGTCTTTCTGGCCATTGGTTTCGAAACCACTTCTCCCACGATTGCAGTAGCGATCCTGCGAGCCGAAGAAGAAAAGTTACATAATCTCTTTTTCTTGAATAGTCAGAAACGGGTCCCCCCTGCCCTCATTGCCCTCTTGCAATCGAAGCAGGTAAAGATTAATGGCTTTATCCTCCCCGGCCATGTGAGTACAATCATTGGGATAAATCCCTATCAATTCATTGCAAAAGAGTTTGGCCGACCTGCTGTGATCACTGGTTTTGAACCCCTGGACATCCTTCAGGGAATCTGGATGCTCGTCAAACAGATTGAAGAGAATCGTGCGGCCATTGAAATCCAGTATCGAAGAGTCGTCCATGAAGAGGGTAATCCAATTGCCTTAAGGAAGATTGATCAGGTCTTCGAAAAAGATGAAAGCCGGTGGAGAGGGCTTGGACTGATTCCGGACAGTGGATATCGTTTTAAAGAATCTTACAAAGAAATGGACGTTAGGAATGTTGATGTGGAGGTGGAACCACCGAAAGAGCATCCTGAGTGTCTTTGCGGAGAAGTGCTTCAGGGAATCAAGAGCCCTCTGGAATGTCGTCTATTCAAAAAGGTCTGCCATCCAGAAAACCCGATCGGCCCTTGCATGGTCTCCATTGAAGGAACCTGCCATACTTATTTTAAATATCAATAAGAAATAATCCCAAATAATGTTAGGATTCAAGGGGTCGAGGGGTCAAGTGAAATGTGTGTAAAATCGAATTAAAACATAACAAATTTTCTTTAGCCTTCACTTAAACCCATGAATCCTCGAACCCTTTAAGGAGAAAAATCTATGCCCGAAGATAAGATCCTTTTAGCCCACGGGAGCGGAGGAAAACTCTCTCACGACTTGATTAAACAGATTTTTCTGCCCCGATTCTTAAACCCGTTTCTCGAACCATTGGATGATAGTGCTAAGATTACCAACCAGAATGGATCGATTGCCTTCACGACAGACTCCTATGTGGTCAATCCCATTTTCTTTTCTGGTGGGGATATCGGGAAACTGGCTGTATGCGGAACAGTGAATGACCTCTCGATGATAGGGGCTACTCCATCTTACCTCAGCCTCTCGCTAATTGTTGAAGAAGGATTCTCCATCGAACTTCTCAAACAGATTATTTCTTCCATCCACGAAGTGGCTGAGCAGGCAGGGGTGAATATTGTGACAGGCGACACCAAAGTGGTGGAGCACGGGGCTGCAGACCAGTTGTTTATTAATACTGCAGGGATCGGATGGATCAAACCAGGAGTCAACCTCTCGGGCATCAATGCCAAACCAGGAGATAAAATTCTTTTAAGCGGTTACCTCGGAGATCATGAGATGGCTGTCCTTTCCCAGAGGGAGGGATTTAAATTTCAGGGTGAGTTGAAAAGCGACTGCGCTCCACTAAACGATTTGGTTGGGAAAATGCTCGATGCCTGTCCTTCCATCAGATGTATGCGGGATCCAACCCGTGGGGGTTTGGCCACGACTCTCAATGAGATTGCATCGATGTCCAATGTGGGAATGGTGATCGAAGAAGAAAAGATTCCTCTCCGAGAATCGGTCAAGGGGATCTCGGAACTGCTGGGTTTAGACCCGCTGTATCTTGCTAATGAAGGGAAATTGATCGCCATCTGCCCACCCAATGAAGCAGAACGGCTATTGGAGGTAATGAAAAACCATCCCCTTGGTAGAAACGCAGAGATCATCGGAAGGGTGACAGGGGAAAATCCAAAGAGGGTAATTCTCCACACATTGATTGGTGGGCACAGAATTCTGGACATGTTAACTGGAGGACAGTATCCAAGGATTTGTTAACCCCAAAGATGAATCATATCCAAATGTCAAAATCCAAATGTAAAATGAATGTCAAGTTCCTTAATCCCAAATGTTATTCCGTTTTGAAATTTGGGCTTTAGATTTCGTTTGAACTTTGAGCTCTGACATTTGACATTAGTTCATCCCCTATCTCACCACTTGAATTCTTCTAAGAATACACTCCCGCCCTTTTTCAATCTTAAATTGGAAAGAATTGCATTGAGGACAAGTTTGAAGGGTCAAGTGCCGGAAAGAGTCCTCTTGGTCAGATCTAATCCCTCCCTTGTATCCACAGGCTTTGCAAAGGATGCGGGCCTTGATCGTTTTAATCTTCACTTCTGCGTCTTCAGCCGCCGAACCTTTAAATAGCTCTTTAACCCAAAAACCGACCTGGTCTCCGTTGAGAAGGGTTAATTCACCAATCTCTAACTGGACAGAAAGAACTTTCTTTCCACTACTTTTCTTCGTGGTATCGAGAACAGTTTTTACAATCTCAGAAGATATCGAGAACTCATGCATGGTTAGGTTTTCAATCCCAGAGCATTGATGATTTTTGATATTCCCATCCCGCTCAGCGCATTCGTCTTAATAAAGGGAACATGGGGGTTGATCTTTTTGGCATCCTTTTCCATTTGGGAGGGACTTACCTTCATCGCTTTAGCCAGATCGATCTTATTGAGCACAATGACATCGGCCTCCTTAAAGATATAAGGATGTTTCATCAGCGTATAGGGCCCTTCAGTCACGGAGGTAACAACCAGCCTCTTATGGGCTCCTAAAGGAAATTCTCCTGGACAGATGAGGTTCCCCACATTTTCAATGAAGAGCACTTTGACACCATCCAGTTTCATCCTCTCTATCGCCTGACGAATCAGGTTGGCATCAAGATGACATTCTTTCCCAGTATTGACCTGAATAACACGGGCTCCTTCCGTCTGGATTCTTTGTGCATCGATGGTGGTGGTAAGGTCTCCTGCAATGACCGCCACCTTCTTACCCATTCCAAGCCTTTTTAAAATTGCCTTGACCAAAGAAGTTTTCCCTGAACCGATCGAACCCATAATGTCAATGGCCAATATATTTGAACGATCAAACCTCTTCCGGTTTTCATTAGCCAGGCTCCTGTTCCTGGCTAAAAGGTCTTTCTCCAATTCAATATCGAATATCTCCGGACCTTTCGATTTTATTATTTTCATCTCCAAATCTCCTTTGATTTTACTTGTCAATAATTGTGAAGAATTATAACGGAATTCATTTTGAAAGGAAAGCTTAGACTGTAATCGTAATATACGTTTTTATATCGATGACCCTGATTGCTGTACCAAGTTTATCCTCGAGGGCGGAGAGGCTTAAACCAGCTTAAATTGTAGTAATAAGTAATTTTTAGAAAGAAATGGTAAAAAATAGTAAATATATAAATTAATTCAATTTTCCCCTTGACAAAAATAAGCTTTGTGGTATCTTTCACAAGTCTTTAATCTTATCTAATCTTTTTTTATAGTTTTCAAGGAACGAGGGGAGCCTTAGAAAAATATAAGTTTCATTAAGTTAAAAGGAAGTGAATTAAACTTCCATTTAAAAAATTCTAAGAAAGGGGGGAACGAATCCTCATGAAAATTACCAGAAGAACTTTTTTAAAAATTTCGGGAGCCACAGCTGCTGGAACAGTGATGGGTGGACTGGGATTTGATCTCTCTCCAGCTGAGGTCTATGCCCAAGAACTTCGAATTAAAGGGGCAAAAGAAACCACCACGGTCTGTTGCTATTGTTCGGTCGGCTGCGGAATTATAGTGAGTGCTGATGCGAAAGGAAAAGTGATAAACACCGAGGGCGATCCCGATCATCCGATCAACGAAGGAGCCTTATGTGCGAAAGGGGCATCCCTCTATCAAATCGCCGTCAATGATAACAGATTGAAAAAGGTCCGCTATCGCGCTCCTTACAGCAATACCTGGAAAGAGGTAAGTTGGGAATGGGCTTTAGATAAGATTGCGGTCAACATAAAGAAGAGCCGGGATGCAAGCTTTATGGAGAAGAATGCGAAAGGTCAAGTGGTCAACCGAGCCAATGGCATTGCTTCAGTGGGAAGCGCAGCCCTGGATAATGAAGAATGCTGGCTCTACGCAAAGTTCCTCAGGTCACTCGGCATCATCTACATTGAACATCAGGCCCGTATCTGACACAGCCCCTCTGTAGCGGCTCTGGGAGAGTCGTTCGGACGCGGTGCCATGACCAATCATTATATCGATTTTCGAAACGCTGATGTTATTCTGAACATGGGTGGTAATGTGGCTGAGAACCATCCGGTCTCTTTTAAGTGGATCCAGGCAGCCCGTGATAAAGGAGCCATCTTCATCCATGTGGATCCAAGATTTACTCGTACTTCGACTAAAGCAGATATCTTCGTCCGACTCCGTTCGGGGACAGATATTGCTTTCTTGGGCGGTATGATTAAGTACATCTTGGACAATAAGCTCTATGATGAATTTTATGTCAAAAACTACACCAATGCCTCTTTTATTGTGAGCCCCAAATACAGCTTTGATGACGGCCTTTTCTCAGGCTATGATTCCACTAAAAGGGCATATGATGCCTCAACCTGGGCTATAGAAAAAGATGAAAATGGGATTTCAAAAAGAGATATGACACTGGAAGACCCCCGGTGTGTCTTCCAGCTTCTAAAAAAACATTATTCACGTTATACACTGCAGAAAGTCACGGAGATCACTGGGACCCCTGAAGACGACTTAGTAAAGGTTTATAAGGCTTATGGCTCCACTGGAGCCCCGGATAAGGCGGGAACTGAATTATACGCCATGGGTTGGTGCCAGCATACAGTAGGTGTCCAGAATATTCGCGCCATGTGCATCATCCAGTCTCTTCTCAGTAATATGGGTATTGCGGGTGGCGGAATCAATGCCTTGCGAGGAGAGTCGAACGTTCAAGGCTCCACTGATGCGGGTCTTCTATACCACATCTGGCCAGCGTATTTGCCAACGCCCCAGGCCCATCTGGCAACACTCGCCGATTACAACAAGACGACGCCGGCTTCAAAGGATCCCCGAAGCGTCAACTGGTGGAAAAACCGACCCAAATACGTTGCAAGCTATCTCAAATCTGTATTTGTAGAGAAGGCCAACAAGGAGAACGACTTTGGATACGCTTGGATGCCCAAGCTGGATCAGGGTCAGGACGCATCCTGGTTGAACCTCTTTGACGAAATGTATAAGGGAACCTTCACTGGTTTCTTTGCCTGGGGTATGAACCCAGCCTGTTCAGGTGCCCATTCCGGGAAGGTTCGTCAGGCCATGACCAAACTGGATTGGATGGTGAATGTAAATCTCTTTGATAATGAGACGGGTTCCTTCTGGAAGGGTCCGGGCATGGATCCCAAGAAAATCAAGACTGAGGTCTTCGTACTACCGTGCGCTGCCTCCATGGAAAAGGAAGGCAGTATCAGCAACAGCGGCCGCTGGATGCAGTGGCGGTACAAGGCATCCAATCCTCCTGGTGAGTCCAAACCTGATGGGGATATTATGTATGAGTTGTTTAAAAAGGTTCGAGCCCTCTATGAGAAAGGAAAAGGGGCATTTCCAGAACCGATCTTGAATTTGAAGTGGGATTATGAAACCAATGGTCATTTCGATATTCATAAGGTAGCTAAAGAAATCAATGGTTACTTCTTAGAAGACATCCCAGAACATCCGGCAGACAAAAAAGCATACAAAAAAGGAACTCTTGTTCCAAGCTTTGTTTACCTTCTGGATGATGGCAGAACCTCTTGTGGCAGCTGGCTCTATTCTGCCAGTTATACCGAGGCAGGAAACATGGCTGCTCGGAGAAAGAAGACCGACCCAACAGGATTGGGTCTCTATCCAGAGTGGGCTTGGGCTTGGCCGGTTAATCGAAGGATCATTTATAATCGAGCCTCTGTAGATTTGGATGGAAATCCGCGTGATCCAAAACGGCCGCTACTTAAATGGGATGCGGCCGGAAAGAGATGGATAGGGGATGTTCCTGATAATGCAGTCCCACCCATGGGTACTGCTGGAGCCTATCCATTTATCATGAAGCCTGATGGAGTAGCCTCGATCTTCGGACCCGGCTTAAAAGACGGACCATTCCCTGAACATTATGAGCCTCTGGAATGCCCGATTGAGAAGAATGTAATGTCTAACCAGAGAATTAGCCCGGTCATCAAGATTTTTGAAGGAGGTCCGGACAAATTTACCACCTGCGATCCGAGGTATCCTTTTGTCTGTTCCACCTATCGAGTGACTGAACACTGGCAGACTGGGGTTTTGACCCGATGGCTACCCTGGCTTATTGAGGCTGAACCTCAAATGTTCTGTGAGATGAGTTTGGAATTGGCCAAATTGAAAGGCATCAACAATGGTGATCGAGTGGTTGTGGAATCTCCAAGAGGTAAGGTAGAGGCCGCGGCCATTGTGACCAGTCGTCTAAAACCTTTTCAGGTCGCTGGTCAGACCGTTCACCAGATTGGAATTCCTTGGCACTTTGGTTGGATCCATCCTAAGGATGGTGGGGATAGCGCAAACTTGCTAACTCCTACGGTTGGGGATCCCAACACAATGATCCCAGAATCCAAGGCATTCATGGCCAATGTCCGCAAACTAACTACAAAACCGGCCCAAAAAGGCTAGGAGGAGGTGATATAAATGGCAGAAGGAAAATCCTTTTTCATCGATACCACCAAATGTACCGCTTGCAGAGGCTGTCAGATGTCCTGTAAGCAATGGAATCAACGAGCAACAGAAAAAACGATCAACCGGGGAAATCATCAGAATCCCCCGGATCTTTCCTACAATACATGGAAATTAGTTCGATTCAACGAGATCCCTGGGGATAAGGTGAATTGGTATTTCTTCCCAGATCAATGTCGTCATTGTATGTCTCCTCCCTGTAAAGAGGTGGCAGATGGGAAGGTAAAGGGCGCCATTACACAGGACGAGAAGACAGGGGCAGTTGTCTTCAATCCAAAAATGAAGATAAAGCCCGCCGACTTCAAGGAAATTCGTGAGGCTTGCCCCTATGATATTCCAAGATTCCTCCCCGGTACAGGAATTATGGCGAAATGCACAATGTGTTTCGACCGCACCAAAGAGGGGATGCTCCCGGCTTGTGTCAAGACCTGCCCGACTGGAGCAATGAACTTCGGAGATAGGAAGGACATTCTCGAGAAAGCTAACAAGAGGTTGGCAGAGGTAAAGGGCACTTATAAAGATGCCATGCTTGCCAATCCCGATGACGTTCGGATAATCTATCTCCTTGTGGATGATCCTAAGAAGTATCACAAATTTGCTGTGGCAGAAAATACGATCGGGATCACAAGGAAGATGGCACTCAAACGTCTCTTTCAACCCTTGAACAGTCTTCAACACATGATTGGATAAAACCCTGAAAAAAAGGGGGGTGTTATCAGGGCTTGTTTCGGACTCCCATCCGAAACAAGCCCGTTTTTTTCGTAATCTCCCCTCTCATCACCAACAACAAATTTCTCCCTCTCCCTTGACGGGAGAGGGTTGGGGTGAGGGTGATTTATCGTATTTGTCATTCCTGCGAAACCAGGATTCTATATCATTTTTTAAACTTATACATAGATTCCCGTTTCCACGGGAATGACAGACCCGAAAAGAAAGCTAAAGAATTTTAAGGAGGACTTTTTGGAACTTAAAAATAGAATTGAACAACTCAAAAAGAAAAGACCTGGCTATGGAGAGATTCTGGATTTCTATCAAATGGTCAAAGAGGCACAGGATAAAGTGAAGGCCTCTTTAAAAATTGATCCCATAAAACTCAAGAAGGAATGGAAGGAACTCTTGGCCAAAGAAGGCTTCTCATTGATTCAGAAAGAAGATTTCCCATTGGATATCGAGGCATCTGCCAAACTTTTTCAAACCCTCTGTCAGATCGGAAAAGATTCAAACCCTCATATAGCTGAGCAGGTGAGGAAAATCAAGGAGGCTATTGACAATAAAAGAATAGACCTGAAGAAATTATTAAAGAAAGGAGTAAAGGAACAAAGGATTGACCAGGTTGCTGAAGAATTGGAATTAGATAAAAAAGTTTTTTTATTTTTAATCCATAGCAGCACTAAGCCATCGATTGAAGCAGGAATGAACAACTACGTAGTGAACTTGATCCTGAAACCTGGCTCAAAGGATATTGTCCTGTGTGTGGCTCCCTTCCCTCCTTAAGTCTATTGAAAGAGGAAACGGGAAAGCGGTATCTCCTCTGCTCCTATTGCGGTTATCAGTGGAGAATCGATCGATTGTACTGCCCTTTCTGTAACAACAAAGAACAGGAATCTCTTCACTATCTTTATGCAGAGGGGGAGGAAATCTATCGGATTGACCTCTGTGATAAATGCCACCAATATATTAAGACCATCGATTACAGAAACCTTGAAGAGTCAGATCCAGTTTTAGAGGACCTCGCCACCCTCCATCTCGATATTTTAGCCTCTCAAAAGGGCTATAAGAGACCAGTCCCCAACCCCTGGACGATCTGAAAAATAAAAAATGGGAAATAAGAAATTTGGATCTAATTTCCAATTTGTTATTTTACCTTCCATTTCCTATATTTCCTACTTTCCATTTTCTTATGAACTAATTACCCCTTGTTTTTGAAGGATGAATGGGATATAAATATTGGATAGTGCAGGTAAATGGTAATTGTGAAAAGACACTTTTCACTAACACTGAACACTATCACTAATTATTGAACGGTGAATGATATGAAAAGAAAATGGTTTGTGATAGGCGTTTGGGTTGTGGGATGTTTCTTGTTCTTCAATGTATTTCCATCCTATGCCCAAAAATCGCCCAAGACTCTTACTCTCCTCTATAGTAATAATATTAATGCCGAGATTGACCCTTGCCCAACCTGAGGGGAAAAGAGTCGAACTGGCGGTCTGGCCAGAAGAGGAGCATGGGTCAAGGATTTACGAGAGAGTCAAAAGGGGATACTCGTTTTAGATTCGGGCGATCTCCTTTTCAAAAGATATGCTAATCCCATTCCTGAAAATGAATTAAAGGGGATGAGCGAGAAAGCCCATCTTATTATCGAGAGTTTCAATTTAACGGGTTACGATGCCATAGGAATTGGGGATGATGATTTAAACCTGGGGAAGGAATTTCTATTGGAAATTTCAAAGAAAGCCAATTTTCCATTTCTCTCTTCCAATCTCTTTGATGAGGCGTCAGGAAAAATTCTTTTTCAATCCTCTCTCATAAAGGAAATCCATGGTCTTCGAATTGGCATTTTTAGCCTTCTCTCGCTTGATTTCTTTACGGATCCTTCTGATCCACGAAGAAGGGGATTGAACATTCATTCTCCGATCGAAACAGCACAAGCCATGGTTAAAGAACTTAAACCCAAAACCGATTTGATCATTCTCCTAAGCCATCTTGGCTATGTGAAAGATATCGAGTTGGCCCAGACTGTCCAAGGAATCAATATCATCGTGGGTGGCCATACCGGCATCAATCTCCCCTATCCTCCAGTCATCAAAAATACAATGATCCTTCAGACCGCTTCTCGAGGGATGTTTGGGGCAAGGCTTGACCTCTTTTTCTATAACAATGAGCCTATCTTTTACAATTCGGCAACCAAAATATCTTTGGAGAACAACCTCAACAGCATCAACCAACGATTAACCTCTAAGGAAACACCGGAGGCTGAAAAGGCTCAATGGCAAAAAACCAAAGAGGATACTGAACGAACCCTTAACCAACTCCGGGGTAAAAACCAATTTACGAATAACATCATTCCACTGCAGGATCAGATGAAAGAAGATCCCAATATTAAAAAGTTGGTCGAAGCCTATAAGGCAAAAAGCCAGGCAACAGAAAATCCTGTCTCTTCGAAATGATAATGGGAAGCATTGATCTAATCCTTTTACATCCCCCAACCCTTTACGACTTCAGAAATCGACCTGGGATTCATGGTCCGATCAGCGATGTTGTTCCCTCCACACCCATCTTTGAAATGTATCCTATTGGGTTTGCCAGCCTCTCAGAATATTTGGAGCGCCACGGTCTCAAAGTCAGGATCATCAATGTGGCCATGAAGATGCTCAAGGATGAGAAATTTGATGTGGAGCGGCTCATCCAGAAAAATAAGCCCGTAGCCTTCGGCATCGATCTCCATTGGATGGCCCATGTCCAAGGAGCATTGGCTTTTGCAGAGATCATTAAACGGTTTCATCCCAACATCCCTGTCATCTTGGGTGGGCTTTCTGCTACCTATTATCATGAAGAGATTCTTCATCAATATCCTTTTATCGATTTTGTGGTGAGAGGAGATTCTACAGAGAAGCCGCTGCTTCGACTCCTCCAAGCGATCAAAAAAGGGGGAGATTTCAAAAATATTCCTAACCTCACCTATCGGGATGAGAGAAATGGAATTCACGTCAATCCCCTCACCTGTGTACCGAAGAACCTCGACGAGATTACGATCGACTACCGCCACATCATGAAGAAGGTGGTGAGGTATGTTGACCCCACAGGCTACCAGCCTTTTATTGATTGGTATACTTATCCTGTGACAGCCGTCTTCACCTGCCGGGGGTGTATCTACTCTTGTAAAACTTGTGGAGGATCCGCACAGACCTTTCGAACGATGGCCAACCGGAGGAAACCAGCCTATCGGGATCCCAAATTATTGGCACAGGATATCTTCAATATCTCAGATCACCTCCATGCGCCAGTGATGATCATCGGCGACATCTTTCAACCCGGAGAAGAATATGGCTTCAACTTTCTTCAGGAGATGAAGAGGAGGCCGATCACCAACCATATCGCTTTTGAATTTTTTGTCCCTCCTTCCAGGACTCAACTCAAAAGGATTGCCGAGTCTATTTCGAACTTCAATATCGAGATCTCTCCAGAGTCTCACGACGAAGAAGTTCGAAAGGCTTTTGGAAGGCCCTATAACAATGAACCGTTGGAAAGGATGCTCGTGGATGCCATCGATCTTGGCTCGAAACGGATCGATCTCTTCTTCATGACCGGCCTCCCAAAACAGACCTATCAATCCGTTCTGGAGACGGTGGATTATTGTCGCTCCCTGTTAGAACGATTTCGTTCCTACAACAAGCTCTTCCCCTTCATCTCTCCTCTGGCCCCCTTCTTGGATCCTGGGAGCACTGTCTTTGAAGCACCTGAAAAATATGGATACCGCTTGCTTTACCGGACAGTGGAGGAACACCGTCAGGCCTTATTGGCACCTAGTTGGAAATATATCCTCAACTACGAAACGGAATGGATGAATCGGGATGAGATCGTCGCGAGCACCTATGAGGCTGGGAAGAGGCTCAATCGTTTGAAGGCCGAATTCGGTCTGATCGATCCAAAGACAGCAGAATCGGTTGAGGTGCGGCTCGAAGGGGCAGTCCAGATGATGAAGGAGATCGACCGGATCATGGCCCTTCCAGATGCCAAAGAGAGGGAGGCTGCATTGGAATCTATTTCAAGTGGGCATCTCTCCCTCCGTCACTATAGCATGTCCACGATCTGCGAGAAAAAAGAACTGGAGTGGCCCACTCGATTTATTCGAATGAACTTCATCAAGATTCTTAAGACACTCCTCGTGAGGAGGAAACCCAATGTCTCCATCCCCTCATCAACAGGTTCTCCGTAAGATACCCAGTGTGGATGAAATCCTCTCTAAACCAGAGGTTTCCAATCTCTTAAAAACCTATCCACGAAGCGTAGTGGTCGAAGCTATCCGAAAAGGATTGGGACGACTGCGTGAAGAAATCCTCCGTAAAGAAGAATTATCTCAATTAGGAGATGACCTCTTTTCTTTCGAACGCCTCTATCCCCTCTTCCAGAAAGAGATCGATCTCCAAATTCAACCCCGGCTCCGTCGAGTTATCAATGCGACCGGCGTGGTGATCCACACCAATCTGGGCAGGGCTCCACTCCATTCTTCTGCGATTAAACATCTCATTGACATCTCTAAACACTATTCCAACTTAGAATATGACATCGAATTGGGTGAACGTGGAAGTCGATATACTCATGTAGAAGAGATCCTCTGCCGCCTCTCGGGTGCAGAATCGGCTCTGGTGGTGAATAATAATGCAGGGGCAGTCCTGCTTGTCTTGAATACCCTTGCAGAGGGCAAAGAAGTTATCGTTTCGAGAGGGGAACTAGTCGAAATCGGGGGAGCATTCCGGATCCCTGATGTGATGAAACGAAGTGGAACTTTGCTCAGGGAGGTTGGGACGACAAATCGTACTCACCTCAGCGATTATCAAAAAGCGATCGGCCCCCAAACAGCTCTGCTCCTGAAGGTTCATACCAGCAACTTCAGGGTGATGGGCTTCGCCTCTGAGGTATCTCTACAAGAATTGGTTCAACTGGGAAGGGAACATCAACTCTCTGTCGTGGATGATCTGGGGAGTGGCTGCCTGATAGATCTCACCCAGTATGGATTAGAAAAGGAGCCTACCGTTCAAGAGACGATCAAAACTGGGGTGGATGCGGTCACCTTTAGTGGGGATAAACTCCTGGGAGGTCCTCAGGCCGGAATCATTCTGGGGAAGAAAAAATTTCTGGACCTCTTCAAGATCAATCCCTTGACCCGAGCCCTTCGCATCGATAAGCTTACTTTAGCTGCTCTTGAATCCACCCTTCTCCTCTACTTCGATGAGAAGAAGGCAATGGAAGAAATTCCAACCCTTCGAATGTTGAGTTTAGATACGAGGAGATTAAAAAGGAGAGGAAGACGTCTGTTGAAAAGATTGTCAGGGATGATGAACAAAAGGATGACATTCACTCTGAAAGAAGATGTTTCTCAAGTGGGAGGCGGAGCCCTTCCCCTTCAGGAACTTCCAACCGTGGTCGTCGCCATCAAACCTCTCGACTTTTCCGTAAACAGCCTCGAAGAAAATTTAAGGAAGGGGGACCTTCCCATCATTTCTCGAATCAGCAAAGAAGAATTGATCCTGGATATGAGAACCGTCTTCGATGAAGAAATCCCTCTATTGGCTGCTGGTCTTGAGAAGACCTTGAAACATCTCCAGTCACAATGACGCAATATTTACTTAAAGAACACAACCAAGGAAAATCTTTTTCAATCCAGATTTCTAAAAAAGATCAGGGAAGACGCCTCGACCAATTTCTCTCGGACACCAACCTGAACCTCTCTCGCTCTCAGGCAAAGCATTGGATTGAGAAACATCATATCTTTCTGAATCAGAAACCCACTAAGCCCAGTGCTCATGTCAAAAAAGGAGACATTGTCTCAGGAACCCTTCCCGAACCCAAACCCCATTCTCTCAAACCAGAATCCATTCCCCTCACCATCCTTTATGAAGACTCCTCTATCATTGTAATCGATAAGCCTTCGGGAATGGTCGTTCATCCTGCTTATGGAAACCCTTCTGGCACATTAGTCAATGCCCTTCTTTATCATTGTAAAGATCTCGGTGGTATTAATGGCGTCTTGAGGCCGGGTATTGTGCACCGATTGGATAAGGATACTTCTGGTGTGATGGTCGTCGCTAAAGATGACGAGGCTTTCCATCATTTGACCAAGCAATTTAAAAACCGGACTGTGGAAAAGGTCTATCTGGCCATTGTCTATGGAAAATTCGGTCAGGACGAAGGCTTAATCGATTCGGCCATCGGAAGACACCCAAGTGAAAGAAAAAAGATGTCCACTCGGACTAAAAAAGGAAGAATGGCGATCACCCGTTGGAAGAAGGTTGAGGAATTTAATGGCTGTATCCTTCTTGAGATTTTTCCTCAGACCGGACGAACTCATCAGATTCGGGTGCACCTCTCCTCCATTGGCCATCCCCTTTTGGGAGACTCTTTATACGGAAGAAAAGGAAGACCCGGGGCGATCCGTGACCCTGTTTTGAAAGAGTGCGTGAAGAGAATGAATCGTCAGGCCCTTCATGCCCGACGATTGGAATTCGATCATCCTCGAACAGGAGAAAGAGTCCAGTTTGTTTCACCCATCCCTCAAGATATGGAAGAAGTGCTGGAATGGTTGAGGTCACAGACCAAAAACTCCTCCCTCTCCCTTGAGGGGAGAGGGCGTGGGTGAGGGTGACAAAAAAGGGTTAGTTCCCCCTCCCCTTTACCCTGTTAGATAAGGTTATTTGTTTGCCCCTGCTACTCAAGAAATATTCTATCTAACAGGGTGAATCCCCTCCCACCAGGGGAGGGGAAAGTTTTCTGTGGAATTATTTTTGATATAAGGAAAAGGACGAATATTCTTAACCGATCTGCTTTAAAAACAAAGAACAACCTTCCCTATTTCGAAATCCCTGAGCTGATAAAACTTGAATGGGTCCGGCATGCTTTTCTCACTCGTCAGGGTGGGGTGAGCCTTCCACCTCATAATTCTCTCAATTTGAGCGATAAGAATGGTGATCGGGAAGAATTTATCTCCAAAAATAAAAACCTTGTTGCTGCAGCCTTTGGTTTTGATTCGAGTCGTTTGATTCTGCTCGATCAAATGCAACAAGACCAGATCCTTCTCCTTAAAGAACCTATCATCACCCTTCCCTCTCCTTTAGAATATGATGCTCTGATCACGAATTCTCCGAATGCATTCCTTGGCATACTCACCGCAGATTGCCTCCCAATCTTCCTCGTTGATCAAAAAAGAAAAGTGATTGCTGCGACCCATGCTGGAAGACAGGGAACGGCTCTACACATTACAGCGAGGCTTATAAAAAAGATGGAGAAGGAGTTCGGTTGTTCATCAAAAGACTTCCTCATCGCCATAGGCCCATCCATAGGGTCTTGCTGTTACGAAATCGACGAAAGGGTTTTTCAGCCGGAGTGGGAACCCTTTTCAACCTCAAGAGGAGCGGGAAAGTGGATGGTGGACCTGGCTCAGATCAATATCGCTCAGATGAAAAGGGAGGGAATTAAAGAGGAGCAAATTTCTTGGATCAATCTCTGCACCCATTGTCATAGTGACCTTTTCTTCTCCTACCGAAAAGAAGGCCGAACGGGAAGGCAACTCTCGTTTATTGGAATGATTCAACCCAAATGACAAATTCCAAATTCCAAATCAATTCCAAGCACCAATTCCGAATAATCAAAATGATTTTGTTTGGGATTTCGATTTTCGTTGAGTGTAATTTATTTGTTATTTGGCGCTTGGGATTTGGTGCTTATCCTTAAAAAAGACTTTAGAAAAATGGAAAAAATCCTTCTCAGAGTCTATCTCCAACCCAAATCCTCAAAAAATGAGATCGTCAGACCATATCGGGATGGCATTAAGGTAAAAGTAACTGCCCCGCCCGTGAAAGGAAAAGCGAACGAGGCCCTCATTCGATTTTTGGCCAGGGAGTTTCGAATTTCCCCATCTTGTATTGAAATTATTAAGGGCCACCATTCCCGAGAAAAAATATTAAGGATCTCAGGGATAGCCCTGCATGAACACCTTGACTTTAAAAAGAAAACCTTTTAGGTTATACTTTGGAAGTGGACAGGTTCTGGTGGGCCTCCTGGACTTCAAATCCAGTGACGGGCAGAAATGTCCGTGGTGGGTTCGATTCCCATGCACTTCCGCCAAATTGTGTTAATAACATTAAATTAAAAGGAGAAAAAAATGTTTGGAATAGGAATGCCAGAGTTGATCGTCATCTTGGTCATCATTTTGATCATTTTCGGTGCCGGGAAACTGCCTCAGATCGGTGAAGGACTTGGCAAAGGGATCCGAAACTTTAAAAAGTCGACTAAAGACGAAGAGATCGACGTCACTCCCAAAAAGCCTGAAGAGATTTCTGAAAAAAAGTGAAAAGTCGAGTGCTTTTTACCTCCAATCAGAATGGGACACATTGCCTACATTGGGATTGGTTCTAACCTTGGCGATAAGTTACATCACTGTGAAAAAGCTATTTCAGAGATCCTAAAAATCGACCGCCACAAACTCTTAGCAAAATCTTCCCTCTTTAAAACTCAACCCATTGGCTACACCTCTCAGAATTGGTTTGTGAACGGGGTAATAAAAATCGAGACCGATTTGGAAGCCCCTGAACTTCTCCGGACCTTGAAGACCATCGAGTCCCAATTGGGCCGTACAGAAACCTTTCGATGGGGACCCCGAACCATTGATCTGGATATCCTCTTTTTAGATGATATTGAAATTCACACCGAGGAACTCCAAATCCCCCACCCTCTCATCCAAGATCGCCAATTTGTCCTTATCCCTTTGGCTGAAATCGATCGAAATTTCATCCATCCTGTTTTGAAAAAAACCGTCCAAGAGCTCTTAAACAATTTCAAAGAAGATCAAGGGGTTGAAAGGCTTTAAATCCCAAATCACAAATTCCAAATCCCAAATAAGCTCCAAACTCCAATTCCAAATGACCAAACAGATTTAGTTTCGAATTTGGATGATTGGGATTTATTGGTTATTTGGTGCTTGGGATTTGGTGCTTATCCCAAATATTCCCAATAGATAATGGGAGGTTGGTTTACTTTTGTAATCAGGAATGTATGGAAAATTATATTAATGGAATCAAAAAAATAAAAAAAGTGTTGACAAAGTCAAATAGGTTCGTTATGTTATGAAAAATTTAGAAATCCTACTTATAAAAGTTGAAAGGGGGTGACTCTATGAGTAAAAGGGCTTTCACATTACTGCTGGTTCTGGTTTTCTTTTCCTTATCTGTTTCCGGATGTGCCTATTTCACCGCACGAAATGAGATTAAAGCAGCAGAGAAAGCGACTGCTGAATTGAAGGGAGCGGGAGGAGCAACACTGGCTCCTTACGAGTATTGCAGTGCCGAAAGTTTTTTAGAGGTTTCCAAATTTGTATTAGCGGAAAACAGCTGGGAAAAGTCGAAGGAATTTGCAACTCGTTCAAAATCGGCTGCAGAAGCCGGTTTAGCTCAAGTCAAGAAAAAATAATCTAGCAAAGAAGAGAGGGGGTGAAGTATGAATATGAATCGGAAATGGATGGCATTAATACTTCTCATCCTGGGAGCGATGATCGTCTCAGGATGTGCTGAACTAACCATGAACCAAAAGCAAGCGATTAATGAGGATCGAGAACTTTTCAATAAAGCTACCTTAGCGGGTGCAAAGAAGTGTGCACCCTGTCAGTATGCTACGGCTGAGGCCTACTTAGCCCTACTGGACCATTATGAAAAGATAGGGCATGGATGTTCTCCTTATTTAGACAAACAAGTGAATTCAATTAATATTGTTAAAGAGAAATCTTTAGAGGCTTTGAAACTGACGCCTTGCGAAAAACCAACACCACCCGCACCAGCGCCACCTGCGCCACCTGCGCCACCTGCACCACCCGCACCTGCGCCACCTGCACCACCCGCACCAGCGCCACCCACACCACCACCACCGAAACCAGCACTGGTGTTTGATACGATCTATTTCGATCCCAATAAGACGAACATTACTCCGACAGCAGCGAAGGCCTTGGATCGGAACGGGATGATTCTGAAGGAAAATCCAAATATCAAAGTAGAAATTGGAGGCCATACGGATGGATCGGTAAGGGAGAAGGCAAACCAGAAGCTATCGGAAAAGAGGGCGTTGAGCGCCAAGAAATATATTCAGGATAAATTCAACGTTCCGGATAGTCGATTAGTGGTCAAAGGCTATGGAAGCACAAAACCTGTGGCAGACAATAAGACTCAAGAGGGTCGCTCCAAAAACAGGAGGGTGGAATTTAAAGTGATTCCATAATTGGACCGTCTATGGGTGAAGGATCGATATGTAGGTGGTAGGGAGAAATTCCCTACCACCTATTTTTATCTAACGAGGAGGATCAGAATGAAATTCTTTATCGATACGGCTAACCCCGGCGAGATCCGGAAGGCTTATGAGATGGGAGTGATCGATGGCGTCACCACTAATCCCACCCTGATCTCCAAGGAAAACAGAGATTTTACTTCCCTGATCAAAGAGATTTGTGAAATCATCCAAGGGCTTCCCATCAGTTTGGAGGTCTTGAGTCTAAAGGCTGAAGGGATGATCGAAGAAGCCAGAAACCTTGCTGAGAGGGGAGACAACATCGTGGTCAAAATCCCCATGACGGTAGAAGGCTTAAAGGCGATCAAAGTATTAGTTTCGGAAGGGATTAAGACGAACACAACCTTAGTCTTTTCCCCAACCCAAGCCCTTCTCGCTGCCAAAGCTAAAACGACCTATGTCAGCCCTTTCATCGGAAGATTGGATGACATTTCACAGACGGGAATGGATCTGGTGGGACAGATTGTTACGATTTTTAAAAACTATGGGTTTGGATCTAAAGTGATCGTCGCCAGCATTCGTCATCCCATTCATGTCCTGGAAGCAGCTCTCATCGGAGCGGATGTGGTAACGATTCCCTATAAAGTGATTGAGCAGTTGGCTCAGCACCCTTTGACGGATATTGGTATCGAAAAGTTTTTGGCAGACTGGAAGAAGGTTCCTAAGAAATGAAGCCTCCCGCCCTACAGGACGGGGCTTCCGCGTAAGGTAATAATATTAAGAAAGTCCCGCTCATAAGCGGGACTTTCCCGCAAAAAGGGGGCCTTTTGAAAAGGGGCCCCTTTGACCTACCTGATTTACTTGGGTTCCACGGCGATCTGCTTGGGTTGGGTTTCTGATTTTCTGGGAAGGATAACTCGGAGCACTCCATCTTTGTAAGAAGCCTTAATTCCCTCCGGATCAATCGTTCTCGGGATGTTGAAGATCCGACGAAAGGTTCCATAAGGTCTTTCAATCTGGATGTAATTTTCATCAGGGGTATCTTTGATAAACCTTCTCTCTCCTTGGATGATCAGGGTGTTCTCTTCTACTCTAATATCAATCTCATTTTGACTCACTTCAGGGAGGTCAACTTTCAAAACCACCTCGTTTCCTCTCTCCAGAATATCCACAGGAGGGGCCCAAACTCCCCGAACAATATCCTCTTTCCAAAAACGGGAAAGAGTCTCATCAATGAGTCGGGTCATCCGATCTTGCATTACCATTAGGTCTCGGAAGGGTTCCCATTTCACAAGGGTCATACCCATCACCTCCTATAGTACATGCCTCTTAAAAAGAATATACTCGAATTGAGCAGAGATTTCAAGTCCGACAGGTGTAGCAGACATCAAAAAATTCTTTGGGAAGTTTGACCTGCTCTTTAAACTTCTCCAACTGAAACCAGGGAGCGAAATAGTTCCCGCAGATCTTGCATTGTTTCATCTTTAATGTTCTTTTCCACCGGATAATCGTCCGCTCATCTCCTTCCTCTTCCATCCGGATCACATCGACAGGACAGACGATCACACAGGCACCACATGCGATACAATTCATGGCCTCTCCCCCAAAGGGAGGGATCATCTCCTTTCGGTCTCCTCGAAAAGCAAATTGGATCGCATGGGCTCCGACCACTTCATCACACACCCTTCCGCAAAGGCCGCAGAGAATACAGTCTTTATCCTCCTTCTTGAATCGAACCTCATGGACTCCCATCTTTCTCGCCATATCCTGAATGAGTTTATCTCCCGGGCACATAGCCAAAATGAGTTCGATGATCATCCGGCGAGCCCGAAGGACCTTCTCCGTTCGGGTCAATACTTCAATCCCTTCTATGACGGGATAGGTGCAGGCGGTAGTCATTCTCGACCTCCCGTTTCTCACGACCTCCACCAGACAGAGACGACAAGCACCATAGGGCTTCACCGATTCGTTGTAGCAAAGGTGGGAAATTTCAATTCCTGAGTCAAGCGCTACTTCTAAAAGATTCCCGTCTTCTCTCCCCTCAACAGGTTGACCATCGATCACAAATGGAATCATGAACCTCTCCTTTTATTGAACTTCGACCGCTTCAAATTTACAGGTCTCAAAGCACATGCCACATTTGATACATTTTTCGGTGTCGATCTGAAAAGGTTCTCCCGCCTCTTTCTTCGTTTTCTTTTTGCCAGTGATCGCCTTCACTGGACAGACCTTTGCACATCTTCCACACCTCGTACAGACATCAGAGAGAATGCGATACCGAAGGAGAACTCGGCAGACCTTTGCTGGACATCGCTTGTTGATGATATGTTCCCGATATTCGTCACGGAAGTAACGGATGGTAGAAAGGACGGGATTGGGAGCTGTCTGGCCTAGACCGCATAGTGAGGTCTCTGCCGTCACCCATCCCAGTTCTTCGAGGAGATCAATATGTTCCGGTTTCCCTCTGCCCTCTGTAATCTCCGTCAGGATTTCATGCATCCTCTTTGTCCCCTCCCGACAGGAGGTACACTTCCCGCACGATTCGTCCTTGAGAAAATTCGTAAAATACTTGGCCACGTCCACCATACAGGTGGATTCATCCATGACAATCATCCCACCGGAACCCATCATAGATCCTACTTCCGTCAGTCGGTCAAAATCGACCGGCAGATTGATCAGCGATTCAGGAATACAACCCCCTGAGGGTCCACCGGTCTGGACGGCCTTGAATTTCTTCCCTCCAGGAATTCCACCTCCGATATCATAAACAATCTCTCGAAGGGTGATCCCCATGGGAACTTCAACCAGACCGGTATTATTGACCTTACCGACCAGAGAAAAAATCTTGGTACCTTTGCTTCCTTCTGTGCCAATCTGGGTATACCGATCAGCACCGCGTTCAATGATGACCGGTACATTGGCCCAGGTCTCCACATTATTCAAATTAGACGGACGGTCCCAGAGGCCACTCACCACGGTATGGATATGTTTTGCCCTGGGCTCTCCGACATTCCCTTCGAGCGAGGCCATGAGTGCAGTCGATTCTCCACAGACAAAAGCCCCTCCTCCTCGACTGATCTGTACGTCGAAATCGAACTTTGACCCGAGAATATTTTCCCCAAGGAGCCCTAATTCCCTATCCTGTTGGATGGCAATGCCGATATTCACAACAGCCAGTGGATATTCGTTCCGGACATAGACATACCCCTCATGAGATCCGATGGCATAAGCACCAATGATCATGCCCTCCAGAACACTGTGAGGATTTCCTTCGAGAAGGCTTCGATCCATATAAGCACCGGGGTCTCCTTCATCAGCATTGCAGATCACGTACTTGATATCACCCGGTGCCTTCTTGCAGGTCTCCCACTTCACACCAGCAGGGAATCCTCCGCCACCCCGTCCCCTTAGATTGGCTTTCTTCACCTCCCGGATGATCTCTTCGGGAGTCATTGAAAACAGGGCTTTTGATAAGGCTCGATACCCTCCCACTGCCAGATAATCCTCAATTCGGGTGGGGTCAATATTTCCATTATTCCCGAAAATGATACGCATCTGTTTTTGATAGAAGGGAACTTCTTCCTCATGAACGATCCTTGTCCCCGTCGTAGGATGATCGTAAAGAAGGGATTCTATAACCTTTCCATTCAAGATCGTTTCTTCAAAGATTGTCCGGGCATCTTCTGGTTTGACTCGTTGATAAAGAATCTTTTGTGGATAAATGACCACCAAAGGTCCTCTTTCACAAAATCCGTGGCAACCTGTGACTCGAATGTTTATTCCATTGCCTTGCGAATGATCCTGAAGGACCTTTCTGAATGCGTCGATGACTTGATGACATCCCGAAGCATGGCATCCCGTTCCACCACAAACCGTCACACAAGGTTGATGGGGATCTCTCTTGCTGAGAATCTCATTCTGATATCGTTCTAATTCTTGAGGAGAACTAATCTTTCCCATTTGTCCCCTCCTTTTTACCCGGGCGAAATTTCTTAAGGGTTTCTTCCACCTTGGTGGAACTCATCTTTCCAAAATATTGACCATCAATGGCTACGACTGGTCCAGCGGCGCAGACTCCCAAGCAGTTCACGGTTTCCAGGGTAAAGTTCCGATCCGGGGTGGTCTCTCCAGAACAGATTCCCAATTCCATGGTGAATTGATCTATAACTCTCTGTCCTCCACGGACATGGCAGGCCGTCCCAAGACAGACAATGATCTCGTGTCGCCCCCGGGGCATAAGGCTAAAAGCCCTAAAAAAAGTCGCAATCCTGTAAATCTTGCTTGAAGGGATGTGGAGCCGTTCTCCCAAATGTTCCAGGGTTTCTTTTGGAAGATATTTTTCCTTGGCTTGGATGTCTTGAAGAATGGCAAGAATGGCCGACTCCTTGCCATGATATCGTTCTATGATGCTATCGATCTCCTCATAGGTCATCTCTTACACTCCTTTTTTTGCCTTCTCTCTCAATTGTTCATATTCCTGATGGACTCTTTTTTCAATCTCCTCGATCATGTCATCCGTGAGGTGGCGAAACCGACCCTGAAGCTTGAGGTATTCCTTGATAGGTTTCAATTTCGGGAAATCAATATTCAAACGATATTGACCTCTCTCAACCTCATAAATAGGAAAAATCCCTGTCTCTACAGCCAACCGACCCAGTTTGACCGAAAGTTCTGGTGCCGACCTCCATCCGGTAGGGCAAACAGAAAGAATATGGACATAAGCAGGCCCCTCCATATCAGCTGCCTTCTTCACTTTCTGCACCAAGTCGATTGGATAGCTGGGGCAGGCTGTGGCCACATAAGGAATATTATGAGCCGCTGCGATAGCAGGCATATTTTTTTTCCATGTGATCTGCCCCATTTGAACCCTTCCAACAGGAGAGGTGGTTGTGGAGGCACCAAAAGGCGTCGAGGAGGACCTCTGGATACCGGTATTCATATAGGCCTCGTTGTCGGTGCAGACGTAGAGAAAGTTGTGACCTCTCTCAAGGGCACCTGAAAGGGCTTGGAGTCCAATGTCTGCTGTCCCACCATCTCCAGCCATGGCAAGGGTGACTATTTTCTTACGAGGAATTCTCCCCTTTCTCATCAAGACCTTTAAGGCTGATTCGATGCCCGAGGCAACGGCTGCAGTATTCTCAAAAGCCACATGGAACCAGGGCACCCTCCATGAAGTGTAGGGAAGCGGAGAAGAGACGATCTCCATACAGCCCGTGGCCGCAGCAATGATCACATTCCTTCCCAATGCTTTGGCAACTAATCTCACTGCCAATGCCTCGGCGCATCCCTGACAGGACCGATGGCCTGGTGCAAAGTATTCTTTTTGAGTCAAAGTCCGAACTGCAAAAACATTTAAATTTTCAGTCATCCTCTCACCCCATAAATTTCGAAACCTTCTTTATTTCCTTCTTCAATCTCGATTTCAGCCTTATCCACCATCTTGATGAAGTCTGAAGGAGTTACATCCCTTCCTGAAATCCCTGCCACGAAGTTATACACGGATGGTCTCTGGTCCTTCCCGTAAAGGGCTGCCTTCACTTCCGATGCTACAGGTCCACAAGCCCCAACAGAGATTGCCCGGTCGATCACGACCAACTGTTTTGCATGGAGGGTGGCCTTTTTCAAATCATCAAAAGGGAAAGGACGCCAGAGCCGAATTTTCACGAGCCCAACAGATCTTCCCTCCTCCCGCATCTTATCCACGGCTACAGAAGCAGTCTCACCACAACTTCCCATGGTGACCAGTAGGGTATCGGCATCCTCTGCTTTATAGGTCTCGACGGGATGATAATACCTTCCTGTCATGTCTCCAAAGGCCTTCCAGGTTTCTAAGATCTTAGGCATCGAAGATCGAAGAGCCTCCTCCTGGGCTTTTTTAGCCTCTGCAAAAATACTCGGAAGCGCAAAAGCACCCATGGTGACCGGATGATCAGGGTGCAGACTATGAACGGGCTGATAAGGAGGAAGATATTGATCAATCTTTTCTTGAGGGATCAGTTCAATCGGTTCGATCACATGGCTGAGGATGAATCCATCCATATTGATGATGACAGGAAAGAGAACATTTCTGTCCTCCGCTAATCGATAGGACACAAACACATGATCATAGACCTCCTGGCCATTCTCCATAAAGAATTGGATCCACCCACAGTCCCGAATGGACATCACATCACTGTGATCGTTCCATATGCTCAAGGGAGCGGAAAGCGTTCGATTCGAAATAATCATGAGCATCGGTAACCTCAACCCCGATGCAATATAAGTGATCTCACTCATCAGGGCTAACCCCTGAGAGCTCGTACAGGTGAACGTCCTTGCCCCGGTCGCCGCTGCCCCCACGCAGACACTCAAGGCGGAGTGCTCAGATTCCACACAAAAGAATTCTGCATCGAGCTCTCCATTTGCCACCAGTTCTGAGAGATGCTCAACAATATGCGTTTGAGGCGTAATGGGATAGGCTGAGATCACATCCACATTGGCCTGCTTGACCGCTTCAGCGGCAGCGATTGAAACCTCCATTCCAATCCTTTTTCCCATTTATTTCTCCTCCTCTTCCAGCACCATGGTGATGGCTCCGGTGGGACATTCTTTTGCACAGATGCCACAACCCTTGCAATAGAAAAGGTCCGCGATGAAATAACCTTCTTCGTTCAGGTTATAGGCCATGTCCGGACAGAAGATGTAACACAATCCACAATGGATACAGAGCTCCTTGTTCAGAGCTGGTTTAAGGGTCTTCCAATCCCCCGTCCGATATTGGCTGGCATTTCCAGGCTCTAAGATGACGTTTCCGACTGTCAATTCCTTCCATGTCCATTCTGATTCAGGTTTTGTCATACCTTTCTACCTCTTCTAATTGAATAATTTATATCCCCCAAACCCTCCTTGGCTAAAGGAGGGTTTGGGAGATTATTGAAATTTATTGAATGAGGATGGTTTCCTGATAGGCTCTCTCGAAAGCAGAAATGTTCTTTTCGGCAATTCGGCCAAACCGCTCCTTCAAAGGAGACACAAAAGACTCCTTCTTGACCAATCCCGAGGCCCTCACCAAAGATCCAAGCATTGTTGTATTCGTAATGGGAAGACCAAGAACCTCCCTTGCAATCTTGACCGCGTCCACCACTCCGATCCGGTTTTTTATCTTCAGATCTTCTTTCACTTTTTCAGGAGAATCATTGCTTGTGGTAACCAGAATACCCTCCGGCTTTAAGCCAGAGGCGACATTGACAATTTTTAAAAGGGAGGCATCAAGGACGACCACGATATCGGGTTCGTAGATATTGGCTCTGATCTTAATGGGTTGGTCGCTGATCCGACAGAAAGCAAGTACTGGCGCTCCTCTTCGCTCCGGACCAAAGCTTGGAAAAGCTTGAGCATACTTACCTTCTTCAATAGCTGCCAGGGCTAAAAGTTCCGCTGAAGTTACAGCTCCCTGGCCACCTCTTCCGTGAAATCTAATCTCAATCATCTTATTCTCCTGAATTTATTCAAACATTTATAATATACTATATTTTTGATGGTTTTTCAATAATAAAAAATTTAAAAAAATCAAATAGTTAAGACAACATGACTGGTTCATAACCTATATATAACCTGAACTTTCAATTATTTGCGTTAACGTTAACAAGCAACCATATAAATGTCAATAAAAAATCCTAAATCTCTCTTCGGCCCTCAAGCGCTTTTGATAAAGTCATCCCATCTGAGTATTCAATCTCGCTCCCCATTGGAATTCCATAGGCGATCCTTGTCACTTTTACAACCATGGGTTTAATGAGATCGGTAAGATAAAGGGCGGTGGCCCCCCCCTCGACAGTTGGATTGGTGGCCAGAATCACCTCGGAAATCTTTTCGCTCTGAAGTCTTTTCAACAGTTCTTTAATCTTGAGGTCATCGGGCCCAACACCTTCTAAAGGGGAAATTGTACCGTGTAACACGTGGTACCTTCCGTTAAAAACGCCCGTGTTCTCGATGGCAATGAGGTCGTTCGGTCCTTCAACCACACAAAGGATCTCCCGGGATCGGCGCTCATCTTGGCAAATCCGGCAGGGATCTTCATCTGTCAGATTGAAACAGGCGGAGCAAAGGCGGATCTTTTCTTTTACATCCAAAATTGCCCTGGCCAGTTCCTGAGCCTCTGATGGATTGCTCCGCAAAATATGGAAGGCCAGTCTGGAAGCGGTCTTTTTCCCAATTCCCGGGAGTCTCGTCAGGGCTTCTATGAGGTGATCAATGGGCTTGGCATAGAGGGCCATAGTTTTTTCACTTTAAATTCGAAGCACGAATACGAAATAAGGTTTTTTAAATCCAAATTTCAAAATCTAAATGTCAAACCCAAGTTCAATAAGCAAGTGCAACACTTTTAGGTTTAGGGCTTCCGCATTATGATTGCGGGATGATGCCAAAAACCTACAAACACTTAGACGCAAATGAAAGAGATATTCTCGCCGTCCTCAAAAGCAACGGCAGATCGTTACGGGAAATCTCCACCATTCTCAAGCGGAGTCCCAGCACCCTTTCACGGGAGCTTCAGCGAAATGCCCCTCCGGTTTATACCGGCTATTACCTGTCTCACAAAGCTCAGGAACGAGCGGATAAACGTAACCGCGAATCCCATCGGCGACCAAGACTCAAAACCGACTCTCTTCGGCAATATGTCGAAAAACGCATTCGCCTGGGATGGTCCCCAGAACTTATCGACGGAAGATTGGCCATCGAACACCCTGAACTCTCCATTAGCCATGAGGCTATCTATCAATGGATTTACCAGGAGGCTACCCATCTCATTTTGTCCCTGGTGCGAGCCCATCGCAAGCCCAAACACAGAGGGTACTCCCGGAAACATAAAAAATCGCATATTCCAGAGAGGATCTCGATCCAAGAGCGTCCTCAAACCGTTCTCAGGCGCCTTCACATCGGCCATTGGGAAACGGACACCATCAGCTGTCGCAAAAGCTACCAGGCGGTGCAAGTGACCGTGGAACGCAAAGCCCGATATGCCAAGTTGGCGAAACTCAAGACCAAAAGTTCAAGAGCCATGAGCGTTGCCTTGACTCGAAGACTCAACCGCTATCCTACAAACCTTAGGCTGTCGATCACTTACGACAACGGACCTGAGAATGCAGAGCATATGCGCACCAATAAAATTCTTGGGACATGCTCTTACTTTTGTGAACCATTCCATAGTTACGAACGCGGTACGGTTGAAAATACCATTGGTCTCGTTAGACGCTTCTTGCCAAAGAAGACCAACTTGGCTAAGATCTCACAAGACCATTTAGTAAAAATCGAATACCGGCTCAATAACCGTCCGAGAAAATGTCTCGGATTCAAAACACCGGCGGAGGTCTTCAAAGCCGAGTGTTGAACTTAATGGTTGAATCCAGGAAATAAATGTCAAAGTCCGAAATTAAAATATTTTAAAATTTGAACTTTGGCATTTGACATTTTCATTAGTAGGTTAAAACAACCCTGGTATGTTCAACCCACCGGTGACCTTTTTCATCTCCTCTGTCATCATCTCCTGGGATTTTCGGATGGCCTCATTCACAGCCGCTACCATTAAATCTTGCAGCATTTCAATGTCTTCTCGATTAACCACTTCTGGGTCGATCCGAATGCTAAGGACTTCCTGCTTCCCATTCATCACGATGTTCACCATGCCTCCTCCAGAACTGGCTTCCACCGTTCTACCAGCCATCTCCTCTTGGAGTTGAGAAATTTTGGCATGGATCTGCTGAGCCTGTTTTAATATGTTTCCCAAACCTTTTGTCATGCGCTTCTCCTTTTACCCCGTTAGAAATGTAACCCCGTTGCTCTCCGGCGGGGTTACATTTTAGAATAATTTCGCCGGGGTTTAATGCCACGCTGGAATTTCTAACGGGGTTTACCCTTCTACAATCTTTCCGTTAAAGAGACGAAGAGCCTCTTGGATGATGGGGTTCTCTTCTTCTCGCTTTTCTAATCGTTTGTCCAACTCATTGCGGGTGACCTCTCCTTTGTTGAACATCACCCTCCCCTTTGATCCTACCCCCTGGTTCAACGGTGAAATGACTACCTTCGTCTTCTTTTGAAGATAATCCTGGCAGATCGACTCCAATTGGTTTCGGTTCTCCCTTTCCAACATTCTCTCGTAGTGAAACGAATCTTTGTCGAAGCCAATCTCAACCTTCTCATCGCTTAGATGAACAAGATTTCCTAAGGCCAAGAACGAACCCAATATGGGGTTCCTCGCTCGTGTAAAATCGACCAACCCTTTCCAAGTCTCTTCCCAGATTTGGGGAGGGGCGCCACCAAACTCCTCTTCCTTTTTTAAATCCTTCAAATCCTCATTTTTTTCAAAAACCTTTCTCTCGCTGGTTTGCTCTCGCTTCTTGGGTGATGCTTCTTCTTTTTCTTTGTCTCTTTCCGGATCCTCTGAATGGATAACCCTCCCTAAAGCAGGGGAGGGCTCTTTCTCCTTCCATCCTTTGGGCAGTTCCTTATTTTCTAAAGCCTCCAACTTCTTCATCATCTCATCGATGGAAAGGATGGGCCGTAACGTGGCCATTCGAATCAATGTCATCTCCAGCATGGTCCGAGGAAAAGTGGACTGTGCTATTTCTTGTTCTCCCTTCAAAAGAAGGCTGAAGAGATGATTCAATTGATCGAATTGGAATTTCTCCGCCTGTTTTTTAAATAATTCCAATTCCTCTTCCGGCAATTCCATTAACCCTTCCGGATGTTGACTGACCTTGATAAGGATTAAATTTCGAAGATATTGAAGAAGCTCTCGACAGAAATGTTGGAGATCGTATCCAAAGTGGTAGACAGTCTCGATAGCCTCCATGCACCGTTCAACATCCCTATTGGCAATGGCTTCTATAGTATCGTTGAGAATTTTGCGATCGATGAGTCCAAGGACTTCGGCAATGTCTTCATCACGGATATTTTTTCCTGCATAAGCGATCACCTGGTCGAGGAGACTTTGAGCATCCCTCAGACTCCCTTCGGATTCTTGGGCAATAGAAAGAAGTCCCCTCTGACTGATTTGGATCTTTTCTTCTTCCACGATCCGTTTCAGGCTCCCGATGACCTCCCTAAACGGAATTCTCTTAAAATCGTATCGCTGGCATCGTGAAAGGATGGTGGCCGGGATTTTATGGGGTTCGGTGGTGGCGAAGATAAAGATGATGTGTGGGGGAGGTTCTTCCAAGGTCTTCAATAAGGCATTGAAGGCCTCTTTGGTTAGCATGTGGACCTCATCGATGATGTAAATCTTGTACCGACTCTTGGCCGGGGTATACCGGACATTCTCCTTCAACTCTCGAATTTCATCAATCCCACGGTTGGAGGCTCCATCGATCTCAATCACATCCATCGAAGTCCCGTGGGTAACCTCTTGACAGTTTGTACATTGACCGCAGGGATTAATTTGGGGACCTTTTTCGCAGTTTAGGGCTTTTGCCAGAATACGAGCCGTAGAAGTCTTGCCAACCCCTCTTGCTCCGGTAAATAAAAAGGCGTGAGCCACCCGTTTTTGTGAAATGGCGTTTTGTAAAGTTTGGGTGATGTGTTGTTGCCCAACAACCTCCTCAAAGAGTTGCGGCCTCCACTTTCTCGCCAACACTAAATAGGATGTGTCTTCTTTCGCCATAGGCTTTGGGTTATGGGCTATTGGCCATAAGCTACTAACTGCCAGCTATCCGCCATCAGCTTTCATTCTATAAATAACTTGTTGATAGCCAGGCACCCCTGCGGCACACAAAGGGGATTACTACCGCTGCTTCCTTCCGGACCTGGCGGGGTTTGTAATCTTTTGTTGCGCAGGACCCGACTATCAACAAGATTTCACTTGAAGTGAAATACCTTAAACAATTAACTTTTAACTCTTAACGGTTGTAAGTTAAATGTTACAAGTTTTTTTGTAAAATTTACTTAGCAAATTTTCTGGCGGAGAGGGTGGGATGTGCTCATCCGCTCCGCTCCTTCCGCCTCCCCTTCGGGCCGCCGAACCCTTTCCCATTAAAAATGGGAAAGGGTTCTCATCCCTCATTCCGATTATTTACATTACAATGTACATGGCGGAGAGAGAGGGATTCGAACCCTCGATCCCGTTATTAGCGGAATACACGATTTCCAATCGTGCCCCTTCGGCCTCTCGGGCATCTCTCCGTGATCTCAACAAAGGCGAGATACTTTTAACAATTAACACATTTTACTGTAACTTTTTCTCCATTAGATGTCCTCGGTATTTAGTAAAATTTGCCTTGCAAATTTTTTGGCGGAGAGGGTGGGATTCGAACCCACGTCCCGAGATCATCGGGAACCGCTTTTCGAGAGCGGCGCCTTAAGCCAACTCGGCAACCTCTCCCAGACCTTCGATACTCTTTACTTTAGAACTTTAAACTCTCCTTTTCTTAAAGAAGTTCTTTAAAATTTCAGCACATTCTTTTCCAAGAATACCTCGATCAACTTTCACTTTGTGATTCAAACCATTACCATTTAACAACCTTAATTTTGACTCTACTGCCCCAAATTTCGGCTCAAGTGCTCCAAAGATCAATCTCAATATCCTGCTGTGAACCATTGCGGAAACACACATCGGGCAGGGCTCTACCGTCACATACATCACTGTATCATTCAATCGATAATTTCTTAAAATTTCACCCCCTTTTCGGAGGACAAGGATCTCTGCATGGGCAGTGGGATCGCTGAGCTCGATGCAACGATTATGATCTTTTGCAAGCACCTGATCTCCTTTCAGTAAAATGGCTCCCACCGGAACCTCCCCTCTCTGGCCAGCCTTCTTGGCTTCCTCTAAAGCCACCTTCATATATTTCTCATCAACCATTCTATCTCTTAACATTGTCTCCTGTTATCAAACTAAGAATTTTGTAATGAAATTTTAACAAGAAATACAGGATGAGGCAATAGAAATCCGATTATTTGAAATCCGATTATTCAATTCATTAAGAATATCCAAAATCTAGATCGACAATAGGTAAAAGGAGGTATACATGAATTTTATTTTCTCACTGGTTGTATGAAAATCCTCTCTAATTCAAACTTTTCTCCAGGTGTGGTCATAATGATTAAGGTATCGTCTTGTTTCAGAATATAATCTTCACCTGGATTATAAACCCAACCCTCTTCCCTCTTAATCGCAAGCAAAAGTATGTTTGGATACTTTTTTAAGTTCAGGGTTTTAATTGGCTTATTGACAAAGGACTCAGATACTGAAATTTCTTCAATCCGAAGGTTTTTCTCTTTATCTCTCATCATGGTATCAAGAAAGGACACAACCGTTGGTCGGATCATCTCCGAGACGATTCTCAAACCACCAATAAAGGAAGGAGAGACAACAGCATCCGCTCCAGCTATTTTTATCTTTTCCATATTCTTTAAATCATTGCACGCAGCGACTACTTTTACACCCGAGTTGAGGGTCTTCGCCGTTAGGCTGATGACAAGGTTTTCATTATCATCTCCTGTTACTGCAAACAATCCATGTGCCTCGCTGATCCCGGCTTTAATCAGGACGTCACTATCTGTAGCATCCCCCTCAACGAACAACTCATTCTCCAAACCACCGATAATCCTTTCCACTTTTGCCTTGTCGTTGTCCACGATGACATAAGTTCTTTGGGTGCTGCTAAGTTCTTTTGCAATATAAAACCCTACACCCTCAACACAGCAAATGATGTAGTGATGTTTCAATTTTCCGATCTCTTTTTCCATCTTCCTCCTCCAAAAAACTTCTTGCAGTCGCCCCTCTACCATGAAGGCAGTGACATTTGAAAATAAATAGGCCGCTATACCAATGCCGGAGAAAGCGATGAACATGGTGAATACTCTCCCCATGGGTTTATTGGAGAGATCTATGATTTCACCATATCCAATGGTGGTAATGGTAATAACAGTCATGTAAAGGCAATCCACAATGGAATGCCGCCCCTCACTGATAATCGAATAGCCCACAGTCCCAATCAGCAAAACGATGGCTAAGGCTGCGAAAAGACCGAGATTTTTTCTAATGAATCGTAAGAGGAACTCTTTTAACATTTTTTCACGAATAGAATATTTCTCTGAAAGACTAAAAACAGGGCAATGATTTTGGGGCCATTTTCATATGTCAATATTAGGTTAATATTCCCCTACATCCTTTCTTATAAATGACACCCGAATATGTGACCTTAAGTTAGTCCTTGAATTATTTATCGGCGTCCTGAACTATGTAAGGTTCAAGACTGCCATGCACCTTACATGGTGTATGGCGCGCCCAGGGTGATTCGAACACCCGACCTGCGGATTCGTAGTCCGTTTTTTACATTTCCTTCCATTCTTCACAAAAAATCACTTGACATCATAATATATTTAAATTATAGTAATTTATAATCATTATCAGGGTTTTATTCTTCACACAAATTCACTCGAAATTTAGCAATAGGATATAAATAGGGTATAAATTATAATCGGTCTACTAAAATTCATCATGACAATATTATACCTAACGAGGGGATAAATGGTCAAGACAAAATTCTCAGGTGTTTATTTTCGAGCCAGTGAAGGGCAGCGGATGCACGGTGGAAAGCCAGACGTTTGCTTCTACATTCGCTACAAGAATGAGGGAAGACAATATTTGGAAAAAGTGGGTTGGCAATCCGAAGGGTACTCCGCCAAGCTTGCCAGTCAGATAAGAGCGGAGCGTTTGCGGATGATCCGGCATGGTCAAGAGCTTCCCAAGGATAAAAAGAAGATTCCAAGATTCTCCGAGATGGCCGAAACTTATCTCGAATGGGCAAAGGAAAATAGAACCCGTGAAGGGAGGGTTGAGCGTTATCGGTATGAATCTCATCTGAAAGAGCCTTTGGGTAACAAGAGGCTAAATGAGATTTCCACTTTTGACCTTGAGCGCCTTAAGAGCAATTTGACAAAAAAGGACCTTGCCGAGGCTACAGTGAAACATTGCCTTGTTTTGGTCAGGGAGATTTTTAACAAAGCCATAGCGTGGAAAAAATACCAAGGGGTGAATCCAATAAAGGGAATAAAAATGCCCTCCCCGAACAATAAGCGCGAGCGGTTTCTCACCCATGAGGAGGCGGACCTTCTCCTAAACGAGCTTGCCCAGGTCTCCCAAACTGTTCATGATCAGGCCCTTTTATCTCTGCATTGTGGGTTAAGAGCAGGTGAAATTTTCAATCTCCGGGGTCAGGACCTTGATTTTGAGAATGTTTTAATTCGAATTATGGATCCCAAGAACAAAGCGAACCGGACGGCCTACATGACCCAGGCTGTCAGGAAAATGCTAAAAGAACACCTTCCAGAGGACCCAAATCATTTAATTTTTAAGGACCGCGACCATGGCGGAAAGATTAAGTTCGTTTCAAAAACCTTTGACCGGGCAGTCAAACGATTAGGGTTTAACAATGGAGTTACCGACTCTCGACACCGTGTGGTTTTCCATACCTTACGGCACACATTCGCTTCATGGCTGGCAATTCAGGGAAGCCCTCCAATGACAATTAAAGAGCTTTTAGGACACCGAACCCTGGCGATGACGGAAAGATACTGCCACTTGATACCGGACACGAAGAAACAGGCTGTGCTTGCCCTGGAAGTGAGTTTTAACGAAAGCCGAAATGGAAAGAAGCTAATTGCACTTGAGAAGGAAAGAGAAATTACTCAGTAGAGGGTGAGAACGATTTGACCCCCTCACCCGACGGGGAACAGGGCGGCAATCTCCACCGCCTTGGGGGTCAATTAACCTTGGAGCCGGAAGGAGAAACGGAATGGTAGATTATACGATCTGGGATTTAAGAAGGGCGTTTACAGCAAGAGAAGCCGCGCATCTGTGGTTTGAAATTGATCCCAACGCAAAGGAAATACCTGACGACGTTAATTTAAAAATAAAACCAATGGAAGGGGTTATTGACCAGCTTCATCGTTTTCCATACATCCATTTCGATGACGACCCATTCCCTCCCGATAAATTTACCAGGGAAGAACTAAAGGCTTACTCAGAGGAAAGGAAAGAAAGGCCGCTATTTCTATTCCCGGAAGAGAGAAAATCTCGTGATGAACGCCATGACATAAATAAACAAGCCAAAGGAAAAGGGTTTACACATTCCCCCGATTTTCGCTCTGTGAACAAAGATGGAAAAATTTTTTCACTTACTTCTAAGCAGGCCCAGGTTATTCAAATGCTTTTTCGAGCGCAGCAAGAAGGCACCCCCGTTTTAGGACAAGATTATATTCTCGAAGAGGTCAGCCCCTATACCAGTACAAAAAGATTAAGGGATATTTTCAAAAGCAACCCCGAAGCATGGGAGGCGTTAATTGAATCAGGCAGGAAGGGAACTGTTCGTTTGAAAAGATAGCAATCTATTTGAATCTTGCTCTTCTTACCAAGAACTCTACTTAGGCCCCTAAAAAAGTAAAGCACTTTCCCAGAAAAAACCCCACTTACGACCCCACATACGTCCCTCTTTCGTATGTTATTCATCTAACCATAAATCATTCATTTAAAGGAGGGATCAGCGATGTCTCACCCTGAACAGAAGCGGGAGTTAAAAAAAATCGCCCTGACTCCGGCGGAGGTTTACGCCACATTTGGCATCCCCCCAGGGACACTGGCAAACTTGAGATGGAGCAAGCGGGGGCCACGATACTTCAAGAGGCCAGGGGGCCGGGGAATCTTCTACTTACTCTCCGATGTTGAAGCATGGATTACGAGTTGCCCGGTGCAAACTTTGGAGAGCATCGAGGCCGAACGTGCGCTCACGTAAAAGAACCTGGTTGAGGGTAGAGGAATATGGGGAACATAATCCGGTCAGCCCGGTCATCCTTAATTACGGAGGCTGCCTGAATAAATCCTTATATATTTTCAAGCACTTACAAAAGGATAATCCAGCCACCAGCAATATTGTTAGGGGGGGGCTATGACCAACATCGTTTCTAATTTTGGACAGATTTTCGCCGATGGCATTCTTTACTACGGTGTTGAAATGGAGGGGAAGATCCATTTTATCTCCTCTAAAAAAGAAAACCTTGAGCTTAAGGCGTTGGAAGACAAGGGGATCAGGTTTCCGATCATTCAGAACTACGAGGCCCACCCCTATTCTTGCTTAAAAAATAAGCCCTGGTCTTCAGAAAGCATTGACAATTTCTTGAAACCAGACCAGAGCCAGAGAATTGTAGACCCCAAAGAATTGTTTTTGAGGGTGAAGAATATCATTCGAAAATTTCCCCATCCTGAAGACGAAAACGAATTATTATTTCTGACCCTATTCCCTTTCCAGAGCAGCTTGTACTCGGTTTTCAAAACCACGCCCTATTATTCCGTGGTCGGGGATTCATATCTCAAACAATTACTTTTAGAGCTAATGGAAAAGATCTCCTTTAACGGAATTCGCCTCAACTCTCCTCATGGCTCGTTACTCTCTCGCATGATATCTCTTTACGGAAGCACCCTGATAATAACCATGAACCATGATCATCCCGGTAACCATTTCAATAGTGTGTTGAGTGCCCTTGAGGAAGGGTGTAGGAGTTCAGGATCCTTTTGCGAGTTGAGCGAACGCGGTCTTCCAATCTCTCTCCCGATCTACTCGTCCAAAATATTAGACCTGGGTATAAGAGATAAATGCCTGAAAAATCTCTTCATCGAGATCCAGGTCGAAAAACAACCGGACTCCCCTTTTTATCTTCATATGACGGAAACGGAGCAAGAGCTGCAAAAATTACGCGATGACCTCCATATTTGTTGTCTCGAAAATGTCAACCCCATTTCGAATATTTATCAAAACCTAGAGACAATTCCGGGGATTTCAAACCAGTGCATGGAATTTCTGTCCGGAACATTTTCTATCGCGAAGCATCTTGACACCTTTTTTGAAGTGCCTTTTTTATTCGATAGCATGGTCATCTGGGCTAAGGAAATGGTATTACGGTTTAAGCACAACCAAAAATTCGATGACAAAGATACGCATATCCTTTATCTTGTGGCCGAGTTTACCCAGCGATTTAAACCCGACACAGATGGGTATTATGTTGCCGAAGACATTGCAAGATATATTAATGATGCGGGTGATCTTTCTGATAAATTAAGGCCCGAAGATGTCACCAGACGCCTCAAGCGTTTTCATCCCCATCGAAAAAGAGACAAGATGGTCATAAATGATGAAGGAGACAAGAGACGAAGAACAAAAATAAAATTTGACTATGACAAGCTCTTGAAACAGGTGGATGCTTAGAGATCGACCTGAATTTACCGAAAATACATTTAACGGGAGGCGAAGCGATGGATAATTTTTTGGTGAAATATCGTCCTAAGGTTTTTGAAGATGTAGTTGGTCAGGAAGATGCGGTTATGAAACTAAAAAACATCATCGTTAAAGGAAATATTCCTGCAGGAATATTTCTATCAGGGGACCATGGGCTGGGGAAGACCACCTTAGCCAAGCTTTTGGCCCGCTCATTGCTTTGTGAACAAAGACCGCCTGGGACATTTAATCCCTGCAACCAATGCCCCAGGTGCGAAACATCCTATTACAGCGGACAATTCATTGAGAGGGATTGCTCTAAACTCACAGTTGAACTGATTAATTCAGATCTTGTTTCCTATATGATGTTCAAGATTATTTATTATGACGAACTTCAAAGGGCTAAAATTCCGGCCCAAGAGATGTTTCTTAAACCTTTAGAGGGTGATCCTTATCGTTTGAATACTCTTTTCATATTCAGCACAGCCGAGTTGGAAAAAGTGGACAAGGCATTACTTGAACGCGTCTTACACCTGAAGCTCCTGCCCCCTACGGTTGATCAGCTCATACCATGGCTTGAAAAGATCTCCAAGCTTGCATCCATTCATATAGAAGATAAATCCGCTTTAGGTTCGATAGCTGAAGAGTGTAACCGTATCCCTCGCCTCTGTCTCAACTTCTTACTTGAACACTGCATCCTCGGGGAACAGCCAATTTCAAAGCAGATGGTGGAAAAAACAACAAGGGTCGATGGAATCGGAGGGGAAAGGATAACCCCTCACACCAAATTTTAATTTAACATTTTATGAAAAGAACACCCTTTGACTTCCAATTGAAATCGCATGACTTATCGGACGAAGACCTCGATTTCTTTGCAGCTACCTTTGTTCAATGTAGGTTCCCTTATAATATAAAACTGGATGAAGGCTCCGGCTGGCTGATGAGAACTTTTTATGGGAAACGTCCTATTTTAGACAACTATTCCATTGGTAGACATTTGATGGGAAAACATCTGGTGGCCACGTTCCCTGGCCCTTGCACAAAGTACCTATGTTTAGACCTTGACTATTCTATACATCTCAAAGCGACTTTGGACGCAATCCTCCGCATCTTTCCTAAGTCTTTAGTCATTCAGTCAAGCATGATATCCCGCCATCGTGAATCAAGTCATTGGCCGTCATCCCACTCAATGGTTGTTTACTTTACCTGACAGGAATACTGAGACAATGTCCGTAACTAAAACAATAAACTGAACAAGATAATTTTGGATTGTTAAATGAATAAGGAAATACGTTGGGTAGTATTAAATAAATAAGAAAGTAAGTTGGGTAGTATTAAAGAATAGATCAATATCAATGATACCTGAAGAAGATAACCATGAGAATGAGATCAAGACCCCTTTTAAGTAAATCCTCATTAGTCATTGGGGATGAACGAAGCTTCGTCCGCTTAGGATACCCATTTGGGGAAGCCTTCAATCGAGCCGTACGAGTCGTGCCCCCCCGCCGTTATAGAGGGAGACCCCTCACATAGGAGGAAACATAGATGAATGGATCCGAGTCATATAAAATCAATCTTCACAAAGAACCAGAGCTTCGATTCGAACTGGAAAGGGCTGGATTCGCATTCTCAGATTTCGACCACGCCTTTTGGAGAGCGACGAATCGGAAGCATACCCTCACACTCTACCGGAGCGGCAAATTATTGATGCAAGGGAAGGATGTCGATTGGATAATCAATCTCCTCTTAAGGAAAGGTTTTATACTCTCAGACCCCAATCCTACGGCACCAGAAAAACCCGGCATTCCCAAATGGATCGGAACCGACGAGTCCGGAAAAGGTGACTATTTCGGCCCCTTAATCATTGCTGGGGTTCTGGTGACGACAGAAACCCGGCGAGAACTCTTACGGAACGGAGTGAGAGACAGTAAGCGCTTATCAGACTCTTCCATTAAGAAACTGGCTCCCAAGATCAAAGATTTGTGCCCTCACTCGATTATCCTCATATCCCCAACTCAATACAACGATGCCTACGAAACATTGCAAGATGGAAAGCACTATCGGATCTTAGCATGGGGGCACGCTCGAGCAATAGAAGATATTCTGGAAAGGGAGACCTGCGGCTACGCCATCTCAGACCAATTCGGACATGAGAGGTTTCTCAAAAATGCTCTCATGGAAAAGGGGAAGCATATAAGCCTTGAGCAACGACCCCATGCGGAAGACGATATTGCCGTTGCCTCCGCTTCCATTTTGGCGAGGGATGAATATCTGAGAAGGCTTAAGGCGCTCTCTATCGAATACTCCATTGACCTATCTCCAGGCGCGTCCCAAAAGATAATTCAAATAGGTCGAGAATTTGTTTTCAGGTACGGCGCAGACAAATTAAAAGAGGTTGCAAAAATTCACTTTATCACTACTCAACACATCCTTAACCCGGGCTCCGCTCCATCAAATTTCTGATCTCCAACCCATCCCCTAGTTCACGCCCAACCACACATCAATCACCATTCATTTTTTTCATAGAATCGCCGCCAATGTCACTCCGACCAGCATGCCAGACTGAGCCTAACCGCCATGAGTGATATTTAAAGTCACCCTCCCCTTTCTTATAAATTTCCCAGAAATAGAACCAAAACACAAATTCTATCAAACTGTAACGACTTGCAGAGAGGTAGTGGGATAAAGACATCCGCACCTTAAGACCCTGTGTTCAAAGGCCAAACTGAACAAACTTAAAATCAAATTGTTATGGAATTGGACGGACCGGCAACCTAAACCTGATGGGAAAAGCCACCGAGAAAGGAGGCGATGCGAATGGAAACCAACCGATAACGGCGCCCATCACGACCTGCCCGGTTTCGGACACACCAAAAATTTTAAAAGGAGGGAATTGACATGGAACTTGAAAAGTTTACCAAACAACCCAAACCTGACTGGCCTGCAGTGACCATCAGGAAAAACGGAAGCATATGCCTTAACCGCAAGGCGATCGACGAATTCAACATCGGCGCGATGCGATCCGCCACTCTTCACTATGACCAGCAAGAGAAACTCCTCGGCATCAAGCCAGAGACTGACAACACCGATCCGTCCGCCTTTAGGATCTCCAAAGAGAAAAGCAGGACCTCGGTAATCTACTGCCAGTCTTTTCTCAAACATTGCCAGATTCCCTACACGCAGGGTTCAAAGACCTATCGCGCCCGCTGGGATGATAAGATACAGATGGTTCTTGTGGATATCGCTTAGGCAAGTACGGCCCTGGCTTCTGAGAATGAGGCTGGGGCCATAACCTCATCTGCTTTTTCTGAGGGCTCCTTCCTGCAACTTTCACTTCCCTAATTTTAGAAAAAGGAGTATATTTCAGCTGAAAATCAGCAATGCAATGTACTTTAGGACTCTTCGGATAATTCATTCGCAAATTATCTCGATTCTATATAATATTGTTTAAAAGGATCCTTTCTGAAAAAAAGGGGATGGAATTCGAACCTTTTGGCCAGAAGAGAGCCCTTACCGGTTTAAGATTTAAGAAAATATAGAAGCAGCATAAAAATTAATGTTCGACCAAATAGAGAAGAGGATGCCAATCAACATATTCTTGAGCCGACCAACAGTGATTTCGAATAAATTCGAGGCTCAGTATACAGCCTTTGAAGCGTACCTTGCGCGGAAAGGTTATAAAGTGGGGCGTCTTGGTGCAAACCAATACACAATGGACTCCCCGCTTAAGGGCGTCATGGGCCTCATGAAAACATGCAGTGGAGCAATCATCTTAGGTTATCCCCAGTATGAAGTCACGGCAGCCCTTTCCAAGGCTGCAACCCCTGAACAACGGATATCCGCTGTCTTTCCAACGCCTTGGAACCAGATTGAAGCGACCTTGGCATTCAAACAACGCATACCTGTGCTTGTAGTTGCGCACGAAGGCGTGACTGGGGGTATCTTTGATCACGGCGTAACAGGAGAATACGTACATACGACGAACCTCAACAGAAAGGACTGGCACAAGACAAAAGCTTTTCAAGGCGTATTCCAGGATTGGGAAAAGAGAATCAAGTGACGAACTATTAGATAGGAGGGATCGACCAGTGGCAACGAAACGAGTTTTCACCAGTTTTGACTTTGACCACGACGAGGACTTGCGGAATCTCCTTGTCGGCCAATCCAAAAACCCGGACTCTCCATTTGAGATGGCCGATTGGTCTGTCAAGGAACCAATGACCGGCAACTGGAGAGACAAAGTCCGCACAAGGATTCGGAAATGCGACCTCGTGATTGTCATCTGCGGCGAATACACTGACACAGCGAGCGGGGTGAGCGCAGAACTAAGCATCGCACAAGAGGAAGACATGCCATATTTCCTTCTTTGGGGTCGAAGCAGCAAGACCTGCATGAAACCGAAGTCTGCCAAGAGTACGGACAAGATCTACAAGTGGACATGGGACAATCTGAAAGCTCTCATTGGAGGCGCTCGGTAGTGAGAAGAGCTCTTGTCATAGGTCTTGACGAGTATCCTGGTTGCCCTTTGCAGGGATGCGTCAACGACGCCCAGCGACTAAGTCAGGTGTTATCTCGGCATCATGATCACAGCGTTAACTTCCACTGCGAGACGATTACCTCGCCCCCTTTGGCCGTAACGCGACCTTTTCTTCGACGCAAGATTTCGGAATTGTTCAAGCATCCAGCTGAGGTTGCCTTCCTCCACTTTTCAGGGCATGGAACTGTCAACGGGCTTGGTGGCTATCTCGTCACTCCTGACTACTGCGATTACGACGTTGGAATCGCCATGGCGGAGATACTAGCTCTGGCAAATCAATCGCCTGTGACCGATATCTTCATCACGTTGGATTGCTGCCACAGCGGAGCCTTTGGCCTACTGTCAACAATAAGCGATGACAAGGTTGTGCTTGCTGACGGGGTTTCGGTCATTACTGCCACACGATCAGGCCAGGAAGCTCTGGAGGAAGGAGGTGGCGGTGTTTTCACATCCCTTCTAGTCGAGGCTTTTGAGGGAGGGGCAGCAGGTCTTCTGGGTGAAGTATCAGCGGCGAGTATCTACGCTTACATTGACAACGCATTGGGAGCATGGGATCAGCGCCCCCTGTTTAAGGCTAACGTTTCACGTTTCGTGAAGCTTCGCAACGCAATGCCACGTTTGCAGCCATCCCTTGTCCATAAACTTACTGAGTACTTCCCGCTTCCGGCGGAACCACTGCCTCTGTCTCCAGAATACGAGCCAGAAGCAGAACCACACGATGAAGACAAAGAAAAGATCTTCCGCAATCTGCAGAAATTCCGCGATGCGGGGCTTGTAGAACCTGTTGGAGCAGAACACATGTATCATGCGGCAATCCAAACGAAAGCATGTAGACTCACGACCCTCGGCAGATACTACTGGCGTCTAGTCAACGAAGGTAAGATTTAAGTTGTCGAACAAATGGGTGCTACGGACGCGCTATCGCGCGCTACAGACCCTGTCGTTACACTCTCTTTTATTCGGAAATCAACAACCCTTGGTGGAGACTATTCCTCACTCTTTTTTAGGTGTAGTTCTCAATCCTCAAGTCCCCCCCAAACATTTTGTTGACTTTTTGTCCCAGTTTAATAGAATACCCTCGTAATTGAGGCCATCCATTAGTTTCTCGAGCTAACTTAACAACACAACCTTTAGCCCAAGAGGGGGATACGGATAAGGAAGAATTCAAACCCGGAGCCCAAGTTGGCCTTATGCCTTTTCAATGGTCTGGCTCTCAGTTCTGGGAGTGTTTTTTGCGTGGTTTGGTAAATAGGACCACCAAATGACCATCTTCTCTATAGCCTCGGAGACGTCATGTAATTTAACTCATTCGGCCGATTATTCAGAGAAACGCCATGAAAATACTCCTAACCAACTTTCATCTGAGTGATGGTAAACAAACACATGATTTGCGACATCACAAGCATTCGACGGCTATGATATAAAATCCAAATGAGTTCTCCGACGCTCGGACGTTAAATTAAGGAAGGAAGTTGATTATGAAAACTTTGGAACTAATCCAAAGAATGAACAAGGCTTTGTCTGAACTTTTGATGAAAGACCCTTATCTTTTGGAAAAAGACATTAACGAACGAACCATCGGTCATAAACTGGGTACTTATTTACAAAACAGTTTTCCAGAGTACGATGTGGACTGTGAATACAATGGAAACGTACAGCGAGATGATAAGAAGAAATATATTGAAATACTTAAAGACGATCTGCAAAGGCTCGGGTTGCTAAAAGTAAAAGAGGAAAAGACAGACAAAGAAATAATTGAAAGGGCCGTGTTTCCGGATATCATCATTCACAAAAGAGGTTCCCCCAATAACCTGTGCATCATTGAAATCAAGAAAACGACAAGTAAGATTCCGATTGATTATGATCAGATTAAGCTTAAATGCTACACCTCTACCGATAACGGCAACGATTTGAACTACGAATTGGGAGCCTTTATCGAATTCTCGGCGGGCATAAAATTACCAACCTACAGGCTAACATGGTACAAGAATGGCGAGGAAATTTCGGAAGAAGAACTCATATCCAAATGGGGAGACAGCCACGTGCCGGGCATTAACAAGTTCATCAACCCCCATAACCAACTATTCCCAAACTCCTGCATACCCTCCTCAATAGAGATGGTATTGAAGCTAACCGGCCGAGTAGACCCCCAATACTATGATCTTCAGAACCAGTGGAAAAATAGAAGGGATGGTGATGGCCGCGACTTCGACGGGAAAACGATAAAAGGGCTTACTTTCAAAGCGCATCATTGCCCACCTCAGAGGGGCCCGGATTTTCCTCTACAAGAGCTTTTTGATAAAATCGATTCCGAACTTCGAGCCGGTCGATATATTATAGTTTCACTCGAAGTTGAAAATATACACTGGCACAATTACATAATTTATGAGTCCGAGGGCGATGAGTACTTAGCCGTAACTAAAGGCAGAGACCCGGAACAAATCAGTGACGTAAAGTCAAGAATAAGGCAAATGCAAGGGACGGACATAATCACATTCGCTCCGGACTGCTAAGCGAGGCCCATAGCGGACAGGGCTGATAGCCCGTATCCAATCGGGGTGGGAAGCGAGTGGCTGACCACGGCCTCAACATAATCTCTATTGGTGATCTTCTGACGGGTGGATAATTCAAAATAGAAAGCGGGATGCATTCATATCACGGAAAGGTCCGGTGAGGATCAATAGGCTAACAAGAACAATGTGATAAGAGGAGGGACTGTCATGTGCTTCACCCTTACGAATGTCATAACAACAGGAAGATGGAACTGGGAGGGACATAAGATAGTCAGACCCATCATTCGTGGGGCCAGGAAGACGCCTAACAAGCAGACGGTGTATGACATCGACATCCGTGAATTTCTGACCACGAGGGATAATGAGGTTATCGCGAGAACCATCGAAAAGGTGGTTGGCCAATTGCTCCCGGAGAAGCAAGCCTTATTTCGCTCCCATCGGTCTGGATCATTTGACTATCGAGTTCAGGCAATATCCAGGTATTTCTTCAAGAATTTTAAGTATATTCAAGGAAATAGGGATTTTGACTACTGGTTATTCCCGGATGAGACAATTGCCGAGGGCGGAGGAGACTGCGAAGATAGGGCTTTCCTTTTGGCGGCACTTCTCCTCGCTTCAGGTATCAGCGGCTACGTGGTCCGAGTTGCGCTCGGCAGACTCTATGACGCGGAGCAGAAAAAGTCGAAAGACCACGCCTGGGTCATGTACAGAAACGAGGATGGCAAATGGATGTGCCTTGAGCCATTGCTGCTTTCTAATGAGGCAAGGAAGGTTTCCAAAAAGTTAGCAGTCAGAAAGATCCCACCCCGGCAGCCTCAGTACGAATATATTCCCTACTTCGTTTTCAATGATTCCCACCTCTGGCAGATAAAGAACAATGTTGATATCCCAGAGCTCAGCGACTATTTGCGCGCCAGGAGTTTCTGGACACACTTTGATCCCGAATTCGCAGCAAGCGTCCACAATGACATCTTTGACATTGCCCTCAAGGACATGGACGATACGGATCTCTTTTACGTAAAGGCCTGTAGCTTGGCGCTCGATACTGTGTCTTCGTATGACCCGCGAGAACATTTCGATAATGGATACATAGAAGAAGGGTGGGGTCTCCTAAGGGAATACCTCAAGGGAAGAAGTCTCAACAAGCTCACGTACGCACTCCATGCAGTAGCAGACTTTTACGCACATACCTCCTATGCTCAGTTTGCGCCTCGGGATCCTAGTGGAAAGACCATCCCCCTATATAACGATGCCGTGCCGCCTCAACTCAAGGCTGAATATGCCGTTGAACCCTTCAATTTGAATGACACCGATCGATTTACAGTAAATCCGAATTTCTACAAAGACCAGGACAGAACGAAGGCTGTTGCCTATTGCGACAAGCAACAGATTATCTCAGGCAGATTTGCACAACCAAGAGACCCTTCTCAAACATTCCTCGAGAAGAATTTTGTCTATATTCCGTACGACATGCGCCATGCGAAGGACTTCCCTGATCGGGGAAGCCTGCCTCACCATAATGAAATCGCCGTTGATGCGCCTTTGGGTAAGGACAATAAACTCCCTGACGCTCATAAGCTCTATCAGACGCCTACGGGATATCAGGAGCAATTCAACCTCCGATTTGATGCTGCCAAGCGCCATGTTACCCAGGAGTACGAGAAATGGAAATTACAGAATAAGAATTAGTCTGCCCTGGCTTCTGAAAACGAGGCTGGGGCCATAACCTCCTCCCCGTTCTCCATGATTTCTTTTTCTGGGAATCGATATTTGACAAGCCTTACCGACCGTTGTAAATTTGATTCCGTAATCGTTCAGGAAACTGGAGAAATCGAGGAGGTTTGGATGGATAAGATCGGTCGAAACGATCCATGCCCTTGTGGATCCGGCAAAAAGTTTAAAAAGTGCTGCGGTCGCTCAAACCACACATCCAAAGAAAGCACCCCACATATAAACCTTTCAGAAATGATTAAGGCCATACCTGACACCATCGCTATGCTCAAGATCAACGAGTTCACTGCACACAAATGTGAAAGCCGCATCCATGAGATGATGGCCGACGGGAATCTGTGCCAGGCTTTGGGTTGGCCAGATACGAAAATAAAGACCTTCTCTCAGGAGTTGTTGACGTTTGTCACAAATGAAGCAGAACCTTTCGATTTCCAAATATTCCCCGAAGAATTTTATCTAAAGCTATTGGACAAAAGCAAACAGGCTGCACTCCGTATATATTGGAACGAAATCGATCAGCGCCTTCATTGGTACAGGTGTAATGTCGTTACACAACTATCACGTAGAATCCGCAAAGCAATCGATAACTTTGAGGATATCATAGTTTCCCCGCTTCTGGCACGGCAGATTTTGGAAATAGTTCTTGACTCAGTTTCAAACCAATGGGCGATCACGACGGCCTTTAACGTTCTTCGAAAAGAGTTCCTAAAGGAACAGTGTATGAGAGCCCCCTTTGTAAGTTGTAAGAGTCTCGAAAATTTTGCCATTGCGTTAATTGTTTGGCCCAAACGACGTTTGCAAATGATGGAAGAATTCCTTGGTAAAGAGAAGACAGATTGGAAGGCGCGTAAATACGATCCCCCAGAAACTAATCCAACGACAGAGCAACAGTTTAGTGTGGCCAAGTACGTCGCAAAGAATTACGATGACCACCCGGATTTTGCCAAATATCAACTTTTAAAATCTGTTGAACTAATATGGTCATCGTACAAATATTTGTCCGGTTTCGTTCATTCAAGCCCCCACCTGTTTCCATTTGACCATCAAGTATTAAATTATTCGGATAGCGATGTGTCTTTGTCAGTCAAGGTTGCTATGGTCAAAGTAATTGAGCAGTGCCTGAAGATTTTCAATATCTTATTTTTACCAGAGATGTTTAACCTACGGTTTGAATCCCTTATAAGCAACGTTGGCATTCCTTCACATATCATTGAAAAAGCCCCAACGATGGACATTTCATTATCCTTTGTTGATGACTTCATGAATCGTTACAAAGAATTAGTACTTATGACTGCTTTTGGAGATATCCCAATCTGGAAGAAAGGAGGTGGTCAGTTTTCAAAAGAAACTGAAGAAATTGCCAAAATTTATGAGGCCCTTAGCGAAAAGCAAAAAGTGAGCATTCGTGAGCTTATCCATTCATTTAGTAGGTCTGGTGAAGGGTCAAAGGAAAATACGTCTTAATTATCGATTCAAGGCAGCAGGGATAGATAAGACCAAGATCTTTGCGGAGGCATTACGGCATTGCGACCTCGATGGAATCTATATAAAACCGGCCCTTAGAGAATTGTTAGAAAAGGCCCCACGGGCTTCACATTATGTTACCATCAAAGAGGAAAGTCAGGTTTGATTCTTCGTTGTATTTTTGATAGATTAGACTATCTTATGCCGTATAATTGTTTGGCTACACGGCATAATGGGCTTAGTGGTGAAGAATACACAAGGTTTTATCAGATGACTGAATTTCTTCCTGGGACAGAAGTTCAAGCAAGGGGACTCCGGTGGGAAGTGGTTTTGTCCCAATCCCTTGGACCGCAGACTCTTGTCCGACTTCGAGGGCTCGAAGGCGTGGTTAAAGGGCAGGAGTTCGATTTACTTCATCCCTTCGAGGCTGTTGAACCCGTCATTCATGATATTCACCCAGAAAAGGCAGGCTCCTTACGGAACTGGCTCGTCTATCACCAGGCCTTCCTTCTTGAACAAGCTTTAGGCCCTGATGCTTTCCTGGCAGTCCAACCTGGCCGCCTACGTCTCGAACCATACCAACTCGTTCCAGTGCTGCGCGCCATTCGAATGAGCCGGCCAAGACTCCTTCTTGCAGATGGCGTTGGTCTCGGCAAAACGGTTCAGGCAGGACTTGTCTTAACTGAGCTCATGGCAAGGCGTATTGCTCATCGTGTTTTAATCGTTTCTCCTGCTGGTCCGCTGTTAGAGCAGTGGAAGACCGAAATGCGGGATCGTTTTGGTCTCCGCCTTGAAGTCATTGATCGAGCTAAATTAGAAGACGTCCGTAAATCTACTGAACTCGGAGCTAATCCTTTTGACCACATTCCCCTAGGACTTGTCTCCATCGACTTTCTTAAACAAGAACGCATTTTAGATCAGCTCGAGAGAAGCAGTTATGATGTCATCATCATCGATGAAATCCATCACTGCATGGATCTTGGAGATATTGGTGACCGTGAAGATTCCCAAAGGCGCAAGCTTGCGCAGGTATTGGCTAGGAGGTGCGACACACTGCTGCTTTTGACGGCTACCCCCCATGATGGAAACGACCGATCTTTCGCTTCCTTATGTGAACTTTTAGATCCCTCATTAGTCGACGGAAATGGTTCGCTGCGAGGTGAGCAATATCGGAGACACGTTGTTCGTCGTTTAAAAAAGCATATCAAGGATCCAGAGACTGGAGAACCTTTCTTCAAGGATCGAATCGTACATCCAATTCGAGTAGAGGCCAGTCCCCATATTCAACCAAAGTTTATTGAACTCCAAAGGGCTTTGATTGATCTAATTGCCCCTGAACTTCGTCGCGCCTTCCGTGCCCGACGATATAGTGACGTCCTTTCATTTATCGTCCTCCTTAAAAGGAGTGTTTCTACGGTAGATGCCTGCTTAGGGACTCTCCAAGTGGTTGCAGATCGCTTTCAAAAAATTCTTACTGAAGGTGCAGAAAGTGCTGAAAGCAAGCGTCAGAGATTGCGCACACTACGTGATTACCACCGAAAACTGGACCGTTTTGGGATTGCAACCCCAGAGGAAGAAGGAGAACGACATCTGCTTGAGAATGAGGATCTTGCACACCAATTAGCCGACCTTCAGCGAGAGGTTCGTTCAGGCTCTCTCAAGCTCAAACGGACAGCCGATGTAGTCGCTGCACTCGATGATCTGATAAATTTGGCAGAGGAGGCGTCTCAAGAAGATCCAAAACTTCAGACACTCATTGAAGAAATCAAGACGATTCGACGTGAGAAACCCAATGCTAATATCCTCGTCTACACTGAATATATTTCAAGTCAGCAAGCAGCTATTAAAGCATTAAAAAAAGCTGAGCTTGGCGTCATTTTAGAAATGAGCGGGAATGATGATGAGTCTACCCGTATTAAGACTACGGAACGTTTCCGGGCCCATGAGAACCTTATTTTGGTTAGTACGGATGCTGCAGCTGAAGGATTAAACCTACATGAACGCTGTCATCACCTGATTCACCTTGAGCTTCCTTTTAATCCTAATCGTCTTGAACAGCGCAATGGTCGAATTGACCGCTACGGGCAGAGAGAGAATCCTGTTGTTCGCTATCTTTACCTGGCCGGAACATTCGAGGAACGTATTCTTCTCCGTTTGATAGCAAAATATGAGCGCCAACGGGCGCGCTTGACTTTTGTCCCAAATACCCTTGGGATCACCACCTCAAGCGATGCATCTACTGAAAAGCTCTTGAAAGGACTCATGGATGAAGATACACAACTTTTCAAACAGAAAGAAGTTCTTTTTAAGTTTACAGAACCGGATGAAGATAAGGATACCGATGAGGCAACACGTGAAATAATGGAAGAAATCAACAAAACCCTTAGAGGTTACGAAAAAGCTACACGTACTCATAACTGGTTAGGTGATACGGGCCTAAATTCTGAAGAGAAGCTTATGACTGAGGCTAACACAGCCCACACTCAGGGCAAACGGGTCAGTCCAGTTGATCTTGCAAGGTTCGTTACCGACGCAATCCTGCTAGATGGTGGCAACATTTCTGGGAAAATACAAGACAAGATTTTTGAAGTAATGCTACCTCCTTACTGGACCCATGGGTTGGAAGATCTTCCGGGCTATGATTCCCTGTCTCAGAAGTTTCGTCTTACAACAATGATAGAAATCACTGAAGATTCTCAAGAACAGCCGGTCGGCTTCTTAGGTCATGCCCATCCACTTGTACGGCGTGCTCTCGATAGAGTGCGCAATCTCTCATTTGGTAACGGTTCTCAAACAGGTCAGGAGATCCGCGCAAGCGCGGTAAAAGCTAATCTGCGGTTTCCAGCTCTCCTCTATACCTTTTTAGGCCGTGTTATGAGCCAAGCTGGTAGAGAGTTCGAGCGAGTGATCGCAGTTGAAATTGAGCCTGGTGGAAACTTTAAAACATATCTCCAAGCCTCTGAATGGCTATCTTTTGCCGACCCGAGTTTAGCGATTAGAACACAAGGTGTATGGGAGAAGTATTTCTCGAAGCTGGGTGTTGAAGTCGGTGAGCGTGCCCGTGATACAGCCAAGATTGCTTTTGAGATGTTAGGAGAGGTTTTTATTCAAGAGATACATGACAGGCTCCAAATTGAGCAGAATGAAATAAAAAAATGGATCAAACAACGTGCTCGTGAAATAACAGGAGATATAAGCGCAATTCCTATCCAGCCCGGTCTTTTTCAAACCGGGGGAACCGATCGAACTGGGCAAAAGGCTACTACTCCATCATGGGCATCGCAGACTGATTCCATTGAACGTTTGGCGGCTTTTGCTACAGATCGATCCCAGGCTCCCTCGAAACGCAGCGAAGCCGATGGAGTTCTTCGAATTTATCAACAGAGGTTGGAATCCTTAAATGCTCGGCTGACCCTTAGCAAACCTGACGTATTACCCCTTGGTGTGTTGATGCTCGTTCCGGAGTAACTGAATGGCACTTGATCTTCTCCAATATGCCAGATTTACAGGACCTGCTTTTCCGGAAACTTTTGTTCGGTTTGAGCTTGAAAAGGAACTCAATCGAATGGGGTTACTCCCTAAGAATACAGGTTCAGAAGGGCGTGAACTTCAATCCTTTTGGGATGTTTACCGTCGGAAGCTCCGTGAACTCGTTTCCAGTGGAGGACCTATCCGCGTCCGTAACCATGTGATTGATCCTTTGATAACTCCCTTTGGCTATAAGAGCTTCGAAGACGCCTCTGACGTGCAAACGCGAGAGGGACTTGAATCAGGCGGTCATATCATGGCTAATGGCGATGGTGCCCGCCTCCGTATATGGGTAACCGCCTTGGGTGAAGATTTGGATGCACCAGCCCGTAGAGGCCATGCCTACCGTTTTAGTCATGTCCGTATAGCTCAGAGAGTCCTGCTCACTTGCAATGAATGTGTTGGACTGCTGACTAATGGGCAGGAGCTCCGAATCCTCATCTCCGATCCGGCTCGCCCTGATTCTCAGATTGAGATTTCCATAGATCCTTCCTGGAAACGCAGTCGTGAGGTTCCAGACACCTATCGACTTCTTATCGCCATTACTTCATCAAAAGGAATCCAGGCCGTACCAAAGCTCGTTGAAAAGGCACGCCTCCAGCAGACCCGCGTAACAAAAGAACTGCGCCATCAGGCACGTCAAGCCGTGGATCTTTTCGTTCAAGAGGTCCTTTATCATCCTGAAAATAGAGAACATCTTGCTGCTCTTTCTGACAAAGAGAAACTTGCACGAACTCTTTGGCAAGAGAGTTTGATTGTCATTTATAGACTTCTTTTCATCCTCAAACTCGAATCAAGTGATGATCCAGCTCGTTCCTTTAGCTTCGCCTCCACGAGTTTATGGAGAAACAGTTTCTCACCGAGTGTCGCCTTGGCCCGTTATGTAAGAGAATTATTTGACCACGAAGCTGAAACTGGGCATATTTTGGAAGACGGCCTTAGATCACTCTTCCGCATGTTTACCAATGGCATTCAATGCACCGAACTTCGTATTGAGCCTTTTGGCGGTGCACTTTTCGGAGAACAGTCTACCCCATTAATGTCAAACCTTCGCTGGGGTGAAAGAGCTGTCGGATACTTACTGGATCGACTTCTCTGGACACCGAAACAACGAGGATCTACATCTCGTGAACGCGTCCATTATGGTCCCCTCGATGTCGAAGATTTGGGCCGTGTCTACGAAACGCTGATTGAATTGGAGCCAGGTGTTACCACTGAGCAAATGTGTCGACTGCGTCGCCAGAAGTTGGAGGTGGTAGTTCCAGTTGCTCAGGGAGAAAGATACCGTCCAGCAATTCCTACACCAGAGGGTATCGAGACAGAGGAAATAGAAGAAGTTGACGAGGTGCAAGAAGGAGAGGAGCCAGAAGGCGAGGAAGAGGTTGCACCTCCACGCGGCAAAAAGACTAAAGTCGAATGGATTGAAGAAATTCCACCCGGCCGCTTCTTTTTGCGTGCCGGATTAGGCCGAAAAGCAAGTGGCTCATATTATACCCCTCATTCATTTGTACGTTTCTTGGTTCAAGAGACACTTGGCCCCCAGGTGGGAGAGCGAAGCCATAAAGATGACCCTCAGCCGCTTGAGATCCTCAAACTAAAAGTCCTTGATCCGGCGATGGGGAGCGGCCATTTTCTAGTTGAGGCGTGCCGTTTTCTCGGTGAAAAACTTTACGAGGCCTGTCGGCTATGCGATGAACAAGCTCTTGCATCCGAGCGTCGTGTAGAGAAGGCAAAGAACGATTCTGAACGAGAAGCAGCGCTGGCGGAAGCCAATACATGGCGTCAGCGAATTATAGATCTCCCCGACCCAAATGACGAGTTATTAAAGTATTTGCCAAGCCGTGCACCTGAAGGGGAAGAATCGGGTTTCTCACAAAAGAAAGCTGAGGCACTATGTTGCCGTCTGGTGGCCGTCCATTGCATTTACGGGGTAGACAAAAATCCATTGGCTGTTGAACTTGCCAAACTCTCACTTTGGATAGAATCTCACGCAGAGGGACTTCCGCTGACTTTCCTCGATCATCGATTCGTTCTTGGAGATTCTCTAACCGGGCCGTTCTTTGAACATTTGCTTAAGTACCCAGGTTCACAGAAGCCTATGGAGGATCTTTTCACACAAGGCCTCCGTGAAAGATTTACTCAGGCCTTGGATGATGCTCTCAAAAAAGTTAAAGACCTTGAGGCAAGCGTTGGCATAAGTCTCTCTGAACTCGAGGCAAAACAGGCAGCGAAGGCCCAACTAGACAAGGCTTTAGCCCCATTCAAGATTATTGCTGCTGCTTGGGCTGGCGGCGTTATGCTGGGAAGCGACAAGTGTGACGACGTAGCCTACGCAAGTTTAATACATGCACTTTCTAACCCAAAGGAGTTTGATAACATACTTTTTTCTGATACTTCATTGCAACACATGATTGCGAGAGGTTTTGGTGCTGATGTAGAAATAACCAAAGTCCTTTTGGCCTCTAAGCTTAAGAGCTTTGAAGATACGGCTCCTGCTCTTCCTTATGAGTTTGCGTTCCCAGAAGTCTTCTTTCCCGAAGGGGAGATAAAATTGAGGAGGGGTTTTGATGTTGTGCTTGGAAATCCTCCGTGGGACCGGATGCTACCCGCCGAAAAAGAATTTTTTGCCTCTTATGACTTTGGAATTCTGGATGCTCCTACAAAAAGAGAACGTACAGGTATTGAGAAAAGACTTCTTTCAAATGAATCAATCCGCATCGGCTATATGAAATATATTGACGGATTCAGGGGAACGGAACATTTAGTTGATTCTCTTTATCGTTATCAGGTTGTTGAAATTAACGGATCCAAGACGATTGGAAAGCAAGATCTCTTTCGTGTTTTTATGGAGAGAAATGCTCAACTACTCGACCCGAGAGGAGTAACGGGAGTCGTTGTCCCCTCAGCTTTCCACGCAAATGAAGGAGCGACTGGTATCCGTCGACTTTACCTTGAGAAAATGGGCTTTAAACGATGCTATTCTTTTGAAAATCGCCGAAAACTCTTTGAAATACATCGAAGTTTTAAATTTGCTCTTGTGGTGGCTTCCCACAAAGGCCCGACTACCGATTTCCCTTGTGCTTTTTACCTTCACGATGACGAATGGCTCTTTGGAGATAAAAAATACCGCGAGCTTATTTACACACTCGAATTTATACGCCAAACCGGAGGTGAATATTTAAGCTTCTTAGAACTCAAATCTCCAACAGATTTTGAGGTAGCTCAGTATTGTTTCAAAAATGGTAAACTATTTGGGAAGATATGCAATCAACTCGGCATTCAACTCGCACGGGAATTAAACATGAGTGATGATATTGAAAGGCTTAGTCTTACTAATGACATTTTGCAGGAGGGAGATGATCCTCGGGATCCAGATACTTTTAAGCGTTTACTTCTCTCCGGGTTTTTACCTGTTCACGAAGGGAAGACTTTCCATCAATACGACGACCATTGGAGTGACCGTCCCTCGTTCTGCATTCATATTTCAAAGATTCAACATAAACGAATTTGGCTCGAAAACGCGAGGTTTTACCGGCTGGTTAATAGGAAAATAGCAAGCTCAACAAATGAAAGGACGGCAATTTTTACAATTCTTCCCCCTGGTGTGATTACACTTTATAGCTGCGCTGCCCAACAGGTTCCTTACAAAACGTGTTTAAAAGACATTTTAGGGATATTGGCTATATCGAATAGCTTCTGTTTTGATTGGTGTTCGCGACAACAAGTTGGGGCCAACTTTCAAGATAACATTCGCGACGGCTTACCAATCCCTTACATTCCAGGATCTTTTCATATACATTCTGCATTGCGGCTATCCTGCACGCATTTAGGATATGAACAACTATGGTGTGAACAGCTACGTGAGATTTGGCGTGAAGGGAAAGTACCGTTTACTTGGCCAGTATTGGTAAGCGAAGATGAACGTTGGGCTGTCAGAAGCGCAATCGATGCGGTGGTAGCAGACGCTTATGGCCTCCTTCGAGACCAGTATATACAGGTGTTATCGTCCTTTAACCATGCTAGCTGCCCGAAAGCTCCCGATCTGTGCCTTGCAAGATTCGATGAACTCAAAGCTATTGGATTACACGAGTTTGCTAAGAAATATGACCCATATTGGGACATCCCCCTTAATGAAAATCTTCCTAAACCAGTGATTGAGCTCCCGGATTTAGATTCGGAAAGTCTGAGTAGTTCAGAAGTTAGGGAACCAAGCGGTGTTTACTATGGTTCAAAGGGAATGGGCCCACTATTCCGAGGGGTAAAGAAAAATAAAGGTAAAGGAAAGAAACAGTAACTAATGACAATCTGACTTGAGGATTTAAGTTATGGCACTTCATCCAATAGTGGCTCTTGATCATGTGATTGACGAATATCGAGACTATCTACGAACTGAGTTCCGAGCAAAGGACCCTGCCTTAAGAGAAGCTCTTGAGCGAGAGCTTGACCGGCCGTTGTTTATTGCTCAGGAGCCTTTTTTCCAGGTTCATCGTCCTTTCAAGAGTGGGAAATTATGGGCTGAATTACCCATTGACCCAAAATTGGCCCACATCATGAAGGAACGATCTCGAAGTGACCGCGCTTACTTGCATCAGTCTGAAGCAATTACGGAGCTGTTATCGCTCAATGCCCGACCAGTAGTTGTTACTACAGGCACAGGATCAGGGAAAACCGAGGCATTTCTACTCCCAGTTCTTCAGAACGCAATTGAGGACGCAGTTCGATTTAAGAAGTCTGGTTTGACGTCGATTTTGGTTTATCCCATGAACGCATTAGCAAATGACCAACTGATGCGTATCGAAGATTATCTGAAAAGTGCTGGCTTCAGCGGGTTATTATCTGTTGCAAAGTATGACCGTGGGACGACTCAAGCCAAAAGAGATGAACTCAGAAAGAATCCACCGCACATATTACTTACTAACTATATGATGCTTGAGTACTTACTTGTTCGTCCTGCGGATCGGGAAGATATTTTCGCTAATCACCGATGCCGATACCTGGTGCTGGATGAAGTGCATACTTATCGAGGGACGCTTGGAAGCAATATTGCCTTGTTAGTTCGACGTCTGAAGGTCCATTTGATAAAAGCGCGGCAAGATTGGATGCCTGATGTACCAGCAACTGACCGCTTGAAGAGATTCCCAGCACTTTTTCCTATCGGTACCTCCGCAACCATCAAAAGCGTTTCAGAAGAGGGGCAGAGTCGCGAAAAAGCCCTGCGGCTGCGCGACCAGGCAGTCCAAGATTTTTTTGCTAAACTGACCGGGGTTGAACCTGAATCGATCAGGGTGTTTGGTGAAGAGATCGAAGAAATTAAAGTTCCTCCAGAAGCAACTTACACTGCCCAATTTGGGGACCCGGGCCATGTAGAACTTTCAGACATAGAAAGTGTGCGGATAGGTCTGTGCAAGCTTTCAGGAATTAGAAATGATGCACCACTGGATGAGGCAGCAAAGAGTTGCCGTCTTCTTTGGGACCTTAACCGTTGGTTGATTGCATCTCCGATGTCTGTTGGCCAGATTGTCGAAAAGATAAGGAGAGAGGTACCCGAAAGACAGAATGCTAACGAAAAAGAGCTGCGACGAGAAGTTGAATCAGCTTTGACCATGGGAGCCGCTCTCCCAGACGGGGCTCCCGGCGTATTACGTCTCAGAGCCCATCGGTTTATTCGAGGTGGATGGCACTTTCACCGCTGCGTAAATCCTGGATGCGGTCGTCTCTATCCCATGGGAGAGGAACGTTGCGAGTGTGGGTATCAAACTGCCCCACTTTATCTTTGCCGTAATTGCGGGGCTGATTATCTCCGTTTCGTCGGAGAACCAGAAGAAGCCACTCTACGTCCAAGTGCCGTGTCTACTGAAGGCCCAGAATGGATGCTCTATGAACATGGCCGGTTTGAGTGTATATCTGGCGACGAAGAGGTCGAAGAAGAGGGGGAAGAAGGAAGTTCTCAACGACAAAATAGCCGGCGTCGCAGACCAGTGATCACGCAGATGAGGAAAAAGCCGGTTTTGAGCGGTTCCTTCGATCCAAAAAGTCTTACCTTCAGTAAAAACGAGAATGACTATGCTTTAAAAGTCACATTGGTCCCTGCCAGAAATCAGTGTATGTGTTGTGGAGGCATGGCTGGAAGTCGAAATGTGGTTACTCCAGTGTCGCTTGGAACCTCGGCTGCTCTTAAAGTAATAGCGGAAGGGTTGGTTGAGGCTCTTTCTGAAGCTAACCGAGGTCGGCCAGATCATGATAGGAAGGAGCGTCTCTTGATTTTCAGCGACAGCCGACAGGACGCAGCTCACCAAGCTCGTTTTATATTGTTTGCAAGCCGGTACGATCGAATGCGACGCGCACTTGCGGAGCTTCTTGGCCGGGAAGGAACACTCACAATACAAAGAGCTGTGGAACTGCTTGGTGAAAAAGGTGTGCGAGATCGCGATAACCCATTCGCACCGGAAGACCAGAGCCATTGGATTCCTGAAGAAACTTTGCAACGAATTCGGGCATGGGAAGAGGCACCTCTACTGGATGAGCTCTCAATCACTGCCGGTTTCCGTGCAACAGTTTTGAATCTTGGCCTGGTTGGGATTTCCTACCATCGGCTCGACGAGTATATTAATGAACGCGGTGAAACACTCGCCAAAGAAATGGGCATTACGAAGGATAGCTTGAACCATATCTGCCGTTGTTTATTGGACGAAATGAGAGTACGTGGAGCTTTATCGCGGGAGATGCTTCGGTACCACCCGGGACACACCTCTTGTCCTGCATACATTAAAACCGCTGAGTGGGAACGGCGTATGAAGCAACCCCAGGGGTACAGCTGTGATAATAATTGCGATCCGATCCCATATATCGAGATAGCAGAAATTCCACCTGGAATAAAAGCTTCCAATTCCTGGCGAAAACCAGGCACTGGAGGGCGTGGACCTAGCCTGGAAAGAATCCTGCGTCACTTGCTATCACGATTCGGTGGCGTTGAGCCAGAAGAAAAGACAATGGTGTCAATATTGGAGTTTTTGCGGCAGGGCAGCTTTATTGTCGCTTCAGACCTATTTGGTTACCGAGATCGTCGAAGACTCTTACAAGTGAACGCTGAGACAATTAGATTGAAATTTTTAAAACAGGAGGATAGGGCACATTGCAATGTGTGTGGGACTGTCCGTCATCTGTCTAATTTCGGCCTACCTTGCCCAAAATGCCACGGAAGCTTTGTCCAGTGGCAAGATGCGGATGTCCACCAAAACCGGTATGTCAAACGAATTTTGGCCCCCCAGACTATTGTTTTAGTTTCTGGGGAACACACAGCACAAGTGCCGAACGACGTCCGGGCCCGTCTTGAAGATGACTTCAAAGCCTCAGCTGAATCTTCTAAGGTCAATGTGCTTGCGTGTTCTCCTACTCTTGAGATGGGTATCGATGTGGGAGGCCTCGATGCAGTTGCTCTTAGGAATATTCCTCCCAGACCTGATAACTACGCACAACGTGGAGGACGTGCTGGTCGCCGTTCACGTGTGGGATTAGTTCTTGGTTACGCCCGCAGCACTCCTCATGATCAGTATTTCTATGACAAGCCTGCCGAGATGATCTCTGGGGAGATCCCAGCACCAGCACTTGCACTCAGCAATCGGGACGTACTTCTTAGACATGTAAACGCAATAACATTTAGCAATGCGAAACCTGGCCTCGAAGGACGTATGGTGGAATATGTCCTGCCCACCGGAGAATTGAAACAGGAGGCGATCAATGCCTTGATCGACGGTCTGAGAAACCAATTTGAACAGAGTGTCAAGATAGCAGGAGAGGCTTTTGGGGATCAAGTCCTTTCTGAAGCCAGCCTTGATGAGAATCAGCTTCGCGAGTATCTGGCAAAACTCCCGGAAAGGGTTCAAGATGTCTTTGATCGGACAGCGCGGCAGGTTATAGAGCTTCGCCAAGCTTTGGATGTATACACGCAAATTCTCATTGGGCGCCAGGCTGCGACTCGTGCTGGCGAATTAGTCGCCCGTTTATTGGGAGTTCAAATAGAAAGGCAAAGGGCTCTCAACGAAGCTGATGACCGGTCAGCAGGGTATCCATTAAGGCGGTTTGCAGAATTTGGTATTCTTCCAGGTTACGAGTTTCCAACAGAACCTGCTTCGCTCCGGCTTCTTGGAGATCCAAACGAAGAAGATCCAGTGACTGTGGGGCGGCGATTTGGGATTGCCCAATTTCAGCCGGAGGCCCAAGTCTATGCTAGAACGAGACGCTGGAAGGTCATCGGGCTTGATAATGCTTCTCCTTGGAATCCACGCAGTGATGGGCCAAGTTGGACGTATCGTGTTTGTAGAGGTTGCTCGCTTCGGTTTCGCGCTGATCATCCGAGGTGTCCTCGATGTGGTGACGATTCCCCTGGACCTGCTCTACCAGCAGCCGAATTTGGAGGTTTCTTGGCTACCCGGGATGAAACCCCAATAATGGATGAAGAAGACCGGTACGCGGTCCGAAATCTTGTCCGTTTATACCCTCAATGGGACGGAGAAGTAAAAGGACGCTGGAGCATAGGCGGAGGGTGGACACTATGCCTGAGGCGAGGAGAAGAGGTTCAATGGTTGAATGAGGGTTTACCCTTATCCCCCCAAGAGATTAGTGGGGGGACACCTCGGCTGCATTCCGAAGCTAAAGGTTACCTGCTTTGTGGAACGTGTGGCCGCATACTTTCAATTCCGGAGGTCGCTCAGCCTGGTAGGAGAGGACGAAGACAAGCTAGGGCTGGAAATGCCAGAAACGATTCATTTGGTCACAGGGAGGGGTGCCCACAGGCGGGATCAACACCTCGTCCATTAGCTATTGCCACGGCAGGCAGGACCGAGGTATTAAGACTCGTAATTCCAGTACCTTCTTCCATTAGAAAAGAAGACGTTGAATCTTGGGGGTTGTCATTAGGTTATGCCCTGAGAATAGGAATACGTCATTTATACATGCTTGACGGCTCTGAAATTGAATTTGAACTTGAAGGACCATGGACAGGTACTGGGAGCGAAGCAGGAATTGGTCGGGTTGCCCTTGCTTTCATTGACCCAAGCATTGGGGGCACCGGCTATCTTGGCCGCGCCGCCGAAGATTTCCATTTAGTGGCTAGGCGTGCCCTCGAGCATTTGGACCACCCAAACTGTGAAACTGCCTGCTATCGGTGCCTCAAGTCTTATGCAAATCAACGCTTTCATGATCTCCTACGTTGGCCCCTTACAATCCCTCATCTTGAGGCCCTTGCAGTGGAGCCAACGAAGCATCGGCCGACTGAACTTGGTGACATTGACAATCCCGATCCCTGGCTTGAGGCGTATGCTGCTGGTGTTGGCTCACCATTGGAACTTAAATTTCTCCGTCTCTTTGAACAATATGGATTCCATCCAGAAAAACAGGTGGCTATTGCTCCGCGTGAAGGTGAACCACCAATATCAAAAGCAGACTTTGCTGTCAAAGAACGCCGTCTAGCTATTTACATAGATGGAGCATCCTTTCACCTTGGTATGAACTTACGTAGAGATCGTTACATTCGGGATAGACTTAGAAACGGGAATCCCCCATGGAGAGTTGAGGAGTTAAGAGCCCAAGATTTAAGAGAAGGAGCTGCCCTCGTGGAGCAACTTAAGAAATAAACTAATGCCCGAGCCAGCGAGGCAGATTGTGGCTACCTATACACAAATCCAAGATTATGTCCGTGTGCACTATGGCTACGTTCCCCAAACGTGCTGGATCGCCCATGTCAAAGAGTTAGCTGGTCTCCCTGTGCGGCCTGCATATAATCGTCAGGGCGCGGCAAGAGTAAAACCTTGCCCTCCCGAGAAGCAAGAACATATTAGGAAAGCCTTCGAACATTTTGCAATGTTAAAGTAGCGGAACTTACTGCCACCCCATAACTCCTTTCTTATTCATCCCTTTAATTGGCCGTCTTAAAAAACCATCTAAATAGAGGAGCAGTTAAAACCTTCCTTCTCGTTACATTCTGTGTACGATAAGCCCCTCTTCAACCGGTATCCAGATTTCCTAAGAAGCCAGGAGAATTAATATGGAACGTTTCCCCAACAAAATAGAAGACTTAACAAAGAATGCAAATAACCAAATCCCTCCAGGAACATTTGTAGCTGATCAATTTATTGATGAACTGGTGGATACCGAAGAGAGAGTTAACCTCATCCTCAAAGAGATTGAGAAAGGATTTCGAGTTGATGTCCATACACTAACGAGCCTCAAAAGAAGCTATGAATCAATCCTCTCAAACCTCAATGAGGAAATGCAGGGTAAATTAGGAAGAGCCATCAGGGTAAATTCGAACAGAGAATTGAGTGACTTGCTTTTTAATAATTTTGGTCTACCTCCGTTGAGGAGGACTCCTGTCGGGAAGCTCTCCGTTTCTGCCGACGTTTTGGAGAGACTTAAGGATTCTTACTCCAATGTTTATCCGTTCCTGAAACTGGTGATCGAATTCAAGAACGTTCAGGCTCTATTTAAGTCTGTCAAAACGGTCTCTAAGAAACTGGACTTGCATGGAAGAGTCCACCCCGAATTCAACCAATCCGGGTGCCCGACTGGCAGAGTCTACTCGTATATCCAGAATCTACAGAGAGAAGTTAGGAAGAGTCTGATCCCAGATAGTGAGGAAAATGTCTTCATTGAACTCGACTGGTCCCAGCAGGAGCTGAGAATCCTTGCCGCTCTCTCCCAGGAGCCCGTTTTTCTTGATTGCTTCGCCAGAAACCAAGACCTCCATAAGAAAGTAATCTCGGAGATGTTTCATAAGCCCATCTCCGAAGTGACCGATAAAGAAAGAAAAGTGGGAAAGACCATTAACTACGCCCTTGTTTATGGACAGGAGGCACCAGGCCTCGCCTGGAATTTGAACATACCTTTGAAGAAAGCACAGGAACTGATTGACCAGTACTTCTCTTCATTGCCGATGATCCAGAAATTCAAGGACGAGTCAAGGGAGAAGTTCTTAAACACAGGCTATGCAGAGACAGTCTTTGGACGAAAGACTCAACTGGACCTTACCAGGCCAAAAAGGGAGAGGGAACTCAGACGAGGGTTCAATCATATAATACAGGGATCGGCTGCTGACATTCTTAGAATGACACTGGTAAGACTAAATGAGGCTTTAAAGGGCAAAAGGGCCAAACTCAAATTCTGTGCTCACGACGCTGTTTACTTTGAAGCCGAAAAAGAGGTCTCGGAAAACATAGGAGAGTTGGCGAGATCTATCATGGAAATAGAGTTCAAAGGAGTTCGACTGCCGGTCACGATGAAGACTCACAATGACTTCTCTATGGGAGAGGGAGCCCATGCGTGAAACCCCAGAAGTTGACCAGCAAACATGTCATGCCGACTCTACTGAAGATTACACCTACAAATGTTTGTCCGAGCGTGATCCTTGAAGGCGAGGATTACGGTTTGAAAGTGAGCATTAACGCTCAGGCTCAGCTGCCGAAGGTCAGCTGGAGCCGGTTGTTCGACTGTTTCTATCATAGTAAAAGTCTGAGCAAACCACTTTTCCAGTCCTGTCGAATGCAAAGCCTTCCTTCTCCAATAGTGCCCGCTTCATTTCAAGTCCGCCTTGGTAGCCACCGAGTTCCCCGTCAGAGCGAATGGCGCGGTGACATGGCACGATGAGTGGAAACGGATTGTTGGCTAGGGCGTTACCGACAGCCCGAGCGCTGTTAGGATTCCCCAAATGCGCTGCAATAAGGCGGTAAGTGCTGACCCTTCCTCTAGGAATCGCGTGTTCAGCTTGAAGGACTCGCTTCTGGAACTCACCACACAGGTCAGGATCCGCGAGATGAAGAGAAAAGTCCACCGGCTCGCCTGCGAGTAGCCTTTTCATACCTGCACTCACGGCGTCAATCTCGGAACAAGAAGCAACACTTACAGCCGGATATAGGTCGGACGCTTGGCGCTCAGCTGGTAGACCGGGCTTGGAGAGCAGGACCCGGACGACCTTTGGGCCTTGGTCGGCTCTGGTCCAAATGATACATAACGAACCATAGGGTGTTGGTTTGACAATCTTTTTATTCATGGCTTGCCCATTTCTTTTGACCGGCAGTCGAACAATTATTATACTGCAATTTGTTATTTGTAAGAATCCTACCGATTCAACTACTTTTTGTCAATGAAAATTCAAGAATGTGACGACCATCTCGTATAGGGACTGCCCATTATAATCATATGGTTATCAAAATTTGGGGATCTCCTGTGTGCGAATAATTTGTTAAGAATGAAATGTTATATTGCGTGTTTATAATTCCTTAGGTTTATTATTCTCAGCATTCATCATTGAGGATTTCTGTCTGAAATATTGTATCGATAAGGTTCATTCGCTTCTGAGGACTTCAGGAAGAAGTCCTTAAGAAAAGGGGGTTGAATAACACCTACGAAGTTTGGAGACTAGTCTGCGTTAGAGCTTGTTGATTTCCGATTGAGAGGGAGGATAATTCAGGATT